>Ga0304730_1000206_pt1 | contig 52869 bp, 49 predicted proteins | sample M_130628_MF_Meta_FD_190474 | JGI IMG/M metagenome (GOLD analysis project Ga0304730, IMG submission 190474) | Freshwater microbial communities from Lake Montjoie, Canada to study carbon cycling - M_130628_MF_MetaG (v2) (version 2) | ecosystem: Environmental > Aquatic > Freshwater > Lake | place...
AAAAAAGCCTCGCTTGGCTTGCATGAAGGTGATTTGCTTTTTCAGGACCTGGATTGTGGTCCAATGTGTACAGCCATTGAAACCGTAACAGAAGGCGTGAATGGTCGGGATTTTTCCCATTGTGCATTGGTTATTGAAGAGAATGACACCTTAAAAGTGATTGAGGCAATTGGGAAAGGGGTGCAAGTTACTGCTTTGGAAACATTTAAGAAGCGAAGTAATAAAATACTGGCGGCTAGAATAAAATCGGAGAATCGGAACCTGCTTTCAAGGGCTGTTGCTTATGCAAAATCACTCAAGGGAAAGCCTTACGATGATGTGTTTCATTTGAATAACGATCGATATTATTGCAGTGAATTGTTGTATGAATCGTTTAAAGTGGCGAATCATGGAAAACCGATTTTTGAATTGGCGCCCATGACTTTTATGGATCCCGCTACCAAGGCGTATTATCCAGTGTGGGTAGATTATTACCACGATTTGAAATGCCCAATTCCTGAAGGAAAACCTGGGCTGAATCCAGGGTCAATTTCTAGAAGTCCTGTTCTAGAGCTTTTAGATTTTTCACTTTAAGTACAAATTTTAATAATTTATTAATAAATCTTACGAGTTTTTTATTTTTCTTTAGGTTAAACTTCCTACCATGAAAAAATTCATTCTTGTATTTTCTTTTTTCTTCGTACTTAACAACGGGATAATTGCTCAATGCCAGCCCCCTTCCTCGGTTGCTTCAACCCCAAACATGATTTACTATGCGGGAGGTTCTTGCATGTTCTATGATTCTTTGTGCAATTTGTTGCTTTCCGTTCCTGCACTAGAGGCTTCCTGGTCTTGTTCTCCAGCAACTGCAAAATGGGTCGTGGTATCCCCATCCAACGGCGGTTATTATGAATTTCCGAATTATTCCAACAACAACCCACAGATTAATTTTGATCAATACATGCGTCCCTTTTGGAGTGCTGATACCATTTATAACGAACTTATTTTCCTAAACGGGGCAGGTACTTCTGCAAAATTAATGTTCACCCCAACGCAAATTTTATCGGTAAAAAACTATAACCAAACGATTACGTACACCCAAGGTACGGATTACACCTTGAACGGTAATACGCTTACCCAATTGAATCCGGCCATGTCATCATCGGTTTCTCTGACTTTTGGCAGTGGATTGCAAAACAAGCAACATACTTCATGGATAAATGTTACATACAAACCTAGTAGAAGCGATTGGTCTATTAGTAATAATTTCACGTATCGAGGGTCGCAGCTTCCCAAAACCATGGCCAAGTTAAACAGCGGACAACCTGTGAAAATGCAAGCCATTGGCATGTCCATCACCGCCGGATTGAACGTGAGTGGTTTTGCAGGAGATCCCAACAACTTTACGCCAACGTTCCCTTATATGCACAGCTATATCGACATGCTTGGCCAACGTTTAAATCAAGTATTTCCCGGACCTATTACCATCTACAACAGCTCTTGTGGAGGCAAAATGGCGGCATGGGTTGATACGTATTGCCCGGCACTGGTAAATCCGAATAATCCTGATTTAGTATTCATTGATATGGGGATGAATGACATTTGGGGAACTAGCGCAGTGGCTTTCAAAAACAGCATTCAATCGGCCATGAATAAAATGAAACAGCATAATCCCAATGTAGAATTTGTGCTTATAGGTAATATGCTCCCGGATGTATCAGGTATGGGAGCTCCTGCGAATGGTGCGGTAGATATGTATGGATTTCGAACGCAGTATTTGAATATGGATACCGTAGGGGTGGTGTTTTTTGATATGACTTCCATTAGCGACAGCATATACGACCGTAAAGGAGCATACCAATGCACGGCAAATTCCCTGCATCCGAACGATTATCTTGCGCGTTGGTATGCCCAAGGTTTGTTTCAAATGTTCAACAACACTAACGTAAGCGGTATACCTGGTACATTGAACCTGGACGCTGTAACGTGTTTTCCGAATCCTAGCGAAGGAGTATTGATGGTTGATTTAGGTTTTTCACCAACAGCTCCCGTTGATGTAACGGTATTCGATCTATTGGGACAGGTTGTTTATGAGGGAAAACAATTCCAGCAAAAGCAGCAATTTGATTTTTCGAGGCTCCCAAAAGGAAATTTTAATATGCAATTAGGTAAATCTTCCAAGAAGCAACAAGTTTCATTCATAATTAAATAGCTATGAAATTATTCACTCCGATTTTGTGTTGCTTGGTGCTTGTAACGGCAAGAGCAACCACCTATTACGTTTCTCCCAGTGGCTCCAATACCAACGGTCTCTCTCCAGCAACAGCGTGGACAAGTTTGACAAGTGTGAATAATTTTACCTTTAGTGCGGGTGATTCCATATTATTTAAAGGAAATACAACGTTCAGTGGCTATTTAGAAATCACGCAACAGGATGCGAATAATTTTAACCTCCCGTTGTATTTCGGAAGTTTCGATCAAGGGGTCGCTACGATTCTCACGCCGAATACTCTAAATTGCGGTTTTAAGGCAACCAATGTACAAGGTGTTCGACTTGAAAACCTCATTTTTCAAGGACCGGGCGCGCAAACCGCATCGAATAAAGACGGGGTCTTGTTTTATACGAATTTAGCAAGCGGATACCTAAAGAATATTCGATTGAAAAATGTCAATGTCAATGGCTTTGGTTTTTGTGGGATTCGCTTTTATTCGGAATGGTCTGCCAATGTAAACTCTGGATACAGAAATGTGCTGATCGATAGCTGTGTCGTGCACGATTGCCGCGAAAATGGCATTGTGAGTATTGCTTATGATGATCAAAATTATACTACCTATCAACATTACGGGTTTCAAATAAAAAAATGCCGTATATATAATATCACTGGATATTCGGCGAATAGCCACAAAGGAAGCGGAATTGTACTTTCACAAATTGATTCCGTGTTAATCGAACGTTGTGAGGTCTTCAATAACGGCGCGTTGAATACGGCTTGCGGTGGACCAGGAGGAATATGGGTGTATGCTGCCAATGGGGTTACCATCCAACATAACGAAAGCCACCATAATAAATCAGGATCAGGGAACGGTTGTGATGGTCTTGGCTTTGACCTAGACGGAGGAACGACCAATTCAATAGTCCAATATAATTACTCGCATGACAACGACGGTGCTGGGTATTTACTCGGTAATTTCCCTGGAGCAAGGCCATGGGGAAACAATGTGGTGAGGTATAATTACAGCGTGAACGATGCAAGAACCAACAATAGTCCAGTTACGCTTTTTACGGCACCCGGCACCCAATGGAACGGTTTGCGGTTTCATAATAATACGGTGGTTGTGACCAATAGTCCGAATAACAACTATCCTAGTTTTTCGGCCTTTCAAATGACCGATTATGGAACACAAATGACGGGTGTAGAGTGTTATAACAATATTTTTTTAACTCAAGGACTGCCGGTGATTGACGTGCCTGCCACCTTTACAAATCAAAATCCGGCCTTTATTGGTAATTTATATTGGGCCGGAGGAGGTGCTACGACGTTTGTATACGGAAACACCTACAATTCATTAAGCAGCTTCCGAAGTGCAGGGGTAAATTGTGAGCATATTCAAAATACGAATTACGGGTTCGAAGCAGATCCACTATTGCCCAATATTTTATCTCCGGCACCAACGCTTTATCCTCAATTGACAGAGATGCTTTCGTCGTATGCTATTATCAATACCTCTCCAATGATGAATGCAGCGGTTAATATGTCGGCGTTGTTTGGATTCGGTAATGGATCAAAAGATTATTATGGAAATATGGTGCCGAACAGCCAAGCTCCCGAAATCGGTGCAGAGGAAGGGTATTTTATCAATGTGGGATTACCGGGCTTGGCCCCAAGCGATGGGATTCGTTTGGTGCAGAATCCAGTGGTTTCAACCGTCAGGCTACACGTGGATTCCAAATGGTATGGAAGCGATTATGCGGTTTTAGATGTTTTAGGCAACGAGGTAGCAAAAGGAATGTTGCAAGGTGAGGATGAAGAAATCGATGTCTCTGAATTTTCAGATGGTATGTATTTTATTGCGGTAAAACGGCATTCTTTTGGTTTAAAGTTTATTAAGGATTGATATATCCTTCGTATAATGAGTTAGCGTCGCAAGAAATCAGGTCTCTCAGGTGGCACTTTACTTTTGATTTCCTACCTTTGAGCGTATGAGACGATTGATGTTTTTGCGTGGTAAATTAAAAGGCCTGTTTTTCTTTTTTCATGGCCATCGCTTTTTTTCCGCCCATTTGTTTTCTTTTATTGGTTCAATGGCTTCCTTGTCAAAATGGATTCAGCGACATAAGGCACTGGGCTACAATGATTTTTATTCCTTTAAATTCGACTACGCCCGTAGAGAACAGCTCTTTGAGTATGTGATCAAGCAAGAAGGCTTAGATAGCCCCATTGATTATTTAGAATTCGGGGTATCGAAAGGGGATTCCTTTAAGTGGTGGACTGCGCGAATTACTGATCCCGCTGCACGTTTTTATGGATTCGATACCTTCACCGGCCTTCCAGAAGATTGGGGACCGTTTAAAAAAGGGGATATGAGCTCAGGAGATTCACTTCCTGAAATAAACGACACGCGTTATGAGTTTTACCAAGGATTGTTTCAGCAAACCTTATTGCCGTTTCTTGTCAATTTTGACCCTTCGAGAAAAAAGGTGATTCACATGGATGCTGATCTTTACACGGCTACGCTTTATGTGCTTACGTTGATTACCCCTTACTTACGTGAAGGAGATGTGATCTTTTTTGATGAATTCAATGTTCCCCAGCACGAGTTTAAAGCATTTACAGAGTGGACGTCGGCATTCTATATTAAATATGAAGTTTTAGGTGCAGTAAATAATTACTACCAAATTGCCGTAAAAATTACAAAATGAAAAAAATAGCAATCTTCACCTTGATTTTGAGTGGAACCTTCGCTTGCCAGCAAAAGTTAGATGCTTGTGATTGTGGTAAAAAAATGGTCAAAGGAGCTGATGATAAAGAGGTAATGGATTGCCACGATTATTTTCGGTCTTTGGATTATGATGCACAAGAGAAATGGATGACAACTTCATTGAAGTGTTACATGAACGAAAAAAACGGGACTTCTCTAAAATAAGAAAGTCCCCCTCAAAGAAGGGGACTTCCAACAACAACAACTACAAAATCCCCTCGCGCATTTAATTTAACGAAGGAATACCTTTTCCCCAATGGGGAGTTGTTCATCTGGCGCAGAATAATCATTTCTACGCATAAAAGGTTTAAGTTTCAAAGCTTCTTTTTGTGCAATTTGACGTGGTGTCATCTTCGTTTGCAACACCATGGTTTTTTTACCTTTTCCATGAAATCTTCTTGGATCCAGGTAAACAATGCTTCCTTCTTTAAGTACATCTTGTTCCGGCATGGACTCGTTGTATTTATGCAGTTGTCGCAACCTTACCCCTGTTCGTTTTGAAATTTTGTAGTAAGAATCCCCTTTTTGAGAAACAACATATCGCACCTTGTTTTCATGCAATTGTATTGAAATGCTGAGTGTGTTTTTTTCAAGGGTTGCAATGGCGTTTTGAATGTTTTGGTCTGCCTTGTTTAGCCCTAATTCCTCAATGATTTGAATGAGTTTTTCTGCGTAGGTTGGACTGGTTGCGTATCCCGCTGATTTTAAACCTTGCGCCCATCCTTTGTAATCTGTTGTTGCCAATTCAAAGAGTTTCGAATACCTTTTGTTTTGGGTTAAAAATAAAGAATGGTCATCGTAGGAGTCTTCAACAGTTGCGTATACCCTAAAACATTCGTTTTCGGTGTCGTCATCCGCATAGGTTTTTTCGCCATTCCAGTTTGAGTGACACTTTATTCCAAAATGATTGTTTGATTTTTTAGCCAAAGCCGATTGACCACATCCAGATTCTAAAATGCCTTGTGCCAAGGTTATGCTCGCTGGGATGTGGAATGTTGACATTTGCTTAACAGCGATGGCTTCATATTGAGAAACATAGGTTTGCTTAAGATTCTCTTCAGGGGTATTGGCTGAAATGTTGGCGAGAAGGATTAAAAAGGATAAGGTAAGATAATGTCGCATACAATTTTTTTTTGAACCTGGCCTATAACGCTTTGTCTGCTTAGAAGTTTCATTTTTCGATTTTATTCGATTAATTCGGATTAAATGTCAGTTAAAGCTGGGTTTCGCTGTCAAATTGTCATTTAGAGACGTATGGAATTACTTTTGACTACGACGTGGAAACAATTACATCATGGACATTTCAAAACTTACGATTCGCTCCCAAGAAGCAATTCAACAAGCGCAGCAGATTGCACAAAGTCGGGGGAATCAAATTTTGGAGACCGGACATCTGCTTCTTGGTATTTTAGAGGTGGATAAGGATGTGGTGCCCACCTTACTTCAGAAAATGAATGTGAATGTGGTTGTGTTCACCAAGGCTTTATCTGCTATTGTAGACAGTTATCCCAAGGTGAAAAGTGAGGAGTTGTATGCTTCGAACGCATTGAATAAAGTGTTTACGACGGCATTTGCAGAGATGAAGCAATGGGGGGATGAATTTCTTGCCATAGACGCGCTGTTCTTTTTTGGTTCTCAATCAAGTGATGCAGTGGGGAAATTGGCGAAAGACAGTGGAATCGATTTTAAAAAATTTAAACAAAACATAGTTGAGATGAGAAAAGGAGAAAAAGTAAATTCATCAAGTCAAGAAAACACCTATCATTCATTGGAGAAATATGCAAAGAACCTCAATGAAATGGCGCGTTTAGGAAAACTTGATCCAGTCATTGGCCGGGATGAGGAAATTCGTCGGGTGTTGCAAATCTTGACGCGTAGGACCAAAAATAACCCCATTTTAATCGGTGAGCCAGGGGTTGGTAAAACGGCCATCGCTGAGGGGTTGGCGCATAGAATTATCAGTGGAGATGTTCCTGAAAACTTAAAATCAAAAGTGGTTTATTCGCTGGACATGGGGTCGCTGATCGCAGGTGCGAAGTACAAAGGAGAATTCGAGGAGCGACTAAAATCCGTCGTAAAGGAGGTCATTGATTCTGAGGGCGAAATCATTTTGTTTATCGATGAAATACACACCTTGGTGGGTGCAGGAGGGGGAGAAGGTGCAATGGATGCAGCCAACATCTTAAAGCCAGCTTTGGCGAGGGGAGAATTGAGGGCGGTGGGTGCAACTACCTTGAATGAGTATCAAAAGTATTTTGAAAAAGACAAGGCCCTGGTTCGGCGCTTTCAAACGGTTTTGGTCGATGAACCCAGTACTGAAGATGCCATTTCGATTCTTCGCGGAATTAAAGAAAAGTACGAGAATCACCACAAAGTGATCATCAAGGATGCGGCAATTATTGCTGCAGTTGAATTGTCACAACGGTATATTTCCGACCGACATCTTCCGGATAAAGCGATTGATTTAATAGATGAGGCTGCGGCCAAATTGAGAATGGAGATCAATTCCAAACCTGAGGAACTTGATGAGATTGAACGAAAAATCATGCAACTCGAAATCGAAAGGGCTGCTCTGAAACGTGAAAACAATGCGCCAAACCTAAAATCCGTCGAAAAAGATTTGGGAGATCTCAATGAAAAAAGAACCTCGCTGACGGCTAAATGGCAAAACGAGAAAACCATCATTGAATCCATTCAAAAACATAAAGAGGAAATCGAGGAGTTAAAGTTTGAGGCGGATTCAGCGGAACGCGCAGGGGATTATGGCAAGGTTGCTGAAATACGATATGGAAAAATTCAAGACACCCAAAAGAAACTCGAAGCAGCAAAAGTATCGCTCTCGGAAATCCAATCCGAATCAAAGATGATTAAAGAGGAAGTGGATACCGAAGAAATTGCTGAGGTCGTTTCTAAGTGGACTGGGATTCCCGTACAAAAAATGGTTGAAAGTGAGGTAGGGAAACTGCTTCGGTTGGAAGATGAACTGAAAAAACGCGTAGTAGGACAACATGAGGCCATTGAAGCCATTTCGGATGCCGTGCGAAGATCGAGAGCAGGATTGCAAGATGCCCGACGTCCCATTGGTTCTTTTATTTTCTTGGGTACAACGGGCGTAGGAAAAACAGAATTGGCAAAAGCCCTCGCTGAATTTCTTTTTAATGATGAAAATTCGATGATCAGAATAGACATGAGCGAATACCAAGAAAAACACGCAGTCAGCAGGTTGGTTGGTGCGCCTCCAGGATATGTTGGTTACGAGGAAGGGGGGCAATTGACAGAAGCTGTCCGTAGGAAACCGTTTTCCATTGTGTTGTTAGATGAAATTGAAAAAGCACACCCAGATGTATTCAATATCTTGTTGCAAGTGCTTGACGATGGACGTTTGACCGATAACAAAGGAAGGGTGGTCAATTTTAAAAATACCATCATCATCATGACTTCAAACCTTGGTGCGCACATTTTACAAGATGCTTTTGAGAATGTAAAAGAAGAAAAATATGAGGAGGTGGCTAAGCAAGCCAAGTTGGAAGTTTTGGAATTGCTCCGACAAACCATTCGTCCTGAATTTTTGAACCGCATTGATGAAACCATTTTGTTTCTTCCGCTTACGAAATCGAATGTGCGAGAAGTGGTGCAGATCCAGTTGAATCGTTTGAAAGTTCAATTGTTGGAAAAAGGAATTCACTTGTATGTTGCTCCGGATGCTTTTGATCACATTGCTGAAAAGGGTTACGATCCTTTCTTTGGCGCGAGACCCGTTAAACGTGTAATTCAAAAAGAGGTGTTAAATACGCTTTCCAAAGCGCTTCTCTCGAAAACAGTGGACCAAAGTAAAACCATTGTCATGGATATGTTTGATGGACAAATTGTCTTTAGAAAACCAGTATTGGCTGAAGAAGAGGTTTCGTAAGGTTAATTTAAAACCAAGGATGTTGTCTATTATTATTTGTTAAAAATGTTTTTCATTTGTAACAATTATTTATATTTGTGATATGTATTTATATATAACAATTATGGCAACCTTCACAAGTTCACTTCCTGACGATCTGCTAAAAGCCCTTTCGCAAAAAGCAAAGGAGCTTTCCGTTCCAAAAAACACCCTAATCGAGCGTGCGCTGCGCATCTATCTAGAGCAATTGAATCGTGCTGCATATGTGCGTTCCTATAAGCAAATGGCTCAAGATTCTGATCTTCAGATGCTCGCAGAAGAAGGCATGGCCGATTATATGACCCAACTGGAAAACGAATGAAACAAGGCGATGTGTGGTATACGGACCTCAATCCTGTCAAAGGAAGTGAGCAAGCTGGATTTCGTCCTGTTGTAATTGTCAGTGGGAATTTGTTAAACCAATATGCGAATGTGGTTATATGCGCACCGCTGACCACAAAAATCAAGAATTATCACGGTAATTTGATCCTGGATCCATCGGAAACCAATGGGCTTGCCGAAAAATCTGAAGTGTTGACATTGCATGTTCGCTCCATTTCTAAAACGAGATTGGTTCAGCGCATAGGAAGTGTGAGCATAACAGAAATCAAACACATTCATTCTTGTTTGAATGAGATTTTAACGTATTAAAAAAAAAACGCGCCCATCGACAAGCGAAGGGCGCGTTTTCTAAATTTCAATCACGTGTTCTTAATATCTGTATAGATCTGATTTGAATGGACCTGCTACGGGAACCCCAATGTATTCTGCTTGATCGTTGGAAAGTTCTTCCAATTCTACTCCGATTTTAGCAAGGTGAAGTCTTGCGACTTTCTCGTCTAAGTGCTTCGGCAAGGTGTAAACATCGTTGTTGTAGTTGGCAGCATTTTGCCATAACTCAATTTGTGCAATCACTTGGTTGGTAAAGGAATTTGACATCACAAAAGATGGGTGACCTGTTGCGCAACCAAGATTTACCAAACGTCCTTCTGCCAACACGATGATGTCTTTACCATTTACATTGTAAACGTCTACCTGTGGTTTGATTTCGATTTTGGAATCTCCATGATGAGCATTCAACCAAGCCATGTCGATTTCATTGTCAAAATGTCCAATGTTGCAAACAATCGCTTTGTCTTTCATCGCTTCGAAATGCTTTCCTACCACGATGTTTTTGTTTCCTGTTGCGGTAACAATGATGTCAGCCAAAGGAATCAAGGTGTCTAATTTTTTCACTTCGAATCCATCCATAGCCGCTTGTAAGGCACAAATCGGGTCGATTTCTGTCACAAGAACGCGCGCTCCAGCCCCTTGTAAGGAAGCCGCTGATCCTTTCCCAACATCTCCATATCCACAAACAACCGCAACTTTACCTGCCATCATTACATCGGTAGCACGTCGAATGGCATCTACCAATGACTCCTTGCATCCGTATTTGTTGTCAAATTTTGATTTCGTAACCGAGTCGTTTACATTGATTGCTGGCATCAATAAAGTGCCATTTTTCTTTCTTTCGTACAATCTTAATACGCCTGTAGTGGTTTCTTCTGATAAACCTTTGATGCCTGAAGCCAATTCAGGGAAATGATCGAATACCATGTTGGTTAAGTCTCCACCATCGTCTAGGATCATGTTTAAAGGTTGTCCATTTTCAAAAGCAAAAATGGTTTGCTCGATGCACCAGTTAAATTCTTCTTCGTTCATCCCTTTCCAGGCAAAAACCGGAATCCCTGCTGCCGCGATTGCCGCTGCTGCGTGGTCTTGCGTAGAGAAAATGTTGCAAGAAGACCAAGAAACTTGGGCACCTAATTCCACCAAAGTTTCAATCAATACCGCAGTTTGAATGGTCATGTGCAAACAACCTGCGACGCGTGCGCCAGCCAAAGGTTTTGATGCGCCATATTCCTCGCGAAGGGCCATAAGTCCTGGCATTTCGGCTTCGGCCAATCTCATTTCTTTTCTGCCATATTCCGCTAAGGAAATGTCTTTTACTTTGTAGCTCAACTTTTCTGATGTATTATTCATGGTTTGATTTTTCATAGTGTAATTTTCATTGCAAAAATAAGGATACCTTAATCCATTTCAAAGCATCGTTAAATGTGTTTAATTTGGTTTCTTAATGCTTCAATAAACAGTGGGTGGTCGTTGTTGCTTTCCACCAATTGAATTTTTTCCCCGCCGTGTTCTTCAAAAATTTCTTGGTACTCTTCACCGATTTCTATTAACGTTTCTAAGCAGTCAGATACAAACGCAGGACTGAAAACAAGGAGCTTCTTCGCGCCCTTCTTTCCCCATTCAGAGACGACCTTATCGGAAAAAGGCTCCAACCATTTTTTGTCCAAACGCGACTGAAAACAAACGGTATACTGTTCAGGTTTTAAGTTTAATCCTTCAGCGATTAACCTTGTGGTTGCATAACATGCAGCTTTGTAACAAAATTTGTTGCTTTCGTTGATTTCGCTTTCGCAAGGTTGGTCTCCGCACAAATCAGTTCCCTCATACACCTTGTCCACTTGTCGCTCTGGCAAACCATGGTAAGAGAACAAGATGTGATCGTATTCCTCTAGGTTGTGTGCTTTTGCCCGTGAAACCACTGAGGCAATGTAGGAAGGATCGTTGTAAAATTGATTAATGATTTTTACCTCCGGAATCACCCACCATTTTGAAATAATCCGCATTGCCTTTTCCAAGGCGGAACCGGTTGATGCACTTGCATATTGCGGGAAAAGAGGAAGTAAGATGATGGTGTTGTAATTTTTCAGGCGGATTTTCTCCAGCACTACATCTAAGGATGGGTTTTGGTATCGCATGGCGAATTCAATGTCGACCTCTCCATCTTTGTAAGATTCTTGTAAAAGTTTGGTGACTGTTTTGGTATGGGTTAGCAATGGCGATTCTCCATTCCCCAGTTTCCAAAGTGACTTGTAAATTTTGGCAGATTTAGGCGCTCGGAAAGGAACGATGACGCCATTCACTAAAATTTTTCGCAACAACCAAGGGATGTCAATCACGCGAGGGTCGTTCAAAAACTCTGACAAATACCTTCTCACATCCGAAGTCTTAGGACTGTCAGGCGTACCCAATTGAATCAATAAGACGCAGGTTTTATTCATACTTCTCTAAACAAATCAAATTCAGTAAAGTTCAAAGGTATGCATTTCGAAGAAGTTGGCTTCTTTTTTTACCTTTGTTCAATGGATTTTTCCGATCGAATTTTTTCTATTCAAGGTCAAGAAGCTTTTGAAATGCTTGCGGTTGATCTGGCTAATTTTCAGTTAATACATTGCGAGGTTTACAGAGAATTTTGTCACCTCTTGGGTTGTAAGGAAATTACCCATTATGATGAAATTCCTTTTTTACCGATTTCATTTTTTAAGTCTAATGTTGTAATTTCAAAAGGGGTACAAGAAGATTGCACCCTGTTTTTAAGCAGTGGTACCGGAAATTCAATTCGAAGTAGGCACTATGTTTCGGACCTGTCATTGTATGAGAAATCCTACCTTCATTCTTTTCGCTTGCAATTTGGAGACCCTTCGGAGTGGGTGATTCTTGCGTTGCTTCCCAATTACCTTGAACAAGGGAATTCCAGTTTAATATACATGGTGGAGGGGCTCATCCAAAGGTCGGCTTCCGCTCGTTCCGGATTTTTACTGGGTCAACTTGAGGAAGTACACAAGCGCTACCTTGATGCTGTCAACGAGGGAAAGAAATGTATGATTTTCGGAGTATCCTATGCGCTGTTGGATTTGGCGGATCTAAACTTGGATTTTTCAGGCGCCACGGTGATTGAAACAGGCGGAATGAAAGGCAGGCGAGAAGAATTGACGAAAGCAGAACTTCACCATCGTCTTAAACAGGGTCTAAATTTGGACCGCATTTATTCTGAATATGGAATGACGGAATTGCTTTCTCAGGCTTATTGCCACTCTGAAGACTTCGTTTTTTCTACCCCTCCATGGATGCGCATAAAAATCAGGGACTTATCCGATCCTTTTTCTTACGTGCAACCAGGCCAGCGAGGCGGGGTGAATGTGATTGATTTGGCAAACATAAACAGTTGCTGTTTTATTGCTACGCAAGATGTAGGCAGACTTTCAGGCGAAGGCTTTCAATTGGAAGGAAGAATTGCAGATGCCGATGTGCGTGGCTGTAATCAGTTGGTGGAGTAGGGTTAATCACAGGTTGTTATTTAAATTGAAGTAATTCAGCTAAAAAAATTCAATAAGTTCAATGAATTCAGCTAAAAAACTTCAATAGGAAGATAAAAATCGATTAGAAAATCTTAATTTAGCAAAAATAGAAATCACCATGTTACAACTTGAACGGTACATTTTTGCCCAATTAAAGGAACAGATTTTACCGGGTCGCGTATTGATTTTACTTGGAGCACGTCGAGTTGGGAAGACCTCCTTGCTTAAAAAGCTTAGTGATAGTTTCCCTGCAGAATCAGTACTTACTTTAAATGGAGACGATCAAAAAACACTGGATCGTTTGGCAGTGAAGTCGGTTGAAAATTATCGCTCATTGTTCGGTAATGTTCAATACTTAATCATTGATGAGGCTCAAAACATTCCAGATATCGGGTTAAAACTGAAACTAATGGTGGATGAGTTGCCACAGGTTGCGGTAATTGTTACCGGTTCGTCGATGTTTGAACTCTCGAATAAATTAGGGGAACCCTTGGTGGGAAGGTCTTATGTAGTCCAGCTATTTCCTTTGGCTCAATTAGAATTCAGTCCGTACGAAAACATCATTGAAACGGATGCAAGGCTCGAACAAAGAATGGTTCTTGGTTCGTATCCTGAATTACTGCATTTAACTTCCGAAGCCGATAAAATAGACTATTTGGAAGGAATCGTAAGTAGTTATTTACTCAAGGACATTCTCGCCTTTCAAGGCATTAAGAAAGCAGATAAAATCATGGATTTATTGCGTTTAATTGCCTTTCAACTTGGGGGAGAGGTTAGCCTTGATGAACTAGCCAAGAGTTTAAAGGGTATCAGCAGAAACACCATTGAGGCCTATTTGGATTTATTAACCAAGGTTTTCGTAATCTATCCTGTCCGAGGATTTAGTCGGAATTTACGTAAGGAAATTTCCAAATCCAACCGCTGGTATTTTTATGACAACGGAATTCGTAACGCATTAATTAGAAACTACCATTCGTTGAATCTGCGAAACGATACGGGGCAGTTATGGGAAAACTACCTCATGGCGGAACGCATGAAACTAAATTCTTATCAAAAAAGACGCGTCAATACGTACTTCTGGCGTACCTATGACCAACAGGAAATTGATCTCATAGAAGAATCCGGTTCAAGTTTGGTGGCCTATGAATTCAAGTGGAATAAAACCAAAGTGAAAGTACCAAGTGCTTGGAAGAATACCTACGCTGATGCTAAGTTTGTTTTAGTGAATCAAGAAAATTATTTGGATTTTATTACTGGTAAAATTTAAGATGTGATACCGCGTGAACCAATCCGACATAAGCGTGTTTAATCAGGTGTTGGGGTAGTTTAAATCTCCCGGATGCGGGTTAAACCCGCACCCAGGAAGCTCATAAATAATTAAATGCAATACTATCCGTTCAGTAGGTACTTAACCCTGACCTATGAAGAATGAGATTGTTATTTACCAAGCTGACAGCAGTGCGGAACGAATTGATGTCCAAATCGATGCCGAAAGAGAAACAATTTGGCTTAGCCAAAAACAAATGGGTGTTTTGTTCGGTAAAGACACAGACACAATTGGACTACATCTTAAAAATATTTTTCATGAGCAAGAAATTAATGAAGCCTTAACTACCGAGTTTTTCTCGGTGATTCAAAAGGAAGGTAAAAGAAATGTTAAAAGAAATATAAAGCATTACAACCTTGACGCCATTCTCTCCGTGGGATATCGAGTAAACTCTAAACGTGGAACCCAATTTAGGCAATGGGCTACTCAACGGCTGAAGGATTACTTACTTAAAGGTTATGCAATCAATAACCGAATTAACCGATTAGAAAATAAGCTTGAGATATTAACCAACAAGGTCGAAGAAATGGATCTTCAAATCAATACCAGGGCACTCCCAACACAAGGTGTTTTCTTTGACGGACAAATTTTTGATGCCTACGAACTCACTTCGCGCATAATTCGTTCAGCTCAAGAAAGTATTACACTAATAGACAATTACTTGGATGAAAGTACTTTTTCGTTGTTGGCTAAAAAGCGTGAACATGTTGTGGTAACCCTATTAACTAAAACTCCCTTGAACGATGAGCATAAGGCGAGTAAACAACTGGCTTTAGACCTAAAAAAAGCCAATGAACAATATGGGAATTTTACTGTCAAATCCTTTACAAAAAGCCACGATCGGTTTTTAATCATTGATCAACACGAAGTTTATCACTTAGGGGCTTCCCTGAAAGACCTGGGCAAGAAATGGTTTGCATTTACGAAATTGAATAGACAATCTGTGAATGAAATGCTCCGTGTGATTTAAATTGTTACCAAAACAATCATTGCTTCAATTTGCTCAAGTGTTGGGTAATTCCTGGGTGCGGGTTTAAACCCGCACCCAGGAAACCCGCACCCAGGAATCTCGCACCCAGGAATCTCGCACCTTGTACAAGAATCTTACTTCTTACTTCAAATACCAGTCCACCCACGCATCCATTTGCTGAATGTAATTTGGGCGCAAAACGATGGTTCGCTTTTGTTCCAATAAAAACAGGGTGGGTACCGAATACATAATAATCATTAGCTACCGAACTGTTCTAAAGAGATTGAAGACATTTTATAAAATTTAATAATCTCGTTTCTTTACATTCAAAGTAACTATTCTTTATTACTTAAAAACTAACACACTTAGGCGTCCGTAATCTTGTTCGATAATCAAAGTATGATTTATAAGTGCTTGGGTTGAGGCGGAATAACCGATTACATTAACATACTTCATTGCATAATTAGCAGAACACGTGTGTGTTCCAGTTTTTACTACTACGCCATGATGCATGTTTTGATCTACGTTAAAACCATTTGCCTCTGTAATTTCTATACCCGTTACATCTGTGGGATTGTTTGCCAAAACAATCTGAGAGGCAATCATAACATTGTAGGTGTATGGATTTGTAACTTCAAATTCGCAGGAAGCCTGAAGAATATCATTGGTTTTCAAGTCTGAAATGGGGATGGAATAAATGACTTTTTTTTGGTAAGGACTGGAAGTGGTAATGGGCAAAGACGCCACCAGTTCCGAGGAGTTTCCTGAGTTGTAATGTTCCATGGAATTTTTTACAGAACCAGCTGTTTTGGCATGAAGTGCATAGGGAACACTCATTAATTGTTGGGAACCATAATCTTGAAAGTTGTTTCCATTGCTAAAATCAACCCCAAAACAGGCAAAATATGGTCCGTTCTCCCAATTTATTGAGCTAAAGTTTCCTGATAGAATGGTGCCTTGCCCAATCACAAAGCTAGCTAATCCTTGCTGGTTCGTAGAAACGGCATGTTTTTCGGAATAAACAATAGTTCCAATTGCACTGCCTTGTTTAATTTGAACGCGCATCGAGAGGCTACTGTTTGCGATTAAGGTGTTGGAGAAACTTCTAACAACCAGTTGAAAATTTATACCTTCAGGAATTTGGGAATACGCGTGGAAGCTCCAAAGTAAAAGAAGAAATATACACAAATAACGAAAACACATTTTACCAACAGTTTTGCCAAGTGGTTCCATCATAGACCCTGAGTTTGTTCAGTACACCATCGAAATACATATCTCCTTTGGATGGTGTACCGGGAGCCGTATTTCGTGGTTCCAAGCGCATAACATCATTTACATGTAGCGTTCTTGCGGGGAAACTTGTTCCAATACCCACATTACCGTTACTCAAAACCCTAAACTTGATTCCGGTGGTTTGGAAAGAAATTCCAACGGCACTTACTCCATTAAGACCATCACCTGTAGTTGTGATAAATGCAGACTGGCCGAATCCAGAAGCCCTGGCTAGTTCAATGTGACCATAATTTTGAAGAGCATCGTTGCTGTCGAAATTAACTATTAGCGGTGTACCACCGCCAAATCTTTTTATGAATGTTGCCCCAGTTGAAGCACTCAAGAAAATATTACCAAGTGCGTTTGTAGCTTCAAACGTACCTATTGGAGAATTCGTTCCTATTCCAACTCGGCCTCCACTCAGCACCCGCATACGTTCTATATTATTTGTTTTGATCACCCAATCTTGCGCATCGGTAGTACCAATAAAATTGGTAGCAGGGTTGGTGCCTGCATTGCCTGTTAGGCTCCATGCGTTGAGAGCTCCTGAAGGCCCTGCCGGTCCCTGAGGGCCTGCTACTCCTGTGGGTCCTTGTGGACCCGTAGCACCTGTTAATCCAACCGGGCCCTGAGGACCAACGGCTCCGTTGCAAACGTATTTGGTGAGAGCAGGTACAATTTCACCTGCATCTAGCACTCCGTTTACATTGGCATCCGGTCCAAATTCTAATTTAACGCCGCCTGTGGCGCAATTCGCTCCTGCGGGTTCTACAGTAGTTTTGGTGAGTGCGTTCAGTCCATTTGCGCCTTGAGCCCCCGCTTGTCCTTGCGGTCCGGCTGCACCGGCCGAGCCTTGCGGGCCGGTAATGTTGGCCACCAAGACCCACTGAAGTTGAGGCGGTTGTTGGTTATTTGGAACTTTATTGTACACATTGCCCGTTAATACATCTAAATAATAATCGCCTTGAATGCCTTGGTTCGATTGCGGTATTCCATTACCATGCATCCATTTGGATAGAATGGCACCTGCGGTTTTAGCATATAAGGCGTACGGAACACTAACAAGTTGTTGCGTTCCATAATTAACATAATTAGTTCCTCCATTGACATCCATTGCAACATCCAACCAATAGGTGTTGTTATGCCAAGGAATGGTAGTGAAATTTCCCGAAATCAATGTTCCTCCTTGTCCAATCGTAAAATTCACTAAACCTTGTGCATTTGGATTCAATACATATCTGGCAGAATACAGAACCTGTCCACCAGGGGCTCCAGCGCGTATCATTGCTTTAACAGCAATCGGTCCTGATGTGACAAGAGTATTGTCGGGTTTTCTTACCACCATTTGATAATTGATCGCCTCGGGTGGGGAAACTGGGGAAACAACTTGAGAAAAAATGATGGGGGATAGAATTAACGATATAATTAAATATAGAATTTTCATGATAATTGATTTTTAATTGGATTTAATAATTTTGTTTTGTTGAAGCAAGGAACCATCAGGGTTGTATAAGTTTAGAAAATACATGCCAGGGGAGATTCCCTGCTGAAAATCCAAGGAAAGCGTTCGCTCCATCATTCGGTGGCTCTGAATCAACTTTCCGCTGTTATCCATTAAATGTACCAACACCTCACCTTCCCACTCCGAAGGAGCTTTAATCATGGCGTAATCGGAAACCGGGTTGGGCGCAATGATAAAGGGATCGCTTACCGCAATAATCGCAGAAACTCCAGGAGCTATGGTTAATCCATCCGGTTGAATAAAACCGCTGTTCAATCGTCGGTTTGGGATTGCGTATAAATTAACTACAGTAAAGGGTTCTCCAAGGGTAAAGATGATTGTATTTTTCTGCCACCAAAGCGCATTAGCAGGAGGAGGCATTACTTTTCCAGCTGAGGCATATACTTTCCGGTCTGGAAAAAATACTTGCGTTTTTCCAAATAACGGTAAACATATTAGCGATAATAAAAACAAATATTTGATCATATTTTTAGTTTAGTTAAACACAAGTTTCATTTCTACACGGCGGTTTTTCTTTCTCCCTCCCGGCGTATCATTGGTATCAATAGGTTTGGTTTCACCGAAATATTCGGTAGTTATTCTTGTCCCATCAATGCCTTTCGAAACGAAGTAAGCCTTAGTTGACTCAGCGCGTCTTTTGGATAAATTCATGTTGAAGTCGTCGTTCCCCACATTATCCGTATGGCCTGCCAAGTTCAAGCTCCAATCCGTTTTTTCAGTAAGCAGCATGACGAGCACGTCCAAAGCAGGATAAGAGGTAGCTAATATTTTATCACTGTTGTTCTCAAATTCTAAATTATCAACTGCTTTTGAAATTTGTTCCTTAATTTTTTCCTCAACAATTGGGCAACCGTTATTTTCTATTGGTCCTTTTGTCATTGGACATTGATCAATGTTATCTGTAACACCGTCTCCATCTTTATCTCCCCAGGGGCAACCATTGTTTTCTACGGGTCCAGCTTGATCTTTGCAAGCATCAATTCCGTCATGCATTCCATCGCCGTCAGAGTCTAACCAAGGACATCCATTATTTTCAACAGGTCCTGCAATTTCTGGACATTTGTCCACATTGTCTTTTATGCCATCCCCATCTTTGTCGCCCCATGGACAACCCTTGTTGTCTTTCGGTCCAGCTTCATCCGGGCAATTATCAATGTTGTCCGTTAAACCATCTCCGTCCTTATCTCCCCACGGGCAACCTTTATTTTCTTTAGGTCCAGGTTGGTCTTTACAATCGTCTTTATCGTCGGTTATGCCATCCTTATCTGTATCTGGAATAATTTTAACAGGAAATTTGTACATGAGGGTAAACTCATGCGAGCCCGAACTGTAGTTTCGAAGGTTCGAACGGGTGAAATCGTAGGAGTAATAAGCTGCAAACTTCCTTCCGTCGTACCCGATCAGTGCGTAAATGGCATCATCGCTTCGATAGTAAGCACCAATGCCAAGTACCTTGAATAGATTCAATTTAACCCCCAAATCGTATTGAATCGGGGTAACAAAAATTGATCGAACCATGACCTGGGGCTCAATGGAAATTTTATCGTTACTATAGACTTGATAAGATGCAAAAGCATTAAAGTGGCGGGCTAAACGGTTGGAATCGGCATTGGTGAGGTTAAGTTTTCCCAATTTGGATTGAAACAGTTGTTGTGTTCCAATTCCTACGTTCAACTTATCCATCATTCGGTATGAGATCCCGAAGTTGATGTCCGCAACTACTTGGTTTAGGTTTGCGTTCGTTAGCCCTGGATCATTCGGATTAATCGCAACTTGGTTCGTTAGGTTCATTGAAAATTGCTCAATAACAGGCGAGATACCAAAAGATAACCCATGTTTTTCGTTAAAATCGTGATGATATGCAATTGGAGCGCAAACCCCCGTAGTGGTAATGGTATTCCCTGCAAAATCATTGAATAAATAACTTCCAAGTCCAATTTTACCGTTAAGTAGCACGCCTTGTCCTCCAAGAAAAATGGTTCTGGGTGAACCGTTGAACCCCACCCATTGCGATCTAAAACCCGCCTGTATGTTAGCTTGATTTCCTTGTCCAACAAAAGAAGGGTTGAAGAGTTGTTTATTCAAAAATCCATGACTTGAAATAGGCAGTTGTTGACCAAACGTAAGTCCGTAAAAAGCAAGCGTGAAGAGTAATATCTTTCTCATTGAAATTAGTTTTTAATCGTTAATGCTCCTTTAATTGGATCGTTAATTCCTAAGTCAATGATGTAGAAATAATCACCAGTTGGCAATTGCTCGTTGTTGTAGGTCCCGTTCCACGGAACCGTGTATCCTTTGGAAAAAAACAATTGTTGTCCCCAACGGTTGAAGATTTCAACGGTGGCATCTGGATAATTTTCAATACCAACAATTTGCCAAGTGTCGTTGGTCCCATCACCATTGGGGGTGAATACACCTCCAATCTGCAAACATGGAACCCCCGAGTTGGTTATTGTAATATTTGCCGAGTCAACGCACCCATTGGAATCAGTAACTATAACCTGGTAGGTTCCAGAGGCTGATGCTGTTATACTTTGTGCGTTTTCACTTGTACTCCATAGATTTCCGTAATTGTATGAAGAGCTTAGATTTACGGAAGATTGAGCACAAAACGTTGTAGGACCGTTCGGAGTAATGGATACGAGTGGAAGGGTATTTACAACAACCTTAAGCGTATCCGTCTCGCTCGTACAACCGTCCAAGGTATATGTCACGGTGTAAAATATGGTTGTATCTGCCGTAATATTGAATTGATTCGTGGTTAAATTGTTCGACCAAGAAAATGTACCGTTTGGTAAATCGGGTGTTGAGCTTATATTAACTTCTTGACCAATACAAGTATTAATATCTTGGGATGTTAATACAGGAACAGGTTTAACAACAACGGTTAAGGTGGTTGTGTCCCAAGCACAGACATTTAAACTTGGATTGAAGGTGTAGGTGGTTGTAACCATATTGTTGATTGGCGGGGACCAAGTTCCTTGGAATAAATTGAGAGAACTGGTTGGTAATGGCGCTAAGGGATCACCCGCACAAATTGGATCTACACTTGGGAAAAAAGCGGGTTGGTTGGGGATAATGTTTACAACCGCTGAATCGGTGCAGGTTAGGCCATTAAGCGTATAGGAAACGTAATAGGTGTTGGTTGATGGGGTACTCACATTGATTGTTGAGCTTTGTGATCCAGTATTCCAAAGATAATCACCTCCACTGGAAAGTGTTTGTGCTACTAAAGTTCCCGTCCCATTTTGACAAACACTAATATCGTCAACTGATAGAGATAAGGCTGATTGGTACAAATTCTGAATTTCGCATTCTGTTAGCGCTCGATTCCAGATGCCTGCATCATCTAATTTCCCAACTGTAAAATAAGGGAAATTTGGAACAAACTGTCGACCAAATGCTGCATTGATTAAACTAGGATTAACGCCCACATTTATGGAGTAGTTGATTGTAGAAACCAGCGATCCATTTACGAATAATTTTAAGTTTGTACCGTCATAATTCAACACTAAGTGGTGCCAATTGATGTGCGGTATTTGATGAATTGTTGGATTAACTACCTCAACGCCACCACTAAAAGGACCATTAACAGAAGCTCTAAAATTCGGAGAATTTCCTTGCCTAGTATAAACATAAAATCCATCACTTCCGTCATTTCCTCTCGCAAAATATGCTTGGGCGCAACCAATAACACAATTTGTATTCAAATTAATGCCAGTAGATTGAACCCATATACTTACAGCTAATTCGTTTGAATTGTTAATACTTGCTAATTGATTCAATTCAATCCAGTCATTCCCGTCAAAATTGTACGCCTGATTGGTATTTCCAAAACGATCACTAGTCAATGTAGCGCCATTCACCGTTCCGTTATTCCCATTGCCACTAGAATCATTTGCATTTCCGGTGAAAGGCCACCATCCAACGAGTCCATTAGAGGGAACGTAATTTGGGGTTTGGGAAAAAGTGTTAATGCTTAGTAGTGCAGTAAAAACGAAGAGGAGAAGTCTTTTCATTTATGATTACAATTGGTTACATCGTTTGGTATTCTAATGATTTTAAAAAGCTTTTATCGTTAGACCAGTTATTTTACGGCAAATATACCTTATATATACAAATACGTATATTAATTGTATAAAAAATATTACAATATTGAAATCAACTTTGCTCCATGATACATCGTGGCGAGATTGTAGAACAAGCGGTTCGGGCCTCTGGGCAAAATTTAAGCAAGTTGGCGAAGCGTTTGGGGAAAAGCCGAAAATGGCTTTATGATTCCTTCGAAAATCCCAATTTAAGTTTGGAATATGTGCTGGAAATCAGCAAAGCCATTCACTTCGATTTCACGGAACAAATTCCCGAGTTAAGGCGAAATTATACAAACAATGAGGGTGACCAGGCAATGGAAGAAACCACATGGAAGGATAAGTACATTCACCTTTTGGAAGAACATCAAAAATTATTAGCGAAACTCATCGAATTTCAGGCGAGAAGGTAAATTCATTCTCGAGGAATCCCGACCCCTGAGCGTAATGAAGCGCAGCGAAATGGAGTCGAAGGGGTCGGGTAACACTCATCGAATTTCAGGCGAGAAGGTAAATTCATTCTCGAGGAATCCCGACCCCTGAGCGTAATGAAGCGCAGCGAAATGGAGTCGAAGGGGTCGGGTAAAACTCATCGAATTTCAGGCGAGAAGGTAAATTCATTCTCGAGGAATCCCGACCCCTGAGCGTAATGAAGCGAAGCGAAATGGAGTCGAAGGGGTCGGGTAACGCTCATCGAATTTCAGGCGAGAAGGTAAATTCATTCTCGAGGAATCCCGACCCCTGAGCGTAATGAAGCGAAGCGAAATGGAGTCGAAGGGGTCGGGTAACACTCATCGAATTTCAGGCGAGTAGGTAAATTCATTCTCGAGGAATCCCGACCCCTGAGCGCAATGAAGCGCAGCGAAATGGAGTCGAAGGGGTCGGGTAATGCCTCCCCGGAGATGATCGCGTTCGGCAATCAATTAAATGATTATCTTCGTCCAATGAACATGCAAGAAATGTTGGTTTTGGTGCTGATAGGTTTGGTTGCGGGGATGTTAAGTGGTTTTGTGGGGGTTGGTGGTGGAATGGTGATCGTTCCTGCGTTGGTTTACTTTCTCGGATTCTCCCAATACCAAGCCCAAGGGACAAGTTTGTTTGTACTTTCAATGCCCGTTGTGATCCTCGCTGTGATGAACTATGCCAAAGGAGGACATGTGAACTGGAAATTTGGTTTGTTTATCGCAAGTGCATTTATCATCGGTGGATTTCTCGGGTCAAAATTGGCGTTAAAAATACCCATCGCTTGGGTGAAGATTATTTTTGGGCTGATCATGGCCTATGTTTCGGTTAAATTATTACTTAGTGGATATACAAGTTTGTCACAGCATGACGCCTGAGCGTATTCGTATTGAATCAGAGGCTATTTTTGAACGGGTTAAGTTAAACCGGGAACACCTGCATGCGTTCCCAGAGTTGTCTTTTGAAGAGTACCATACGATGGAATTCATTGCAAGTGAACTGGAGCGTATTGGCATTCCTTTTCAAAAAGGCGTCGGCGTAACTGGTGTAGTTGGCGAAATTGCTTCAGGTGCCAATCCAACGGATTGGATCGCTTTTCGAGCAGACATAGACGCCCTTCCTATTTTTGAGGAAAATGAGGTTCCTTATGCTTCTAAAAACGAAGGGGTAATGCATGCCTGTGGTCACGATGTACACACTTCCGTTTTATTGGGTGCAGCGGAAATCCTCTGGCAACACCGCGAAACATTACCTGTCTCGGTGAAATTGATTTTTCAACCGGGGGAAGAAGTCGCCCCTGGGGGTGCGAATTTCATGATCAAAGCTGGTGTTTTGGAAAATCCTAAGGTCAAACAAATCTTCGCCTTGCATGTCTACCCAGAAATGAATGTCGGTAAAATTGGCATTCGCCCAGGTCTTTACATGGCATCCAGCGATGAACTTCACATTGAGATTGAAGGGGTTGGAGGTCATGCGGCCTTGCCTCATAAGTGTGTAAATCCCGTTACGGTTGCCGCTGAAATCATACATGGATTGCCCGCCATTGTAAAGCAATTTGAACCTGAAAATGTACCTACCGTCTTAAGTTTTGGTAGGGTAGAGGCCTTGGGTTCTACCAATGTAATTCCCAGTATTTGTAAGATAGAAGGCACCTTCAGGACCATGAATGAGCCATGGAGAAAGCACTTTTTTGAGGAAACAGAACGCTATTTCGCAACCTTAGAAAGAAGTTTTGGCGCCAAAATTAAATTTAACCGTGTGAAAGGCTATCCATTCTTGGTGAATGATGAGGCATTGGTTACCCATACCATGGATGTACTCAAAAATAACCTAGGAACGGAAAATGTCGAAACGCTTCCCTTGCGCATGACCGCAGATGATTTTGCTTTTTATTGTCACCTTTTGCCCTCGTGTTATTTTAGGCTAGGGGTCGCAGATCCCCTAAAGAAAGAGAATTTCGCTGTGCATCATCCCAAGTTTGACATCCATCCTGATGCATTGAAAGTTGGGGTATCATCCATTGTGAGCATTGTATTCAACGCCGATTGTTGATTTTTTTTAAGGGATCGACTACGTACTTCTACCGAATTTCAAAGGGGTTAACAGAGACTTAATCCACATCTCGTCAGTTTTTTACTACATTTATCAAACCCACCAAGGTTGGTTTTTTATTTAAGCTTTAAAATTATGGCATCACTCAATCCGATTTCAGGCGTTTTAGGTCAACAGAAAGCCTCTCATTTATTGAGGAGGGCTACCATGGGTCCATCGTTACAAGACATTGCCAATTTTTCATCGATGACTGCCCAGGATGCCTTAACCGCCCTGTTGCAAACTTCACCAACACCCCCTTATCCAAAAGATCCAAATACCAATACAGATTGGATTTTTCCAAACAACCCAGATCCAAATCAAATCAATGACGTGTGGTCAGATTATACCAAAAGTTGGTGGTTGGAAAACATGCGCATCTCCGGATGCAATCTTCATGAAAGAATGGTTTGGTTTTACCATACCCACATTCCTGTGATCATGACACGCATTTCAGGGATGCCTCAATACCCAATTGATTATTTGCGTTTGCTTCGGTATTATGCTTTGGGGAATTTTAGGGATTTGGCTAAAGCCATTTGCATTGACAACGCTATGCTGGTCCATCTTGATGGATACACCAATGTAAAAGGCGCGGGTCAAGAGAATTTTGCGCGAGAATTCATGGAGCTTTTTACCGTTGGGAAAGGAATTGAGGTTGGAATTGGAAATTATACAAACTTCACGGAGGTTGATGTTAAGGCCCTTACCAAAGTTTTTACGGGATGGGATACCGACCCAACCTTTCAATCCATCGATCAAATCACGGGCATTCCAACCGGAAAGGTGCGAACCTCGGATGGGGTGTATTCTTCCCAGCACGACGTTACCCCAAAAGTGTTTTCGCAAGTATTTAACAATGCGGTGGTTCAAACGGCAAATGTCGTCAACGGAAACACCACCCTAAATTCTGTGAAACAAGAACTAAACAATGCAGTGGATCTGATTCTGAATTCCACCAATGCGGCTTACCACCTTTGCAGACGTATTTACCGAGAGTTTGTGTATTTTGACATCACGCCTGAAATTGAAAACGACATCATTCAACCCTTGGCCAATGTTTTTCTAACGAACAACTACGATGTCAAACCGGTTTTGGAAATGCTCCTTCAAAGTGAACATTTTTATGACCTTGATACCCCTGCCACAGGCGACAATAACATTGGTGCGATTATTAAATCACCCGTGGATTTGGTCATTGGGACCCTTCGGTTGTTTGGGCTTTCTGCGCCCAATGTTTCTACCCAATTGGTTCAACACTACCAAATGCACCACCACCTCATCGATCAATTAAGCTTGCAAGGATTGAATTTATTTGAACCGGTTGACGTAGCGGGCTATGATCCTTATTTTCAAGTACCTGATTTTCAGCGTTATTGGATTTCTGCGAATTATCTGGCAAATCGCTACAAGTTCGCCGAATTGTTGATTACAGGTTTCAGTGGAACCGGTGGCGTATTGTTGAAATTAGATGTAATGGCCTTTGTGAATGCACATGCATCAAATCCAGCAAATGAAACCATCTTGGTACAAGAACTTGTGGACTGGTTGTTTCCAATCACACTGGAGCCCGATAGGTTTACCTATTTTAAAGAAGATATATTCCTCAACCAATTAACGGTTAATTGGGCCAATGAATGGGCAAATTACCAAACGACGAGCAGCGAAACGGTTGTACGTGCGCAATTGGAAAAGCTCATCAAAGCCATGATGCAGTCTCCTGAATACCAAATCTACTAATACCATGAGCATGGACAGAAGAAAATTTATGCAGCTTTCATCCTTGGTGGGTGCGGGGATGATGTTGAAACTTAACGGAATTCCCTTGCATGCTTTTGAAGGGGACAGCCTCCTACACGCCATGGCAAAATCCAGTACCAATGACCGGGTTTTAGTGTTGATTGAGCTTCATGGGGGGAACGATGGTTTGAATACGATCATTCCAATCAATGAATATGGTTCGTATTACAACAACCGGGCGAACATTGCCATTCCACAGACAGGACCCAGAAGATACATTACCTTAGATAATTCCTTGCCTGACAATCAACAAATTGGTTTGCATCCCGACATGGGAGCCTCCAAAGCAATGTACGACCAAGGGAATTTCGCGGTAATACAAAATGTTTCTTATCAAAATATGAATGGTTCCCATTTCCGAAGCAGGGATGTTTGGATGATGGGCGGGAGTTACGATGAGTATTTTAACTCCGGTTGGATGGGACGCTATTTGGATTATTACTATCCGGGGTATCCAACCAATTATCCGAATCCCAACATTCCCGATCCGTTGGCCATTGAAATTGGCACAGGGGTATCTTTGGCATTCCATCGCAACGATGGCATTCCCGCAGGATTGTCCATTCAAGACCCTGTTGCATTTTACAACTTGATTAACTCTGTTGGGGTTGACCCTCCGATTACTTTGCCAGATACACATGCAGGTGATGAAATTGAATACATCATGCAGATAGAGAAACAAGCAAATAACTATGCTGAGCGATTGAAAAACGTCTACGAAGCAGGTATGAATTCCAATACCGTTTATCCTGACCTTTATCCTTACATCGCTCCGGGAGGTGCACTGCATAACCCGCTTGCGCCTCAATTGAAAATCATTTCCAGATTGATCAGTGGAGGAATTGGCACCAAAATATTCATCTGTAGGATAGGTGGTTTTGACACCCATGCCAACCAAGTGGTTAACAACAACACCACCATGGGATCTCATGCAGCCTTGCTTTATCACATTTCCGCTGGGGTAAAAGCCTTCTACGATGACCTTCAAAACATGGGGTTGGATAACCGCGTGTTAACCATGACTTTTTCAGAATTTGGTCGCCGTGTGGCCTCCAATGGAAGCTATGGCACAGACCACGGAAACGCTGCGCCAATGTTGGTCTATGGAACCTGTATCAACCCGGGTGTGTATGGCACAAATGCAGATTTTCAAAATTTACAAGGGGGGAACATTCCTATGCAGTTTGATTATCGACAGGTGTTTACCTCGGTGATTAAAGACTGGTTTCAAGCCTCCGACGAAGCCATTCAAGAAGTCAAATTTGAGAATTTTGTAGACTCCAGAATCGACTACGTAGAATGCAAAGATTTAAGTACCACCGAAATGTTTAAAACCAATTTTTGGATGAAGTGTTACCCAAATCCAACCTCGGCTACGTTGACCATTTCGTACTCGCTCTATAAAAATTCCGACATCAAAATAGAAATCCTTGACCTTTCAGGTCGAACCGTTGGGTTGATTGAAGACGCACCCAATTCGCAAGGTGAACATTCCATTGACTATGATTTTGGTCGACTCGTAAATGGTACCTACCTCATCAAACTGATGGCAAATGACACAACGTTGACAGAAAAAATAATGCTCTATAAATAATGAAAATAGGTAAGGTAGTGCTGTTGGCTTGGCTCGTGTGTATAAGCATTCAACTTCATGCACAACGCAAATATGTATACAGAAAGGATCGTTTTTTTGTAGGTTCCTTTGTGGGAATGAATTTTACCCAACCCATTGTATCGGATCGTTACAACATTCTTGAGCAAACCCCACAATCAGCTACAGGAGATTTTGAGAAAAAATACAAGACCTTGGCCCAGAATCGAGGAGGGAATTATGGATTGTATGTTTCGTTCGCCTATACCAAGTATTTTTCTTTGATCATTCAACCAGGATTCCGTTCTCAAAGGTTCAATTATATGACCTCGTATTCTTGGGAGGATACCTTAAATGTGACAAACATCAACAAAGAGATGCTTCACAGACAAAAAATCTCCAATGTTTCCATTCCCGTGTTAACCAGATGGGATTTTACAACCCGTCATTTTTCGCCCTTTCTACAAGTAGGATTGTCAGCCGATTTTATCTACTTTGCCAGTAAATCTGTCTTTTATGATACCAAAATTGATGGCGAGGTTGACCGAAAATCTGCAAACCAATCTTCGGTGGGCGACCTTACCAATCATATGAGAAAATTCAACGTCGGACTCGTTGGCGGAGGAGGAATTACCTACTACCGTGAAAGTTTTGCGATGACCTTGGCGAGCAATGTTAAATACGGATTGAGGAATGTCATTGATGACCAGAAAAGGTATTCGGATTTTACAGGTTTTGGGGTGGAATACCTCGATGTAATGGACCAATTTAAGTTGCTGGACTTAGACATTCAATTGACGGTAATGATTCCTATTCACAAAAAATGGTAAGCATGAAAAAAAAGATCCAGGTAAAACTAATTTGTAGCCTGATGGCTGTTTTATGGATTGTGGTAGGCTGCAAAAAAGACCCAGTCGATTCCTTTCCATACATGAAAATTTACGACGAAAAGGAGGGAAACAAGTCTTTTTTACCGCTCTCCATTGTAAAATCTCCGGTCGATAACGGCTATGTCATCCTAAGTTCCTTTGAGGGTTGGAAGATTCAAATCACTAAAATTGACAACGAAGGTGGTTTTCTTTGGAATTATGAACTTCCGGATGCCTATGTAAATGCAGTTCCATCGTTGTTGAAAATAAACAATGAATTGGTAATCGTCTGCATGGATCCCGTCGGTTTGTATACCCAGCTGCTCAGGATTGACGAAACCAACCATACGGTCATTGATTTCTCTAGCATAGAAGAAGTATTGTATCCCACGTATGCCCATTTTGATGGACAGAGCCTTTACATTCAAAATTGCCCGCTTCAAAGCCAAATGATGGGGGTGCATAGGGTGAATCAAGCGTTGGATACGGTAGAGAAATCTGGGTATTTGAACATTTTTACCAATGTGGATGACAAGGTCCTCGATCACCTAACCAACGACGGAAAAAAAATACCCTTCTTCCTACAAACAACACCTGAAAAGGATTTTGTAATCATGAATGGATTTTACAATTACAGCTTTTCCACTGTATTTTTAAATAACAATTTGGAATTCGAAGGGGTACTAAATGGTGCAGGTTTCGATGGAGGGATTTGCGCTTTACAGCCTTTGGGTGCTTCTGCTTTTTCCATTGCCAGAACTTCCAACCACAACCTCTTCTATGCGCCAAAAGTGATTTTGGACCCAACCCAAATTGAGATGGCGACTTCCATTGTTGCGCAAGGGAACTCAGAATTGGATGACGAGAAAACAGTAGTGGTGAAAGAAATTACCATCAAAGGGGTTACATATGAGGCCTTCATTGCTTCAACCCGAAGCAATCAACTTTTACTTTGCATTTACAACGAAAATGGAATTTTGGTGGGGAAAAAATACATTGGAAAAAACATTCCAATGGTGCCTTGTGATTTCTTGCAAACACCGGAGAAGGATATTTTACTCGTTTTGCAAACAAAAATCTTGGGCAGTTTCAATCGAATTGCAACGGTGAACATCACCAAATTGGAGTTAGAAGAAATGTTGCCATAAAAAGTTTTTTACCTTTGTTTCCATTCATTCAATGTAATTTCCAGCATGCGTAAAGTAAAAATTGCGTTTCCAACCGTCGTTTTCCTTTTGATTTGGGTGCTCATTTGTTCATGCAACAAAGAAAAAAAATATACGCGATTTTTGGAGGGAGATTGGGACTGTGTATTGGTGAAAATGCAGGATGCTGAAGGGTTTACCTTTTTTGACAGCCCGGCCATTGGAAGCAATCCAAGCCTTGGTAAATTGACCATCGACGCACAACAAAACGTAAGTTGTTCGGTGTTTTCGGAATTTCAAACCTTTGCCTCGGTGGTCAAGGATTCACTCGTATTGAATGGGCTTGTTGCTTTTAACCTTAAGGAAAATGAAATCAATTGGGTCCAAGCCAATGACACCCTGAAAAACAGGATTTTTATCCTCAACAAAACCGATTTGGAATTCGAATACTACAACATCAACCTAAACAGAAGGGTTAGGTATGTTTTTCACAAGTCAAATTAAAGAAAACCCAACTCCAGTTTTGCCTCTTCAGACATCATGTCTTTATCCCATGGGGGATCAAAAACTATGTGCACTTGGCATGTCGCAACCCCTTCAACGGTTTTAATTTTATCATCTACTTCCTTTGGCAAGGATTCCGCAACAGGACAATTAGGGGAGGTTAAGGTCATGTCGACATCCACTTCGTGGTCGTCATTGATTCGGATTTCGTAAATCAATCCCAATTCAAATACATCCACAGGAATTTCAGGGTCGTAGATGGTTTTTAATACCTTGACAATTTCGTTTTCTAATTCAATCATTTTGCTAATTGCTTCAATCCATCATTTTTTAATCGGTTAATCATCCCAACCAATCCATTGGCTCGGGTAGGCGATAGGTGTTCCTGTAATCCGATTTTTCCAATAAAATACAAATCACTTTTTACGATGTCTTCCGGAGTTTGGTTTGAAAGGATTCGTATCAACAAACTGATAATCCCCTTGGTAATCATCGCATCTGAATCGGCCGTAAACAAAAGTCTAGGACCTTCCATCATCGAAGCTACCCATACCCTGGATTGACATCCGTGAATCAAGCGATCTTCGGTTTTCATTTCCTCTGCAATCAAGGGCAGTTCTTTGCCTAAATCAATGAGGTATTCATATTTCTCCATCCAATCCTCAAACATTGAAAATTCTTCGACGATTTCATCTTGAATTTGGTTTATGGTATTACTCATGACAACATTCGAATAGACCGCGTGAGCGCGTGGATGAATAAATCAATTTCGTTCTTTGTGTTGTAAAATGCCAAGGATGCCCTTACCGTACCCGGAATGTTGAATCGTTGCATGAGCGGCTGCGTGCAATGGTGTCCCGTGCGTACGGCAATGCCTTGTTTGTCTAACAAGGTTCCGAGGTCGAAAGGATGCAGGTCGCCAACCAAAAAAGACAAGGTGCTGCAGGTTTCTGGCGCATCGCCAATGAATCGGATGGAAGGAATTTCTCGCATGCGTTCACGGAGGTAAGCTCCAAGCTCCTTCTCCTGTTGGTACGCTCCGCGTAGGTCAATCGAATTCATGAAGGAAAAAGCTTCGCCCAAACCAATCGCTCCCGCAATGTTAGGGGTGCCGGCTTCAAATTTCAAAGGAAGCTCGTTGTAAGTCGTTTTTTCGAAGGTTACCGTTTCAATCATGTCTCCGCCACCTTGATAAGGAGGGAGTTCGTTGAGAATGTCCTTTTTTCCATAAAGAATACCGATGCCTGTAGGACCAAATACTTTATGTCCGGAAAACACCATGAAGTCGCAGTCGAGCGATTGAACATCGATGGAGAGATGCTGAATGCTCTGCGCTGCGTCTAAGAGTATCTTTGCACCTACGGCATGCGCTTTTTCAATCATCCATTCAACGGGATTAATCGTTCCCAATGTGTTTGAAACATGGATAATGCTTAATAATTTGGTTTTTTCATTGAGTAAGGATTCAAAAGCTTCGAGGTCCAAAGTTCCATTGTCTAAAACCGGAATAACTTTGAGAAGTGTGCCTTTGCGCTCGCAAAGCATTTGCCAAGGGACAATGTTGGCGTGGTGTTCCATGCCCGAAATAAGGATTTCATCTCCGGATTGTAAAGATTCACCCAAAGAAAAAGCAATGGCATTGATTCCTTCTGTGGTTCCTTTGGTAAAAATAATTTCTTGTGCGTGTTTCGCGTGAATAAATGCAGCGATCGTGCTTCGAGCCAATTCGTAAGTCTGGGTAGCTTGGTCACTCAAGAAATGCACCCCTCTGTGAACGTTCGAATTTTCGTGAGAATAATAGTTAGAGATGCGATCAATGACCACCGTTGGTTTTTGGGAGGTGGCTCCGTTGTCAAAATAAATCAAAGGGTTGCCGTGAATTACTTCTTGAAGAATGGGGAAATGGGCGCGAATTTCTTCTGCATTGAAAGTATCCATGCTGTAAAATTACAACAATCCCTTATTTTGAAAGCTTCTAAATAGAATTTTCTATTTCTTAGGCGATAATTCGATAAAAGGAATCAACATTTCTTCCATGGAAAGTCCCCCGTGTTGGAAGGTGTTGCCGTAAAAATTCACGAAATGGTTGTAATTGTTTGGGTACACAAAAAAGTCCGCCTCTCTTGCAAATACATATTCATTGGACAATTTTACTTGCGGTAGAAACGCTTCATTGGGTTTGTTAACCACAAAAACTTCTTTGGCATTGTAACTCAAACCACGACCCACTTTGTAGCGCAGGTTTGAATTGGTGTTGCGTTCCCCAATGATTTTAATGGGCTTATTTACCTTCACGGTACCATGGTCAGTGGTGATGATGAGGTTCACACCAAGCTCCTTGAATTTCTGAATCATTTCATGTAAAGGCGAATGTTCAAACCATGATTTCGTAATGGATCGGTACGCAGCTTCGTCGCTTGCCAATTCGCGAATTACTTCCATGTCTGTTCTTGCATGGGAAAGCATGTCAACAAAATTGTACACGATAAAAGTAACATCATTGTCCTTCAGTTGGCTGAATTGGTCATTTAACTTTTTGCCGGCTTCATGGTGGGTGATTTTGTGGTAACTCCACTTGCATTGTTTACCGAGGCGCTTAAATTGCTGCTCCAACAATTCCTTCTCAAATTGATTTTTACCTCCCTCATCTTCTTCGGTTTTCCAGTATTGCGGGAATTTCTTTTCGATTTCTGATGGCATCATACCCGCGAAAAAGGCATTGCGTGCATAGTGGGTAGCGGTAGGCAGAATCGAGTAGATGATGTACTCTTCTTCCTTTTGATAATGCTTCGCGATTTGTGGTTCCAAAATTTTCCATTGGTCGAAACGCAAGTTGTCGATTACCAAAACAGCGAGCTTTTCTTTTCCGATTTTTGGAATTACCCGGGTGCGAATCATGTTGTGCAACATGTAAGGAGTTTCCACAGTGCCATTCAGCCAATCCAAATAGGTGTCCTCGATGAAATCACAAAACAATTGATTGGCTTCCTTTTTTTGCATGTCCAAAATTTCCCGCATGGCTTTGTCGTCCGCTTGCTCTAACTCCAATTCCCAATAGACCAATTTGCGATACATTTCTGTCCATTCGTGGGAATCCATGTCATCGTTTAATTGCATGCCCAATTGACGGAATTCTTGCTGGTAATTCACATTTGTCTTCTGCGAAACCAATTTTCCTTGGGTTAAAATTTTCTTTAAACTCAACAAGATTTGGTTTGGGTTTACGGGTTTTATCAAGTAGTCAGCAATCTTACTTCCTATCGCTTCCTCCATGATGAATTCTTCCTCGCTTTTTGTAATCATGACAACCGGCACCAAAGGTTGACGCTCTTTGATTTTGGTCAAGGTTTCCAATCCACTTAATCCGGGCATGTTTTCATCCAGGAAAATAACGTCATAATTATGTGCCTCCGTTTGGTCAATCGCATCTGCTCCGTTGGTTACGGTATCCACCTTGTAACCCTTTGATTCTAGAAATAAAATATGGGGTTTGAGCAATTCGATTTCATCGTCGGCCCAGAGAATTTTTCCTTGCATGTGGTTTTAAATTGATAAGTTTGCTGTCTAATTTGTAAATGTATAAAATTGCCTACTTTATCTAACCTTTACAACAAAAAGAAAATCATCAATGACCCTGTGTATGGGTTTATTTCCATTCCGGATGCCTTGGTTTTTGATGTTTTGAATCACCCCTACATGCAAAGGTTAAGGCGGATTTTACAATTGGGATTAACCCATTTGGTTTACCCTGGAGCCCTTCATACCCGCTACAACCATGTCATGGGTTGCATGCACTTGATGACCCTCGCTTTGTATACCCTGCGAAGAAAAGGAAATGACATTACGCAAGAGGAGGAACGTGCGGTCTTGCTGGCAATTTTACTTCACGACATTGGTCACGGTCCCTTTAGCCATGCGTTGGAATACGACATTGTGAATGGGGTTTCTCATGAGGATATTTCTGGGTTTTTTATTGAGCGTCTGTCTGCAGAATTTGGCGAAGATATGGATAGGGCAAAACAAATTTTCCAAAACAATTATCCAAAACCCTTTTTACATCAATTGGTTTCAAGTCAATTGGACATGGATCGCTTGGATTATTTGAATCGAGACAGTTTCTACAGTGGGGTCAGTGAGGGAATCATTGGTTCCGATCGTTTGATTGAAATGCTTTCAGTCTATGAAGGAAACCTTGTTTTGGAGGAGAAAGGAATCTATTCCATCGAAAAATTCATTGTCGCAAGGCGTTTGATGTATTGGCAAGTGTACCTCCATAAAACCGTTGTCGTAGCAGAATTTATGTTGATTCACGCTTTGCGAAGAGCGAAGTTGCTTTCGAAAAAAGGAGTCAACTTGTTCGCATCCCCTTCGTTGTCTTTTTTTCTGAACAATGATGTGAAAAAGGAAGATTTTCTGAACAATCCATCGGTTTTAAATCATTTTGCAAATTTGGATGATTACGACATTTGGGGTGCATTGAAGGTTTGGCAAGATGCAGACGATTTTGTGTTGTCACAACTTTCTAAAGGATTGGTTAACCGGAAGCTTTTCAAAATTGAAATTTCTAAAAAACCTTTTTCAGCCAAAAGGATTCAAATGGAAAAGGATTTTGTAAAAACCTACATGGACGTGACGGATGAGGAAATGGAATTCTTTGTTTACCAAGATGTTTTGACAAACAAAGCATATCACTCGGACAAACAAAACATTAAATTACTTCTGAAAAACGGTCAAATCGTTGACTTGACAGAAGCTTCTGATAATTTGAATATTTCCGCCCTTGCGCAACCTGTGGAAAAATACTTTCTGTGTTTTCCAAAATATCATTGACGAGATAACTTTCCTGCTTTCCAGTCTGAAATCAACTTTGCCCAAGAGTAGGGATTGAATAAATTGTTTGCAGGGAGTTGACCATTGGTGTAAAGTCTGGTGAGTCGTTGGTTTTGAGCATAACCATACGCCAAGGAAGCATCATTCGACAACCTTGCTGCTGTAAACGCAAGGGATTCACCTGACAATTCGCGTTGCGCCCTTCGCATGGCATCGTCATACGGTTTCATTTCAACAAAATACCGAGCGAAGGCATCTCTGGAAGGCCATGGGTATACAACTACTTCAGGCATGTTTAAAGTGTCTGTTTGCATCATGTGCACAATGCTGTATCTGTTTTCTTTTAAGGTGTCGGGAACAATGTAGGAGGAATTTTTGTAGCCATAAAAGTTAAAAAACAACGTATCTCCAGGGAATGCAACCATCGTAAAGAAACCGTAATAATCTGAGATTACGCCTCTGTGAATGGAACGGTCCCAAACGGTAGTGTAGGGAAGGGGTTCGAGATTCTCATCGCTGATCACAACACCAGACAATTGAATCATTTTGGAGGTGTCAACGCTGCTTCGCTGAGCAAAGGTCAGAATAGTAGTGAAAATGAATAAGGCTAATGTGGTGAATTTCATGTTTCACAAGATTACAATATTTTTCCTATCATTTTATCTTTTTGATTTTTATTAACAATTCCCCATTTGTCGAGCGTTTAAAGTTCTCCGATTTTTCTTATTTTTGCGAGAATTTATTTTGATAGATTCGAACATGTCGTTGAACAACTTACAACAAATTACAGAGGGACTAACATACGATGATGTATTGCTTGTCCCCGCTTATTCCGAGGTGTTGCCTCGCGAAGTAAAATTGAGCAGTAAATTCTCTAGGAACATTGCCGTGAATTCTCCCGTAGCTTCTTCTGCGATGGACACCGTTACTGAGCATCGATTGGCAATTGCCATTGCACAGCAAGGAGGAATCGGCGTGATTCATAAAAACATGAGCGTTTGGGACCAAGCCACAGAAGTTCGGAAAGTAAAACGTTCGGAAAGTGGAATGATCATTGACCCCATCACTTTGCCTGACAATGCCACCGTTGGAGATGCGCTGGCCCTAATGAAAGAGAACAGCATCGGTGGGATTCCCGTTGTAAACGATGATAAAGTGCTTATCGGTATCGTGACCAACAGAGACCTCCGTTTCGAAAAAGACCACTACAAGCCCATCCGTGAAGTCATGACTTCGGAAAACCTAATTACCACGTCGGATGGCACCAACCTGAATACAGCCGAAGTAATCCTTCAGGAAAACAGGATTGAAAAATTGCCAGTGGTAGACATTGACTACAAACTTATTGGATTGATTACGTTTCGTGACATCATTAAGGTGAAGGAACATCCCCTTTCTTGTAAAGACAATTTAGGTAGGTTAAGAGTGGCGGCGGCCGTTGGTGTTTCAAAAGAAAGCATGGAAAGAGTAACCGCTTTGGTCGAAGCGGGTGTGGATGCCATTGTCATCGATACCGCACATGCACATACCCAAGGCGTAGTCACCCAACTGAAAGAAATTAAAAACAAATATCCGAGCCTGGAAGTCGTGGTTGGAAACATCGCCACGGCAGAGGCTGCTAAATTTTTGGTGGCCGCGGGTGCAGATGCGGTCAAGGTAGGAATTGGTCCCGGTTCCATTTGTACCACAAGAATCATCGCAGGGGTTGGCGTCCCGCAACTTACCGCAATCAACGAGGTAGCCAAAGCCATCGAAGGAAGTGGTGTGCCAGTGATTGCAGACGGTGGAATTCGATATACCGGAGACATTGTTAAAGCCTTGGCTGCCGGAGCAGATACCGTTATGCTGGGAAGCATGTTCGCAGGTGTTGAAGAATCTCCCGGAGAAACCATCATATTTGAAGGAAGAAAATTCAAATCCTACAGAGGCATGGGTTCCATTGAAGCCATGCAAAAAGGATCAAAAGATCGCTATTTTCAAGACGAAATTGAAGATATGAAAAAGTTGGTTCCCGAAGGAATCTCAGGAAGGGTTCCCTTTAAAGGTACCTTGATGGAGGTTATGTATCAAATTGCAGGTGGTTTGAGAGCCGGAATGGGTTACTGTGGGGCTGCTAACATTGAGAAATTGAAAGAAGCGAAGTTTGTTAGAATTACCACCGCTGGAATACGAGAGTCTCATCCACATGATGTTACCATCACACGAGAAGCACCAAATTATAGTTTAAAATAAAGAATGAATATGAAAAAGTATGTGTTACTGAGTGTAAGTTTTTGTTTGTTTTCAATGGTTTTTGGACAAAAAGATCCGGTTGTACTCAAAGTCAACAAGGAGAAAGTGTACAAAAGTGAGTTCCTTCAAATTTATTTGAAAAACAACCCCACCCCAAAATACGATGCAGCATCCTTGAATGAATACATGGACCTGTTTCAAAAGTTTAAGCTTAAAGTTACCGAAGCTGAAGCCATGGGATATGACACCATTCCTAAATTGAAAAGAGAATTTGAAGGCTATAAAAGACAACTTTCGATTCCTTACCTGATTGATTCCGCTCAAAATGATTCCCTTGTTAAGGAAGCCTACCTTCGTACACGAAACGAAGTTCGTTGTTCACACATTTTGGTGAAGTTAGACCCCAATGCCACGCCTGCAGATACCTTGGCTGCCTACAACCGCATCATGTCCCTTAAAGCACGTGTGGACAAAGGTGAAGAGTTTAGCGCCGTAGCAAAAATGAAAAATGGTTCGGATGACCCTTCCGCAGTTAACAATGGGGGTGATTTGGGATTTTTTACCGCATTCCAAATGGTATATTCCTTTGAAGACATGGCTTTCAAAACCCCTGTAGGGCAAATCTCGAATCCATTTAGGTCACGTTTTGGATACCATATTTTGAAAACAACAGACATGAGGCCGTCTCGTGGCTCCATCAAGTCTGCCCACCTCATGATCAATGTCGCCAAAGATGCCGATCAAGCAACGCAAGACAATGCAAAGAAAAAAGTGGATGAAATTTATGGAAAGTTGAAAAATGGAGCCAAATGGGAAGAAATGGTTTCCATGTATTCAGAAGACCCAGGTACCAATAAAAAAGGAGGAGAGCTTCCTGTATTTGGTTCAGGTACCACACAACGCATGGTGCCCGAATTTGAAGAGGCTGCCTTTGCACTGAAGAACGATGGCGACATTAGCATGCCGATCAAAACCAATTACGGTTACCACATCATTAAAAGAATCGAAAGAAAAGACGTAGCAACTTTCGATGCGATGAAAAAAGAACTTCAAACCAAAGTGAACAAAGATGAAAGGTCTAAAAAGACACAAGATTCTTTTGTGCGTAAACTTAAAAACCGTTACAACTATGCGCCAACAGGCATGGAAAACCTAAGTTGGTTCGAAAACAACCTCGATTCTACCTATTTTCAAGGTAAATGGACCGCAAACGCATTGAAAACCAACAAAACCATTTTTACACTCAACGGTGTTCCATTTACCCAAATGGCTTTCGCTAAATACCTAGAGAAAAACCAACGAGGTATTAAAAAAGATACCCCGTCAAATGTGGTTTCCTTACAATTTAAAAACTGGGAGAAGGTTGCAATATTGGAATACGAAGAAAATCAATTACCGGTGAAATACCCAGAGTATAAAGCCCTTGTTAATGAATACCATGATGGCATCCTGTTGTATGAAATCATGTCAGATAAAGTCTGGAACAAGGCGGTTAAAGATACGGCAGGACTACGTGCCTTCTTCAATGCACATCGCGACAACTATCAGTGGCCAATGCGTTTAGAAGCTACCGTCTATGAATGTCTTAACAAAGGAATTGCCGATGAAGTGGCTAAAATGATTGTTAACGATACCATCACTTCTAAACATGTGATTGAAAAAGTGAACAAAGACTCCGAATTAAACCTCAAAGTGAAAATGAATAAGTTTGACATCGAGACAACCTCCTTCCTTAAAGGTCAAAACCTAAAAGCAGGAATTAATCCTACGTATGAGTTTGAAGGTAAACTGTATGTTGTCAAAGTTTCCAAAGAACTCCCCATCATGAGAAAAGAATTTACAGAAGCCAAAGGCGCTGCAACATCTGATTATCAAAATGAACTTGAGAAAAATTGGATTGATTCCTTGCGTGGAAAATACAAAGTGAAAGTGTATAAAAAGGTCCTCTACAACCTTGGTAAATAATGAGGTTTCTATTATGTCTTTTTATTGGAATCGGATTCCCTATTTGGTCACAACCCGTTGTACTCGATAAAGTCGTTTCCCAAATTGGTGACAATGTCATTTTACTTTCCGACATCGAAACCCAAAAGTTGCAAGCGAAGGATTCGAAAGTAGAAATCGACAGCGCCTTTGATTGTCAGGTACTCGAGAACCTGATGATTGAACAAATATTTGTCAACCAAGCAAAACTCGATAGCATCATCATAGCGGATGAACAAGTAGATGCAGACATGGAAAACCGCTTGAGATTGCTCCAACAACAATTGGGAGGAAGACAAAAGTTGGAGGAGTTTTATGGGATGTCTTTCAATGAAATTAAAGATAAATTCAGGGAAACCATTCGCGAACGGATGATGGCGGATGAAATGAGGCTTACCATCACAAGGGGAATCAGTGTGACGCCTAAAGAGGTCGCGGATTTCTATGTAAACATTCCAAAAGACAGCATCCCGTTTATCAACATGCAATTGGGTTTTCAACAAATTGTACTTTATCCAGAAATTACAAAAGCAGATAAAAAAGCCGCGTATGACAATTTGGCGAAGATACGAACAGACATAGTGAGCCTCGGTAAGAGCTTTGAATCTATGGCTCGTCTTTATTCTATGGATCCCGGAAGTGCACCGATGGGGGGTAAAATCGCGGCGACAAAAGGAATGATGGTAAGTAATTTTGAAGCGACCTTGTTTAAGTTAAAAGTAGGGGAAGTTTCTGAAGTCATCGAAACCGAATTCGGTTACCACATCATAAAACTCATATCCAGGTCAGGTGAAGATTATGCTTGTCTCCACATCTTAATCCGACCTGAATTTAGCACCCAATCAATTAACAAATCTTCCCAAAGGATGGACTCATGTTACAGAATGTTGAAAATGAATGAAATCACATGGGACCAAGCCGTTTTGAAATATTCAAATGACGTCAATACCAAACAGAACAAAGGGATCATAACAAACCCAATCACCGGTGCACAAACGTGGGATATGAAGGATTTGAATGAGGTTGACCAACAAATTTACCTGCTCACCGATGCCATGCGTCCAGGAGATGTTACCCAACCCAGTTTGTACACTGATTTGTACGAAAGAAAACAAGGGATACGGATTGTAAGGCTTATGAACCGAATTCCTGCCCATGTGGCCAACTTAAACGAAGATTACGCGCTTGTGAAATCAGCGGCGGAAAACGATAAAAAACAAAAAATGCTCGACGAATGGGTCTTTTCAAAATTAGGAAATGCCTACATTCGAATTGACAATGACTATCAAAATTGCGCTTTTAGAATTAACTGGAATAAAAAGGAAAACGAATGAACGATGCCGATAAACTTCTCGCACTGAGTGAAAGCTATAAAAAGCTCAAAGGAGAGATTCACAAAGTAATCATTGGACAAGACGATGTGGTTGACCAAGTGTTGATTTCCATGTTCTCGGGTGGGCATTGCTTGTTGGTTGGGGTACCCGGACTTGCGAAAACACTCTTGGTAAATACGATTGCTTCTGCATTAGGCATTGATTTTAACCGCATTCAATTTACCCCGGATCTAATGCCATCTGACATCATTGGTTCTGAAATCTTGGATGAGAATAGAAATTTTAAGTTCATCAAAGGACCTTTGTTTACGAACATTGTGCTTGCCGATGAGATCAATCGTACGCCACCAAAGACACAATCTGCCTTGCTTGAAGCGATGCAAGAACGAAGGGTAACAGCAGCGGGAACAACCTATACCTTGCCACTGCCATTCTTTGTATTGGCAACCCAAAATCCAATCGAACAAGAAGGGACGTATCCATTGCCTGAAGCCCAATTGGACAGGTTCATGTTCAATATTTGGGTGGATTATCCAACCTTTGAAGATGAAATCACCATTGTAAAATCTACCACCATGGGCCTAACAACCCAAGTCAATCCCGTAATCTCTGGCGCTGAAATCTTGGAATACCAAGCCTTGATCCGTAGGGTGCCCGTTGCAGACAATGTGTTGGATTATGCGGTGAAATTGGTGAATAAAACCAGAATGAATACCCCTTATACCCAAGAGATAACAAAGAAATACATAACCTGGGGTGCAGGTCCGCGTGCGTCTCAATACCTAATCATTGGTGCCAAATGCCATGCTGCATTGAACGGCAAGTTTTCTCCAGACATCGAAGATGTTAAGGCTGTGGCAAAACCCATACTTAGACATCGTTTGGTCAAAAATTACAAGGCAGAAGCAGAAGGTTTTTCCATGGATTCAATCATTGAATCATTGCTTTGATTTTTGTTGTTTTTCAACATTGAACTTCATTTTGTTGAAAACAAAAATGCCTTTTTTAGGTACCCCAAAATCGAAAAGCTTACTTTCGCTTAAAGACTTCAGTTTATGTTTGATGACGAAGAAGAGGACCATTATGAACATCATTTAGAAGGTGATTTGGCTCAATTTGAGGCCCATTTAAAAGGGAAGTCATTGGGTTTTATTGACAGCGATCGTTTGGAAGCAATCATCGACCATTACCTCATGAATTCCCAATTTGCCAAAGCCCAAAAAGCAGCTGAAATTGGCGATGCTAATTTTTCTTTTAATCCTACTTTTAAACTTCGCATTGCCCAATCCTTAAGCGGAATGGGAAACCTAAAAGATGCCCTCAACATTATGCGACGCCTTGAAACCTCCTCGCTTCCAAAATTCGAGGTTTACGTGACACGCGCAGCGATCTATTCCCAACTCAAAGACCATAACAATGCAATACAAAACCTATCCATGGCTTTGTCCCTTGCAGACCAAGAAGATAGGAACGAGATCTACTTAGACATTTCGGCAGAGTACCACCTGCTTCGAGATTTTAAAAGCAGCATTGCCATTTTGAAAAAAGCGCTCAAAGACAATCCAAACAATGAATTGGCCTTGTACGAATTAGGGTTTACCTATGACAGAATGGGAGATTTTCACGCAGCAATTGATGCCTACCGAAGTTACCTAGACGAAAGTCCCTACTCAAATCTGGCCTGGTATAACCTCGGAAATGCCTATTCCAAATTAGAGAATTTCGAGAAGGCCGTATGGGCGTATGACTATTCTATCCTGGTGTTTGATGAATTTGCACCCGCGCATTTCAATATGGGAAATGCATTTCTTACCCTGGGTAAATATCACCAAGCCATCGAAAGATTTAAAGTAGCGATGGAGTTGGATGGCGATGACGCCATGGCGCTTTGCTATCTTGGTGAGGCACATGAACAACTGCAAGAATATGACCTCGCTAAAAATTACTATCACCTGAGTTTGGAATTGGAACCCGAACTCCCTGAAGCTTGGTTGGGATTGGGAATCATTTCCGACATCGAAGGCAAAACAAAGGAAGGCATAGTCCTCCTTAAAAAAGCCCTATCCTTTGACCTTAACAGTGCATCCATTCACCTTGTACTTGCAAATGCTTACCATAAATCAAACGAACGAGAACTTGCCGAAACGCATTTCCTTAAAAGTTTATCCCTAGATGCGATGGATTCAGAGTCCTTGAGCGATTACGTTTTCTTTGTGATGGAAGAATCTGTTCAAGATGCACTGAAGTACCTGGAAGAAAACCAACACGAAATGGAAGAGAATTCTGTCTTTTTGCAAATGTTGGTGCATGTTCTGGTTACACTCAAAAAATTCAAAGAAGCAGCATTGATTTTCTCCTCCATTGTTGCAACCAACATCGAACAAGCAAAGGAATTGCTCGAATGGAATCCTAAACTCCTGAATCGAAAAGAATTCGTAAATTTGATGAATGAATAATTTCACACTTCCTTTTCTTCCTGATCGTCCAGAAAAACCAAGAGAACAAGGGGTTACGATGATGATGGACAAGGGCCTAGGACTCAGAGAAACTGAAAATTTTATTGAAGCCTCCGGTCATTTGACCGACTTGGTTAAATTCGGTTTTGGTACTTCTTATGCCAATAAACATCTCGCAGAAAAAATTAAAATCTACAAAGAGGCAGGAATTCGTCCCTACCTAGGGGGTACTTTGTTTGAAGCGTTCTATGCAAGAGGGTGTTTTGAAGATTACCTTCGGTTGTTGGATAAATTTCAATTGGACTTGGCCGAAATCTCCGATGGTTCAATCATCATTCCCCACAATGAAAAATTAAAGGCAATTCGCCGAATGTCAAAGGAACGAACCGTACTCTCTGAAGTGGGTTCAAAGGATTCTGGCATCATTGTCTCTCCAGCAAAATGGGTAAATTGGATGAAAAAAGAACTCGAAGCAGGTTCTTGGAAAGTGATTGCTGAAGGGCGTGAAGCAGGAAATGTAGGGGTGTTTAGACCGAATGGAACGGCACATACCTTATTAATCAACCGAATCATTGCCAAAGTTTCTCCAGATAAAATACTTTGGGAGGCACCTCAAAAAAACCAACAAGTTTGGTTTATAAAACTTTTCGGAGCCAATGTAAATCTTGGAAACATCGCTCCAAATGATGTGATTCCACTTGAATGCTTGAGGTTAGGTCTGCGAGGAGACACCTTTTTTGATTTCCTTCCTCAAGATTATGCAGACCGCTTGAAACAAGTGAACGACGAAAGCGAAGAGCCCGAAGAAGAAGCATAACCCATTACGGTGTATAATTTAGATCATGTTTTACTGGGTCATCAAGGTCCGATTTATGCCATGTGCCTAGATCAAAAATACCTGTATACCGCTTCAGGTGATTTATCTGTAGCTCGGTGGGACCTCGAAGCAAACGAAAAAGATGGGTTTACCATCCTTTCGAAATCTCCTGCCATTTCGCTGGAAACTGCCTACAGTCAATTTCTTTGCATTGGTTTCCTAAACGGTGATTTTCAAATCATAGACTTACTAAAAAAGGAAATTGTTTTCAATCAAAACCTGGATCCTAAAGGAGTTTTTTCCCTTTGCTTTAACCCCTTCGCTCATTTGATGTACATCGGAACAGGAAACGGGAAGGTGTTTGGGTTCTCAATGAAAGACTTTTCAATTAAAATACAGATTGCGTTGGGCATAGGAAAAGTAAGAAAGATTCTCTTTGATTCCGTTCAAAATGAAGTGCTTGCGGCCACGCAAGACGGAAAGATTTTCACCCTTGATGCAGATACATGCAAGCATATTCATTCTTGGATGGCCCACCAAGAGGGAGTCAACGCGCTAATGATACTTCAAAACAATGTCATTGTATCCGGTGGAAAGGACGGTTTGCTTAAAGGTTGGCACAGAACCTCACTGAAAGAAACCTTTTCTTTTCCAGCACATCGTGGGGTGATTTATGATTTGATGGAAGGTCCCAATTGCTTTGTATCTGCAAGCAGAGATAAATCAATCAAAGTCTGGAATCAACAGGATTTAGAACCGATGCAAAAAATGAACTTTCACCAGCAATCTGTCAATGCATTGGTGCAACAAAACAACCAAGCTTTCGTTAGTGTGTCCGACGATAAAAAGATCGGTCTATGGACCTATGAAGATTAAAAGAAAACATACCGCTTTTCTCCCCTTGATGTTAGGGTTGTTTCTGTTTCTTTCTTCAGGAAAAACATTGGCGCAACAAGCTAATTTCTTTTCCCAGTCTGAGTTTGGAGTTAGCATTGGTCAGATGTATTACATCGGCGATTTAAATCCTTACATGCCTTTCAATCACAACCAGTGGGCGGGAAGTTTGATGTACCGTTACAACCTCCATTCTCGAATGGCACTGCGCATTAATTATACCCAAGGAAGTGTAAAAGCCTTTGATTATCAATCAAACAATCCCATTCTCGTCAATCGAAACCTTGATTTTCATTCAAAAATAAAAGAAATTGCCGGCGGCGTAGAATTCTACTATGCACCCTTTTATTTTGGAAGAAAAAATGGAAGGAAACAAATGCAAGGCACAGCTTACCTCTTAGGTCAAATCGGAATGTTTTACATGAACCCATGTACAACCGTAAATGGAGAAGAGGTAGAACTAAGACCCCTCGGAACCGAAGGCCAAGGGACGCCGCTGAATGCAAAGGGAACGTACAGTAACTTTCAATTGTGTATTCCTTTGGGCGCGGGAATAAAAGCGCAGGTTGGCAAAAACTTTACGTTTAGTATGGAACTTGCCATTCGTAAGACATTCACCGATTACCTTGACGATGTGAAATCAGCAAATTATGTGGATGCAAGCATTTTGTCGGCAACAAATGGCGAATTGTCAGGGGAGCTTTCCAACAGAAGTTTAGACAATGCAAGGCATGGTTACCGTGGGAATCCAACTACGAAAGATTGGTATGTGTATGCAGGTGGAATGGTGAGTGTCCGCCTGGGAAGAGGTCGTAAATGCTTTAAACTGCGTTAAAAATAGCGCGAAGGAATCAAGAAAGTTTGAACGTAATCATATACCCCCTCTTTCAAGCTGTAAAAATCTTCTGAATACCCAATTTTCCTGAGCTTTGACATGTCTGCGCACGTATAATACTGATACGTTTCGCGGATGTCGATGGGTGTATCCATAAAATGAATGTCAGGAACTTTGTTCATGGCTTCGAACGTAAAAGTCGCCAAATCCAAAAAGGTATTTGCTACGCCTGAACCTAAATTGTATATACCCGAATCTTTTTGGGTTTGCTTTAGAAAGCGAATCACCTTGATCAAATCCTTTACGTAAATGAAATCACGCGATTGGTGACCGTTTTCAATGCCTTCACGGTGGGATTTAAACAATTTCATACTTCCCGAAGCATTGATTTGGTTAAATGCATGAAATATCACCGATGCCATTCTTCCCTTGTGAAATTCATTCGGGCCATACACGTTAAAAAACTTCAATCCCGCCCAGAAAGGAGGATGGTTTTCTTGGGTTAGTACCCACTTGTCAAAATCATTCTTTGAATCTCCGTAAGGATTTAAGGGTTGAAGCGAAGGAATGGTTTCGTGGTCATCTTTGTAACCCAATTCTCCTAATCCATACGTTGCTGCCGACGAAGCGTAGATGAGTGGAATGTTATTTTCTACGCATACTTCCCAAATCGCTTTGGAATAATCAAGGTTTAATTCATTGAAAAGGGCAATGTCTTGCGAGGTTGTGTCAGTCCGCGCACCAATGTGATACACGATGCCTACCTCTGATGCATGTTCTTTAAACCAGTGGATAAAAACATTCCGTTCAATAAATTGTGTGATTTCTTTGCCTTCTAGGTTCGCTTTTTTTTCGGGATGTGAAAAATCGTCAACGGCAATGATTTTGGTGTCTTTGTCCAGCTTGAGTTCAGTGATAAGACATGAACCAATAAACCCTGCGGCTCCTGTTACAATGCTATATTTCATTAGAATAAACCATTGATTTCGGCGTCAATCATGTTGATGATTTTACCGAGGTCTTCTTGGTTTTCGTTGAAATTATTGTTGTCTATGTCAACAATAATTAATTTTCCCTTGTCATAGGTCGAAACCCATGCTTCGTAACGCTCGTTCAAACGCTTTAAATAATCCAAGCGAATGCTTTCTTCATAATCTCTCCCACGTTTTTGAATGTGGCTTACCAAGGTAGGAATGCTAGCACGCAGGTAAATCATAAGGTCAGGAGCTTTGACAAAACCATCCATTAAATTAAAAAGGGAAAAATAGTTTTCAAAGTCGCGCGTAGTCATCAAACCCATGGAGTGAAGGTTCGGTGCAAAAATATAGGCATCCTCATAAATGGTCCTGTCTTGAATGACGGTCTTATTTTGAGAATGGATTTCTTGTATTTGTGAGAATCTACTGTTGAGAAAATAAACTTGAAGGTTGAAAGACCATCTTTGCATGTCTTCATAAAAGTCGTTCAAATACGGATTTTGCTCTACATCTTCGAAGTGGGTATCCCAACCATAATGTTTTGCCAATAAGTTTGTCAGTGTTGTTTTTCCGGCCCCGATATTTCCTGCAATTGCGATGTGCATGGTTAGATGATTTAGGGAGCTAAAATAAGCATTTTAAGAAAAACGATATCCCAAAATCTCATTGTTTTATAAACACATGTAAAAACCCATCGAATTCTATGTATAATTGGTTTCCTGAGGCTTTTATTTCATTGGTTTTCCCTGTTGTGCCTAGGTGTGTCAAGCATTTCTCATCGCTGAATGGGTCCCATTTCATCAGACAATTGTCAGCGATGTAGTATAGGTCTTCGTTGAGTGGAACGCTGTTTTTATTGGGAAGTTTATACTGCCTAACCTCGTTCATAAAATCGTCCATTAAAATAACCTTTCCCTCGCTGTCCATTGCCCAAAGACCATTTTGGGTTTCCTTGATCTTAATGTTCCCTGTTAATTTTAACAAGCCACGCAGGTTGTTAACGGATTGCACGATGGTTTTTTGCATGAAATTGTAGAGTATGAGTTGGCTGTTCATTTCATCATACATCCAAAGCAGCTCAGGTCGCTTGCTTACGGCCACCGAGGTTACATTGGAAAGTCCAAGTTCTTCGAGTGAAATGCATTCACCTTGCCTGCTAAGTGTATTGTCTGTAAAACAAATTTGCTGTTGCTCCGCTGAGAACAATAAAAGTTTCATGGCATTGATGGCTTCAATTTCACTGATGCTTTGCCATTCTTTGATGCTTTGCATGGCTGCTAAATTGGTCGAAGCTACTTTTTTAATTTGTTCTTTCTTCGTGAAATAAAGGTTGTGTTGTCCGTCCACGTACCAATGATCTGTCCCTTCTGGGATTTGGAACATCTCTTTTTCTTTCCAAACTTCCGTTTGTGTAAATCCGATGAACCCACAAGCCATACTGGCAATCATAAGTATGATTTTAGGATTCACTTTTAAGAATTTCGTCCATAAATTTTCGGTCATTTTGGATGCGGGGAATTTTATGCTGTCCACCGAATTTACCGCTTTTTTTCATCCATGTAACAAACGTGCCCGCTTTCAGATTGCGAATTTTCAATGGCAACATATTGATGTCCTTGTGTCTTTTTACATCGTAGTCAGAATTGATCTCTCGCATAATGTAATCCAATCCCAATTCCAATTCTTTTAAATTCAAAACTTCATTTGACATTTCGATGGCCCATTCATGTCCGCCAATCCCTGAGGTGAAATCAAAATAAGGGGCTACGGTATATTCAGAGAATTCAACATTGTATTGCTTGCGCCACCTTGCGATTGCTTTTTCGAAGTGCATGATGACTGCTTTTTCCCCAAAAGCATTGATGAAGTGTGCGGTTCTTCCGGTGACTTTAAAGCGAAAAGGATAGGTGCTTACAAAAGACAGGGTATCGCCAACGATGTATCTCCAAAGCCCCGCGCTGGTAGTAATTACCAGAGCATATTCTTTGTGAAGCTCAATGTCTTCAAGCAACTTAACTTCGGCTGAGTGTGTTCCATTGTAAGAATCCATGGGGATGAATTCGTAAAAAACTTGAGAATCTGTGAGCAACAACAATCCGTCTTCTGCCTTTCCATCTTGTAATCCAAAATATCCTTCGGATGAATTGTAGGATTCAACATAGTTCATTTCTTCGTTTCCAATGATTGTATCCAGGGTTTGGCGATAGGGTAGGATGTTCATACCACCATGGATGTACAATTCTAAATTTGGCCAGACTTCGTGAAGGTTGTTTTTACCGGTTAATTCTAAAATACGTTTCCCCAGACTCGTCATCCAACTCGGTACACCCGCCAAAATCGCGACGTCCTCTTTGATACTTGATTCCGCCATTCGGTTGAGCTTTTCTTCCCAATCTGAATGAAGTACAATTTCCTTCTCGGGAACCCTTCTGAACTCTGTCCATATCGGTAGGTTTTCAATGATGATGGCAGAAAGATCCGCGACGATGGCTTGGTTGTCCGAACTTTGAAGGGCATTACTGCCTCCAAGGATTAGGTGTTTTTTGGAATATAATTTACGGTTTGGAAAATTTGCGTGGTAGCTAGCCAATAGGTCTTTTCCGCCAGCGTAGTGATTCTGATGCAAGGAGTCTTTGGTTACTGGAATGGTTTTCATTCTTCCTCCCGTCGTACCCGAACTTTTGGCAAACCATTTTGTTTGTCCTGGCCATAAGACATTTTTTTTACCTTCTAAGGTAGATTGTATAAAAGGCGTAAGGCTATCGTAATCCTGAAGCGGAAGCAGGGATTGAAAGTCTTTAATGGATTTTATACTGGAAAAACGATGGTGTTTACCGAATTCAGTTTGAAGGCCACTGTTTAGCAATTCTAAAAAAACTTTTTTTTGAGATTCTATGGGGAAATTACGAAATGAATCTATGCGTTTTAGCCTCTGTCTTATATAGGCAGAAAAAATCGCATCGACAATCATGCAATGAGGGCGATTGCGCTGTTAACCAAGAAAAATGATGGAGGCAAGAATTGCCAACATAACAATCGTGTAAATGGTAGCAAGTGCAGCGGTCGTTTCTTCAAAGAATTTTCCTGACATGGTTCTGAATTTTGTTCAAAAATATAAAAAATATAAATACAAAATAGATTAATCTCTGTTCCCTAAAAGTCTTAGCAGGGTAAGGAAAAGATTTACGAATAAAATATACAATTGCATCCCGCCGATTAACGCCAATTTGTTTTTTGTTTCAGCATTAAATTCGTTGGATTGAGCCACGCGCTTAAGTTGTTGCATTTGATATGCAATGAGCCCAGTGAATACAAAAACCCCGAGGAGTGTAATCAGTAGATCAAACAATCCGCTTCCAAGAAACATATTTACGATGCCACCGATGATCATTCCAATCAATACCATGTAAAGCAAACTTCCGAATTTCGTTAAATCTGTCTTTGTGGTATATCCCAAGATGGCCATTCCGCCAAATGCTGCGGAAGAAACAAAAAAGGTAAACACAATCGCATGGGTACTGTATGCCATGAAGATGACGGACAGCGTGCTTCCCATGCAAGCTGAATACAAGATGAAAAGCAACAAAAGTGTAGACATCGCTAATTTTTGAAATCCCCATTGTATCACCATCGCTAAAACGATGGGCGCAAACAACACGACATAGAAAAGCATGGATGTTTTTCCAGTTTCCGAAACGAACAGTGATTCAAAAAGACTTCGGTTGGTACCTACTGCATACGCAATGACCCCTGAGATGGAAAGCGCAATAAACATATACGAATAAACCGATCGAATGAAATGACTTGCAACAGTGGTGTCGTAAGAATTGGATTGGTCTGTATACGGTTGCATATTAATGAAGTTTAGACTTCACTAAGTTAATAAATTCCTTACGGGTAGCTTCATTGTTCATGAAAATTCCCGTGAAAGCACTGGTGGTCGTAACAGAATTTTGTTTTTGAACTCCACGCATTTGCATACACATGTGGGCGCATTCGATTACAACGGCAACCCCTTTGGGCTGTAAGGTTCTTTGGATACAGTCGCGGATGTCAATGGTTAATCGCTCTTGAACCTGCAGTCTGCGAGCGTAAGCATCAACGACACGCGGCACCTTGCTGAGTCCAACAATTTTTCCATCGGGAATATACGCTACGTGCGCTTTTCCAAAGAAAGGAAGCATGTGGTGCTCACACATGGAATAGACTTCGATGTCTTTTACAATGACCATTTCAGAATAGGCTTCGTGAAAAATGGCTTGTTCAACAATTGTATCTGGATTTATATCACTTCCATGGGTTAAAAACTTCATGGCTTTCGCGATGCGTTCTGGGGTTTTGATTAATCCTTCTCGGTTTATATCCTCTCCTATCAATTTAAGGATTTCTCTGTAATGGTTTTCTATCGCTTCGTGATTCAATGTATTTGGGTATTTTAGTTAAAACAAACGTATGTTAAAAAGGTTCTTTTCCGCCGTAATAGGTGACAAAGTTGTTTTCGGTCTCTATCAATTTCAATTTGCAAAGTTCGCCGCCATGCGCACGAATCGGAGCCTCTAAGCGCTCCCAAATGGCAATGACAATGTTTTCAGTGGAAGCCATTACGCCGGTTAGAAATGGGACATCTAAGTTCAAGTTTTTATGGTCCAATGCGTCTATCACCTTTTCTTTAACAAGATCGCTTAGGTCTTTAAGGTTCATTACGAATCCTGTCTCCGGATCGGGGTATCCTGAAACCGTCACGAATAGCTCGAAATTGTGACCATGCCAATTCTTGTTCGCACATTTACCAAAAACCTCATTGTTCTTTTCCTCTGACCACTCGGGTTGCCAGAGTTTATGCGCTGCATTGAAGGTTTCTCTACGGGTGATGTAGGTTTTTTTCATGATGTTATGGTTGATGGTTCGTCCAAATAGCTTGCGGTTACGGTGTTTTCATGGCTAAGGTTTTCAAGTTTCACCTCAACCAATTGATTGATGTATTTTGGGTCATAGGGCATTTCAATTTTAATATAATTTGGGGTGAAACCATACATCTTTCCTTGCGATTCTTCGTGTTCAAAAAGAACCTGTCCTGTCGTTCCCAATTGAGAATCGTAAAACTGTCTCTTTTTCCGGTCGCTTAGTACATGTAAGGCTTTGCTTCTTTCCCTTCGTACGGCTTGAGGGACGGGTTCGCCCAACTTAACAGCGGTTGTATTGGCACGTTCAGAGTAGGTAAAGACATGTAAATAAGAAATGTCTAAATGTTGCAGAAAAGCGACCGTATCGTTAAAATCTTCATCGGTTTCTCCTGGGAATCCAACAATCACATCTACGCCAATGCATGCATTGGGTGCCAATTGCTTGATGTAGTTTACCCGTTCTTCATACAATTCACGAAGGTATTTGCGCCGCATGAGTTTTAGAATTCGGTTGCTTCCTGATTGCAAAGGAATGTGAAAGTGGGGCATAAATTTTTCTGATGCTTGCAAACAAAAAAGAATGATTTCGTCCGTCAAAAGATTGGGTTCGATGGAAGAAATCCGAAACCGTTGAATTCTTTCTACGCGGTCCAATGCTTGAATTAAATCGAAAAAGCTTTCGCCCGATCCTTGTCCGAAATCCCCAATGTTTACACCCGTTAATACAACTTCTTTAACCTCCGTTTCGGCGATTTTTTGAGCCTCTGCTAACGTTTTTTCAATGCTGGCATTTCTGCTTTTGCCACGCGCCAAAGGGATGGTGCAAAAAGTACAAAAGTAATCGCACCCGTCTTGAACCTTTAAAAAACTACGGGTTCTGTCACCAAGA
>Ga0304730_1000207_pt1 | contig 52852 bp, 33 predicted proteins | sample M_130628_MF_Meta_FD_190474 | JGI IMG/M metagenome (GOLD analysis project Ga0304730, IMG submission 190474) | Freshwater microbial communities from Lake Montjoie, Canada to study carbon cycling - M_130628_MF_MetaG (v2) (version 2) | ecosystem: Environmental > Aquatic > Freshwater > Lake | place...
GCTAAATCGGCAACGGTTAGTTCGACTATTGCACAGCCAGGCGTTATTGCTGGAACTAGTACTAATTTATGCGGAGGTGGTTCATACACCTACACCATTGCAGCCGTAACAGGTGCAACGGGTTATATCTGGAGCGTTCCGTCAGGATGGACAATCACTGCTAATGCAGGAACATCGGTTACAGTGAGCATTCCTGCAACGACTTTTACAACGGCAATACTTTCGGTTATTGCTCAGAGCGCTTGTGGAAATAGTACAGCACGCACCTTGACATTGTCGGCATTGCCAGCAACACCAACGGCCATTACAGGTTCGGCATCGGTTTGCGCATCAGCCACAGGCTTGATATACAGCACACCAGTTGTGGCAGGAGTAACAAGCTATACTTGGACAGTTCCAACCGGAGCAATCATCACTTCAGGACAAAACACAAGCAGCATTTTTGTGAACTGGGGCACAGTTGCAGGTTCGGTAACAGTTAAAGTAGGTAATACTTGCGGAATCAATGCTACCGCTAAAACACTTGCCGTAACACTTGCCGTATGTCGAATGGGTGAAGAACTTGCTGAAGAACCAAGTATCGAAGAAGCTGCTACAAGCACTGATCTCCGCGTTTATCCAAACCCAACAGCAGGCAATGCCACGGTGGTATTTGGATCGGAAGTAGGAGGGAAGTACACGATCAATGTGCTTAACACATTGGGTCAGGTAGTCTACAGCCAAACCGCTTCATCAACAACCGGTGAAAACACACACGCCATCGACATCAGCGAACTAAGTTCAGGCTTATATTTCATTAACCTCTTGGAGGAAAGTGGAATGAGAAGCATGCGTTTAGTAAAGAGATAAAAATGGATGTGCTGATGAATCCCGATAGCTATCGGGAAATGTGCTGATGTGCTGATGATAAAAAAGATGTGCTGATGAAACACACCAGATTTAATTAGCACATCATCACATCGAACACATTAGCACATCAAAAAAAAGCCGCTCTGTTTTAAAAACGGAGCGGCTTTTTTGCTTTACACATCAGCACATCGAAAATCAGCATATCAGCACATCGAACACATCAGCACATATCAATCATTTTCAAATCTTCAAATTTCCAAATCTTCAAATCATATCAGCATATCAGCACATCAAAATTTCAGCACATCAAATTATCAAAATCGCTATTTACAATTTTACTACTTTCGATGCGCATTTTTATGGAGCATCCTTTACCGTATCATTACATTCGCACATCACCCGATTTAATTAAAGCAATTGATGCTTTAAATTCATGTTCAGAAATTGCTGTCGACATAGAATTTGATCGTGATCGTTATGCGTATGGATTTAATTTATGCCTGATACAGATTTTTGGAAATGGCATAAGTTATTTATTTGATCCCTTTTCGGAAATAGATTTCAAGCCCGTTTTGGAGCTGTTAGAGAATTCTACTATTTTAAAAGTAATGCATTCTCCAGCCGAGGATTTGCAGTTGCTACATAAGTTAAATTGTTTCCCTGTATTTATTTTTGATACGGAACGAAGTGCCCGATTGTTAAATTATGGGGCATTTTCATTATCCAATTTATTGTTGGGAATATTGAATGTCGCGATTGATAAAACCCAACAAAAATCCAATTGGACGAGAACTCCATTAAGTGATTCCCAATTGAAATATGCCGCCAGCGATGTTGCTTACCTCATTCAACTAAAAGATGAGCTTTTGAATTTGGCCATGGAAAGGGGTCTGACATTCTGGATAAAAGAAGAAAACGATTTTTGGAATCAGTATCGAGTAGAGGAGAAGCCCACTGGACATTTTGCGAATAAAGAAGATTCTAAAAAATTACCACCCTACCAATTGTATGTTTATAATGCGGTTTTAGGTTTGCGCGATCGAATTGCGAGTGGACTGAATAAGCCGGCCTATCAAATTATTCCCAAAGAATTGGCCATGGATTTAATTTTTAAGCCGGAGATACTTGATACTTGGCAATCTCAAAAAGGAATTCACCCCAATGTGAAAAGCCTTGAATTTATAGAGGAACTTCGCACGGTATTGGAACGTTCAAATGAAGAAGCAACAGCTGCTGGATTAACGAAACGGACCGAAGCCGGACGATTATCCTTTACTGAACGAGAAGAAGCTGCAAGAGAACGCGAACGAATTGCACAATTAGTGGAGCTAAATTTTCGTCCAATACACGAAAAAATTATTGAACGATACGGCGAAAACACAGCAGCGTATATTTTAAACGAAAAAACGATGACTGAACTAATGTCATCCAAACTGAAATTATCCGATTTACCTTACGCGTATCGAGTTAATTTAATTCAATCAATTGCATCGGAGTTGGAAATAAACTTGCCGATTAAATTTAGTTCAGACTAGTAAGCGTATTTAACCGCATACCAGATCGCAACAAATTCCTCGATTGTTACCAACCCATCAATTGAAAATTCAATATCGTTCGAGTAATTCGAAGTTCCTGCAAACACTTTTCCATCCTTCACATTGGCAATAACATCCGATTGATAATTGGAGTTGCCTTTGTAGATTTTCCCATCCCGAATATTCATCACTAGATCGCTTGAATAATTCGAATTCCCTTTAAACACCTTGCCATCTGTCACATTGAAAATGACATCACTCGAATAGTTACTCAAGCCTTTAAAAATCTTATTCCCAGATATATTACAAATAACATCACTGCTGTAATTCGAGTTTTTCTTGAATATTTTATGCTTATCGAGATTGCAAAGTATATCGCTACTATAATTACTTTTCCCTTTGAATATTTTGATTTGTGCCATAATACAAGTGGATATGAGTAGTGAAAATAAGAGAAATTTCGTTTTCATAAATATTCAATTCGATAATCTCAAATGTAGTTTATTGTTATAAAAATCAAGATGTTTGCAGGATGAATTATAATACTCCGCTTCATCGATTTCGAATTGTTGCATTACTAGAAGGATGGTCATTTCTATTCTTGCTTTTTGTTGCAATGCCTTTAAAATATATAGCTCATTTCCCATTACCCGTAAAATATGCTGGTTGGTTGCATGGTGTTTTATTTATCGCTTATGGCATAACGCTCATAGATGCATGGGTTAGTCGCAAATGGCCTTTCTCAAAAGCAGTAATTGCTATGCTCGTTTCCTTTGTTCCATTTGGTACATTTTGGTTCGATAAGCGAATCAAGTCCGAGCTTGAAGAGCATTCCAAGGACATCAAGTTTTAATTGAATGATGTATAAATCTTAGTATTATTCAAATTTATCTTAAGAATTTACATAGATTTATTGTTTGCATCTTTCAATATTTAATTAAAACAATTAGACAATTCTGTGAATATTCATCTTATCAGAACAGGCAATGTTGATGACATTACCTATACCGGTGTTTACGAATTTCTTAAACAAACCTCTGGGCCTTATACTTTTTTCATACAAGATGTCCCTGAAGAAATTGATGAGCTTGATGAAGTTAAAGTAGTTGAATTGGGCGATGATCGTTTTCATGAGCAAGATCCCCCGCGTTATAATATGTATAGTGAGGCGATGGAATCAGTTAATTATTCTCGCATAGAAAAACTAGTGCAGTATTCCTGGGATGATTTATTGGCACCTTGCAAAAAATACCGAAAAAAATACGACTTAAAAAAGGAGGACATTGTAATTCTTTTGACAGATATTGGAAATCATCGCAACTGGTTTACTGGATATGATGAAAGTGGAGCATCAAATTTCTTTGTACATACGCAAATGTGGGATTATTACATCGACGGTGATATTCGTTATCCAATTAGTTATCAAATTGCCACTCTTTTGCTTAAAAATGGAATGTTCGAAACACCCAAGCAGTTGTTCTCATCGTTCCATAAAAAGAGTAGGGGATGCATGATGGATTTCTGTGAACGCAAGGAAGAAATCACCTTAAAAATGCGCACAGCAGATATTTGCAGCGATTGTCAAACCCACATTCAAAAAGCAGAGGTTCCATTCCAATACATTCGATACACGCTCGATATTATGGAAGCCATTCGTAAACAGCTTTTGTTTAAAGAGCGTTACGGGATGCTAAAACAATCGGCTTCTTTATTTGTAAAAGGACATTTAAAGCATCTTTTTATTCCTGAATTAGGCATGTTGAAAATCGATCTAACTCCTCTCGAACGATCAGTTTATCTTCTATTCTTAAATCATCCAGAGGGAATTAAATTGTCTGAAATTTCAAAGCATAAACCAGAGTTAAGTACACTTGTTCATCAACTTAGTAAAAGTGACGATAAAAAGGTTATTGAATCTGGAATTGATTCACTGTGTAAATCAAATAGCAATTCACTCAGCGAAAAACTAGCTCGAATCAAAAGTAAATTTGAAAAACACCTAGGAATTGATTTATCAGTTCAATACATCATTAGCGGACCCAATGGGGGCGAAAAAAAAATAAATCTCGAACCGAGTAAAATCATTTTTAAGGATTGAATTTTAAAGACACATTTAACAATTATCGTGGATTAATGTGCGGTTAATGTATCGCGCTCAACTTGAAGTTTGGGATTTCATGAACGAGATGTTTTAAGCAGCATGAATGTAGCAAAAGTCTACATTGTTTCCATTAAGTATAATGCCCAAATTTTTGATGCGCGTTGTTAGCGGTAGTTTCTTATTCTGAACTTAAGATATCATCCATTTGCTCTAATAATTGCGGAATTTTATTCTTGACAACATCCCAAACAATTGAATAATTAACTCCAATATAATCATGTATTAATCTATCACGCATTCCTGCCATATTCTTCCATTGAACTGATCTCCATTTCACTTTAAAATCAGCAGGGATTTTCTTAGTTGCTTCTCCTATAATCTCTAAACTTCTTGTAATTGCTCTTTTTAGAGTTTCATCATTTACAAATTCATCTTTTGACAGATTACCACATGTATGTAAAATAAATTTACACTCGTCATAAATGTGCCTGAGATATTCTTTTGGCTCTTTAGACATATTGTACTTCTTTTAAAATTGAAGGACCGATGTATGGACTTAATCCATTTACAGTAACAACCTCTATTTTCTCACCATTAAAAAGCTGCTGGATGATATCATAAACAGCCATGAAATTATCAAAGTTTTCTGCTTCTGGTTCAAAATCAATTAAAACATCAATATCACTATTTGCCACTTGCTCATTTCTTGTATATGAACCAAATAGCCCAACATTCTTAATGCCTAATTTTGAGAACTCCTGTTTACGACTTCTCAATGCTTTTAATATGCTTTCCTTTGATGTCATTCCACAGTTTTACACAAATATACAAAGTTTGACTCCTTGATTGATCTGTATTGGAAATTATCCCGAACTTCTATATTATGCGTAGATAGATAAAAGACTAAGTTGTGTATTTACAGTTAAATAATCATCAATTTATTGATTAACAAACAATTAAATCAATAATATCTGGATTTTACTCGTTATTTTCTTAATCAACTCTATATGAAATCAACGTTTACGTTTTTATGTTCATTTATATTCATCTCACAGATTGTTCTTGCTCAAGGTGGATGGCAAAGAATTTATTCCCCAATCTTGGGCGGTACTTTGGGTGATGGTATTGAAGCGGTTCGCCAAACAGCTGATGGTGGTTATATTCTAGCAGGTGTAAGCGAATATGGTACTTCTGGAGGGAACAATCGAATTGTTAAAGTAGATGATCTTGGGAACATTCAATGGACACAGAGTTATTCAAATATGGGCTTGCATTCTAGTGCAACCAACATTGAAATAACTGCAGATGGTGGGTATATCATTGAAGGTACACTGACAGATGCTTCTACCTATGCAAGTGAAGTGAATTTGCAACGTATAGATGCGAATGGAAATCAAGTCTGGTTAAATATTTATCCTGAAGCTAAAAACTCCTACAGCGGAAATTTGACGAGTGATGGAGGATATATTCAAGTTGGTTTTTATGACAACAATACTATTCAAGATACACTTGTCATAATTAAAACAGCGGCGAATGGTTCGGTTGATTCGAAAGTAAAAATATACCCGAATCCATTTTCAACACACACAACATTTGAGCTACCATTCGAATTAAATTCAATCTTAACGATTACAGATGTTCTTGGTAAAACTGTAAAAACAATGAACTCGAGTTCAAATAAAATTCAACTCACACGAGAAGGAATATCGAAAGGAATGTATTTCTATACCATTCAATCGAATGGTAAACAGATTGATTCAGGTAAATTGATTATTCAATAGTCCTTTATAACATTCTGATCTGTAAAAACTTAAGGCTGTCATTTGACAGCCTTTTTTTATGCTTTCTAAATTAGTTGGAGGCAAAGCCCTCAAAGTCATTCCGGGATGACTACACAATTAAGCAGGTTTAAATTGAGCTGGAAGAGTCCAGTCGGCGAGGCAGCATTTCGCCATTTAAACCATATTTGAAACAAAAAAGGCTGCCCAATTGGACAGCCTTTCGAATGATATTGAGCAGAGAATCAGTTCGCTGCTGGTTCAGGCTTTGCCAATAAAACCTTGCGGCTTAATTTCAATTTACCAGTTTTCTTATCTACTTCGATCAATTTCACATCAATGATATCACCTTCTTTTAGGACACCATCCAAGTTTTCTAGGCGACGATGTTCCACTTCAGAGATATGAAGTAATCCGTCTTTACCGGGCATAATTTCTACGAATGCACCGAAAGGCATAATCGTTTTCACTTTACCTGAATACACTTCACCAACTTCTGGTGTTGCAGTAATTGCACGAATGCGAGCAAGTGCTTTATCGATATTCGCTTTGTTAGAAGACGAAATTTGAACAACACCTTGTTCGTTCACTTCTTCAATAACGATAACCGTTTGAGTATCTTTCTGCATTTCCTGAATGATTTTTCCACCAGGTCCGATTACGGCACCAATGAATTCTTTAGGAATACGAATCTCAACAATACGAGGAGCGTGTGGTTTGTAATCTTCACGAGGTGCTGAAAGAACTTTGTTCATTTCACCCAAAATGTGCAGACGACCTTCTTTCGCTTGATTCAATGCATTAAGCATAATTTCATAGCTCAAACCTTGAACTTTGATGTCCATCTGACAAGCAGTGATACCATCGCGAGTTCCAGTTACTTTGAAGTCCATATCTCCCAAATGATCTTCATCACCTAAGATATCACTCAATACAGCGTATTTACTTCCGTCATCAGTAATCAATCCCATGGCAATACCAGATACTGGTTTCGCAATCTTAACTCCTGCATCCATTAATGCTAGTGTACCAGCACAAACTGTTGCCATAGAAGATGAACCATTTGATTCCAAAATATCTGAAACAATACGGATCGTGTATGGATTATCTTCCCCTTTAGGAATCATTGGTTTCAATGCACGTAATGCAAGGTTACCGTGTCCAACTTCACGACGGCTTGTACCACGATTTGGACGCGATTCACCTGTTGAGAATGATGGGAAATTATAATGTAAAAGGAAATTCGATTTACCTTCCAATACTGCACCATCAATGGTTTGTTCGTCCATTTTGGTACCCAATGTAATAGTTGTTAACGATTGAGTCTCTCCACGTGTGAAGATAGCAGAACCATGAGCAAATGGAAGGTAATCTACTTCACCCCAAATTGGGCGAATGGTCGTTGTATTACGTCCGTCAAGTCTTTTGCCTTCATTCAAGATCACTTGACGAACAGCTTTCTTCTCAACATCGTGGAAGTAAACACTAATAAAAGGTTTTGCTACTGCCAATTCTTCTTCAGAAAGACTTTCAATAAACTCTGCCTTAACTGCTTTGAATGCTGCAGAACGGGCGTGTTTATCATCATTCCCGGAACGTGCAATTGCAGCACATTTGTCAAAACAAAAAGCATGAACAGCAGCACGAACTTCTTCGTTATGTGTTTCATGGCTGTAAACGCGTTTAGGTTGAGATGCAGGAACTAGTGCAGCAAGTTCGTTAATCGCATTGATCTGAACTTTGATTGCTTCGTGTGCTAATTTGATTGCTTCTAGCATATCATTTTCTTGCACTTCCTTCATTTCACCTTCTACCATCACAATACTATCTTGTGATGCAGCAACGATAATATCCAAATCGGCATCTTTCAATGCTTCGATGCTTGGATTGATAATCATTTGACCATTAATACGAGCTACGCGAACTTCAGAAACAGGTCCGTTAAAAGGAATATTACTTACAGCTAATGCAGCAGAAGCAGCAAGACATGCAAGTGAATCTGGTAATTGCAGACGATCTGAAGAAATTAAGTTAATCGTAATCGTTGTATCAGCATGATAATCATCCGGAAAAAGTGGACGTAATGCGCGATCAACCAAACGACAAATTAAAATTTCGTTTTCAGAAGGGCGAGCTTCGCGTTTGAAGAAACCTCCAGGAAAACGACCCGCAGATCCATATTTCTCTTGATATTCGACAGTAAGAGGAAGAAAATCGACACCTTCTTTTGCGTCTTCATTGCTGACAACAGCTGCCAACAACATGGTGCCACCCATGGTAATCACGACAGAGCCGTGGGCTTGCTTGGCAAGTTTGCCTGTCTCAATAGTCACTTCTTGACCATCGGGCATTGCAAATGTCTTGCGCACTCCAATATTCATAATAGAGGATGTTTTAAAATGTGTAATAAAGGAAAAAGGCAATCCGTGAATTGCCTTTTTCGAAAAACTTATTTACGAATGTTCAATTCTTTAAGAATCGCACGATATTTTTCAATGTCGCGACCTTTAAGATAATCAAGCATACTTCTACGCTTTCCTACCAGGCGAATCAATGAACGTTGAGTTCCAAAGTCTTTTTTGTTGACTTTCAAATGTTCAGTTAAATCGGATATGCGTTGTGTAAACATCGCAATTTGAGCTTCTGTAGAGCCTGTGTTTGTCTCAGATCCACCAAATTTGGTGAAGAGTTCTTTTTTTAATTCTGACGTCAATCCCATTTTTATTATTTCTTCTTTTTCAGGAGTGCAAAACTAAGCAAAATTTCTTTCAATGATTCTATTTGAATGAAAAAATTAACATTTCAAATGTTAATAAGTTGAATCATGGAGAAAAACTCAGAGATTTTGTTTCGAAAAATCAACTCAATGCATTTTTAATTACCGGCTTGCAGTTTTTTTTCATCAACATGCGAACGATTTGCGCAATTTGAATTTTCAAATCTCGACGTTCAATAATTACATCTAAAAATCCATGTTCAAGGACAAATTCAGCGGTTTGAAATCCTTCTGGAAGATCTTTACCAATGGTTTCTTTCACAACACGTGGACCAGCAAATCCAATCAATGAACCGGGTTCCGCAATATTCAAATCTCCAAGCATGGCATACGATGCCGTAACTCCGCCGGTGGTAGGGTCGGTGAGGAGCGAAATGTAGGGGAGACCTGCAGCACTTAATTGCGTGAGTTTGGCAGATGTCTTCGCCATTTGCATTAATGAAAATGCAGCTTCCATCATACGAGCACCTCCCGATTTACTAATAATCATGAAGGGTAGTTTGTGTTTGATAGAGTAATCTATCGACCTTGAAATTTTCTCTCCAACAACAGAACCCATCGAACCTCCAATAAATTCGAAGTTCATACAAGCGATAACGATTTTAACACCGTCCATCATTCCAACGCCAACCGAAATAGCATCTTTATAACCCGATTTGGCCATACTTGCGACCAAACGATCTTTGTATTTTTTAGTATCTTCAAACACCAATGGGTCAGCAGAACGAATGTTGTTTATTATTTCTTCGAATTTGTTATCATCAAATAAAACATTAAAATACTCACGAGAATTTAAGCGCTCATGAAATCCACAATTGGAACACACCCATAAGTTCGTTTCATGATCGATGGATGCAAATATCTTTTTACACGATGGGCATTTATACCACAATCCTTCAGGAGTTTCTTTTTTCTCCAATGTAGATGTGGTTATATTCTTGTTTTTTCTACTGAACCAACTCATTTATACTAGATTAATTCGGACTAATGTCAATGATCAAATAACATTTAATCAATTTGGGGATGCAAACCTACGTGTTTTCGTTAAACTAACAAAGTTTAATGCACCTTGGATTTGCAGACGCCATTTGATTCCATCAAATATAACATATAAAATATCCAAAGCATTTTCACAACATTTTATTTTTGTAATTCAAAGTCTTTCTCAAATATGAATGTAATCTACAAATCCATTCATTTAAAATATGCAATATCAATCATTCATGGAATGCTTGATATATCTAGCTTTTTAATTTAAATAATTGTTCTATAATTAATATTATGTTAAATAGTATTTTTAAAAGAAAAGAGACTACTGTCTCTCTCCTCTAAGTATTATAGTTCAATACGTTTCTTCATCTCATTATATTTCTCATTCATGCCCATTAAACTGTAAATCTGTTTAAGTGTTTTTAAAAGTGGTAATAAATCCGGACTGTCTTTAGGAGCCAACTCTAACGCTTTCTCTAAATTCGGTAAAGCCAGATTGAATTCTGCATCAGCTATCTTCTTTCCAGCTTCATATTTTTTCATATCCTTTTCGGCATCTGCTTTCTCACGAAGGGCTTTTGCTGAGTTATTGTAGATCGCACCAAGATTGAAATACGCTTCCCAGAAATCGGGTTTAATTTCAATGGACTTTTTATATGCTGCTATTGCCAAATCACGTTTACCTAAATCTTCGAAAATGGTTCCTGATGCGTAATGCAACAAATGATTCGTAGGGTCTTTCTCAATTGCAATAGCCAAAAGCTTTTCTGCTTCTGCCGATTTACCACTTTGTAAATACCCATTAAGTTCTTCTGTAAGCAATTTCTGATCGTTCGGGAATTTACTTCTTCCATCCATCAATGTTTGTTTTGCTGCCGCTGAATCTCCTGCTAAATTCTGCGCTTTCATCAATTGAATAAAACGCATTCCGTCTTTATCAATGTTGAAGGAAATTAATTGCTTCAAATACTGTATCGACTTGGCTGAATTACCTGCACGCATAGAGGCAATTGAGGAATTTTCGATGGCCGAAGTATCTACTACTCCTTTTTTAGCTGATAATTCAGTTGTGCTTTCAAAATAACCCATAGCAGAATTGAAATCATTTTTATTGAAAGCCATAATTCCCAAATTACGGTAGCCAATCATTGCTTTTTCGTAGCTTTCCTCTGCATATTCGTATTTAGCATCTAATTCATATACTTTCTTATAGGATTCAACTGCGGTTAAAAGCGGATTTACCGTCGCTTCAATCAATTCAGGATTTTTACTTTCCTGAATTGCCCAATAAACATTACCTCGATAATACCATGTTTTGGCTTTTTGAGAAGTACTTTCATTAGTTGAAGCTTGATCGATATTCTCTCGAGCTTTCTTCAAATTCTCAATATCCGTTTTATCTTGGTTATAATAACCCAGATAATTATAAGCGCTTACAACCTTACTTTGCTGTGCTTGAACATGCAACCCTAATGAAATTGCTACGAACAACAGGGGGATTCTTTTCATATATGTTATTTTTATTCTTCAGTTGGTTGATCTGAATTCGGTTCATTTGCTCCTTCTACATTTCCATCTACATTCCCTTCTTCATCGCCTAACTCCTCTTCTACTTCTTCATCTTTCTCTACACATGCAACAGCTGCGATGCTCTGATTTCCTTTTAAAGTTATCAAACGAACTCCTTGTGTATTACGTCCCATAACGCGTAAATCCTCCACTGGAGTACGTATTGTTACACCTGAACGTGTAATAATCATCAAATCGTCTTCGTCCTTCACTCCTATTATCGCAATCAAAGATCCTGTCTTCTCGGTAATGTTGATGGTCTTCACCCCTTTTCCACCGCGGTTTGTAACACGATATTCTTCAATATCCGAACGTTTTCCGTAGCCATTTTCTGATACCACCAAAACTTGAGTATTCACCGTTTCAGCACATACCATTCCTACAACTTCGTCTTGCTCATCTTTCAACGTAACACCACGAACACCAGATGCATTTCTTCCCATTGGGCGTACTTTGGCTTCAGGGAAACGAATCGCACGACCACTCTTTAAAGCCATCATGATTTCGCTAGTTCCATTGGTCATTTTCGCTTCCAATAACTCCTCGCCTTCTCTTACTGTAATGGCATTAATACCATTCTGACGTGGACGAGAATATGCTTCTAACGACGTTTTCTTAATAGTACCTTTATTGGTACACATAATAATGAAGTTATTGTTGATGTAATCCGGATCACTTAAGCTGGTTACATTTACATAAGCAACCACTTTATCATCCGGTGGCATATTCACTAAATTCTGAATCGCTCTTCCTTTGGATGTTTTAGATCCTTCTGGAACTTCAAAAGCGCGCATCCAAAAACAACGACCGTTTTTCGTGAAGAATAACAAGTAATTATGCGTAGTTGCTGAAAATAAATGCTCTAAGAAATCCTCATCACGGGTGTTCGAACCAATGGAACCTTTACCACCACGCTTTTGTGTGCGGTATTCATTCAAGTTGGTACGTTTAATATAACCTAAATGCGATACTGTAATAATACATGGTTCATCTGCAATGAAATCTTCAATGCGCTCACCATCCGCTGCATAGATAATGTTGGTGCGGCGTTCATCGTTGTATTTCTCTTTTATCAATGATAATTCATCTTTGATAATGGTCATACGAAGCGTCTCATTTGCTAAAATCTCTTTCAAATGATCAATCGTTTTCATCAATTCAGCATACTCATCACGTATTTTATCACGCTCAAGTCCTGTTAATCGTTGAAGTGTTAGGTTTAAGATAGCACGAGATTGAATCTCCGATAAACTAAATCCGACCATCAAGCCTTCTCTTGCATCATCTGGTGTTCGAGATGCCCGTATAAGTTTGATAATTTCATCCAGATTATCGAGTGCAATTAGAAATCCCTCTAATATATGTGCTCGTTTTTCAGCTTGTTCTAAATCGAATTTTGTGCGACGAATGAGAACGTCATGACGATGTTCAACAAAGTGACTTATGAGTGTCTTAAGATTTAACATCTCAGGACGACCATTTACAAGTGCAATATTATTTACTGAAAACGAAGACTGTAACTGTGTATGCTTATAGAGATTGTTTAATACAACATTGGTGATTGTATCTTTTTTCAACTCATATACTATGCGCATTCCATCACGGTCACTTTCATCTCGCATATCGCTGATACCTTCGATTTTCTTATCGTTGATCAGTTCTGCAGTTTTGCGAATCATTTCCGCTTTGTTCACCATGTACGGAATTTCCGTAACGATGATGCGTTCACGTCCATTATCAGCTTGCTCTATCGAAGATTTGGCGCGCATAACGATGCGACCTCTCCCCGTTTCAAATGCATCCTTTACCCCTTCGTAACCATAAATAGTTCCGCCAGTTGGAAAATCGGGCGCTTTTACATGCTTCATTAATTCTTCAATCGTAATTTCACGATTGTCGATATACGCCAAAATGCCATCAATTACTTCTCCTAATTGATGTGGAGGCATGTTCGTTGCCATACCAACAGCAATTCCAGATGCACCATTAATCAATAGATTCGGAATAGCTGCAGGCAAAACCGTTGGCTCCTCTAATGAATCATCAAAGTTTAATTTGAAATCGACTGTATTCTTATCAATATCAGCCAACATCTCTTCAGCAATTCGCTTTAAACGGGCTTCAGTGTAACGCATTGCTGCGGGACTATCTCCATCAACCGATCCGAAATTTCCTTGTCCGTCAACCAATGGATAACGTAAACTCCATTCTTGCGCCATACGAACCATCGCATCATATACCGAAGTATCGCCATGCGGGTGAAATTTACCAAGTACTTCACCAACAATACGTGCCGATTTCTTGTGTGGCCTTGATGCCGACACTCCTAATTCTTGCATTCCAAAAAGAACACGTCTGTGAACGGGCTTTAAACCATCCCTTACATCTGGGAGCGCACGTGACACAATTACCGACATCGAATAATCGATGTAAGCCGTTTTCATTTCTTCTTCGATGTTTATCGGAATAATTTTTTCTCCCTCTGCCATATATTCAGTAATACAAGAAGTGTATAGTTGTTGTTAAATGCTTTATATAATTCGAAATGCGAATATAGACTTTTGTGTAATTCAAGACTATTTTTACAAAGGTTAGTATTAACAAATTTCTGTTTGTAATTAACAATTGAATCTTAACATAACTAACAACTTGCCAATAAATTTGTCATCGAAGCATTTGCAATTTGTATATCTTTGAAAACGACTGCCACAATTTAACAACCTACCATGGACGCGAGATTTTCACCAAGAGTAAAAGATGTTATTTCCTATAGCCGCGAAGAAGCTCTCCGCTTAGGACACGATTATATGGGTGTAGAACACTTATTATTAGGCATCATTCGCGAAGGCGAAGGAATGGCAATTAAAATTATGAAAAGTCTCGGAGTTGATATTTCAGACCTTCGTAAAAAGATTGAATCATCCATTAAAGTGTCAACAAGCAAGTCGCTCAACCTTAATCAAATACCGCTTGTTAAGCAAGCAGAAAAGGCGCTAAAAGTTACTTACTTAGAAGCGCGTTTATTTAAAACAAGTCTTATAGGAACTGAACATTTATTGCTCGCTATTCTTAAAGACGAAGACAATATTGTCACAAAAACTTTAGAAAATTTAAACGTGAATTACACAACTGTTCGCGACGAATTAAAAAATCTTTTAACTGAAGAGCCTCGCGCCCAAGCACCAAGCAATCCGATGGATGATGACAATGATGAAGATGGAGGCACCTTTGGAGGCGCTTCTGGTGGCACTAAAAAAGTAGGCGATACCAAATCTAAAACTCCAGTACTTGATAATTTCGGTCGCGATTTAACCAAAGCAGCCGAAGATGGTAAGTTAGATCCTATTGTAGGTCGTGAGAAAGAAATTGAACGTGTTTCTCAAATTTTATCGCGTCGTAAAAAAAACAATCCTATCTTAATTGGTGAGCCAGGTGTTGGAAAATCGGCCATTGCTGAAGGATTGGCATTGCGCATTGTTCAGAAAAAAGTATCACGTGTACTTTTCGATAAACGAGTAATTACTCTAGATCTTGCTTCATTGGTGGCTGGTACAAAATACCGTGGACAATTTGAAGAACGGATGAAAGCGGTTTTGAATGAATTGGAAAAGTCTGCGGATGTTATTCTATTCATAGATGAAATTCACACCATTGTTGGTGCGGGAGGAGCAAGCGGTTCTTTGGATGCTTCCAATATGTTTAAACCAGCACTTGCTCGTGGAGAAATTCAATGTATTGGTGCTACTACATTAGATGAATATCGTCAGTATATTGAAAAGGATGGCGCTTTAGAACGTCGTTTTCAGAAGGTTGTAGTTGATCCTACTTCAGAAGAAGAAACAATTCAAATTCTGAATAATATCAAAGGAAAATACGAAGATCATCACAATGTAACGTATACTCCAGAAGCCTTAAAAGCTTGCGTGGTTTTAACACAACGTTACATGAGCGATAGACATCTTCCAGATAAAGCCATTGATGCTTTAGATGAAGCTGGATCTCGTGTTCACATTACCAATATTCATGTACCTCAAAATATTCTCGATATTGAAGGTAAGATTGAGGAAATCAAAGCGGAGAAGATTCAAGTTGTAAAAAGTCAGAAGTATGAGGAAGCAGCTCGCCTTCGTGACAAAGAAAAAACACTAATCGAACAATTAGAAGCAGCGAAAAAAGCGTGGGAAGAAGAAACACGAAACAATCGCCAAACAGTTACTGAAGATAATGTAGCTGAAGTTGTTGCTATGATGACCGGTGTTCCAACCCAACGAATTGCTCAAAATGAAGGCTCTCGATTGGTTAAAATGTACGATGAAATTCAAGGAAAGGTCATTGGACAAGATGAAGCAATTAAGAAAGTGGTTAAAGCCATTCAACGTAATCGTGCTGGATTAAAAGATCCGAATCGCCCAATTGGCTCGTTCATTTTCCTTGGACCTACTGGTGTTGGAAAAACACAATTGGCTAAAATACTATCCAAATATTTATTCGATAACGATGACTCACTTATACGTATAGATATGAGTGAATACATGGAGAAGTTTGCCGTGTCTCGATTAATTGGTGCACCTCCAGGATATGTTGGTTATGAAGAAGGCGGTCAGTTAACAGAAAAAGTTCGTCGCAAGCCATATTCCGTTATTTTATTGGATGAAATTGAAAAGGCGCATCCCGATGTTTTTAACTTATTGTTGCAAGTATTGGATGACGGGCAGTTAACTGATAGCGGTGGTCGTAAAATAGATTTCAAAAATGCAATCATCATCATGACTTCCAATATTGGTTCTCGCCAGTTGAAAGATTTTGGTCAAGGTGTTGGATTTGCAACCAATGCGAAAACCTCTTCTACTTCCGATCACGATCGTGGTGTTGTAGAAGCTGCTTTGAAAAAAGCGTTTGCTCCTGAATTTCTAAACCGTGTTGACGATGTTATCATGTTCAATTCTCTGAGCAAAGAGGATATCAACAAGATTATTGATATCGAACTTGCTCATCTATATCGCAGAATTGAAAACATGGGCTACAAGATTAAATTGGAAGAGTCGGCTCGCGATTTTATCGTTGAAAAAGGTTACGATTCTCAATTTGGTGCTCGTCCATTAAAGCGCGCTATTCAGAAATATGTGGAAGATCCATTGGCAGAACATATCATCAGTTCGAGTTTAACGGAAGGTGATTCTATTAACTTGACTTACGATACTGAATTAAAAGAAATTCAGGTGAAGATTACCAAAGCCAAGAAAAAGAAGAAGTCGGAAGATTCATCCGAAGCTGAATAAATTATTCAAACAAAAAAAATCCCCGCTAGTTTACTAACGGGGATTTTTATTTTAAGCATAATGTGAATTTTTATTCTACGCGTTTAAAGGAATACACAAAGCCAAGTCCAAACGATAAGAATTGAATCTGACCGGGTAAATCTTTCGATTCATAAGAAAGTGCACCTTGATCTAATCCAACTTGTTCGGGATGAAAGCCTGCGAAAAGACGCGAGTATGAAACTTTGATTGTCATTGCGGAATGATCGTCGAAGTAATACATGAAATTTAGAGCGGGCTCAATCAGGAGTTTATTGTAATTGTAGATGGAAGGATTAGGTAATTCCCCCGTATATTTTTCATCTAAACTGCGGATGTTAGCATAACGAACCAATGAATATCCAGTACAAATATTGAAATTGAATAAAGAATAATCATTAATCCAAGTATCATATCCAATAGTAATTCCAGGGGTAAACATATTATGCGAAGTATGAATTGGAACACTCACAACCACACTTCCTGATGACCCATTTATGGTATCAACATCATTAAAGTTGGAAGAATTCCGTTCTACCTGAAATCCGGTGTACCTGAAATTAAGTCCCACATTTACTCCTTTGGCAATATGAAAAAAGGCGCCAACATTCGCATCACCAATGCTATTGAAATTCAATTTCATCGCTCTTGGCGTCAAAAGAAAACCTAAGCCACCATCAAATCGAATGGTTACGGGTAAAACACGCTGATTAACTGGCGCATCTGCATTTTGTCCTTTAGCAATAGGAGACAAAAGCATACCAATTCCGAAAAAATATCCGAGAAATTGAATGCGACAATTTACCTTTGGGTTTTTCATTACGATTCTTTTGTAGCAATCATGGCAGCATTGATTCCCATGTTTGAGAAACCTCCATCATGAAAAAGATTCTGCATGGTTACCATACGTGTATAATCCGAGAACATACTGATGCAGTAGTTTGCACAATCTAGCGCTGATGCATTGCCCAATGGAGCCATAGAATCAGCATAGTTGTAAAATTCTTTGAAACCCGGCACTCCACTTCCTGCAGTTGTCCATGTAGGCGATTGAGAAATGGTGTTTACACGAACATGTTTTGCTTTTCCATAATGGTATCCAAAACTGCGAGCAATCGATTCCAACATGGCTTTGGCTTCTGCCATATCGCTGTAATCTGGGAATGTTCGTTGAGCTGCAATGTATGTGAGAGCAACAACAGAACCCCAATCGTTTAAGGCATCTTGTTTATGAGCCGCTTGTAAAACACGGTGCAGCGACATAGCCGAAACATCCAATGTTTTGTGAAAGAAATCGTAGTTCAAATCTGTATAAGGTCTTGCCTTACGCACATTGGGCGACATACCAATGGAATGTAAAACGAAATCGATTTTACCACCCAAAATTTCTTGTGCTTTCGTAAAGAGATTATTCAAATCTTCATCAGAAGTTGCATCTGCAGGAATAATTTGAGCATTGCATTTTTCTGCTAATTTGTTTATTTCCCCCATACGCATCGCAATGGGAGCGTTTGTTAAAACAATGTTTGCTCCTTCGGCATGCGCGCATTCAGCTACTTTCCATGCAATACTTTGCTCATCCAATGCCCCAAAAATAATTCCGCGTTTTCCTTTTAATAACTGATTCATGCTTATTTGTGTTAATGTGTTTTCGTTTATTTTATTTTATAATGATTGGTGTTTCAAAATGTAAATGTAAAAGAAATGTTTAACTGCTCAAGCCAAGCAATGAACGTGCATTACTTATTGCTGCTTCAGAAAGTTCTTTTCCACTTAACATACTTGCAATTTCTTCTATCCGCTCCTTCTCTTGTAATCGAATGAGTTGAGAACTTGTTTCTTTTCCAACAGTAATTTTAACCACCTTTAAATGATCATTGCCCTTGCTGGCTATTTGCGGCAAATGGGTTATGGCTAGCACTTGCATCTCCTCGCCCATTTCTTTTAAAATATCTCCCATACTATCGGCTACTGCTCCAGATACACCAGTATCTATTTCATCAAAAATAATGGTAGGCAAAGAAACCGAACCAGCAAGAATCTTTTTCAAACTCAACATCAATCGTGATAACTCTCCTCCACTGGCAACTTTACTTAACTCCTGTGGAGCGGATCCTGCATTTGCAGAAAACAATGTAGTTACTTTATCCAAACCATTGAAATCGGGTTGCTCCCTCCTATTCAATTCAATGCTTAATGTAGTTTTGGGCATCCCCAAACGATCCAACAAACGGGTGCTCTCTTTGATCAATTTAGGAATAACCGCCTTTCTTGAACTGGATATTGATTCTGCCTTTTGAAGTAGCTCTTGATAAATCCCTTCCAATTCTTTATCCAATCGCTCTAAGTCTTGTCCAACAGAAGTTGCCTGATTGATACGTTCTTCAAATTGATGTTTAAGGTTGATCAATTCATCGCTTGTTGAAACACGGTGTTTATTCAATAAATGATTGAGTAAATCGAGTCGAGTACGTATAATTTCCAGTCGCTTAGGATCTGCTTCGAGCTTTTCGGCAAGATTTTCTGTCTCAACAATCACATCGCGAAGTTCAATGTGGATCGATTGAATGCGTTCTTGAATAGAACTTAGGTTGTTCGAATAGCGAGCAGCTTGCTGAAACGAATGAATCGCTTGTTTCATTCCAGCATTCACACTTTGATTCTCTCCATCTAATAGATGAAGTGCCTGAGTCAATTGTATTTTAATTTCTTCCGCGTGACTTAAAATCGAAAATTCAGCTTCGAGTTCAACAAATTCGTTTGGACGAATAGCCGCTTGTTCAAGTTCATCGAATTGAAATTGAAGAAAATCGAGTTCCGATCTAAGTTTTATTTCTTCCATCCGAAGATCCTCCAATTCCTTTTTCTTCTTTTTCCACAATGCAAACAACTCCCTATAAATTTGAAGTAATGAGGCATTTGAAGCAGGTCCATCGAGTAATTGAAGCTGAAACACTGAACTGTTCAACAATAAAGTATCGTGTTGCGAATGAATGTCGATTAAGCGAGCACCGATTTCTTTGAGTTGATTAAGATTTACGGGCGTGTCGTTTATAAATGCACGCGATTTCCCAGCAGGATTAATTTCACGACGAAGGATACAGATGGGCTCCATATCCAAATCATGACTTTTGAAAAAGTCGTTCAGTTTATACTTTTCTATATGCAGCTGCGCTTCAACAATGCACTTTTTACTCGCATCTCGCAGCACAGATGGATCTGCTCTATCACCCAATAATAATCCCAATGCGCCCAATAGAATGGATTTACCGGCGCCAGTTTCTCCGGTTATGATAGTTAAACCGGAACGTACATCAATACTAAGTTCCTGGATTAGCGCATAATTTTGAATTGAAAGGCGTTGAAGCATTTTACAAATTTAATATACCAAGCATTCGGAAACGCTAAAAAAAAACTGAATTGCTCACAGCACTATTAACAAGAATGTTCATATTGCTTCTGTATATTCGCTTCATGCTTCCATTGAAAGAGCTCATCGCTCAAGGAGAAAGTCAAACACTCGAGTTTAAATTTGAATTAAACTCCGCAAGACGCATTGCTGCTACCATTTCCGCTTTTGCAAATGCTGATGGAGGAACATTATTGATTGGTGTAAAAGACAACGGTGTTTTAGCCGGAATTCGAATCGATGAGGAGATTTATATGTTGGAAGCAGCGGCATCGATGTATTGCATTCCTCCAGTAGAATTAAAAACCCGTCGTTGGGATGTTGATGGTAAGTTAATTTTGGAAGCAACAATTGCTCCTTCGCTTGAAAAACCTGTAAAAGCGGAAACTGAACCCGGAAACAGTAAGGCCTGGTTACGTTATGGTGCTTCCAATCGCTTGGCATCTCCAGTACATATTGAATTATGGAAAATGGATAAAACTCGGAAAGAACCACCGGCTCATTTTTCGGAGAAAGAACAACGTGTGCTCATTGCTTTGCAAGATAAAAAATGGCTCAACTTAAATCAGGCTTCTAAAATTAGTAAGCTCCCTCGATTTACAACTGCTCGAACGTTAGCTCAATTTTTACGATGGGATATTATTGATTGTGAAACCGATCAAGCAGGCGGTTTTATATTTGTATTGAATGATGATACTTTTTAAACAAACATTTAATCTAAGAGCAAAACTCCCGCTTTGTACTTATTAGTTGTCATTCCAACTAACCAAATTGATCTATCACTAATTTGTGAGGAATAATTGGGGACAAAGAACAATCGCTGACGTTTTTCAGATGAAACTTGTCGACGACTAAATTCACCATTGCCACTAATTCGTGCATATACTGGAACAGAGCGACGCACATTATTCATAACACGTGCGTTATTCTGATTTTTTTCAATGAGGTTTTTGGGATTATCGTTAAATATAAAATGAAGGTTATCTCCATCAAAAGCAAATGCATAGGATGAATAAAACCCGCCATCATTCGAACTTTCTTGGTATTTCGGAATATCGGCAGTCCAAATCATATTACCTAAACTGTCTAATTTCACAACGATAATATTGTTGTAATAATAAAAGTAATTGCAATTGTACATGCCAGTTCTAAAATCCTGAAAGCAAACTTGATCAACCAGGTATTGCTCGGCTATAAGTCCAAGAGAACCATCTCGAAAACGTAAAAAATGATCAAGTTTGAAATCGGATAATTCAAGTTTGCCCTTCACTTTCGCACTTTCCATAAAACTAGAAACGAAACTTTTATCGAATGCCGAAAGTGTTTTATTCAGGACTTCCTTCTTATTGCGATCAATTTCCATATAAAACGTGCCAGCTGCTTGACCAATGCCGCGTTCAGAATAAAAACCACTGCACACTACCCGATTATTTTCATCAAACAACATATCAATATCGGAAATGTAGTTGCTTCCCAAATTGATCTCATAATCTTCAACAATGGTTGAATCGCTTGCAAAAGTTACCAAACTGTATCGATAACGAGGACCTGCTTTACGATCGAGATCCTCTTTATCGAATCGAACTTTCACCAAAATATACACACGTCCTTGAGGATCGACAAGGGTTCTATGAATTTCGAAATTTCGATTGGTGTATGGAAATTCAACACTACGACTCCAAATAACATCGAGGTTTTGATTAAACAGTTGAAATTCCATTTTTTCGTTCGCATACTTATCAAACTTTTCAGAATAAAAAGCGAGCATGGAACTACTATCGCTCGATTGCACAAATTTTAATGCATCCAATTGGCTTTTTCGTGTTGCTGGGAAATCCGCTAACTTGGATTCTTTGCCAATGGGTTCACCTTCTAAATTGTACTTACGACCATACAATTCAATCTTGTCTTTATCGCTATTAAAATAGGAGGCAAATAAAACGGGATAATCCCCTACTCGCTCTATTACAGCGTATTCGAGTGTCTTACTTCCTTTAGTAGTTTCAAGTTTGATCTCCTTGTTAAATTGTGGCAACAGGGTAAAATTATCGAATCGTTGAATAAATGTTTTTCCAGACGAAAACAATTTGCTTCGTGTTCGCGCTTGCATCAAAACACCTTCGGGCCAATTGCCAATGACTTTAAATGATGTTGAACTCGATGGCTTAAAGATCTCGGAACCCCATTGAATACCTTTTTGTGCTGAAAGCGAATTGCTTACACTGATTAAAAGAATAAAGATGCCGAGTTGAATTTTGCTTAATTTCATTGGAATAAAGGTATAAAAATTGAACATCGATATATGAGTCTATCTTGATTTCCATCGATTAATTTTTAGATAAAAGTGTTCACGCAGTTTTGTTAATAGATAAAACAAACAAATTAAATAGTCAATACCTGAGGCACTATTTTTACGTTTTGATTATAGATTTAACCTATGAAACGTTTATTATTCGTTGTTCTTATCTGCATGCTATCCATTGCAGCTGTTTGGTCTACTCTCTACAAGAATTCCAAAAACAACGAAACAGCAAAACCAGCATTCGAAATAATAACTCCTCCATTCATTGGAAAGAACAAAGCATGGGTGGATAGCGTGATGAAAAAACTTACGCCAGATCAACGAATCGGTCAACTTTTTATGGTTGCGGCGTATTCGAACAAACCCAAAGAACATCAAGATGAAATTGCAAAATTGATACAAGGAAGTCAAGTAGGCGGGTTGATTTTTATGCAAGGAGGTCCTGCTCGTCAAGCCAAATTGTGTAATTATTATCAGCAATTATCGAATGTTCCCTTAATGATTTCGATTGATGGCGAATGGGGGCTTTCCATGCGTTTAGATTCAACACAATCATTTCCTAAACAAATGACCTTAGGAGCTATTCAGAATGATACGCTTATTTATTTGATGGGGAAAGAAATTGCTCGTCAATGCACGAGAATGGGCATTCAGGTAAATTTTGCTCCGGTGGTTGATGTAAATAACAATGCATCCAATCCCGTTATAAACATGCGTTCGTTCGGTGAAAACAAATACAATGTTGCCCGAAAAGGAATTGCCTATATGCAGGGCATGCAGGATGCTGGAGTTTTATCGAATGCGAAACATTTTCCAGGACATGGCGACACGGATGTTGATTCTCACAAAGCTTTACCAACAATCAATCATTCACGAGTTCGTCTCGATTCTCTGGAATTATATCCTTTCAGAGAACTCATTCGCAATGGTTTAGGCAGTGTGATGGTTGCTCATTTATTTGTTCCTGCACTCGATTCTACGAAAGCATTACCCACTACATTGTCGTATCCTGTTGTTTCCACTTTATTGAAAAAAGAAATGGGATTTCGCGGCTTGGTGTTTACAGATGCATTGAATATGAAAGGAATCAGTACGCATGATCAACCTGGATTTGTTGATGTGAAAGCGCTTTTAGCAGGTAACGATGTGTTGTTATTTGCTGAAGATGTTCCCGTTGCTATTCAACAAATAAAAAAAGCCATTGAAGAGAAGAAAATTACGCAAGAGGAAATCGATCAACGTTGCCGAAAAATTCTCGAAGCTAAAGCATGGTTAGGTTTGAAGAAAACACCTAAAATCGCAGTCAAAAATCTGTATGCAGATTTACATACCAATGCATCCGAATTGCTTCGTCGTGAGCTTACCGAAGCTTCTTTGACGGTTCTTGAAAACAAACAAATCTTGCCATTAAACAACCTCGAAACGCTGAAAATTGCGTCATTGAGCATGGATGATAAATCGAATTCAGTATTTAATACGACCTTAAATTTATACACCAAGGTGGATGGCTTTTCGGTCGAGAAAGAACATCTTCAAAAGCATAAAGCAGAGTTGTTGAATAAATTAAAAGCATACAATTTAGTCATCATTGGCATTCACAATCCAAAGAATACCATGTCGAAAAGTGCTGGAATGACCAAAGAAATCAGTGAACTCATAGAAAGTCTGAGTAAACATTCTCGGGTGATTGTAAATCTTTTTGCGAACCCATACAGTCTCAATAAACTGGACAATACTGTTAATCCCGATGGAATCATTGTTTCGTATGAGGACAATCCACTAAGTCAGGAACTTTCGGCTCAATTGATTTTCGGAGGGATTAAAGCAAATGGGCAGTTGCCCGTCACAGTTAATAACCGATTTAAAGCGGGTTCGGGAAAGGTGTTATCTGACGTTACACGATTAAAATATACTCTTCCCGAAGAGTTAGGTATTCGTTCAGAATTGTTAAGCAAGATTGATTCATTAGCACTTTTAGCCATTCGACAAAAAGCAACTCCTGGATGTCAGGTGCTCATTGCAAAAAAAGGTAAAGTATTTTATAACAAGGCATTTGGAAGTCAAACCTACAGTGATAATTCAGCTAAAGTAAGAACTACCGACTTATATGATATCGCATCCATAACCAAAGTTGCTGCAAGTACAATTTCCATTATGCGATTAGTTGATGAGCATTTTATAGACATCGATAAAACCCTGGGAGATTACATTCCATTTTTAAAATCGAGCAACAAAGGAGGAATGAGACTGCGCGATATACTGGCCCATCAAGCAGGATTTCCTGCATGGATTCCCTTTTTCACACGAACTATTTCAAGCGAAACTACACGGGCGCAATTTTATAGTAAAGAACGAAGTGACCGTTTTCCCTGGAAAGTAGCTGATAATATGTTTCTTCGTTTCGATTATCCAGATTCCATGTTAACACAGATTATAGCTTGTGATGTAAACAAAAACAAAGAATACAAATACAGCGATTTGGGGTACTATTTTTTCAAATACATCATCGAAAAACACAGCAATAAAAGCCTCGATAACTATGTAGATAGTGTATTTTACAAGCCGATGGGCTTATCGCGTATCACATACAATCCATTGAATAAATTCAATAAAGAAGACGTCATTCCAACCGAGCAGGATAATTTATTTCGGAAGCAATTAATTCATGGATATGTTCATGATCAAGGAGCTGCTATGATGGGCGGAGTTGGTGGGCATGCGGGGATTTTTGCAGATGCTAATAATCTAGCAACCTTGATGCAAATGATTTTGAATAAAGGTGAATATGGCGGTAAGCGTTTTTTAACAAAAGCCACAATCGATGAATTTATCCGTTGTCAATTTTGCGTAAATGAAAATCGCCGTGGATTGGGATTCGATAAACCCGAAATGAATTATAATAAAACGGGGCCAACATGTAAATGTGTATCGTCTTTAAGTTTTGGCCATACTGGATTTACCGGAACCATTGCCTGGGTTGATCCTGAGCAAGCGTTAATCTATATCTTTTTATCGAATCGCGTTTATCCTGATGCGGAAAATAAAAAGTTGAGTAACTTATCCACTCGCATCGAAATTCAGGAAGCTATCTATAATGCAATAAGCAAATAGAGTCTAATTCATTTCAAAATCGAAATTCTATTTATTAAACTATTACCTGATTATAGTAAAAAAATTTTGTATTACTATTTCATGACTAAACACACTTCAAAAAAAAGCCCCGATAAATTCTTATCGGGGCTTTACTATTAAATTTTATTTTTTAGTAGGTTGTTTAGGCTTTGGCTCTGGGCTATTTAGGCCTTTATCTTTCTTAACAGGAATTACTTTGTCTGTTTTTTGGGGAGCTCCATTTGGTTTTCCTGAAGTCGGATTAGTTCCTTTTACATCAACATTTTCTTTAACCCCTTTAACACTTCCATTAGTTTCAGTTTTTTCTGATTTTACTTTTGGGCCTTCTTTCAAACCTTTGTTTTTATCTTTCGATTCAACTTTAACAGGTTCTGCTGTTGGTTTTGAGGATGTTTTTGGTGTTGATTGGGCTGATGCAGATGCATAAATAAAAAATGCAGTTGCTAATACAAATAGTTTTTTCATGGTTTATTGGATTATTAGATTTATTTTAAATTAGCAATGAACATGCCAATTAATTTTCAAATATATTATCATTTTTCAATCGAACAGATAAGCTCATAAAAAAAATAAAATTATTTAATCTTTCATCATCTTTAAGATTAGGAAGTTTCGTTCCATTTAATGCATAAGAGAAATCTTCCAAATTTACATTGGGCATGAAGTTATACAAAACAACAGGTGCAATATCGATGCGCTTTGTTAACGCAATTCGGCATCCTACTCCAGCACTAAGTTGGTACGACCAAATTATGGGTTTGTACGTTTCATCATCCACATTAACAAATTCATTATTTATTCGAACACGAGGCAATAAGCAGGATGCTCCTCCGCCAACCCGAAAAAATGGACGAATTGTATATGTTACACTGTCTAACTGAAACTCGCGCGGATACATATCGAGATACATTGCACCTCGCATCCATTTAATGTCTATTGCAAGAGAAACAGGTGTGTTAATTGCAGATAATTGATACCGTGTAAATGAAAATTCGGGAGAAAGAAAAAATCCTTTCCCTATAACACCCGAGGTTCCGAAACCCCATGTTTTAGCTGTTCGAATTTGGGGTAATGAATTGTTTAACCAAGGACGTGAGAAATTATATGCTTCAATCGTTCGATTCCAATTTTGGGGATTTATGAAAGAATATCCAGCATAAATATTTACATGTCGTTGAGCGTTTACTTGATGTAAAATGCTAGCAAATAAAAAAAGGTTGAGTAGCGATTTTTTCATGCATTTAAAATTTCTATTGCTGCTCGATACCCAGTTTCCATGGCACCATGAACAGTTGCCAAATGACCATCGTAATTCGTGGCTTCACCAGCAAAAAAGAGTTTATTTGAAATGGAAGATGCGAGATTTTCGCGCTGGCCAGCACTGTTTATTGAAGGATATGAATATGAACCACCAATATACGGTTCGTTTGCCCAATTTTTATAGAGGAATTCGCCGCTAAACAATGACTGCACATTGCCATTAGGATACAATGTACTTAATTCGGATAAAAGCTCTTGAATTGCTGCATTCTCAGATAATAAAGCCAAATTATCGGCCGATTCGCCCATGATAAATGCGGTTAAATAAAAGCCATTGCTTGTTTTATCGGCGGCAGTTACCCAGTATTCAGGGACAATTGAAGCTCCCAAAATTGATTGTGTGTCAGGATCCCAAAATGGACTGGTGAACTTTATGGTAATTTTTATTCCCCCTCCCATTTCAATGGATTGGATGGCTTGCAATTTTTCGGAAGGAAGAGCTGGTAGAAACTCGATACTGTTGTTTTTTAAAATGGTCAATGGAATAGTCACTAAAACACGATCGGCAACATATTCAACTCCATGAATTGATTTAACTCGAACAATAGACCCAGAATAATCAATGGTTTTAACTGCTTCATTTAAAACCACTTTTCCAATGGCATCCGAAAAAGCATATTCAAAAAGTTGCCAATATGAAATTCCATTCAATCCGAAACTTTCATCACCCGAAGAATAACCTGCTTCTGCTTCCTTCAATGCAAGCATGCCAATACGATTGTTGCTGCTTCCGTATTCGTTTGCAACCAATGCATTAACAATGGGATGTAAGGATGGTATTAATGGAAAATCTACTAAATACTGACTCAGTAATTTATTCTCTTCAGGATACGTTCCCAAACTATCAATTAGTTGGAACATGGTTTCCACTTCTCCAGCATATTCAGATTGAGATAATAAATTTTGTTCATCGCGAAGCAAATTATTCATCCAATAAAAATCTTTCCCTGTATGTTCAACAAGGTTTTCAGGAGCTACGAATGCTGCCAAATCGTATAGCACTGATCGCTTACCGTGAATTTCCTCAGCACCCATTTCAATGGGAAAGTCAGCAAAAGAAGTATTCGCCATCATTCGCCCTCCAATACGATTGGAAGCTTCTAAAATAGTGACATCTACTCCTTGTTTCATCAGTAAATGCGCCGCATAAATCCCAGAAGCACCGGCACCAATAACGATAACTTTGCCAGCAAAAGGCGTTTCATCAATGAGTGCTTCCTTTTTACACGAGCTAAATAAATTCGGTAATACGATTCCAACTGGAATACCCCATAACAATTGCCTTAATAATTTTCTTCTTTCCATAATAAAAAGCGATACAAGATACAGTTCTCTTGATAATTGCAATGAGATTTCAGTATTTATACGATATCAATTATCCAATTTAAAAATAATCGTTAGAAATGTTAATTATATGTGAAAAACTAAGCTGAATATATCAATTTATCATATTTAATAGTGGTCAAATTTGTTAAATTTGCACATAATCATAAAACTCAACACAGAATTTTTAAGATTCAGTTCACTTTATAAACATAAAACACACATGGCAGAAGAGATGTTGGAAGACGAAAACAATAATAAAGCTTCTTATGGAGCAGATAGTATTCAGGTATTAGAAGGTCTTGAAGCGGTTCGTAAGCGCCCTTCCATGTACATTGGAGATACCGGCGTTCGTGGTCTTCATCATTTAGTTTACGAAGTTGTTGATAATTCAATTGATGAGGCATTAGCTGGTCATTGTAAAAACATTCAAGTTCAAATAAACTTAGATAATTCCATCACTGTTCAAGATGACGGACGTGGTATTCCAGTTGATATGCACCAGAAAGAGCAACGTTCGGCTTTGGAAGTTGTAATGACCGTTCTTCACGCGGGTGGTAAATTCGACAAAGATTCATACAAGGTTTCAGGTGGTTTGCATGGTGTGGGTGTGAGTTGTGTAAATGCACTTTCTTCCATGTTGCTCGTTACTGTTGAGCGTGGCGGAAAAAAATACGAACAAGAATATTCCATCGGAAAGCCGCTTTACGATGTTAAAGAAATTGGAACCAGTTCGAAAACAGGTACACGTGTGCATTTTTTGCCCGATGATACCATCTTCACAACAACGGTTTACAATTATTCTACGATCGCAAGCAGAATGCGTGAATTGTCCTACTTGAATAAAGGCATTCGCATTCAATTGACTGATTTACGCGATTTAAATGATAACAATGAACCGCTAACTGAAGAGTTTTATTCTGAAGGTGGACTTCGTGAGTTTGTAGATTATTTGGATGCTACACGCGAGAAATTAATCGACGAGCCAATTTACATGGAAGGCGAAAAGCAGGGAATTCCTGTTGAAGTTGCCATGTTGTATAATAGCACTTACACGGAGAATATCCACACGTATGTAAATAACATCAACACACACGAAGGAGGAACTCACCTAGCTGGTTTCCGTCGCGCTCTTACACGTACCTTAAAAAACTACGCTGATAAAGAAGGAATGTTGACCAAGTTAAAGTTCGACATCAGCGGGGATGACTTTCGTGAAGGATTGACAGCCGTTATTTCGGTTAAAGTTCAAGAGCCACAATTTGAAGGTCAGACCAAAACCAAATTGGGTAACAATGAGGTAATGGGAGCTGTTGATATGGCGGTTTCCGAGATGCTTAACAACTATTTGGAAGAGCATCCGAAGCAAGCCAAGATGATTGTTGACAAAGTGATTTTGGCTGCTACTGCGCGTCATGCTGCGAAGAAAGCACGTGAAATGGTGCAACGTAAATCCACGTTAAGCAGCACAGGACTTCCAGGTAAGTTGGCCGATTGTGCCGAAACAGATCCGAGCAAATGTGAAATCTACCTTGTCGAAGGGGATTCCGCAGGTGGAACGGCAAAACAGGGCCGTAACCGTAATTTCCAAGCTATTCTTCCTTTACGTGGTAAGATCTTGAACGTGGAAAAAGCCATGATGCACAAAATCTTTGAAAATGAAGAGATCAAGAATATGTTTACGGCTTTGGGCGTGAGCATTGGAACCGAAGAAGATAGCAAAGCATTGAATATTACAAGAATCCGTTATCACAAAATTGTGATTATGACGGATGCCGATGTGGATGGAAGCCACATTACCACGTTAATTTTGACGTTCTTCTTCCGTTACATGAAGGAATTGATTGAGCACGGTTATGTGTATATCGCAACTCCTCCACTCTACTTAGTTAAAAAAGGAAAAGAGCAACGTTATGCATGGACCGAAGAAGATCGCCAAGCTGCTATTAGCGAATTCTCTAAAGATGGTAAAGAGTCTGGTGTGAATATTCAACGTTATAAGGGACTTGGAGAGATGAACGCCGAACAATTATGGCAAACGACTATGAATCCTGAATTCCGTACGTTGCGTCAAGTAACCATTGATAGTGCTGCTGTTGCCGATCAAATTTTCTCTATGTTGATGGGTGATGAAGTACCTCCTCGCCGCGAGTTCATTGAGAAAAATGCAAAATATGCACGTATTGATGCATAAATAGAAATACGATTCATTGAAAACGCCGGTAATTAATTTTATCGGCGTTTTTTTATTCGCTTAATATCTGAATCTCCACACGTCGGTTTTTTTGTTGATCGGATTCAGATAATTCTGGATCAATTAACTTCTTCATCCCAGCAAAACCTTTAAAACGCATGCGCTTTTCGGCAATGCTATTTCGAACTAAGTAATCGTAAACGGCTTTGGCTCTGTCCTCAGATAAATTTCCTTTTCCAGTTAAAATGTTCGGACCATCACGACCATCGGTGCAACATACATGTCCTTGAATTTCGATTTTCAAATCGGTTTGCTCTTTCATGATGTTTAGCAATTCTCTTAAACTTTTATAGGATTCTTCTCGAAATTCATCGCGACCTCCAATAAAATTGATATTCGGCAATACCAAGGAAACTCCCGATTGCTTGCTTTTTTCTATTTGCTCTTTTAAGTTTAATCGTATTGAATCTTTTTGATTTTCTTTGGGTTTTATTGGAACAACTTCTTTGTTTGAAGCAGTTGATTTTAAAGTCCAAATCACATCCACTCGCCTATTAGATTTCCAATCTAATTCATTTCTGTTTGTGTTGATTGGGTTCAATTCGCCAAAACCTTGGGCGTTGATGATATTTGTAAGACCATTTACTGATCGAGATGTTTTAAACCAGGATATAACGGCATCTTTTCTTTTTTCAGATAGCGCTTCATTATATGCATCTGAACCACGATTGTCGCAATACGCATTCACATATAGTGTATCCACATTTAAAACAGGAATGTTCAATTTCAACGTATTAATGGACTCTGCATCAAGTTCATATCCGTTCGTCGGAAAATACAGACTGAGTTTATTTGATTTTTCTTGTCCATACATCGAAGTGTAATGAGAAAGAAGAGCAATGATGCTGAATAGTATTTGGGATTTCATAACGGTTGACTTTTAGATTAAATAGTGGAAATCCTTATCTGAGAATTGGATACATGATAATATGTAATTTTAATCTGGATAAATAGGGCAAATTGATAGGTTTTCAAAGAAGTAAGTTTTGCAAAACATAAAGGCTTTGTTTAATCAATGAAACGCAAATTTTGGATAATGCTTATGTCGGTTTAAACTTATTTTTCCGTCATCTAAACCAATTAGGGTTATCGAGCTATGTTTTGCAAAGGGCGAATGCTAAATGAATTTTGTATGCAAAACTTTATCAATAGTTTTCTCTCCGTAAAAAAGAACAATTTCTTTTTTTTCTGAGTCATTTCCTCTTTCAAATACACTTTCTATAACAGCTCTTTTTTGTTCATTTCAATCTATCATTTCGATTTTAGTATCCCAAAACAAGGCAGGTCTGAACTCAGATAAATTGGGATGTTGTGCAGATTTTCTCTTTTCTTTTTTAATGTCATAGAACACTTGTAAAATCATTAAGAATCCTTCTTCTAAATTGAGTGCATTTTCAATCTTCAAAGCTAAATTTACGTTCATACTTCTTTTGCCCTTTGTAATAGCAACTAAAGTTTGAGGATACTCATTCAATGAAATAGCAAATTTTCCTTTTGCTAAATGACGTTTCTTAAGTTCACGCTCAAGAAATAATCCAGGGTGAATCCCTTTCAAAATTGATATAGTACTATCCATTTAACAAGTAAAAACTTTATGAGCTAAGGCGCATACCCTTTTCGGGTTGTGCTTTTAAGCTTTTATGTGTTGGTAACATTACCACAAAATATTAACGTTTTTATAAAAGTCAAAATTTGAGTCTTTTGAAAGAATAGTACATTTTTCAGAAATCGCTTGTGATATTATGATCCGATCAAAAGGATCTTTGTGTATTTGCTCAAGATTCGTAAGTTCGATAATGTGTTCAAAATCTAAAGGTAGAATTTCGAAATTATTTTTCACTATTTCGGATTTAACCTATTCAAGATTAACACTCAATTTTAATTTACTTATGCTAATCTTTATTGCTATTTCCCAAATTGATGCTATGCTTACATAAATTGTATTATCAGCATTTTCTATGATTATTCGAGCTTTCGATGAAAGACTATTATTTCCTACTAGAAACCACAAAAATGTATGGGTATCTAATAAATAATTCATTACATGTAATCTTTAAAATCATCTAATGGAGCGTCAAAATCATCCGAAAGTTGAATTTTTCCCTTTAAACAGCCGAAAACTCTTTTGTTTATTTTCTGATTAGGTTGAGATTCCGTTTTATTCTTTTTAGTTTTTTCAACAAGGTATTCTATAAAATTCTTGGCTTCTTCCTTTAATGCCGAAGGAAGAGTTTCCAGCTTTGTATATAATGATAGCGATGCCATAATGAATTCTTTAACACAAAGTTAAGGAATATTTCTAAATTAACAATGTCATTTAAGAAGCTGATTTTGTTAATTGCACATATACTATGATACGTTTTGAAATGCATAATTATGATAATGTAAACCTTTATGAAATTTGGTTTTGCCTACCCTACTCCATTTATTTAAACTAATTAGATTCAACTTTGAATTAGTTGTAGGCAAATGATAAAATAAAAAGCAATTTCAACGGATTTATCAAGAGTGTTGTTTTGCAAATCTTTAGGATCAAGATGCTTATATCGGTTTGTACTTATATAGTTCGATAGGATACTATAATTTTAAGCACAGTTCGTCAGGAGTTAAAACTGCAATTTCACTTGTTTTAAAGTCCTTTGTGTTTCGAGTTACTATGAAATTAATTCCTGCAATTGAAGAGGCCGAAAGAATTTGAATTGCATCTTCAAAGTCTTTGTGATTCGAGCGTAATCCTTTTTTCAAAACATCAATGTCGACTGGAATTACTTCTAGAAATTCGATAAGATTGGCCAAAATAGCCCTTAGTTCCTTTTCGTCCACATATTTTTTTAAAAGACAGTGTGCTGTAGCAATTGAATGTGAAGATGTTAATAGTTGAACTTTTAGATCCTCCGCATGTTTAAAAATTTCAATCGCATGTCTACTAAAAGGCTTTCTATCTGCGATTAAGTCTACGAGAATATTCGTATCAAGAAAAACTCGTATCATTTTAAATGTTTCTTTTCAATAGCCGAACGTAATTCTTTATCATAGTCAAAATCTGCAGGAAGATGAACCGACCCGACTAACTTTTTAAGTTTGGGAGACAAATCCGAATTGCTTTTTTCTTCAGTAATTGCTTCAAGATAATTCTCGATCAATTCAGACAAGCTTCTTCCTGTTTGCTTAGCATAAGATTTTGCCCTTTCTATTATTGTCTTTTCTACAGTCAATGTTAGCTTGGTCGTCATGATACGTGTTTATAAATCAAAAATACGTATTTGAATTGAAATACCAAATGTAATGCTCAGCAATTACTTGTTTCAAATGTCTAAGATTTATTTCATTTCTAAGATTATCTTTGCGCGTGCTTTTACTACATCCTACCCATTTCACCGATTACGAACTTATTGATTCGGGCAATTACGAAAAACTAGAACGCTTTGGTGAATACATCACCATTCGGCCCGAACCACAAGCATTGTGGGACAAAGTCTTGAACGATAGCGAATGGACCAAACGAGCCCACGTTCGTTTTGTTGCCAAAAGTAGTTCGTCTGGAACTTGGGATAAATTAAAGCCCATGCCCGATCGTTGGACGATTTCGTATGATAAAAATAATGTGAAATTGAAATTGCGATTGGCACTCACATCGTTCAAGCACGTGGGTGTTTTTCCAGAACAAGCCGTTAATTGGGATTTTATAGCTGAGAGCATTGGTAAACTGAAATCCAAGGAACCGAAATTCTTAAATCTGTTCGCTTATACTGGAGCTGCTTCATTGGCTGCAAGAGCCGCGGGTGCCGATGTAACGCATGTCGATTCGATTAAGCAAGTGGTAACCTGGGCAAACGAAAATCAATTGCATTCGGGATTGAGTAATGTGCGTTGGGTTGTTGAAGATGCCATGAAATTTGTAAAACGTGAACTCCGCAGAGGTAACACGTATCATGGGGTTATCATGGATCCTCCAGCATTTGGACATGGTGCCAATGGCGAAAGTTGGAAACTCGATAAACAACTCAACGAATTGATTAAAGACGTCCTCCAGTTGTTAAATCCAGAAGAACATTTCTTGATTTTAAACACCTACTCGCTCGGTTTCTCTTCCTTGATTTTAAAGAATCATTTCTTGAATACGCCTCATCCAAATTCGAAACTCGACATTGGTGAATTGTATTTACCATCAACCAGCGGCCAACAATTGCCATTGGGGGTTTTTGGGAGATTTTCGAATATTTAAAAAAATAATTACGAATTACCGTTGTAATTAAAACATAAAAAATTACGAATTACGGATTAAGAATTACGGTCGTAATTCATAATTGACAATTCGTAATTGATAATTGACAATTCGTAATTCCGTAATTCGTAATTGACAATTCGTAATTGATAATTCGTAATTGATTTTATTTAACAACAATCATTCTCCTTGCCTTGTTCGAAAATGCAATAGTGTAAATTCCGGATGGCAAATCAAAATACATCGGGTTTTTACCGGGCTTTATTAATCTTGTCAAAACCAATCTTCCAAGTTCATCAAAAATAATGATTGGTAAATCGATGTTTTGGGGGTTTTCTAATTCAATATAATTAGAAGCCGGGTTGGGGAATACGTGGAGATTTCTTTCATTTTTTGTGTCTTCAACTTTCAGTGATTGAAATGGGAATGAACTTGACACCTCACTCAAACAGCCATTATATGTTGAAATCACCAATGTGTAATCACCCAATTGAGAAGGAACAATGGACGAAAAAATCGAATCTGTGAGTAAATTCCCATTTAAATACCAAAAATAAAGGTAGTTGCCAGTTTCGGAGGATGCTAGTGATGATGCGGATGCATTGAAGATAATGCTTGGTTGAGTGGGTAATGTTTCGAATGAAACGTCAAAAGGTTCAGACAAGGAAGTTCCACATTCATTTGAGTAGGAAACTTGATAGGTTCCTGGCTGCAGAACATCAATATTTTGGGAAGTTTGATTTCCGGGCTGCCATACAATGGAATTGGAATAATTGGTCGACAAAACTGCTGGACTGCCCTCACAGTTGATGTTGTTCCCGAAAATCAAAGGAACTTCGGGCTGTACTCCTTCAAAAATTGAAAGGTTCGAATTAAAAATTAGATCACCTGTATTGGCGTTGTTATTATTGGATGCATTGAATGCAGCATAAAAAACAACATCACCCGATCCTGCTTGTGGAGCAATCCAATCGAATGTCCAAATTCGTGTATTGGGACTACTTTCCATAGTTCCTGCTGATGTATGTGTCAGGTAACGTCCACTTCCATTGAGTTGAGTTCCTATGGAGGCAATCATGGTTCCTGCTGTGGCTCCACCAGAAAATTGTGGAGATACACTGAATCCGAATTCGTTACGACCTATGGATGAAACCGTTAATGTTACCGTGTAGGTGTTACCTGGAATGTAACCGCAGTCGGGAATATTGATGGATATCATATCACTCTGAAAGGTTGTCCCCGATCCACTATGGCAACCTCCGTTTTGACTCGAACAGGTTCGGCTATTGTTCTCATTTGGAGAACCGGTATAACCTAAGGGAGCACTCGCGTTATTGGAATGAACATCAACAAAGCTCATCGTTGTAATAATCTGAACCAAGATTGTGATTGAGAAAAGCCAAAATATCTTTTTCATTGTACAAAACTTAAACACTGTTTTTTGATAAATATAAAAATCGACTTGTTTTAATGAATTCCAATAAGTTGAATTTAATGGAAAGGGTGGATTTCTGCATTTAGTTGAGCATGTAAATATAGAATTAAAGAGCATTAAGTCTTAATACTTCTATTTTTCAAAACGGTTCATAAAAAATAGAATATAGTAAAATTAAAATTATTTAAAAATATTTACAATAATTTTTTTATTTGAAAAAGGGGTGGTAACCACTATATATAGGTTATTTCCACTTGGTATATTTGATGTCGTAATAAACCTATCATAAAAACCATAGGAAACTCTCTATTTTTTTGACTAATTATCAAATTGCATCATTAAAAACGGGACTTTAAACAAATGATAAACAAGATGTTAAGCTTTTTTATTTCATTTATTTTAAAAAATTCTAATGGCTAGCAAATCTTATGAATAATTGGCTAAACCGTATTTCCTTTTAAAATTTGAAAATAAGTAATATTCAATCAGAAATTTAAAAAATAATTCAATAAGTGTCTCATTTGCATTAATACTTACAAGCTTAATTGTTTTCATCCATATGTAAAAATGATATGAAATGAAGGCTATGACAACAAAAAGAAAGTTCAATAAGGATATACAAATCCTTATTTCAACATAAACGGAAAAGTAATTCACATAGAGCACACCTAACCGCAGTAAATCAATATGTTGATGGTCGTACTGAGCCAAAAAACATTGATAGCTAACATATGAAAAACTTAGTCCAAATTTTTAAAATCACCATTCAATTCATTCTTACTTTACTTAGCACCTGGAAGACTTCGCTCTTCAAAAAGAAAAAAAAGGCAATAATACTTCCCGGTCAATCGAATGACTTATTGCCAAGTTCGTTGACAATAATTAGTGCTAAAGTTCACTGCAAAATGCGCTTGATCTTACTGGCAATTATGTTAGCCTTAGGCTTTTCGGGCCATGCTCAAATTGCACTTCGTGGATGGTCAACAGGTGCATCAATTGTAGGAGGAAATATTCAAGTTGCCAAGCCAGTTGGTACTGCTGCGGGAGATTTAATCGTGTTTTTTACATCATCTCTTGGAAACAATATTAATGCTTCTGGAGCCGGATGGACTTTAATTTCCGGAAATAAAATAGGTAATAGCGCCACGAGGTATGGAACATTCCTTTACAAAATTGCAGGACCTTCAGAACCTGCTGTATACAGTGTAAGTTTAGGAGCTGGAGCGACTAATGGTTATGGTGGTTGTGTCGGATTTACTGGAGTTAACAATACAACTCCTTTCGATGTAATTGGCGCTATAAACGCTCCAACAGCTGGGGCAACAGCAGTAAATACAACCGGCATAACAACTACCACAGCAAATTCGGCAGTATTTATGATCTCGTTAGTTGCTGGATCCACTCCAGCCGTAACTACCTCGAGTTGGAACACAGCCACTTCACCGGGAGCGCTAGATCATATTTTTCAAATGACCAAAACGACAAATGTTGCAACACTTACAGCGGCTTGGAAATTAATGCCTATTGCAGGTGCTACGGGTCAAGGTAATGTTACACTTTCAACAGCTTCTACATACGGGGCCATTTTACTTGGTTTGAGAGCTGCTTGTCCAACCCCTTATTCAGCAGATGCAGCGTCAACTTCGCCAACATTGTGTATTAATACACCCCTTACAAATATTACTCACGCAACTACAAGTGCAACTGGAATTGGAGCGGCTACTAACCTTCCAGCGGGTGTTACGCCTACTTTTGCATCCAATACAATTACCATTAGCGGTACACCAACCGCTTCTGGCACATTTAACTATAGTATTCCTTTAACAGGTGGATGCGGAGCAGCAGTTAATGCAACAGGAACTATTACTGTTACTGTGACTGCAAATACAGCAGGAACAGCATCTTCCAATCCAACGCTTTGTATCAATACGGCCTTAACCAATATTACAAGAACAACAACTAGCGCATCTGGCATCGGAACAGCAACAAATCTTCCAGCCGGTGTTACAGCTGCTTGGGCTGCTAACGTTATTACCATTAGCGGTACACCAACTGTTTCTGGAACATTCAATTACAGCATTCCTTTAACAGGTGGTTGCGGATCGGTAAATGCAACAGGAACAATTACTGTTCTTGCAACTCCACCAAGTATAACAGCCATTACACCTGCTTCTAATTGCGGAACAGGAAATGTATCGTTGAGTGCAGCGGCATCATTAGGAACTATTAACTGGTATGCAGCATTAACTGGTGGAACCTCATTGGGAACAGGTACTACTTTTATCACACCAGGTATTTCCGCTACTACAACCTATTATGTGGATGCTACTATTATCGGTTGCACCACTGCTTCAAGAACGGCTATTATCGCAACTATTTATCCCGCATCTTCCGCAACGCTATCATCAGGCAATGCTTCTATTTGTGCTGGCGCAACGGCTAATCTTAATGTAGAAATTACTGGAGGTACTTCTCCTTTTACAGTTGTTCGCACTGGAGGTACAGAAACCAATTACATTAGTAACAGCGATATCCCGGTTAGCCCAGTAATCACTACCACGTACAATCTAATTAGTGTTACTGATGCGAATGGTTGTATGGCATCAATAAATAATTGGAAAAAGATAAGTGTGGCAAAGCAAGGTAATCACACATTGGGTATTAAAGAAGATGGAACATTATGGACTTGGGGTAATAATGGTTCTGGACAATTGGGCGATGGCACTATCATAAATAAAACTAGCCCAGTACAAATAGGAACTTCAAGCAATTGGGCAGATATTACCGGAGGTAGTGACCATTCCATAGCCATTAAAACCGATGGAACTTTATGGGCTTGGGGTTGGAATTTATATGGACAATTGGGCGATGGTACTATTATAGATAAAATCATCCCAGTGCAAATAGGCACGGCAACTAATTGGGAAAGTATTAGTGCCGGGCAATATCATACCATAGCTACCAAAACGAATGGAACTTTATGGGCTTGGGGTGTAAATGATAAAGGACAAGTGGGCGATGGAACTATAATAAATAGAACCAGCCCCTTGCAAATAGGTACAGCAACTAATTGGGCAAGTACTTATGCAGGTTTAATACATTCCATAGCTCAAAAAACCGATGGCACTTTATGGGCCTGGGGCTATAATGGTATGGGACAATTGGGCGATGGAACAGTTATCCAAAGAAACAGCCCAGTGCAAATAGGCATAATAAACAATTGGACAAACATTAGTGCAGGTAATTACTTTACCATGGCGCAAAGAACGAATGGAACTTTATGGGCTTGGGGCTATAATATTTATGGCGAATTGGGTATTGGTAGTACTACCCAAATGAATAGCCCCGTGCAAGTAGGCATAGCAAATAATTGGGCAAGCATTAGTACCAGTTCATTTTCTACTATAGCTACCAAAACGAATGGAACTTTATGGGCTTGGGGCTGGAATAGTATTGGAAATTTGGGCGATGGTACTACTATACAAAGAACCAGCCCCGTACAAATAGGTATTGCCACCGATTGGGTAAGCAGTAGTTCTGGTGGCAATTCTACAATAGCTAAAAAAACCGATGGTACTTTATGGGCTTGGGGTGCTAATGCCACTGGGCAATTGGGTAATGGTAGCATAACAACGCAAACCATTCCCTTGCTTAGTATAGCTGCGAAGAGCAATACAATAACAATTACTACAAATACCGCTGGAGCGGCTTCTTCAACTCCAACGCTTTGTAACAATACTGTTTTAACTAATATTACCAGAACAACAACTGGTGCAAGTGGTATAGGAACTCCAACAAATCTTCCAGCTGGTGTTACGGCTGCTTGGGCTGCTAACGTTCTTACTATAAGCGGAACACCAACTGCTTCTGGAATATTTAACTATAGCATTCCTTTAACGGGTGGATGCGGATCGGTAAATGTAACAGGAACAATTACAGTTCTTGCCCTTCCAACCATTACAGGAACTTCACCTGCATCTAATTGCGGAACAGGAACTGTATCGTTGAGTGCTTCGGCATCATCAGGAACTATTAACTGGTATGCTGCATTAACTGGCAGCACCTCAATGGGAACAGGTACTACTTTTATCACACCAAGTATTTCCTCTACGACAACCTATTATGCGGATGCTTCTGTTAGCGGTTGCACCTCGGCTTCAAGAACTGCTGTTTTAGCAACTATTTATCCCGATTATTCCGCAATACTATCATCAGGAAATGCTACTATATGCGCTGGCGCACCGGCTAATTTGAATGTAGCCATTTGGGGAGGTACTTCTCCTTTTACAGTTGTTCGCACAGGAGGTACAGAAACCAATTATATTAGTAACAGTAATATCCCAGTTAGCCCAGCAATGACTACCACCTACAATTTAATTAGTGTTACTGATGCGAATGGTTGTATTGCAGAGTTAAATAGTTTTATTAAGGTAGAAGATAATGGGCAAGGTACTCACAAACTGGGTATTAAAGCGGATGGTACTTTATGGGCTTGGGGTAGAAATCTTGAAGGTCAATTAGGTGATGGAACTGCTATAAATAGAACCAGCCCCGTGCAAATAGGAACAGCAACAAATTGGGCAAAAATTGGTGCCGGTGGTAGTCATAGCATAGCCATTAAAACCGATGGTACTCTTTGGGCTTGGGGTTTAAATAGCAGCGGGCAACTGGGCAATGGAACAACGTCCACAACAACCAACCCCGTGCAAATAGGCCTAGCAAGTAATTGGGCCAGCATTAGTGGAGGTTTATCTCACACCTTTGCCCAAAAAAACGATGGAACTATATGGGCTTGGGGTTCTAATATTTATGGGCAGTTAGGCGATGGTACCGCTATACAAAGAAATAGCCCCGTGCAAATAGGCTTAGCCACCGACTGGGCAAGCATTAGAGCAGGTGGTTTTCATACCCTGGCGATCAAAACTAATGGCACATTATGGGCATGGGGTAGAAATAGTTTTGGCGCATTGGGCGATGGTACTACAACCAATAGAACTAGCCCCGTTCAAATAGGCGTAGCAACTAACTGGGCAAGCATTAGACCAGGACAACAACATACTATAGCAACCAAAACCGATGGTACCTTATGGGCTATGGGTGCCAATAATTACGGACAATGCGGCGATGGAACTACTACTAATAGATTCAGCCCTGTACAAATAGGAATAGCAAATAATTGGGCAAGTATTGGTGCCGGGCAAGTTCATAACATAGCCCAAAAAACCAATGGTACTTTATGGGCTTGGGGTTATAACGTTGATGGACGAGTTGGTGATGGTACTATTATCGATAAATCGAGCCCCGTACAAATAGGAACGGCAACCAACTGGGTTGACATTAGTGTAGGTTACGATTTTAATGTAGCCACAAAAACCGATGGCAGTTTATGGACTTGGGGTTCTAATATTAATGGACAATTAGGAATAGGCAACACAACGTCGAAAACTAGCCCAGTGCTTCTTAGTATGGCTGCTAAAAGCAATACAATTACTGTTAACCCAGCTTCCATTGCTGGAACCATTGCAGGTTCCACTTCAAAATGTGCAGGAACAAATAGTTCAACACTCACATTAAGTGGTCATTCAGGTGCAGTTATACGTTGGGAATCTTCTGTTGACAACTTTGCCACTGCAGGAGTTAACATTGTTAACACAACAACGACCTACACTGCAACAAACTTAAGTGTTACAACCTATTACCGTGCAGTAACTGGATGTAGTTTTATTAACAGTGCAATCGCAACCATTACGATAAACCAAGCAGGATCTGGAAATTTCTCTTATACCGCTTTTGGTTTTTGTAATTCAACATCAACAGCACAATTAATTTCAACATCAAATTTTACAGGCGTTTCTGGAACGTATAGCTCAACAGCAGGTTTATCAATCAATGCCACAACGGGAAGTATTATTCCTTCTTCAAGTACGTATTCTGCTACACCTTATTCAGTAACTTATACCATTCCTGCTTCTGGAGGATGTGCGGTATACACAACAACAACATCTGTTACTATAGATGGTCAAGGAACTGGAAATATTTCCTATTCACCTTCAACACTATGTAACGGAACAGCAGGAACTGTTTCTCCAATCATTACTGGTGCTGGAGGTTCTGGAAATTCTACCTGGATTACAACAACAGCTGGTATGACAATGGATGCGAGTGGTCTAATTTCGCCATCGAGCAGTTCACCCGGAACGTATCTTGTAACCTATAACCGTAGCGCTTCCGGATTGTGTCCCGCCTATGCAACAACGGCTTCTGTAACTATCAATGAATCGCCTTCCATTACTGCTTCCACGCCAGGTTCGCGTTGTGGAACAGGTTCAGTAGTTTTGGGTGCATTGTCCAGTACAGGAACGGTTTATTGGTATAACGTACCTACAGGAGGAAGCAGTTTAGGATCTGGAAATACATATAACACAGCATCTATTTCAGCCAATTCAACATATTATGCAGATGCTGCCTCAGTTAATGGTTGCGCTGCTGCTACTAGAACAGCAGTAGTTGCTACAATTAATCCTGTTCCAACAATTGCTTCCTCCACTCCCAATTCACGTTGCGGAAACGGAACGCTTGTTTTAGGTGCAACAGCTTCAATGGGTACTGTCAATTGGTATTCTGCATTAACAGGAGGAACGTTATTAGGAACGGGTACTTCATTTACAACACCTTCTATTTCTGCAACAACAAACTATTATGCAGAAGCAATAGACGGTGCATGTCCATCATCAGTGCGAACACTTATTGTTGCAACCATTAATGCGATTCCAACTGTTGCCACGTCAACACCCGGTTCCAATTGTGGAACAGGAACGGTAACATTAGGCGCAACATCAACAGGAACGTTAAATTGGTATAATGTTTCCACAGGTGGATCAACATTAGGAACAGGAACATCATTTACTACACCTGTTATTTCTGCTAATACTCCCTATTATGTTGATGCAACGGCCAATGCTTGTACATCGGCAAGAACATCTGTAATGGCTAGCATCGCAACATCTCCATCAATCAGTACTGTTAATAATTCTTCACGATGCAATACAGGATCTGTTACTATTTCCGCAACGCCGTCTTCTGGAGCAACTATTAAATGGTATTCTGCTTTAACAGGCGGTACGCTATTATTTACTGGCAACTCGTACTCAACTCCGTCCATTTCTTCTACTACAATTTATTACGCGGAAGCTGCAATCGGTTCTTGTATACAGCCAAGTAGAACAGCAGTTACTGCGACAATCAATACAAATCCCGTTGTGAGTATTACAGCCGATTACTGTTCTGTAGCTGGTAATGTTGTTCTTACTGCAAATGCAGGAATGACATCGTATTTTTGGAGCAATGGTGGGAATACACAATCGATCAATGTTGATCAAGCAGGAAATTACAGTGTGCTCATCGTTAATCCGGGAGGATGTTCTGCAACGGGTTCTTTGCCTGTTGCAACTGAATTAATAACAAACGGAAGCTTTAGTGCGGGCAATATAGGATTTACAACTGCATATACTTATGTAGCTGATGTAGCTGGCCAATCAGAAATGCAACCTGAAGGAACCTATGCCATTGTTTCAAATCCCAATACCGTTCATCAAGATTTTTACGGTCAAGACAGAAATAGCGCAACCGGAAAAATCATGGTAATCAATGGTTCTCCTACACTTTTATCCGTTTGGAATCAAAACAGTATATCTGTTATACCAAACACTACCTATTATTTCTCCGCTTGGGGTATGAGTGTGGTAAATGGACAAAATGCCATTCTACAATTTTCCATCAATGGAAGTCAGGTAGGAACGATTGCTTATTTACCAAATAGTTATACAAATAATGCAGGACCTTATACTTGGGTGCGTTTTTATGGACAATGGGAATCTGGGCCTTTAACAACAGCCAACCTTTCTATCGTTAACTTAAATACAATTGCGGGTGGTAATGACTTTGCCTTGGATGATATTTCATTCGGAACAATGTCGCCAGTTGCGCTTTCTGCAAATCCAGTAATTAGTGGTAATGCCATTTGTCAAAACGAACCATTGATTCTAACTGCTGGAGCATTAGGCGGAGCAAGTCCATTCACGTATTCTTGGACTGGTCCAAATAGCTTTACATCAACTCTAGAAAACCCACAAGTAACAGCAAGTGCAAGTTCAACTCAAAATGGTACATACACGGTTGTAATTACTGATGGATTTGGATGTTCAAGCACACAAAATATTACGATTGCAGTTTCCTCAGCTCCTAGCAATATTGTTATAAATGCATCAGCATCAGCAGTATGTTCTGGAGGTTCGACCAATATCAATTTGCCAAGTTCTGAAAGTGGAGTGTATTACCAGCTTCGTAATAATGCAACCAATGCAAGTGTTGGGTCTTTAGTTCAAGGTACAGGCACTGCACTATCATTACCTACAGGCTTGTTAACAGCAACTACAATTTTCAATGTATTAGCAACTCGCTATCCTGCTAATTGCGATGTTCAAATGGGTAACACACTTACTGTAACATTGTCTGTAACACCAGAAATTAACATTACAAACCAAGCTGCTTGTTCAGGAACAGTAAACCTTACAGCTGCAAGCGTAACTGCAGGAAGTACGGGATCGGGGACATTAACTTACTGGACAACTCTTGCTGCAACAACAGCCGTAACAACTCCATCAGCAGTAGTAAGTGGTACATATTTTATAAAAAGCACCAATGCATCATGTTTCGATATTGAACAAGTAGTGGTTTCTATTAACTCAACACCAAGCGCGGCATATACTTTCGCATTACCATCGTTTTGTACAACTGGCATCGATCCAATTCCAACAGTTACTGGAACTACCGGTGTATTTTCTTCATCGCCAGCAGGTTTGGTTTTCGTAAATACCAATACAGGAGAAGTTGATTTATCAGCATCAAGTCCAGGTACATACACTGTTGTGAACACCGTTACTCCAATTGGAATTTGCTCTCCTGTGAGTGTAAACAGAATCGTAACGATTTCTGCTGCGCCGTTGGCCGGATTTAACTATGTATCGAACGATTTATGCCAGAGTGCGAATGCATTAAGCGCATCTCCACTATTTGATGTAGGTGCATCGGCTGGAACATTTAGCACATCTGCCGGACTTTCTTTGAATACTGCATCTGGTGTAATTGACGTTTCGGCATCAACACCCGGAAACTATGCAATAGTAAACACACGTTCAGCTTCTGGTGGTTGTCCAGCATTTAGCGATACCACGTTCTTGGATATCAACCCATACATCTTTGAAGGTTCTGTTTCTTCGAGCTCTTCCAATGATATCATCTGTTTGAACGAGACCGTTAATTTGTATTCGAATGCAACGACATACGCAACTGTATTGCTACGTGAGAAATTCGAAGGCAGCATTAACAACTGGATTAAAACCAATAATTCTACAGGTGGAATTCTTGCTAATGCTGCTTGGACTTTGCAGGATGACTTGTATATGTACAATACAAACAATTACAGATCGAATGACAACACTCGTTTTTACATGAGTAACAGCCAAGCGCAAGGTGCAGGAGGTTCAACTAGCACTATTCTTCGTTCGCCGGTTATGAGTACCATCGGTTTCAGTTCTTTGAGTCTTGATTTCTTTCATTTCCACGACAATCGTGCTTCTGGAGATAATGCAAAAGTTCAGATTTCAACGAACAACACCACGTGGACAGATCTTGTTACATATTCTACCGATCAAGGAACTCGAACAGGATTTACAAATGCTGTTTTTCCTCTAAACGCTTATATTGGATTACCAACTGTATATATTCGTTTTGTTTTCACGGCTTCAAACGATCGCGCTTGGGCAATTGACAATGTGAGCGTAACAGGAAATTCGATCAATTATGATTATGCATGGTCATCTTCACCCGCAGGATTTTCTCAAACAATTCAAAATCCTAATACTGTTGCACCACTTGCAAACACGTATTACACAGTGACGGCAACCAATCGTTTTGGCTGCTCTACTCCTACATCACCCATTCCGGTGACTGTTAATCCACTTCCAGCCGACAATGCAGGTTTGGATCAGAACATTTGCGGAACAGGTTCGGTTTCTTTAGGAGCGGTTTCAACAGCAGGAAACACTTATGCATGGACTCCAGCTGCAACGTTAACAAGTTCAACTGTTGCTCAACCAACTGCCAATCCGCTTACTTCAACAACGTTTACACTAATAGAAACTATCACTGCAACTGGATGTGCTATAAGCAATGATATATTGGTGAATGTAACTCCACTACCAAGCATTATATCAACAGTACCAGCAGGAAGATGTGGAACGGGAACCGTTGTTTTGGGCGCTACGTCTTCATCAGGTTCACTTAGTTGGTATGCAAATATTACGGGAGGTGTGGCATTAGGAACTGGAGCAACTTTCACAACACCCTCTATTTCTTCGGCAACAACTTATTATGCCGAAGCAACTTCAGCCAGTTGTATTGCAACTTCTAGAACTGCAGTTATCGCTTCTGTTAATGCTTTACCAACCATTGCATCGCAAATAACTCCCGCTGCCAATTATAGTCAAAATGTAACAGCAGTAGCACTTTCGGTAGTTGGCAATGCAGGCAGCGGAACCATTTCAGGATACCAATGGTTTTCAAATACTAGTAATAGTAACTCCGGTGGTGCTTTAATTCCTTCGGCAACAGCAAATTCCTACACGCCCTCAACTGCAGTTGTTGGAACGCTTTATTATTATTGTGTAGTAACAAACAGTAATGGTTGTAGTGTTAATTCAACAGTGTCAGGGGCCATCATAACTGTAGTTACACCAGCCGTAACAAGTGTTACAGGAACAACACCATTAATTAGTGGACAAGCTTCTGCAACAGGTTATCGAGGACAATCAGTGACTATTAACGGCACTAATTTCGCGAGTAACTCAACGATAACGATTAATGGTTTAGCTGCAACAGTAACGTTTGTAAGTTCAACACAGTTAACAGCGGTTGTCAATAATACAGGTGTTAATTTTACAGGAAACATGGTTATTACCAATCCAACAACTGGCGCTTTTGTTAATGCATCATTCAGCTATATTGGATATTTGACTATTGCAAATACTGATTGGAATTCAGGATCTACTTGGTTAGGAAGCAGTGCTCCTACCAATGCATCGGATGCTACTATTATTCATAACGTAACGACGAATAGTGTTTCAGCACTTTCTTTAAATGTAATTTCCGTTGGCGCTGCAGGCACATTGAATTTGAGCAATAACAGCAATGCTATTACGCTAAACAATTTGAATTTAAATGGATCCATTGTATGGACAGCCGCTGGTAGTTTGATTATTAATGAGACCATTAATTTATCAGCTGGTGCGACATTCACCGCTGGTGCTGGCACTGTAGTTTTTAATAAATCAGGAGACCAACAATTATTCAATGGGCAAGCTTTAGTTACATTCAACAACATCTCTATTGCAGGCTCTGGAAATAAATCGCTTGGTTTGAATACAGATATTGTTGTTAAGAACTTACTTATCAATCCTGGAACTACATTCAATTTATCGACAAGTGATTCAGAAGTAATGGTAAAAGGAGATTTGACTGTAAATGGAAACATTACCGCAGGTACTAGCGATTTCCATTTTATTGGCACGATTGATCAAAACATCTCTGTATTAGGAACTGGAACTGCAGTATTCAGTGCAATGAAAGTCAATAAAGCATCCGGATTATTGTTGATGAATGACAATGTGCAAGTTCAGGACTCATTGACAATGGTTCTTGGAAACATCAATACACAAGGCTATTTACTTGAAATTGGTAAAGACCTTACTCGAAGAGGAACACTTGCTTATACAAGCGGAAAGATTCAAGGAAAACTTCGCAGATGGTATGCAGCTTCTATGAATGCCGGAAATGCAAGTGGTTTATTCCCAATGGGTCAATTTGTTAATGCTGCTTGGAAAAACCGTCATGTTTTGTTAGAATACACAACTGCACCAACAATAGGAGGTCATTTAACGGTTGAATTCATGGCAATTCCGATGATCAACGGAGCATTAGGAACACAGAATTTCATTACCCCTGCCAATACAGGTGGTGCTGGATTCGAAGTATCGAACTTCTCGAACGATGGGTATTGGAAAATTGATAACCAAAGCAGTACGTTAATTGATGGAGAATACTCCATTGCTTTATCGGGCGAAAGTTTCTCATTACCTAACGGATTGAATGAATTGACCATTGTGAAACGTGTTGGTGGCGGTGACTGGTTTTGCCCAGGAGCTCACCTTGCTCCTATTGGAACTGTTGGCTTACCAACATTGCGTCGTTCTGGTGTAAGTGGATTCTCTAACTTCGGTTTTGCAGGTGGACCAAGTAATCCACTTCCAATTAGCTTAGTTAGTTTTGATGCAGCTTGCAATGGATCGAAAGTGAATTTAACATGGACTACAGCTTCAGAATCGAACAATAAGATGTTCATTGTTGAAGAAAGTAATGATGCTAAAACTTGGGTGGCGGTAATAACTGAACTTGGCGCTGGCAATAGCAATTCAATTCGCAACTATGCAGTATCTGTAAATGCTAACTATTCGAATGGAACCTACTACCGCTTAACGCAAGTTGATTATAATGGTGATTCTGAAACATTCGATCCTATCTACGTGAACTGTGATGTGAAAGTAAGTAACGAAATAAACATCTATCCAGTTCCAGCTTACGAAGTATCCTACTTGGATATCCAAGCAACGGAAGACATGGGAATTCAGATTACCTTATTTAGTTCAACGGGACAAATTTTATTGTCGCAGAAAACATCGCTAAAGAAAGGTAACAACATCATCACATTGGATATTGCCAAACTAAGTCCTGGCATGTATCATGTAAATATTATAAACGATAAAAAGATTGAATTCTCCGGAAGTCGTTCTATTATCAAACGATAAATCCTAACCTTTAAAATTGAAGATCCCAATAGCATTTGATATGCTGTTGGGATTTTTTGTATTCGATGGAAATGGATTTTGTATTGATTACAAAAATGGGTGCAAACCACTATATATAGGTTCGTTTCGTAATATAACTTTGCAATTGTTTTTAACCTAACCTAAAAACTAAAGCATGCTCACTATTATTTTGATAAATAATAAAAATACATCATTGAAAAATGATGCATTAACAAAGGCATTACAAGCAATTCAGCCTTTCGCTTTTCTAAATTTTTTTCATATCCTAATTTCTATTTTCTACTATCCATTTAAGATGTAGCATTTAGACTATGCAATTTTTAAAAAATGAAGATCGATAAAAGAACTATCACTCAAATAAAATCCAATTAACCCAAATTTCAAAAAAAACTTACAAACAATTATTTTTTTTCATCCTTGTATAAAACGCTCTAAAATGCAAGCCACACCTAAAAAAAGAAAAATCAATTAGGATATACAAATCCTGATTTTAACATAAACGGAATACAAAATCACATACAGTCTAAAAAAAAATCCCTAACTCTAGTAACCCTGAATGTTGATGGTCGTATTGAGGCAAAAGCATTCATAACCAACATATGAAAAACGTAGTCCTAATTATTAAAAACACCGTTCATTTCATTCTTTCTTTAATCTCTACCTGGAGGAATTCGATCTTCCAAAAGAAAGAATACAAACTTATTCCTGCGTCTAACCTATCCATTCAGACGAAAACTCGTGGCTGGAAAAGCATTAGTATGTATCGCAATGTGCGTGTTATACTATTAATGCTCGTTGTTTCAGGTTGGACTTATGGTCAGTCGATTTTCACGAACCCAATTACGGGAACATCGATTAACGCTAATCCTTATACCACTGGGCAAGTATTAAATGCCAACATTACGTCGACGGGTATTGGTAGAGGAGCAGGAACTACACAAAATCCTGCCAATGACCGATATAATGTTAACGGGGTCAATACAACCTCGTTAGCCCTTGCGATATCAGGCAATGACTATTTTGAATTCTCTATTACACCGAATGCGTGTAAAGAGATTGACTTTACAAGTTTGGTGTATACCTCACAACTTTCAACAGGCTCTATCAATTTGGCGCTTCGTTCGAGTGTGGATAATTACGCCACAGATATTGCCACCTCTACTTCAGCAACAGGTGCAACATTTAGTTTGACTGCTGCTTCATTGCAAGATATCACTTCAAACATAACATTTCGACTTTATGTTTGGGGGGCAACGGCAGGAGGAACCACTTTTTCTATTAACGACTTTACATTCAACGGTACTGCCACTTCAACTCCTACAGTTGGAGTTTCGGCAAATGTGACTACACTTTGCACCGGCGGAACAATAGATCTTACCGGAACAACCAATGTCACTGGCAATTTTGTTGCAGGTCAACAAAATTTCGAGAATTCAGCGACTTACACAGCAGTTGGGGGTCAAACCAGAACAGGTAATTCAGCTTCAGGCGACAGACCTGCAAGTGTGTCTTTCGTAACTTCTCCAACAACTTCTTATTCTGTTACTAACGGAACTGCAACAATTACAACTCAAAACTTTTCTGGATTACCTTCTGGAGCAACCAAAACCATTTCAATGCGATTGGCCGCTTTTTCTATAGGGGCTACAAACAATGGTGTGGATGTAGAAGACAATGTTCGAGTGGAGATTTCTTTAGACGGAGGGTCTACTTATTCAGAAGAAATTCGAGTGAATGGGTTTTCTAATAGTTATTGGCATTTTACTACAGGTACGGGTGTGGCAGCTACACCATACGACGGAAATAATACACCTACCCAATTTACTCCTGCTGCTGGGGGGGCAAGAACCACAGATGGTTATAGCACATTGCAGATTAGTTTGCCAACGAGCGCAACTCAAGTAAGAGTTCGAGTGACAATGTTAAATAACTTAAGTAATGAATCATGGGTAATTGATGACATTATACTTACCCAATCAATTGTTCCTACTTATTCTTGGACCTCAGTTCCTGCAGGCTTTACATCCTCATTACAAAATCCTACCGGAGTAACGGTTTCTGGAAATACAGCCTATACATTAACAGCTACCAACCCAGTTACCGGATGTTCGAATTCAAGTTCGATTTCAATTACGGCTACTCCAAATAACACTGCAGGAGCAGCTTCTTCTACTCCAACACTTTGTATAAACACTGCACTCACGAGCATTACTCATACAACTACAGGTGCAACCGGAATTTTAAATGCAGGAACAGCTGGAGCCAATGGCCTTCCAGCTGGTGTTGCTGCTTCTTGGAATAGCAACACAATTACAATTTTCGGAACGCCTTCAGTTTCTGGAACGTTTGGTTATAGCATTCCTTTATTAGGTGGTTGCGGAACGGTGAATGCTACTGGAACAATTACGGTTAACCCACCTGCGCCTGCACAACCTGCTACTATTAGTGGAACTGCAACGCAGTGTCCAGCTTTAGCATCTCAAACCTACTCAATAGCAGCTGTTACAAACGCAACTACTTACAACTGGACCGTTCCAACAGGATGGTCTATCACAGCTGGTGCTGGTTCAACATCGATTACTGTAACAACAGGATCTGCAGGACAGAACGGTAACATCAGCGTTACGGCTCAAAACTCTTGCGGAACTTCTTCTGCTCAAACCTTAGCGGTAACTGTTTCACCTGCTACGCCAGCACAACCTGCTACTATTAGTGGAACTGCAACGCAGTGTCCAGCTTTAGCGTCTCAAACCTACTCAATAGCAGCTGTTACAAACGCAACTACTTACAACTGGACCGTTCCAACAGGATGGTCAATTACTGCTGGTGCTGGTTCAACATCGATTACTGTATCAACCGGATCTGCGGGCCAGAATGGTAACATCAGCGTTACGGCTCAAAACTCTTGCGGAACTTCAACTTCTAGAACATTAGCTGTAACAGTTTCACCGGCTACACCGGCAACACCTGCTGCCATCACAGGAACAGCAACTCAGTGTCCAGCTTTGACTTCTCAAACATATTCTATCGCAGCCGTTACAAATGCTTCAACATATAACTGGACGGTTCCAACAGGATGGTCAATTACTGCTGGTGCTGGTTCAACATCGATTACTGTATCAACCGGATCTGCAGGTCAGAATGGTAACATCAGCGTTACGGCTCAAAACTCTTGCGGAACTTCTTCTGCTCAAACCTTAGCGGTAACTGTTTCACCTGCTACGCCAGCACAACCTGCTACTATTAGTGGAACTGCAACGCAGTGTCCAGCTTTAGCGTCTCAAACCTACTCAATAGCAGCTGTTACAAACGCAACTACTTACAACTGGACCGTTCCAACAGGATGGTCGATTACGGCTGGTGCTGGAACAAATTCGATTACAGTAACAACAGGATCTGCAGGACAGAACGGTAACATCAGCGTTACGGCTCAAAACTCTTGCGGAACTTCTTCTGCTCAAACCTTAGCGGTAACTGTTTCACCTGCTACGCCAGCACAACCTGCTACTATTAGTGGAACTGCAACGCAGTGTCCAGCTTTAGCGTCTCAAACCTACTCAATAGCAGCTGTTACAAACGCAACTACTTACAACTGGACCGTTCCAACAGGATGGTC
>Ga0304730_1000210_pt1 | contig 52363 bp, 51 predicted proteins | sample M_130628_MF_Meta_FD_190474 | JGI IMG/M metagenome (GOLD analysis project Ga0304730, IMG submission 190474) | Freshwater microbial communities from Lake Montjoie, Canada to study carbon cycling - M_130628_MF_MetaG (v2) (version 2) | ecosystem: Environmental > Aquatic > Freshwater > Lake | place...
AATAATTTTTTCATAATTGTGTTTTTATTTTTATTAAAAGAGATTACCATCTTCCCAAAAGAACTCTTGTTGTAGAATAGTTGAAAGTTCTAATGTCTTTCACTGAATTAGTGAATTCTGTATTTGCCTTGCCATTTATAGCGTCATCTTTAAACTTAGTTGTAAAATCCTTGTAACTTTTAACAACGTAATGGGTTGTTTTTTCCTCATTAAGTGTTGTTACACTACCAAATGTAATTCTTGTATTTGCTGGTGTATTTTTACTCCAAAAAGCTTCAAATTTTGCTTTATACTGTTCTGGATCTTTTACGTTAATAAAGTAAGCGTCTTGAACTGGATAAATTGCGCTGCTAGTGTCGCCAAAATTTGACCCTCTTTTTCCCTCAGCGGCTCTCACGCCTTTACAATACTTCGAAAGTTCTGATTGAAATAAATTCCAAGCAGCTGAACTTTGTCCATCATAAGCCGCACCCATTGCCTCTGGAGTACCTGAAGCAACCATTTCATGGGTCGCAATATCTCTTCCTTTAAAATGATTTTCATACAAAGCAATAGTCACACCCTTTATTAAATTTTCTTTTTTGCCAAAATACTCTTTGTACAGTTGCAATACTGTATTTTGATCTTTTGGCTCTACGTTAAATGAATAGGAAGTAAAAATAGATTGCGCATTAATGCTTGAAAATGCTGCAAACATAATGATTGCAAGAAGCGATAATTTTTTCATAGTTTTTAAATTTAGAATAAATATAAGTATCGAATAGATACTAATAAAATATATTTTTAAATTAATATATTGTTAATATTGCATATAATGAGCTCAGGATTATACTTGGCAATAATTAGATGTTTTGATGTTTAAACTATAATTTTACAGATACGAAATGGGAAAAAGTACAAATATTACATCAGAATTTAGATCCCTCTGTCCAGTGGCAACTGGTTTAGACATCTTGGGTGATAAGTGGACCTTGTTGATCCTTAGAGATATGATTTGGGGACATAAATGCTTATTTAGTGAATTTAAAGAATCACCCGAGCATATGCCTAGCAAAATGCTGTCTAATCGTTTAAAGAAATTAGAAGAGCTTGGTTTTATTTCCAAAAAAGTAGGTCTTACCAATAAAAAAAGCATCTATTACTTAATGGAAGAAAAAGGAATTGACGCTTTTCCAATTATGATTGAAATGGCGATTTTTACTTCTAAACACTTTTTAGATTATTTAGGATCAACCTACACCAAAGAGTCCCGTGGTGTTATGATTAAAAATAAAAAAGAATATATCGCTGACATGGTCAAGCAGTATAAACGATTCAAAAAAGGTATTGTCATTTAAAACTTGGCTGGAACACCAAGTATAAAAAAATAGGCGTCGTAATTTTGAAGAAACGACGCCTATTTTTTACAATCTAACTATTAAAACTTGGCTGGAACACCAAGTTTTGGAATACTATTTTTTATAAACACTCTTAAGTGCTCGTTGCTTGTTGATAGGTCTACTTTTCTTAAGTACATCATGTGTCCACTGCGGTAGCCTTCCCAAAACATTCTATCCTGAATTTTTCCTGCTGGATCCATCTGCCACATATTGTATTTAGCATTAAAATAATCACAAGCGCCATCGTAATAGCCTGATTGAACCAATAAATTTAAATATGGATTTTCCATCATCGCCATGCGCAAATCCTCTCCTGTATTGTTATTGCTATTATCCCATGGTTGTACTGGACCAAAAATATAATAATTTAAATCTGTCTTATAGCCTAGTTCATCTCTTAGGTACATATTGATTGCTGGCGTGAATGAATGCTCCCATGACAACAGTTCTGAATTGTAATCTGGTTTTTGTCCTGCATCTTTTTTATCCATACCTATATACCTTGAATCCAATCTTCCAACAGTTTTTCCTTGATCACGTAATAATTCTTTCCAGAAATAATCAAAAGGCACTTCCATGTTTTGTTCTGCTACCACTGTTTCATTTAAGCCTATATACCCTGCAATTTTTTTCACCATGGCTTTGCGCTTATCTGCTGGCAATGCACCACCCTGGGCCAATGCGGGCATCAGCTCGTTGATAGCAAATGCTTCTACTTCTGGTAAATATTTTTCTAATTCTTTGGATTGAAATGGTGCAGCTAATTTTTTATGATGCCATGCAGTTGCTGCCATGTATGGAATACGTAATGCTGCACTTGATACTGCATCACGCTTTAATCCAAGATCGGTTGGTGAAACTAAAATCACGCCATTCAAAAACATCCAATGTCTGTTCTGTAATTCTAATGATAACCCTGATACACGTGCGGTACCATAACTTTCTCCAATTAAAAACTTTGGAGAAGCCCAACGCTTTTGTCTTCCAACAAAAGTGTTGATCCAGTCTGCTAAATATTTAATGTCTGCAGTCACACCAAAAAACTTTGAACCAGGAGTGGCTTTATCTAAAATTCTTGAAAAACCCGTGTTCACTGGATCCACATATACGATGTCTGCAACATCTAATAAAGACTGAGGATTGTCTTCGAATCCATAGGGTTGAATTGGATAACCTTCGTCGTCTATTTTTAATTTTTTTGGTCCAGTATATCCTAAGTGCATCCAAACACTTGCTGTACCTGGTCCACCGTTAAATGAAATCACCAAGGGTCTTGTTTCTTTATTGGTCACATCTGTACGTTCATAGTACACATAAAATAAGCCAGCAACTGCTTTACCCTCTTCATCCCATACTGGTTGTGTGCTTGCCGTTACTTTATAAGGCACTTTTTGTCCTTTGATGGTGACTTCGCCTATTTTTTCGGTTTTTTGGTCTAGGCTAAGTGCTCTATTATAAGCGCCTGATTTTGCCGATCCTTCTTCTGTTGGTTTTTGCGCAATCGCAAAGAATGAACTACCGAGTAACAAATAAGTGAAAAGTTGTTTTTGCATAAAATCGATTATTAAATAAAATTAGATATGGATGCTTAAAAATTGTCCTTTAAATATACAACCAATTTAGTCTTTCTATTTCTTCTTTATTATGATTTATTTAGATGGTATTTGCTTAATTTAGTCTCATGTCTGAACAACACAAAAAAGCCATCATTTTAACTGCCCCATCTGGTGCTGGTAAAACCTCCATCACGCGATTTTTATTGGCAAATTATCCTCAACTGGCTTTCTCGGTTTCTGCTACCACAAGAGCGCCAAGGGGCGCCGAACAAGATGGCGTTGACTATCATTTTATTAGCCCAGCAGCATTTGAAGGACATATCTACCAAAACGACTTTTTAGAATATGAAATGGTCTATGAAGGTTTGTATTATGGGACTTTAAAATCTGAATTAGACCGTATTTGGGCCGAAGGGAAATTGCCTGTATTAGATATTGATGTAAAAGGTGCGATGGCCATTCAAAAACAATTAGGCGATCAAGCTTTATCTATTTTTATTTTACCCCCTTCTATTGAGGTTTTAAAAGAGCGCCTTGCAAAAAGAAATACAGAGTCTGAAGCAAAAATGCAAATGCGATTGGATAAAGCAGCATACGAAATTAGTTTTAGTGATCAATTTAATGCTGTTGTAAAAAACGAAGTATTGGATATGGCTTGTAAAGAAACAGCTGCATTCATTCAAGAATTTATTTCAAAATAATTACTTTCTAAAAAAATTAAACACAAATAAAATGTCTGACAAAACACTTCTAGGTAAAACAGTTTTTATCACTGGTGGGAGCAGGGGGATTGGTAAAGCCATTGCACTTAAATTAGCTGCAGCTGGCGCCAATATTGTGATTGCGGCGAAGTCGGTAGAGGAGGATCCGCGTTTAGGTGGGACCATTTATTCTGCTGCTGCAGAAGTAGAAGCATTAGGCGTAAGCGCCTTAGCAGTGCAGGTAGACATTAGAGATGAATCACAGATTTCAAATGCAATTCAACAAACTGTAGATAAATTTGGAGGCATTGATATTTTAATAAACAACGCATCTGCGATTCAATTAACAGATACCGAACATACCCCTAGTAAAAGATTTGACTTGATGCAAAGCATCAATGTGCGTGGTACTTTTTTAGTGGTTCAACACGCTTTGCCTTATTTGAGAAAATCTACCCATGCACATATTTTAACTTTATCGCCTCCAATTAATTTAGCACCAAAATGGTTAGGCCCACATGTGGCTTACACCATTACTAAATACAATATGAGTATGATGACACTTGGATGGGCAGAAGAGTTTAAAGATGATCAAATTTCAGTGAACGCATTATGGCCTCGGACAACCATTGATACCGCAGCTGTTAGAAATTTATTAGGCGGCGAAGCACTTGCCAATATGAGTCGTACGCCAGCTATCCTTGCCGATGCGGCTTATGCCATTGTTACCAAAAAACCATTGGTTTATACTGGTCAAACTTTTGTGGACGAAGCGGTTTTAGCTGCAGAGGGCGTTACAGACTTATCCCACTATGCTGTAGTGCCAGGTGGACATTTATATACCGACTTATTTTTATAATGCTTTAAAAACGACAAGATGAAAAAACTATTCCTTGGAGCAATGTTATTATTATCTTTTGGTACTTGGGCCCAAAAGAAAGCAAAAGTGGATCCTGCGACTGCTCAAATCAATGCCAATAAAGAAACTGCAATCGCTGCATTGAATAATGCTTACGATGCAGACAAGAAAACTGCATTGCAAATATGGGATTTTGCAGAAGTAGGTTATAAAGAAGTAAAAAGTGCTGCACTACATATTCAACATTTAAGAGATGCTGGCTTCACCGTTGAAACTGGCGTTGCGGGCATTCCAACTGCATTTGTGGCGACTTATGGCACTGGCAGTCCTGCCATTGGTATTTTAGCGGAGTATGATGCCTTACCTGGTATCAATCAATCTGCATCAGCAGAAAGAGATCCCATTGCTGGAAAAAATGCTGGACATGCTTGTGGACATCATTTATTTGGAACAGCAAGTGTATCTGCTGGTATTGCCATTAAAGAATTAATTGCTGCTGGTAAATTAAAAGGGACCATCAAGGTTTTTGGAACACCTGCAGAAGAAGGTGGAAGTGGTAAAGTCTTTTTAGTAAGAGAAGGCTTGTTCAATAATTTAGATGCGGTGATTCACTGGCATCCTGATGATGTGAATGCAGTCACTACAACAAGTGCATTGGCCAATAAATCGGCTAAGTTTAAATTTTATGGTATTTCAGCGCACGCTGCTGCTGCACCAGACCAAGGTAGATCTGCATTAGATGCGGTAGAAGCGATGGACAATATGGTGAATATGATGCGTGAACACATTCCTCAAGAAACTAGAATCCATTATGTGATCACCAATGGTGGTAAAGCGCCTAATGTGATTCCTGATTTTGCAGAAGTGTATTACTATGTGCGTCATCCAAGAAGAAAAGAAGTGGTAGAAATTTTTGATAGAGTGGTAAAAGCTGCAGAAGGCGCGGCTTTAGGAACTGGTACGAAATTTAGTTATGACATCATAGGTGGCACACACGACCTATTAATTAATAAAACACTTGCAGAAACAATGCAAGCCAATTTAGATAAAGTTGGAGGTGTGAGTTATACAGAAGCAGAAATTGCTTTTGCTAAAAAAATTCAGCCAACGATGGTGGCTCCGGTAGATTTAGTAACTGCTGCAACAATAAAACCACTGACTTATATCAACGAAGGCAATAGTGGTTCAACAGATGTAGGTGATGTGAGTTATACAAAACCAACAGTGGGGTTACGAGCAGCTACATGGGTTCCAGGCACTGCTGCACATAGCTGGCAAGCAGTTGCTTCTGGCGGAACTGAAATTGGCACCAAGGGGATGTTAGTGGCTAGTAAAACAATGGCACTCACAGCAATTGATTTAATGAGCAATCCTGAATTGATTAAAAAAGCAACAGAAGAATTTAATAAATCAATTGGTGATTATAAATACAAAGCTTTATTGGGTGATATTAAACCGGCCTTGAATTACCGTGACTAGTGTTAGTAAAAGAAAAATAAAAACCAAGGCACCCGTTTATGGGGTGCCTTGATTTTTTTATACATTTTATTCATAGTTCTCGGGGCGCATCTGCGGGAAGAACAACACATCTTGTATCGATGGCTGATTCAACATCATCATACACAAACGATCTATTCCAATACCAATACCCGATGTTGGTGGCATACCATATTCTAGCGCTCTTAAAAAGTCGTGGTCAATAAACATCGCTTCGTCATCTCCTCTTTCCATTAATGCCAATTGATCTTCAAATCGCTTGCGTTGCTCAATTGGATCATTTAATTCGGTATAAGCATTTGCTAATTCTTTTCCGTTCACCATCAATTCAAAACGCTCTACCAATCCTTCCTTCGTTCTATGCTTCTTTGTCAATGGACTCATCTCTACTGGATGGTCAATAATAAAAGTGGGTTGGGTATAAGTATGCTCACTTGTGGCACCAAATAATTCATCAATCAATTTACCCTTGCCAATAGTTGGTGGAACATCTATCTTTAATTGCTTACACACTGCTCTTAAGCCTGCTTCATCCATCCCGCTAATATCAATGCCTGTATTTTCTTTGATCGCATCCAAGATGCTGATGCGCTTAAATGGTGCTTTAAAGTTGATGGTCTTGTCACCTACTTGTAATTCTGTTTTGCCGTGTAATGTAAACGCTATTTTCTCAAACAACTGTTCTGTAATTTCCATCATCCATAAATAATCTTTGTAAGCAGTATACCATTCTAAAACAGTAAACTCAGGATTGTGTGTGCGGTCCATCCCTTCGTTGCGGAAATTTCTACTAAACTCATACACCCAATCAAAACCACCCACAATCAAACGCTTTAAATACAATTCATTTGCAATGCGTAAATAAAATGGTACATCCAATGCGTTATGGTGCGTCACAAATGGCCTTGCAGCAGCACCACCCGGAATAGATTGCAATACGGGCGTATCCACTTCCAATGCACCACGATCGTTTAAGAACTGGCGAATGGTATTCATTAATAGGGTACGCTTAGTGAAAGTATCTTTCACATCTGGATTAATAATTAAATCGGCATAGCGTTGACGGTACCTGAACTCTGGATCTGTTACCGCATCAAATACCTGACCCGACTCATCTCTTTTTACAACAGGCAATGGCTTTAATGATTTTGCCAATAAGGTTAAGGTAGATGCGTGTAAAGATATTTCACCTGTTTTTGTAGTAAATACATAACCAGTTGCACCAATGATATCTCCTAGGTCTAATCCATTCTTTGTTATTAAGTCCCAATAAGATTTGTCTTCGTCTGGACAGATCTCATCTCGCTTTACATATAATTGAAAGATGCCTTGATCGTCTTGAATCTTTACAAATAATACTTTACCCTTATCATTCACACTCATGATACGTCCTGCAACACATACTGTATCAAATTGCTCCTTGGTCTCTTCTGTAAAACCTGCCTTGATGTCTTGTGATAAATGTGTTACTGGGTACAAAGGGGCAGGATATGGATCAATCCCTGCGGCTTCTAAAGCTTGTAGCTTTTCTCTTCTGATAATTTCCTGCTCTGATAAATGACTCATTATAATCGGTTGATATTTTATTGTATTACTGCAAAAGTAAAACTTAGCATTCAATTAGCGAAAGAAGCCTTCCTGAACTTCCGATGCCGTTAAAGAAAGACAATCCCCTGGTTGCATGTTGTGAATGGAATACTTACCCAATTTTGCCCTAATTAAACGCAGGACCGGAAAACCTACCTGTGCAAACATTTTACGCACCTGACGATGCTTGCCTTCGGTGATTTGTATCGCTACCCAGCTTGTTGGAATGCTTTTTCTAAATCGAATAGGTGGATTGCGATCTGGGACTTCTACATGATCTGGCAACTGTTCTAGTCTAGCAGGCCTAGTTTGATAGATTTTACCATCCACATTAATGGACACGCCCTTGCTTAATTGTGCTAAAGCTACTTCTGTAATGGCACCATCTACTTGTACCCAATAAGTGCGCTGATGTGCATGTAAAGGATTTAATAATTGTTGATTGATGCTTTTATCATTCGTAATCAACAATAAGCCTTCACTATCATAATCTAATCTACCAACTGGATACACATCTATTGGTACATGCAAGATGTCTTTTAAGCACAATTTACCTTCTATTGAAGTGAATTGCGAAAGCACTTGAAAGGGTTTATAGATTAAAAAATAGTCCATGTATTTGTACTTGTTTGAGCGGCTTAAAAAACAAAGTCCCACAGATGTGGGACCTCGTATATAGATGGGTTAGTAAGTACGGGAATTAAATTCCCTTCACAATATTAATTATACTTTATTCTAATTACAAAAAAAATGTAAACAAATTTTATAGGTTATCCACATATTGGCTTTAGTAGGGACAATTTTAAAAAATTAAAAATAAATAATTAGTAGAATAAAAATTGATTTTATTTTCTTTTATAATAATTTGAAATCGATGAAAGACTTATAAACAAAGGTTTTCATTGAATCATGATTTTTATTAATACTGCTTCAACTAAATCTTGAAGATCAATTTTATGAAAAAATATTGCCTCAATTAGGCAAGTATTTTTGTTAAAAAAATTTTTTATAAAAAAGGCACATTATCTTTGATTTAGCCCAAAATCACACATATGAAGCTTTCCACACCCGTTTCGGTACAATGGTTATCTGAATTTATGAACGCAGAAATCATTGGTAATGATCAAAATTTTATCACAGGAATCAATGAAATTCATCAAGTAGAAACAGGTGATATTGTCTTTGTAGATCATCCAAAATATTATGCTACTTGTATCAATAGTGCTGCAACTTGTATTATCATCAATAGCAAGGAGGTAGCGCTACCTATTGGAAAAACTTTATTGTATTGTGATGCCCCCTTTGACGCCTATGCGCAACTCGTTCATCACTTTAAGCCATTTAAATTAAGCACAGAATCAATTAGTTCTGACTTAAAAATAGGTACAAATAGTTTGGTGATGCCAAATGTTTTTATTGGGTCCAATGTGCAAATTGGAGACCAATGTATCATTCATCCTGGAGTAATTATTTTAGCAGATACGATTATTGGAGACCATGTCATTATACAATCCAATACGGTCATTGGATCAGATGCTTTTTATTATAATACTAAAAAAAATAGACCCGCTTGGTATGTAAAAATGCCAAGTTGTGGACGTGTCATTATTGAAGACAAGGCAGAAATTGGAGCAGGTTGCACCATTGACCGTGGTGTAAGTGGTGATACCATCATTGGTATGGGATCTAAGCTTGATAATATGGTGCATATTGGTCATGATACTCAATTAGAGGCCAATTGTTTAATCGCTGCCCAGGTTGCTGTAGCTGGTGGGGTGAAGATTAAAGCGGGTGTCACACTTTGGGGGCAGGTTGGTGTAAATAAGACCTTAACGATTGGAGAAAATGCGGTGGTGTTGGGGGGATCTGCTGTGCTTAAGTCAGTAGAAGGAAATAAAACCTACTTAGGCTTCCCTGCAGAAGATGCAAGTATAAAGCGTAGAGAGTATGTGTGGATTAAAAGAATCCCTGCACTTTGGAAAAAAATGATGGAAGATTAAGGGAGTTGGTGGATTACTTTTAACTCCTTGGTGACTCTTATAATCGTATCCTCTACTTTCCTATATTGAAAGTTAGGAAATGCATTCAAGAACTTTTGATTGTTAAATCTTACAGTGGCCTGCGCTGTTGCTGCAGTTTCCTTGGTTAACAAAGGCGCTTTACCCGTTATCAAACCCTTAATGGCCTCTAATCTCCAAACCATCCCTGCTAAAAATGGAGTTACTTTTTTATGCGGTAGTCTTTTATTAAACGCTTTTGCAATTGCATTAAATATACTTCTGTAGTGTAGATTCTCTGCACTCAACACATAGCGCTGTCCAGTCACATTGCTTTCCATTAAAATTTGCATGGCGTCCACCACGTCCAATACATCTATAAAACCACTCATTCCATTCGTATACCAGGGAAACTCGTTATAAGCCGATTTAAAAATACCTGATGAACCATTGTTCCAATCTCCTGCACCTAATATAATAACAGGATTGACAATCGCCATAGTTAACCCTTCTTCCATTGCTCTCCAAACTTCTAATTCGGCTAAGTATTTTGATTGGCCATACACGCTATTACTTGTAGCTGGTGTCCAGTGCATCGTCTCATCTATCGCTTCGTTTTCTCTTATTCTACCCAATGCAGCGACGGAACTCACAAAAATTAATTTTTTAATTTTTTGCTCTAAACATGCATTCACCACATTGGCTGTTCCCTCTACATTAGATTGTAACATTTTAGCTGCTGCCCCTGGGGCAAAAGATACAATGGCTGCACAATGATAGACATAGTCAACCCCTGCTAGTGCATTCGTTAAGCCAATAGGATCTAAGATATCTCCTTGAATCCACTCGCATTGTTCGGATCCCGCAAAGACAGGCAGAGCTTGACGATAGAGCGCACGTACTTTTTTTCCTTTACTTAATAAAGATTGAATTAAATGTGATCCTACTAAACCGCTTGCGCCCGTTACAAAAATCATTTCAATATATTTAAGCTGTTTACGCCATTATGATTAAACGCTATTCTTTCATCAATCTAGCGATATCCACTTTTAATTGTTCTACTTCTAAGGTCTTTAATCCATCATATATTTTTCCGCGTACTTTACCGTTTCTGTCCACTAAAGCAAAAAATTGGGTATGGATAAATTGGTCTTCTATTTTAACCACATTATTTTTAGGATCATCTAATAAATAGGAGCCTCTTGCCATTTGATAGAGACTGTCTTTTCGGCCAGTTAGGAAAATCCATTGAGCAGTATTCACTTCTAAAGAGTCTGCATAGTGTTTTAGTACTGTTACAGAATCTGTTTCCGGGTTACAAGTATGTGAGAGTATTTGAAAATCCGGATTGTCTTTATACACTAAATAAATTTCTTTCATATTTTTATTCAGCTTAGGACAGATACCCTTGCAAGTTGTAAAAAAGTATTCTACGACAGTGATTTTGTTTTTTAACACTTTTTCGGTCACTGCTTTCCCATCCTGATTGGTAAATGAAAAGGGTTGTACATAGCTTAAAACAGGCATTTTTACTTTCCAATTATCGGTTCCCTTAAATAAAAAATAATAAAATCCCGTAAGAAGGACTGCGAAAAATGCAAGGTAAATAAGTAATTTCTTGGACATCATGATTTGCTTTAAATGCGTCACAAAGTTACTATTATTTTCAGGGTATTGACTTAGCTTTGCATTATGTTTAAAAATTGGAATTGGGACGCAATTGGAGTAGGAGCCTCTTTGGCTTGTGCAATACATTGTGCTTTGCTACCCTTATTTTTTAGCAGCCTCCCATTATTAGGCATCAATGTGCTGCACAATCCAAATTTTGAGTTTGGAATGATTCTACTTTCTTTTGGAATTGGCGCCTATTCGTTATACCATGGTTATAAAAAACACCATCACAGCTTTAAGCCGATTATCTTATTTAGTATAGGAATAGGATTGATGTTTTGTAGAATGGTCTTTAGAGAAATTGAATTATTCTTATTGTTTCCTGCTGCATTTTTTATCATCATCGCGCATATCAATAACCACAATAGTTGTAGAATGCATAACCACGCGCATGAAGATGATTGTGACCATTGAGCGTAGTCATTAGACCCATCATTAGATACTATAACTCATACTTCCGTCTTTCTCATCCTTTAACTGAATCCCCATCTCCGCTAATTGATTCCTAATTTTATCGCTGGTAGCAAAATCTTTGTTTTCCTTTGCTTGTTTTCTGATTTCAATCAACAATTCTACCACGCCATTCAATTGTTGGCGATTGGCACCGTTCTCTACTTTTAATCCTAAAATGGATTCTACAAACAGTTTTAATTGGGATTGAACAGTTGCCCAAACAGCAGCAGCTACTGCATCTGGTGCAATATGCTTATCCTTTAAAGAATTAATGCTTGGTAGGATTTCAAATAAATTCGCTACCACTTTTGCAGTATTGATATCATCCTCCATGAACGTTTCTAATTCCTTGACCCAAGTAATGAGTTGCGTAGCAAGTACTTCGTCCTTAGAAACAGTTTCCTTTCCAAAACTTTGTGCTTGTAGCCACTCGTAGCCTTCCATGAATCTGCGCAATGCTTTTTCTGAAGCCTGTAATGCTTCATTGCTAAAATCCAAAGTACCACGGTATTGACTTTGTAAAATAAAGAATCGAACAGTCATTGGAGCATAAGCTTGCGTGAGTTCGGGATGATTGCCTTCGAATAATTCGCTTAGCTTAATCACATTATTATAACTCTTACCCATCTTACGACCATTGATGGTAATCATATTATTATGCATCCAATAACGCGCAGGCATTTGATCATTACAAACCGTACTTTGTGCAATCTCACACTCATGGTGTGGAAATTGTAAATCCATACCGCCGCCATGGATATCAAATTGTTTTCCTAAATACTTTGTAGCCATAGCAGAACATTCAATATGCCATCCCGGAAAGCCTTCTCCCCATGGGCTTTGCCAGCGCATAATATGTTCAACAGGTGCTTTTTTCCATAAAGCAAAATCTACTTTATTTTTTTTCTCCTCCTGATTTTCTAAATCTCTTGTGGTTTCTAATTGCTCTTCGATATTGCGTCCACTTAAAATACCATAGGGTTGATGCCTTTTTGAATAAACCTCATTGTATTTTACCACATCAAAATAAATAGAACCATTGGACTCGTAAGCATACCCATCGGCTATGATTTTTTTAATCATTTCTATTTGCTCTACAATATGTCCAGTCGCTGTGGGTTCTATGCTTGGTGGTAGATTGTTGAACTGTGTCATAGCCCAATGGTATAGGTTGGTGTATTTCTGCACCAATTCCATGGGCTCTAATTTTTCTAAAATTGCTTTGCTTGCAATTTTATCTTCCGCTACTTTCCCTTCTTCTTCAAAATGTCCAGCGTCTGTTATATTTCTTACATAACGTACTTTATATCCCTTATGTAAAAGGTAGCGATACACCACGTCAAAAGTAATAAACGGCCTTGCATGTCCTAAATGACTTTCACCACTTACCGTTGGACCACAAACGTACATGCCCACATAAGGTGCATTAATTGGTTCGAAAACTTCTTTTTGACGGGTTAGTGCGTTGTATATTTTTAGTGGCATAGTAGAACTCAAAGATAATTTTATTTTACCTAAAAGAATAGCTAATTCTTAACCAAATGAAGGTCCGCCATAATCATATGATGGTCACTGAGGTTCTCATCCAAAGACTCCCAACCCCTCACTTGCCATCTTTTGTCCACCATGATATAATCTATTCTTAAAGTGGGCGATAAGTTCATGTAGGTGGCTCCTATACCAAAGCCCTTTGCTAAAAAGGCGTCTTGCATCTCTCCTTTAATTTGTTTATAGGTATAGGAACTTGGGACATCATTAAAATCTCCAGTAATTACAGTAGGATAAGGACTTTTAGCTAGTTGTGCTTGAATGATGGACGCCTGGACTGCACGAATCATAAATGCATTTTTCATTTTACGCATAACCCCATACTTTGCTTTTAATGCCGCCTCGTTGGCATCAGCTGCATCATCGATTGCCTCGAAATCATTTTGTTTGAATTTAAATGAAGCCAAATGCGTCGTGAAAACTCGAATGGTATCATCCCCTTTCAATAAGTCCACATAGATCAAGCTTTCTTGATTGGTAAAGGGCACCCTCTCGGCGTAAAGGATTTTATATTTTGAATAAATAATATTACCTGCGAAATAATTGGCCTCATTGATTTGATGGTCTTTGGAAAAAAAGGAGTACGGATACTTTTGATCAAAATAAGTGGCGTGGTTGGCAATATCATTTTTAAGTTCTTTGGTATTGTATTCTTGCAAACAAATAATATCTGGATCCCATTTTTGAATGGACGCTGCAATATCCTCTGTTCTTAATTTATGTCCAATTGGCTGTGGCGTATTGCCATTAAACTCTTTTACATTAAAACTAGTAATGCGTAAAATATTATCTTTCTTTTTTTGTGAGAAGGGGGCACCTGGATGCCATGCAAATAAAACCAATATAGTTGGATATGAAATACCAAGTGTTACTACAGAAATCAATGACAGTAGGGGTTTCGCAATCAGCCAGATAAATAAAAATAATAGATGCAAGACCACAATATAAGGTGCAATTAAACTTAAAAATCCGTTCACCCAGATCCATCCAAGAGGTATAAAAAATTGTGGATATAAAAGCAAAAACACAAGTATAAGATGTACTGACAATAATAGTCCTTTACCAAAAATTCTTATGCGTGATTTTTTTGCCATGATCGTCTCAATTTTTATTCTGCCGCTTTTGGCGCCATCAATTCATTGCATTTTTTTACAATAACGTGCATCCAATTACCTAGATCAATTTTCTTTTTTAATAAAAAAATATACAATACACCTACTAATCCTCCTACGATAAATGTTAAAAAGAACACGGGTGTACCAGTTAGATGTGTTGCCAATTGAAGTATAAAATACACTATAAATATTAACCAAACAGGGATGCCTCTTGTTCCATTGAATTGAATTTGATAGGTTGGATTCAGACTCAATGCAGCAGTGGCCAATGCCATGATACTCAATTCTGCGCCCATAAAGGAAACTCCAGCACCAAGGCCAATAAACGCAATTGCCCCAAGTATGCCGCTGTATAGATAAATAGGAAATAGATGCTTATTGGCTTTTTGATTTTGTAAAATAGTACCAAAAACAGTAAGCCAAATCATATTACCACAGAGTGTCCAAAAATCATCATGTGACCAATTGTAAATAAAAAAAGTCCAGGGTTTTTCTAGCGCTTCTTGATAATAAGGTGATAACATAAAATGATGTACTACTTCATCATAAAACTGTGACATAGGAAAGCCTTCTAAAAAGTACACCATCCTCGTCATAGCATAGGTCACTGCAATCATTAAATTCGCAGACACAAGTGCTACTAAAGCATTGTTATCTGCGCCAAATAATGGTTTTGATTGTTCTGTTGATTGCATCGTGTTATATGATTATGATTGTTAGTTCCATCTATTATTGCGTTCCTTCTTCGACCAAAGATAGACCAATACAAATCCTACGATGGCGCCACCCACATGTGCCCATCTTGCCACATTATCCCCTGCTGTATTGCGCACTGCAAAAAATAGTTCATAAGAAAAATATAAGATACCCAGCCACTTTGCCTTAATGGGAAAGAAGAAATAAATATAGATATAGGTGTTAGGAAATAAGTAAACGAAAGCCATGATAATACCAAAGACGGCACCACTTGCACCCAAAGTGGCCGTATTAAGGGTTTTGTTGTAATTATTTGTCAATAGCTCCATGATCTCGGTGCGAATACCAGGTGTAGCCAAGCTTACATTGTTCTCGCTTAATATTCTTGTAAGCTGAATATGATGTGCTTTTGAATACGACAATACGGCCTGGTTAAAGTCTGAAGATCCTGACACACTCATTTGACTTAACTGCATCAGGTCTGACGCCATTGGCACTAATTCGTATGAAAGTATGAGTAAGTGTAAGACCGAGGCGCCCACACCACATAAAATATAAAATAATAAAAATCGCTTAGGGCCCCATACATTTTCTAAAACAGATCCGAACATCCATAAAGCAAACATATTACCTAATATATGTCCAAAATCCCCATGCAAAAACATATGCGTAAGCATCTGCCATGGTTGAAACAATTTGCTTTGCCATGCATGTAGTGCAAAATAATCCTCCACCGAAAAGGAACTAGTGGGTCCCGCAAATGTATTTTGCGCCAAAAACATTAATGCATTGATGATGATTAAGTTTTTAATGATCGTTGGTAAAATATTAAAACTTGTGGGCCTAAATTCTCTCATAAATTATGCGTTTAATAAATCTTTTCTTTTTAATTGTACCACATTCTCTATATGCAAAGTATGTGGAAACATGTCTACAGGCTGTATTTTAGTCACCGTATACTTAGCGTGAAGCAAAGCAAGGTCTCTGGCCTGTGTTGCGGGATTACAGCTTACATAAACAATCGTTGGCGCTTCCATTTCTAATAATTTTTGCACTAATTTTTCGTGCATCCCTGCTCTTGGCGGATCGGTGATAATCACATCCGGCTTCCCATGGGTTTCAAAAAAAGCATCATCACAAACCTTAATCACGTCTCCTGCAAAAAATGCAGTCTCTGTTAATCCGTTTAAAGCAGCATTTAATTTTGCATCCTCAATCGCCTCTTCTACAAATTCTACACCAATAATTTTTTTAGCCTGATCGCTACAAAAAATACCAATGCTTCCAGTGCCACAATATAAATCATACACAATTTCTTTTCCAGTAAGCTCAGCAAAGTCGCGCGTTACTTGATATAAGACCTCTGCTTGTTTTGAATTGGTTTGGAAAAAAGATTTAGGACTTATTTTAAATTCAAACTTTTCTAATTTTTCAGTGATATACCCATTGCCATAATACACTTGCGGCGCTAGGTCCTGCATACTATCATTGCGTTTGGTATTGATAGTATACAATAGGGTCGTGATTTGAGGGAATTGCTTTAACAATAAATCCAAAAGCGCTTTTCTTTTTGCTTCATCCTCATAACCAAGCATCAAATTAATCATCCACTCGCCCTTGGTGGTGTTTCTTACAAACATATTTCTTAACCAACCCTGATGTTGTTTGATATTATAAAACGGCATCTTGTTGTCTAAGGCAAATTGAACCACGGCTTTACGCATTAAATTCGTAGGCTCTTCTTGTAAATAACAAATATCTATTGGAACAATTTTTTCGAAAAATCCTCTCGCATGAAAGCCGCCATCACCGGGGCTTTTAGCTGGCTCTTCGCCCGAAGCCTTCATTGCCCTAAATGCTTCAAATGACATATACAGCTCTGTAGCAAATGTGTATTCTACTTTATTGCGATAGCCCTCGGTTTGCTTCGCGCCCAAAATAGCAGGAATAGGTGGCAAAGGAATCTTAGCAATCCTTGTTAAATTATCTACCACTTGTTGTTGCTTATAGACCAACTGTTGCGCATAAGGTAGCATCTGCCACTGACATCCTCCACATACCCCAAAATGACTACAGAATGGTTGCACCCGATTTTCAGAATAGCTATGAAATTTTTTTGCAAAGCCTTCTGCCCAATCGGTTTTATTTTTTTGTAGTTGAATATCCACCACATCCCCAGGGACTGCGCCTTCTACAAAAATTACTTTTCCATCCACCCTTGCTAAGGACTTACCCTCTGCTGCATAATCCTCGATAAGGACCTTTTCTAAAATGATTGCTGGTTTTGACTTTCTCACGGTAACAAAGGTACAATCCAGCTACTAGAATCTACCATTCCGCCCATTTAAATTAATCCTAAATCTGTTTTTTATTTTTTACTTTTATGTACTTAATTTGTCCTTTAACCCTTTTATATGTTTCAGAAAATTATTGCTTTACATTGTTTTAGTTTAGTTCTTTTGTTCAACAGCGCTGTGCATGCTCAGGCTGTCAAAAAACTACCTGCTTCAAATACCACCCCAGTTGGGCACAATATTGAAATTACCCTTAAGCCATTCAAAAATACAAAGGTCTACTTAGGCACCAACTATGGTCAAAATCGTGTACTAGCAGATTCTGCTATGTTAAATGATGCAAGTCTTGGTTATTTTAAAGGCAAAGAAAAACTCACACCAGGCATCTATTTTGTTGTTTCACCTAAGTATAGTATTCTATTTGAATTTTTGGTAGACGAGGGGCAACAATTTAAGATCATTGCGGACACATTGAATATTGCAGACCATACAATTATTGGCTCAAAAGACAACGATATTTTTAGTGCCTATTCCAAAACAATGAATCAGCTTGGTGCGCAAAGAAGCCAGTTGGAACAAGCTTATACTAGTGCCGCAACAGCTGGCGATTCTTTAAAATACCTGCAAGCTTTAAAAAAGATGGACACCAGCTTTAAACAAGAGCGACAAAAAATTATTACAACTGCCCCTAATTCAATGATGCGTTTTTTCTTAGATGTATTACAAAGACCAGAGCCACCCGCTATCCGCATCATCAATGGCAAGGCCGATTCTACCTATCCTTTTTATTATGTCAAAAATCATTATTGGGACAATGTGGTATTCAATGATAATCGCTTAATTAGAACTCCTTTTTTTGAAGCGAAGCTAGATGAGTATTTTAAAAACTATGTTTCACGTGAGCCAGATTCAATTATTGAAGAAGTGCAATACATGTTAACTGTAGCAAAAACAGGAAAAGAAGTTTATCCTTTTTTACTTTTTAAGTTTACCAATAAATACATCAGTCCTGAATTTATGGGTCAGGATAAAGTGTTTTTACATATATTTCAAAACTTTTTTAGCAAGGGTGACACCGCCTTGTTAAACAATGAATCTAAAAAAGCAATCACAGAACGTGCCTATAGTATCATGGCCAACCTAATTGGCAATCCCGCTCCACCATTGAATTTAAATACGATTGACAACAAATCATTTTCGCTTTATAACAGTCCTTCTAAATACACATTTATCGCATTCTGGGACCCAACTTGTGGTCACTGTAAAGAAGAAATGCCTAGGGTAGATTCTTTTTATACAAAAAACTGGAAACAATTAGGCGTGCAAGTAATTGGTGTAAATATCAATTTAAAAGAAATGGCATCGTGGAAACAATTTATGACAGATAAACATTTTAATGCAGGATGGTTACATGTCTATCAAACTGAAGCTGCATTGAATGCAGAAGTTAAAGCCGGAAAAGCTACTACGATCAGACAGCTATATGATGTTTTTAAAACACCAACATTTTATTTGTTAGATAAAGACAAAAAGATCATTGCTAAAAATTTAACCGTCGATCAGTTTCACGATTTCTTGCAATCTCAACAAAAAAAATAAGTTAAAACACCGCCGAAACGACGTCTCTTATCACCTTAGGTTTTCCTAATGTATAATAGTGTAACACAGGCACTCCTGCTGCTTTTAGCTCCCTGCTTTGCTGGATCAACCACTCTGTGCCCACTTGCTCACATTCCGCATCTGTCTTGCACTTGTTAATAGCATTAGACAGTTCTGTTGGGATGTCTACATGAAATATTCTTGGTAAAATTGTCAATTGCTTTTTATTAGTAATTGGCTTTAATCCAGGAATAATCGGCACCATAATACCCATATCGCGACAAGCTTGCACATACTCCAAAAACTTTTGGTTGTTGAAAAACATTTGGGTCATGATATATTCTGCACCCGCATCTACCTTCTCTTTGGTTTTGATTAAATCAATTTCAAAATTGGGGGATTCAAAATGCTTTTCTGGATAGCCAGCCACGCCCATACAAAAATCCGTCTTGCCGCCGTTTAAAATATCTTCGTCTAAATAAATGCCCTGGTTCAATTGTCCTACTTGCTTTAATAAATCAATCGCATATCTATTTCCACCTGGCTCTGGCTCAAAACTAGATTCGTTCTTAGCTGCATCGCCCCTTAAAATTAAGGCATTGTCAATCCCTAAAAACTGCAAGTCAATCAAAGCATCTTCTGTTTCGCGCTTAGTGAAACCACCACAAATAATATGTGGCACTGCGTCAATATTGTAATGGTTCATAATGGCAGCACAAATACCCACTGTACCTGGTCGCTTGCGCACATCTACTTTTTCAAAAGTGCCATCTATTTTTTTCTTAAACATGGTTTCGCTTCTGTGGTAAGTCACATTGATCCATGAAGGCTTAAATTCCATGAGTGGATCCAAATGATCGTAGATAGACATAATTGATTTACCCTTCAAAGGTGGCAGGATCTCAAAAGAGACCAATGTGTCTTTTGCTTTTGCTAAATGTGCTGTTACATGCATAGAATGCAAAAATAGTTAATATTATTTGACTAGGTATAAATAGGGCATTTTAACCTTATTTTTGTACAAAAGATTCAACGTGATACTAACCATTCATACCGATAAACTGATTAAACAATACAAGGGCCGCAAGGTGGTGGACGAGGTAAGTGTATCCGTAAAACAAGGTGAAATTGTTGGTTTATTAGGGCCCAATGGTGCAGGTAAAACAACCACTTTTTATATGGTAGTTGGTTTGATTGCTCCAGACGAGGGCCGTGTGTTCTTAAACGACGAGGATATCACCCATTTGCCCATGTATAAGCGCGCACAAATGGGGCTGGGTTATTTACCACAAGAAGCAAGTGTGTTTAGAAAGTTATCGGTAGCAGATAATATTTTGGCCATTTTAGAAATGACAAAATTAACGAAGGGCGAGCGTTTGCATAAAATGGAAACGCTTTTAGATGAATTTAATTTACAAAAAGTAAGAAACAATAACGGTGATAGTTTAAGTGGTGGCGAAAGAAGAAGAACAGAGATTGCAAGAGCACTAGCCGTAGATCCTAAATTTATTTTATTGGACGAACCCTTTGCTGGCGTGGATCCTATCGCAGTAGAAGATATACAATCGGTCGTGGCTAGATTAAAATTAAAAGACATTGGTATCTTAATTACCGATCACAATGTCAACGAAACATTATCGATATGTGATCGTGCTTATCTTTTGATTGAGGGAAAAATATTTAAACACGGAACTGCCGAAGAATTAGCAGCAGACGAACATGTAAGACGATTATACCTTGGTACTAACTTTGAGTTAAAGCGCAAGGATTGGATTATTGAAATGGGACAAAAATAGCCTATGAAGATTTTTAGCCCCGCTTTATCAAGATTAGCAAGATTGCGCTATTGGCGAATCGAGCATTGGGTTAATGATCCAGTAGCTGCGCAACGTGAAGTCTTACAGGACCTCATTACACACGGTCAATACACACAGATCGGAAGAAAGTATCAATTTAGTAGCGTTTTCAATATTAGAAAGTTCAAAGAAGTTGTTCCAATACAAGAATATGAAGACCTTAAGCCTTATATAGATGAGGTCATGCAGGGTGAGAGCGATGTGTTATGGAATACCCCGATTGCATGGTTCGCAAAAAGTAGTGGCACCACAAGCGACAAGAGTAAATTTATTCCACTAAGTCAAGAAAGTATCGAAGACAATCACTTTCAGGGATCAAAAGATGTGCTCAGTATTTATTATAACGCCTTTCCAGATAGTGATCTTTTAACGGGCAAGATGCTTATCATTGGTGGAAGCCATCAAGTACATCCAATTAAAGAAGACATTCAATATGGAGACCTAAGTGCAGTCTTATTGCAGAACGCACCTATCTGGTCTGGCTTAATTAGGGTGCCAGAATTATCCATTGCATTGATGGATGAATGGGAATCAAAAATCGAAATGCTTGCGCAAAGCACGATCCAAGAGCCTGTTGCTTCTATTGCTGGTGTTCCTACATGGACACTAGTATTGTTAAAAAGAATTTTAACAATCAGTGGCAAAAAAACAATTAAAGAAGTTTGGCCTGATTTTGAATTGTATATACATGGTGGTGTTTCTTTTACACCCTATCAAGCAGAATTTAAAAAAATCATTGGGGGAGATTGTAATTATCTAGAGATCTACAATGCTAGTGAGGGATTTCTTGCTGCACAGGATCGTTTGAACGAAGAGGGCATGTTGCTCTTTTTAGACCATGGCATTTTTTATGAATTTATGCCAGTGGAAGCATATGGAAAAGAAAATCCAATCACGATTGGATTAGATAAAGTTGAATTAGGAAAAAATTATGCCATTGTCATAAGCACCAATGGTGGACTCTGGCGATATCTTGTAGGAGACACCGTGCAGTTTGTGACACTCCATCCTTTTAGAATTAAAGTGAGTGGAAGATTAAAACAATATATCAATGCTTTTGGAGAAGAATTGATTGCAGACAATAGTGATAAGGCCATTAGCCTAACCTGTGCAAGTTTGAATCTAGTGATGAAAGAGTATACTGCTGCACCTATCTTTATGTCAGACAAAGGTGCTGGCGCACATGAGTGGTTGATTGAATTTGAACATGCCCCCACAGATATGCACGTATTCGCAGTTGAACTAGATAAAAATTTACAATCGGTGAATAGTGATTATGAAGCTAAAAGATATAAAGACATTGCACTAGGCTTGCCACAAATCACTGCTGTCAAAAAAGATTGCTTTCACGAATGGTTAAAAAGAAAAGGTAAATTAGGTGGACAACATAAAGTGCCTAGACTCTCCAATGAGCGTAAATTTTTAGAAGAAATAAAATTGATTCACCAAGAAGGATAATAAAACAGCATACCATGATTGATGTCTTAGGCTGGATAGCAACTGCTGTAGTAGTGGGTTCTTTTGCAATACAAGATGTAAGAAAACTAAGGATCATCAATATGATTGGCAGTATGCTTTGGATTGCATACGGTTTTTTAAAACAGGATAATCCTATTATATTTGTGAACATTAGTATTATCTTAATGCATACTTATTGGTTTATTAAAAATAGAAAGTAATGAAATTATTAACAGGAAAAGTAGCGATTATAACTGGAGCAGCTAGAGGCATTGGGGCAGCGATTGCATTGAAATTAGCAGAGCAAGGTGCCCATATTGCATTCACTTATGTAAGCGATAGTAGCACTGACAAAGCCAACCAGCTAGTTGCTGAAATAGAAAAATTAGGTGTTAAAGCAAAAGCATACCAAGCCAATGCGGGTGATTTTGCAGCCTGTGAAATATTTGTAAACGATGTGGTAGCTACATTTGGTACAGTAGATATTTGTGTCAACAATGCAGGTATCTCTAAAGACAATTTATTATTACGCATGACAGAGGAACAATGGGATGATGTCATGGAAACCAATTTAAAGAGCGTCTTTAATATGACCAAGCAAGTGATTCGTCCAATGATGAAAGCGCGTAGTGGTAGTATTATCAATATGAGTTCTATCATTGGCATTCGTGGTAACGCAGGTCAAAGCAGCTATGCAGCTAGCAAGGCAGGTATCATTGGATTTACAAAATCAATTGCAGCAGAAATAGGAAGTCGTAATATTCGTTGTAATGCAATTGCACCAGGATTTATAGAAACCGACATGACACATTATTTAAATGAAGGCGAAGCAGGAAAAGCTTTTTTAGATAAAATTCCTTTGGGTCGTTTTGGTAAGGCAGATGAAATTGCCAACACCACTTTATTTTTAGCAAGCGATATGAGTAGTTATGTAACCGGTCAAGTGATAAGTGCCTGCGGCGGATTGAATATCTAATTTAATGTATCCTTGTGTCAATCTCTGCTTTTAAATCTGCATAGATAGACGCTACCGTACCTTCACCTTTAACTGAAACTACTTTATTAAATTGTGCGTAGTAGGTTGCGACAGCGGCGGTCTTATCATTGTATTCTTGGATTCTTGCGCGGATAATATTTTCGTTGGTATCGTCCGATCTGCCAGATGTCAAACCTCTTCCTAATAATCTTTTTACTAGCTCTTCTTCACTTACTTCCAATGCAAGTACGACATTGATCTCGTTAGATTTATTTTTCAATAAAGCATCTAGTGCTATACACTGTGCGGTTGTTCTTGGAAAGCCGTCAAATAAAAATCCTTTTGCGCCTGGATGCGCATTCATGAAATTATCAACCATGCCTATCACCACTTCGTCTGGCACCAATTGTCCTTGGTCCATCATTCGCTTGGCTTCCAATCCTAATGTGGTTTGACCAGCAATCTCGCTACGCAATAGATTACCTGTAGATAAATGCTGTAAACCATAGGCGGCGATAATATTTTCACTTTGAGTGCCTTTACCGCTTCCTGGAGGACCAAATAGGATTAAATTAAACATGGGATGCTGTTGATAGGTGGCAAAGATAATAAACTCGGGTAAATTTTTTAGCTTAGCTTGCAAATTACGCAACAAATTATCTGAATACTTGTTAATATATTATTACCGAAACTAATACTATGTACAAAATACTTTGTTTTTGCCTTTTAATTAGCCAAACTGCTTGCGGTCAGGCGACTATCAAGCAATCCAATAAATCGAAAACCATGCCTACAAAAGAAAATACCTATTATTCTAAAACGAGTAAGGAAGCAGTTATTGTGCCCGATAGCGTTTGGAAACAGATCTTAAGTCCTGAAGTCTATGCAATTGCTAGAGAAAAGGGAACCGAGCGTCCTTTTACGAGTGCCTTTGAAACTTCTAAGGCTATTGGCACATATCATTGTAAAGCATGTGGAAACCCACTTTTTAAAAGCGATACTAAATTTGATAGCGGTTGTGGCTGGCCTAGTTTTTATGAGCCTGTAACCAAACAGTCCATTATTTATATCCCTGATAACACCCATGGAATGAAGCGAACAGAAGTGCAATGCGGTAAGTGCAAAGCGCATTTAGGGCATGTATTTGAAGACGGTCCACCTCCAACAGGCTTACGTTATTGTATCAACGGGGTCATCCTTGATTTTGATGCAAAATAATACATTGCATAGGCTGTAATAAATATGCCCACAAAAGATAAAATCATGACACTCTGTGAAAAGAAGGTTGTCCATTCTATCTCTAAAGTCATGCCTTCTTTTACCAACATTACGGTTACGCTACCCACATAGCCAATTGAATCTGCTAAATAGATAAAGAAGCCTGCATTTCCTTTAATAGAATAAGCCGCAATTAAACGATCAAAATAAATAGAATTAAAAGGAATATACACTAAGTATAATCCTAGGCCTACTAAGAGCATCCACCAAAATGGATCCAATAATTTTTGTGTAAAAAAATAAGTAGACAATCCCGCAACCACAAAACCAATTATAATAAACACATGCGCTATCATGAATGCTTTAAAACTATTTTTGACCGCAACAACTGCACCAATTAAGATTAAAATAAAAATAGTAATAGGAATTTCTGTTTCAGAAAAAGTGGAAGGCTTTGCCGTATAACCCATTTCCTTCCACATATCTGCAGAAAAATTATCTCGAATATCTCTAAAAATAGTAGCAAATAAATAGATCACTATAAAAGCAATGACACCTGGTAAATACTGCTTTATAATTAATTTTCGGTCTGCTCCTGTCATTGGAATTCTTTTTGCCCTCAAGGCTTCATCTTCTTTAGAGGGAGGAGGCACTTTCTCCAAGCCCCAAACACATAGCACCAAGGGCAATGCAAAAACCAATCCGGTACAAAATGGTACCCAGGTTTCTGTGATATGAAAATCTTGCATCAACCAAGCACCAACAGACTTAACCCATCCTGCAGAAAAAATAAAACTTACGGCCAAAGCAGCGCCAATGAAATCCGTGCTACGTCTTCCTTCTACATAAGAAAAAACAACACCCCATAACATACCCAGCGGAAAACCATTGATGAATAAAAATAAGATGCTATAAGGTGCTGGCACAATGGCGAACAATAACCAAGCTGCCCATGCAATACCCGTTAATAAAAAAATAATTTTATATCGTTGCTTTTTTTCTAGACCAGAGATGAATTTAATACCATAAAACTTGGCCATCAAATAGCCCAGCATTTGACTAATCACCATGGCGGTTTTAAATGCAATAGGTCCAAAAGTCATGCCTTCAAAAGTGCAAACTGTAAATGATTTTCTAAATCCAAATATAAAAACATAGGTTCCAAAGGAAACTAAGGCCGCGTAAAGTGCTACTGATTTTTCTTTGGTGATAAATGACATGCCTAATTCTTTTAATGAAAACAATTGTTTGGAATCGTCCTCTTAAAGATAGGGTAATTCAACTAATTTTTATGGTAAGCAAAGACAAAGGGCTTCTCGGGATTGTCTTTTAAACAGCGCTTTACTAAATGTGGTTTTTGAATGATTTTTCTTTTGTTTAAATCAATCACTTCGATATTCTGATAAAATTGTTCTACATGTTCTATCTGATACAACATGGTATGTATTTCCAATAATAAAATCAATTGCTTTTGTCTTTTTAAGACATCGTTGTTCGCAAGATATATATGGCTTCTTAACATGGATACAAAACTACAATTTTTTACAAGTATATTTGATTAAGATTTAAAGATTCATGCAACAAAAAAAGGTACTCATCGCGCCATTAGATTGGGGACTTGGTCATGCAACAAGATGTATCCCAGTTATTACTGCGTTTATTGAACTTGGCTATCATGTAACGATTGCTACAGAAGGAGCACACGAAATAATTTTAAGAGAAGCCTTTCCTGGTTTGACTTTCCTTAGATTAAAAGGATATGGAATTCGTTATTCTAAAAAAGAAGATGGCTTTGTATTTAAAATGATTGTGCAGATTCCTCGAATTTTGTACAACATCTTTAGAGAGTTTTGGTGGTTATATAAAACAAATCGACACCAACCATTTGACTTGATTGTTTCTGATAATCGACTTGGTTTTTTTCACTTTAAAACACCTACTGTATTTATCACACATCAGCTGAATATACAAACGCCTTATGGCTGGTCCACTAAACTATTACAATGGATGCAGTATAATTGGCTTCAACTTTTTTATACCATGGTTTGGGTGCCCGATATGGAAGGCGACCAAAATCTTTCTGGCATTTTAGGAAATCCAATATTAAAACCATCGGTGCCGGTTTGGTATATGAACTGTTTGTCTAGGTTAAATGCTTTTGCCACCAATCAGGTGGATGATCAAGGACCTGCACTCCTGTTTTTAGGGATTTTGTCTGGACCGGAGCCACAAAGAAGCATTTTTCAAGAGGTCTTATGGGTAGAAGGGAATCTACTCCAACAGCCGTTTAAACTCATCGCTGGCACAGCTGGTCAGCCCAATAACCAAGCTGTTTCTGCAGTTGGGTCCATCGTACCACACTTGGACGGACCAGATATGGTCAAATGGATTGAAAATACAAAGTATATTATTAGCCGCGGTGGCTATACAAGCTTAATGGAACTCATTCCGCTCAATAAGCCACTCATTTTAGTACCTACACCTGGACAAACAGAACAGGAATATTTGGCTAAAAGATGGCAAGAAAAAGGTTGGGCCATTGCATTTGATCAAAGCAGTTTTCATCTTGAAACAGCCTTGAAAGAAGCTAGCAATTTTAAGTACCAACCCATCCCTTTTAAAAGCTTTACAAAAGATGCATTGGAAGCAACCTTAAAGCAAGTAAATTTGTAGCATGGCTGTACAAAAAACAGGAGATGGGATTTTTGAAAAATTATCCGACTATTTAATCATTGATGTTCGAAGTCCTGGAGAGTTTGCACATGCACATATCCCAAGTGCTTTTTCACTACCTCTTTTCACCGATGAAGAACGTGCAGCAATTGGTACCACCTATAAACAAGAAAGCAGAGCAGCTGCTATTAAATTAGGGCTTCCTTTTTTTGGCACAAAGATGCAAAACATGATTGAACAAGTTGAGGGATGGTCTACTATCTATGAAAAAATAAATGGTAAGAAACCCACCATTTTAGTACACTGTTGGAGAGGCGGCATGCGAAGCGCTGCGGTTGCTTGGCTGTTAGACTTATATGGTTTTAAAACAGAACAACTTAATGATGGCTATAAGGCTTATCGCAATTGGGTTTTAGCGCAGTTCGAAAAAAATTATTCAATGAAAGTATTGGGTGGTTTTACGGGATCAGGTAAAACAGAAATATTATTACAGCTACAAAAGAGCAAGTTGCCCGTCGTTGATTTAGAAGGTTTGGCCAATCATAAAGGATCTGCATTTGGTGCGCTTGGACAAAATGAACAAGCCAGTCAAGAGCAATTTGAAAATAATTTAGCAGAAACATTATCGAATACAAGTGCTGCTCATCCGTATTTTTGGATAGAGGACGAAAGCCAAAGAATAGGAACAAATATGTTGCCTATTACTTTTTTTAAAAATATGCGCAATAGTATTTGTTATTTTATTGACATCCCCTTTGATGCTCGTCTGCAATTTATCGTTCAAGCTTATGGAAAGTTTGCAGTAACTGATTTAATTGCCGCCACTTTGAGAATTCAAAAAAGACTGGGAGGATTAGAGACAAAAACTGCAGTGAATTTATTGGTTGAAAACAATATTGAGGGCGCTTTTTCTATTTTATTAAAGTATTATGATAAGGTCTATTTAAAAAATATTGAAAATGCTGCTATTCCAAAATTTAAAACAGAAAAAATAGTAGCTTCAGAAGTCGATTCAATTCATAACGCAGGCCTATTAATGCACCTTTAATTTTAGTATATGTTTCAGCAATTTTTGGCGTGGTGGTTTTTCACAGTGAGGGGATGGAGAACGGAAGGTAATTTTCCATACGCATTAAAGCAGTCTGTGATCATTGCGGGCCCTCATACCCATGGAGTAGATTTTTTCCTTGGTTTGGCGGTACGCCAAAAAATGCATTTTAAATTTGTACATTTTTTGGGTAAAAAAGAGCTTTTTAACCCCATTACTGGGTGGTTTTTTAGACTTTTAGGGGGTCATCCTGTAGATCGAAGCAAAAAGAACAATATGGTAGAGCAGGTGGTGGCCCTTTATCGAAAAAATGAACGCTTTCATATTGCAATTTCCCCAGAAGGCACGAGAACAAAGGTCCTTAAATTTAGAACAGGCTTTTACCATATCGCCAAAAACGCAGGGGTGCCTATTTTGATGGTGGGCTTTGATTTTGGCAAAAGAAGGGTGGGCTTTGCTGAGCCTTTCTTTACCAGCAATGATGAATCTGCCGATTTGCGCTCAATTGTCAATTTTTTTAAAGAATTTAAGGGCTATGTACCAGAATATGGCATCACGGACGATATAGTATGTTAAAAACAAGTGATTTTTTATTTTTGTTTTATTCCTATGCCGTAGTTTCTTATTTTTGTCTCAGTAATAACTCGATTATTCACATACTAAAAACAGACTTAACATGAAAAGTAAAATTTTTTTAGCGCTTGCTCTTATAAGCTTAGGTGCTTTCTCTTGCGTTAGCCCTAAAAAATTACAAGAGGCAGAAGCAAAATATGGTCAATTAAACGGCGCATATGCTGATCTTCAAAGTAAATATCGTGATGCACAAGATGCAACTTCAAAAGCAAAAAATGATGCGGATAAAATTTCAGCTGAAAGAAAATCTTTAGAAAATCAAATTGTTGATTTAAATAAGCAAATCGACTTTTTAAAACAAAACAACAATGTAGTCTTAAGTCAACTTAAAGACATGTCTGTTGTAACAGGTGCACAAGCAGAAAGCATCAAAAAGTCTTTAGACAATATTGGTGCAAAAGATAATTATATCCAAGGCTTACAAAGCTCTATGGCTCGTAAGGATTCCATCAACATGAATTTGGTGATGAACTTGAAAGGCGTATTGGGCGACTTGAACGACGAAGATGTAAATGTGAAAGTGGATAAGGGTGTGGTATACGTTGACATTTCTGATAAATTATTATTCAAAAGCGGAAGCTTTAATATCACTGACAAGGCTAAAACCGTATTGGGTAAAGTAGCTAAAGTATTAGCAGCTCAGCCATCTATCGAATTTATGGTAGAAGGACATACAGATTCTCAACAATTATTAGACAATGGTTCTGTATTAGAAGACAACTGGGATTTATCTGTAAAGCGTGCAACAACTGTAGTGCGTATTTTACAAGATACTTATGGTTTGGATCCTAAGCGTATGACTGCAGCAGGTAGAGGTGAATATGCACCACTAGTTGGTAATGATAATTCAGACAACAGGGCTAAAAACAGAAGAACAAGAATTGTGATCTTACCTCAATTAGATCAATTCTTTAAATTATTAGAGAACAAGTAGTCGTTAAAACAATCATTCTCTTTAAAGATTGATTTAACTTTCTAACAAGATTTTTCAGGGCACCCACAACAGGTGCCCTGATTTTTTTATCATTTTTAGTTTTCCACCTGCTTTATAATTGCATCAAGTACACGTATCTTCGCAGGATGCAACAAGCGTATTTGAATGGATTAAATGAACAACAAAAAGAGGCCGTACTGCACCTTAAAGGGCCCTTGATGATTATTGCGGGAGCGGGAAGTGGTAAAACAAAAGTATTGACTTCTCGTATTGCGCATTTAATGCATAATGGCGTGGACTCTTTTAATATCTTGGCGCTTACTTTTACCAACAAGGCTGCTGCCGAAATGAAAGAAAGGGTGGAAAAAGCCCTTGGCAACACCGAAGCCCGCAACTTATATATTGGCACTTTCCACAGCGTATTTGCACGTATATTAAGAGCAGAAGCTGCCAAGCTTGGCTATCCACAGAGTTTTACCATCTATGATACCGACGATTCAAGGTCTGTTTTAAAGCAAGTGATCAATGATATGGGCTTGGATGATAAATTGTATAAACCCAATATTGTACACAATCGTATCTCGTCAGCTAAAAATGCTTTGGTGGGTCCTAGTGAATATGCGATGGACAATTTTTTGAAGCAGGAAGATGCTAGGTCCAATCGTCCTCAAATTGCAGAAATTTATGCAAGCTATGTAGCAAGATGTTTTAAAAGTGGGGCCATGGATTTTGATGACCTACTTTTTAAAATGCATGAACTATTGCGCGACTTTCCAGAAGTACTGCACAAGTACCAACACAAGTTCAAATATATTTTAATTGATGAGTACCAGGATACCAATCCGGTGCAGTATCAAATTGCAAAACTACTTGCAGCGGTGCACGAAAATCTTTGTGTGGTGGGTGATGACGCACAAAGTATTTATAGCTTTCGTGGTGCCACCATCGAAAACATTTTACAATTTCAAAAAGATTATGACGACGTTAAGTTAGTCAAGCTTGAACAAAATTATAGAAGCAGTAAGTCCATCATCGAAGTGGCAAACTGTGTGATCAAAAATAATAAGGGTCAAATACCAAAAGAGCTTTGGACGGATAACGAAGAAGGTGACAAAATTAAGCTGGTGCGAACAATGACCGACAATGATGAAGGAAAATTTGTTGCAGATAGTATCCAAGAAAATAAATTAAGAAACCATTTTTACAATAAAGACTTTGCTATTTTATATAGGACCAATGCCCAGTCAAGATCATTCGAGGAAAGCTTAAGAAGAACAGGCATTACCTATAAGATCTACGGTGGGCTTAGCTTCTATCAAAGAAAGGAGGTCAAAGACTTTATCGCTTACCTACGTGTCATTGCCAATCCAAAAGACGAAGAAGGCTTAAAAAGAATTATCAACTACCCAGTTAGGGGGATTGGTAAAACGACAGTGGAAAAATGTTTGGTGATAGCAAGTGAACAAAATATAACTTTTTTTGAAGTACTAGATAAAGCAAAAGGTTTTGGTTTTAAAGCAGGTACGCTCAATTCTATAGAAGAGTTTGTAACGATGGTAAAATATTTTCAAAATCTCTTAACTAAAAATAATGCCTACGATGTGGCGGTGCAGGTTGGTAAGAGTACAAATATCATTAAGGAGCTCTTCAACGACAAGTCTACCGAAGGATTAGCACGTTATGAAAACGTTCAAGAATTATTGAACTCCATTAAAGAGTGGACAGAAAGCCCGAGCAATGACGATGGTGAATTGGGAGATAAAAGTTTGGGCTCTTATTTACAACAGATCACTTTAATTACCGATGCAGATAATGACAATGGCAACGAAGACACTGTAAAATTAATGACGGTGCACGCAGCAAAAGGGTTGGAATTTGATTGTGTGTTTGTAGTTGGCTTAGAAGAAACCTTATTCCCAAGTGGGATGAGCGTGAATACAAGAGAAGAATTAGAAGAAGAGCGTAGATTATTTTATGTTGCTGTCACGCGCGCAAAAAAACATTTATGGTTAAGCTATGCGAATTCAAGATATCGATTTGGGCAACTAGTACAAAATGATCCAAGTAGATTCATTGAGGAAATGCCAGAAGAAAAATTAGATAAATCCAGTGCAGGCGGCGGAGCAAGAAACCAATCTAGCGGATGGGGCAGCGCCTACGACAGAATGCACGGGGGCAATAAGTCGGGCTATTGGAATGAATCTAAGCCAAAAGCCTCCGGCGATACCAAGCCTAGCTACTTACCAGTCACGCCACCAAGTACCCTCAATAAAAACCATATTCCTTCGGCCAATTTTGCCGCGGCTGACCCAACTGCACTAGAAGAGGGCATGAAAGTAGAGCATCAAAAATTTGGCTTTGGCATCATTAAAACCATTGAAGGCTCTGCGCATAACCCCATAGCCAATATCCTTTTTGATCTGAATGGTGAGAAAAAGATCATGTTGAACTATGCTAAATTAATGATCATCAACAGCTAAGTGATGTAGACATTGGGATCTAAATTGGCATCAACAGGCTATTTGTTGTCTTTCGATATCGGAAAAATAACGCCATTATACCCCTTCTTGGGCTAGCAAGCCGTCCAATTTGATTATTTTTGCACTAGACTGAATAAAAAAGCAATTATGATTACAACAGGCAATACCATCGTGAGCATTTATACAGAAATGACACCGAATCCAGAAACAATGAAGTTTGTGGCCAACAAACTATTGTATCCAGGTAAAAGTTTAGATGTAGCAGAAGAAGCCTTGGCAACCGCTTCTCCATTGGCGAAAGAATTATTTAGTTTCCCTTTTATCAAAAGTGTTTTTATCGCTAGCAATTTTGTGACATTGACAAAAACAACTGATACCGAAGATTGGCAGGATGTCATTCCTACCATCAAAACATTCTTGAAAGAATATTTAGAAGCAGGTGGTGTAGTCGTGAATGAAGATGAAGTTGCTAAGATGAAACAAGAGGCAACCAATGTGGTGTCTGCTGATGATGATGATATCGTAAAGCGTGTTAAAGAATTATTAGAAAACTATGTAAAGCCAGCGGTTGAAATGGATGGCGGTGCAATACAGTTTAAAAGTTATAAGGAAGGTATCGTGAACCTGATGTTACAAGGTTCTTGTAGTGGTTGTCCATCTAGTATGGTCACTCTTAAAGCGGGCATCGAAGGTATGATGAAGCGTATGATTCCCGAAGTAAAAGAAGTCGTAGCAGTAGCGGAGTAGTTGGCCATTCTGCTGCGCTTTTAAAAAGATAGCGCACCAGAATTAGCCCTCTAATGATTTTGTTCAAAAAATTAAAAATTTTTCGAACTAGTTATATTTTTTTCTTTTTTCAATTATAAAGAAAAAAATATTTAACATCAAATGATTTTGTTCAAAAAATTAAAAATTTTTCGAACCTCTTTGTTTTCAATTTTTATTCTTCTATAGTTTGTTATAAAGCGCGCTCAATTTCTCTCGTGTCATGATGCTTTCCCAATTAGGGCCCAAAGCATTCTCCCACAATGGTTTCATACCCAGAGACACATTGATCATTGCATCAAATTGTTCCTCTGTTAAATTCGCACAGATCCCAACTGGAATATCAATATTGTTTTTAGCCACCATGTTTTTAAACTCTTTAACGCCGGCTGGATAATATTCCTCAAGGTGATTCATCACGATACAGTTACCTATACCGTGTTTAGTTCCTAATAAATAACTTAAGCCATAGCTCACTGCATGCGCCACACCTACTTGGCTATAAGCAATACTCATTCCGCCTGCATAAGAAGCCATCATTAATTGATCATCGCACTCGTCGTCCCAGGTATTTTTTTCTACAAACACTTTTCTGCAAAGCTCAAGCGCTTTTTCTCCATAGCTCTTGCTAAACTCATTTAAGAATGTACCTTCTAAACTTTCAATGCAATGAATATAACAATCCATGCCTGTATAAAAACGTTGATTTGCAGGCGCATCCTTTGTTAATTCAGGATCTAGAACAATTTGATCAAATGGCGTAAAGTCTGAGTTCATTCCTAGCTTACGTGTTGGACCGGTTAATACAGTGGTACGGCTTACTTCTGCGCCCGTGCCACTTAATGTTGGAATACCGGCTTTATACACACCAGCTTGTTGCACTAAATCCCATCCTTGGTAATCTGCAGAAGAACCAGGATTTTTCATCATCAAGGCAACTGCTTTGGCTAAATCTAAAGTTGATCCGCCACCAATGCCAATAATACCACTCACTTCACCAAACTCGGCTTTTAAGCTTGCCGATAATGCATCCACCTGTGTCGTCTTTGGTTCATAAGTCACATCTACAAATACAATTTTGTCTTTGCCTCTTAAAGGCACCCTACTTGCCAAAGGTTTTCCTTCAAAAAAATGATCTAGAAAAAATATCATTGGAAAATCGCCCTTACGATGCGGGGCAATAATTTCATCTACTTGATTAAAAGCACCACGTCCATACACTACATAGTCCACCATTTTAAAATTACGAAACTGCATAATTATTTTTTTACTCGTATCAAAGTTACAATCTTATTCATAAAAAGCGACCCCGTGGAGTTGCTTTTAGTTTACTGTGCTAATTTCTTTTGTAGTGCCTCTAATGAAACGCCTTTTGTTTCTGGTACTTTAGTTAAAATCCAAACTAATTGTAATGCCATCATCACAGTAAAGAAAGCAAAAATGGGCCAAGGATTGTCTTTGAAAATGCCGCTTTCGCTATCTAAAAATACGGGTGTGACCAATGTGATTAATGCGGCAAATACCCAATGAATACTGGCGCCGAAGGCTTGGCCCTTGGCTCTAATTTGAGTAGGGAAGATTTCTGATATCAATACCCAAATAACCGCACCCTGTCCAATAGCATGTGCTGCTATAAATAATAGTAAAAAACTAAGCATGAACTCCGGTGCGCTATGATAAATAAAACCGTAGGCCACCATGGATAAGCTAATAATGTATCCAAAAGATCCAATGATCAATAAAGTCTTCCGACCAATACGGTCAATTAACCAAAGACCTACAAACGTAAATACCAGGTTCATTAAACCTAAAGAAATAGAACTTAATAAAGAATTGTCTTTTGCAAAACCCGCTTCTTCTAAAATTCTTGGTGCATAATATAAAAGAAAATTAATGCCCGAAGCCTGATTAAAAAAAGCTACGAAAAAAGCAATGGAAATTATTTTACGATGATGTTTTGTAAATAATTGAATAGTGCCTTGTGCTTTTTCTTCCTCATAAGCTGTTTTTATTTCTTGAATCGTTTGATCAATATTTTCTACCCCCACAATGGCTAAGTTTGCTCTAGCGCCCACCTCGTCGTTTTTAACAGAGAATAACCATCTTGGACTTTCTGGTAAACCCAGTGTCATTAAAGTATAAATGATAGAAGGAATTAATAAAACAGCTAACATCCAACGCCAATCGTTTTCACCACCAACACCTGCTAAAAAATAATTAGATAAATAAGCAATTAAAATACCAAATACAATATTGAACTGGTACATGCCGACTAATTTTCCTCTATTATTTTTATTAGAAATTTCAGATATATAAGTTGGCGCTGCTACAGAAGATACACCAATGGCAATACCTCCAATCAATCTAAAGAAAGAAAAGGTATAAGGATCTTGCGCCAATGCAGATCCGATGGCAGATGCGATAAACATAATACCTAACCATATCAACACTTTTTTACGACCATACTTTTCTGTTGGTGCACCTGCAAATACAGAACCTATTACGGTACCCCATAATGCCATGGACATAATAAAGAATCCATGAAACCAAGGTGTGGTTTGCCATAACACTTGAATAGGTTTATCAGCACCAGAAATCACCACCATATCAAAGCCAAAAATAAATCCAGCTAAGGCAGCAACTATGGTTGATTGAAATAATTTTCCTTTGTTCATTTGTTTATTTTAAAAGTTGAGCCGCTTTGATTAAATCTTCGGGGGTATCTATTTCTACACCCATATAATGAGTGACAGCCATTTTAATGGATACGCCATTTTCTAAATAACGTAAGCACTCAATTTTTTCTGCTGCTTCTAATGGCGATATGGGCCAATTCGTAAAATTGATTAAAGCTTGTTTTTTAAATGCATAGACACCTACGTGATCATAATAAGTAATCGCATTGTCTGTTGACCTTGGATAAGGAATCACACTGCGTGAAAAAAATAAGGCATTCCAATTTTTATCGACTGCTACTTTTACATAGTTAGGATCCTCAATGGATGCTGGATTGGTTAATACTTGCATTAGTGAAGCTACTTGTACATTTGCATCCTCAAAACAGGCTAGTACTTGTTCTAGTGGTGCACGTTTCACAAAGGGTTCGTCCCCTTGTACGTTGACCACTATATCTATGTCTAAATTTTTGATGGCTTCCGCAATTCTATCCGATCCGCTTTCGTGTTCTTTTATACTCATAATGGCCTTGCCGCCATTGGCAACAATTTCATTAAAAATAATTTCACTATCTGTCACCACATACACTTCGTCAAACAAACCTGTTGCCTTTGTATTATCATAAGTATGTCGAATCACGGATTTGTCACCAAGCATTTGCATCAGCTTTGCTGGAAACCTTGTAGCTGCGTACCTGGCTGGTATAAATGCGCCAATCTTACTCATGGATAAATCTAATTTATACTATTTTGAAAAGCGATGGATTAATAATCTGATTTGATTGATTTGTTAAATGGCGCTTTTAATTGATAAGACAACGAACCGTCTAGTGTATTATCCATCACATCTAAACCATATACAATCTGATCCATCGGTGTATCATTATAGGTTCCTAAAATACGATCCCAGAAAGAAAAAATATTACCATAATTGCTATCCGTTTGAGGACGCGTAATATGGTGGTGTACTCTATGCATATTTGGAGATACAATAATATAACCAACCGTTTTATCAAACCATTTTGGAATACGAATATTTGCATGATTGAACTGCGTAAGTACCACACTTAAACTTTGATACAACATCACCATCCAAATAGGTGTACCCAAAATAAAAACTGCAAGAATAGCGAAAACAGCTCTCACCACCGACTCTCCTGGGTGATGTCTATTTCCTGTAGTGGTGTCCACCATCGTATCTGCATGATGCACCATATGAAACTTCCATAAAAATTTGACTTTATGTTCAATCATATGTACCAAATAAGCACCGATAAAATCTAATAGCAATAGACCCGCAATCGCTTCGACCCAAGGATTCAAATGAATGATCTGCATTAATCCAAAATGTTGTTGCACCGTCCAGTCGCTGGCCTTTACCATAATGAGTGCAAATGCAAAATTGACCACAATGGTGGTAAAAGTGAAAAATAAATTAAGCCCTGCATGTTTCAACTTATTGTACTTAAAATTAAAAAGGGGTACTGCAAATTCTACCAACCAAAAAGAAGTAATACCACCCGCCAATAACAATGCTCGGTGCAAACTTGGAATGGTTTCAAAATAGATTTTTATCGCCTCTAACATAGCATTTTGTTTTATGCATAAATGTAAATAAAAAACCCGATGTTCTACTGTCAGATACACCGGGTTCTTCTTAAGTCTTGTTAAAGACTTGGTATAGGATAGGGATTAACTATTTAACATTAATGGCATGACCAACATCAACAAGTCCTCTCCTGGAGCTTGTTCTGAAGGTTTGATCAAACCCGCCTTACTAGGTGTAGACAATTCTATAAAGACCTCATCCGTGTCCGCTGCATTCAACATCTCAATCAGAAACTTCGCGTTGAAGGCAATTTGGATATCTTCTCCTTGGTATTCACAACTCATGCGCTCATTCCCCTCAAAACTGAAATCAATATCTTGTGCAGCCATCTGTAATTCATTGCCAGCAATATTTAAAGCTACCTGATTGGTGCTTTTATTACTAAACACATTCACGCGGCGTAATGCATTTTGAAAGTCATGCTTATTCACTGTTAAACGATAAGGATTGTCCGCTGGAATCACCACTTTATAGTCTGGGAATCTTGCATCAATCAATCGGCAGATTAATTGTGTAGACCCGTGTGCTACAAATAAGTGGTTGTTGTTAAAGCTAACCGTGATGGAATCATCATTATCAGGCAAGGCGTTCTTTAATAAATTAAGTGGCTTTTTAGGCACGATGAAAGAAGCATTTTGAGTCGCTTTCACATCCGTTCTTTTATAACGTACCAAACGGTGTGCGTCTGTAGCTACAAACTGAACGCTCTCCTTTGTTAGTTCAAAGAAAACGCCTGTCATAGCAGGACGCAAATCGTCGCCGCTAACAGCAAATAACGTTTTGTTGATGGCTGTTAACAAACCACCACTAGTCATATTAAAACCTGTTGTATCATCTGCTGTAGGCTCCTTTGGAAAATTATCTGGATTTTCTCCCATCACTTTATACTTTCCATTATCGCTTGTAATTTCTACTGCATAGTTCTTATCAATATTAAAAGTCAGTGGTTGGTCTGCAATATTTTTTAAAGAATCAATTAAGATTTTTGCAGGAATACAAACACGTCCGTTCACCTTGCTCTCTACTTCCATTTGAACGCGCATGACTGTTTCTAAATCAGTCGCTACAATGTTCAATTTTTTATCTTCTATTTCGAATAAAAAATCTTCCAAGATAGGCAATACAGTATTGGTATTAATAACACCAGCAATTTGTTGAAGGTGTTTTAATAAAGAAGAAGAAGATACAATAAACTTCATGCGTTCAATTTTTGATTTTTTTGGGTGGCTGTTTACCCTTGAATAACTAGAACGAAACTAAATCAAAATCTTAAGATTAAAAAGCTATTTTAGCAATTCTTATTGACATTATGAAGAAAGTTCGAATTGGCAAGGAGCAAGCTATACAAAGGATACGGCACTATTGTGCGTACCAAGAAAGGGCCCAACAAGAGGTCAGGGATAAGCTATACGAACTGGGTATGACCAAGGACGAAGTGGAAGAAATTATGTCGGACCTGATTGCCGAAAATTTCTTAAACGAAGAGCGATTTGCTATTCAATTTGCGGGCGGGCATTTTAGAATTAAGGGTTGGGGTAAGATTAAAATTCAACACGCATTACAACAAAAAAGGGTCAGTAGTTACAATATCAAAATTGGATTAAAAGCCATTGATGGGGATGCCTATCTCAAAACCTTAGAACAGCTAGCGACTAAAAAATGGAATAGCTTAAAGGGAGAGCGAGGTCTAAGCCGTATGGCAAAAACATATGCATTCTTGCAGCAGCGTGGATTTGAGCCAATTTTATACCAGCCCATTTTGCAGCAGCTTTATAAACCCTAGGTAAAAAGCCTATCCATAAAATTGCATTATATTTACATAGCATTTTTAGAACAAAAATAGCCTTACTCAAGTCCTATCTGCGTATGGCTTTAACCCTATTTTTTATGACTTTAGAGTACGCAACAAAGGCATTGTTCACGGGTTCAGAATGGTTGTATGATATAGTAATACATATCGAAAACGATATAGTCGTTGGAATCAATCAAAAGGGATTTGATGCCAGCAGCGCAATGCCATTTATTATTCCTGCACTAATTGATTTACAATTATACGGTGCTGATGGAAAATTATTATCTGAGTTTCCTGAAAAAGAGACCATTGAAAAAATTTATCAATACTGCATAGAAAGTGGCACTGGTTTTTTTCAACCCACAATTGCATCCCAGAGCATAGATGTAATATATGCATCCATTGATGCTGTGAAAGCTTATCAAGCATCTGGTGGAAAGGGTTGTATTGGATTACACATAGAAGGACCCTGGATTCATACAAACAAAAAAGGCGCGCATGATACTTCAGTGATACATGTGCCTGATATGAAAGAGGTTGAGTCTATTGTAGCCTATGGAAAAGATACCATTAGCATGATTACACTTGCGCCTGAAGTTTGTACGCCAGCAATTATTAAAACCATTCAGGCTGCAGGTATTGTTGTTTCTGCTGGTCATACCAATGCGTCTTATGAAACCGCAATACAGTTTTTTGATGATGGCATTCCTGTTGCAACACATCTTTTCAATGCGATGAGTGCCTTTCAGCATCGTGCACCAGGCGTTGTGGGCGCATTGTTCAATCACCCAACCGCTATGAGCAGTATCGTTCCAGATGGTCATCATGTTGATTTTGCTGCAATACGAATTGCTAAAAAAATAATGGGGGATCGTTTGTTTTGTATAACTGACGCGGTAACATCAACCAGCACGGGATTGTATCAACACACACTGGTTGGTGACAAATACGAATCAGCTGGAACCCTTAGTGGCTCAGCATTAACACAAATAAAATCAATTCAAAACTTAGTGGAACATGTAGGCATACCGTTAGATGAGGCAATCAAAATGTGTAGTGTATATCCAGCCAAACTGATGCAACATAAAAATATAACTGGTACAATAGAAGTCAATAAAAAGGCCAATCTACTTTGTTTATCAGCAGAATTGGCCATTCTAAATAAGGTTATAAATTATTAAAGTTCTTTTCCAAAAGCGTTCCAGCCCTGTGCAGTAATATCAAATAAATTATTTCCTTTGGTGATCAATTTAGTACCCTCTGATGCATCACACATATATCCAATCACACTGATCTCTTCTTGCATCGTCATTTTATCATAGTCTGCTTGCTTCATGGTAAACAACAATTCATAATCTTCTCCACCATTCAAAGCACACACGGTGGCATCTAATCCAAACTTAAAGGCAGCAGCCTTACTTGCTTCGTTGATAGGAATTTTATCCTCATAGATTCTGCAGCCCAACTCAGATTGTTTACACAAGTGCAATACATCAGAACTCAGGCCATCGCTGATATCCATCATGGATGTTGGTTTGATGGCTAATTTTTCAAGCAATTCAATAATGTCTTTTCTTGCTTCTGGTTTTAACAATCTTCCTACGATATAATCTTCATTTTCTAAATTAGGTTGTATCTGTGGGTTTTCTAAAAAGATTTGTTTTTCGCGTTCCATCAATGTTAATCCTAAAAATGCAGCGCCCAAATCTCCAGATACACAAATTAAATCGCCCGACTCGGCGGTGCTTCTTTTAATGTATTCATCTGGTGCCACTTCACCCAGTGCGGTTACAGAAATAATCAATCCTTTTTGAGAAGTGGAGGTATCTCCTCCAATTAAATCCACACCATATTTATCACACGCAATGGCTACGCCTTCGTAAAATTCCTCTAGCGCTTCTAGGCTAAAGCGATTACTGAAAGCCACGCTCATCGTGATTTGTGTGGGATGCGCATTCATTGCATAAATATCGCTTAGGTTCACCACCACTGATTTATATCCAAGATGTTTTAATGGGGTATACATTAAATCAAAATGCACGCCTTCAATTAATAAATCTGTTGTGATCACAGTTTGTTTTCCAAAATGATCTATCACTGCTGCATCATCACCTATTGACAACAGTGTTGATGCATTAAGTGTTTCAAAGTTTTGTGTTAATCGATCTATCAATCCAAACTCACCTAATTTTTCTATCTCTGTTCTTTCTGTTGACATAAATTATTACTATTACTTTTATTTACTCCTTGAATATGTATGCTTTACTTCTCTATAAATTGCCACCATTCACTACGGATAATAATTGATCATGAATAAAACCATTGGTTGCTATGATACCCGGCTGGTATGGATTATAAGCGTTACCCATTAAGTCTGTTACTTTTCCTCCTGCTTCTTCTACCATTAAAAATCCTGCAGCACTATCCCAGGCCTGAAGTTTGTGTTCATAAAAGCCATCAAATCTTCCAGCAGCGGTCCAGCATAAATCTAATGCTGCGCTTCCGAGTCGACGAACTGGTATTGCTTTTCTTACTAGTTTTTCAAAAACTTGTAAGGGTCCGTTTTCACTATCTAAATATTGATAAGGAAATCCGGTCACCAAGCAGCTATGTAAAATGGAATCCTTATTACTAACCTTAATTGGCCTCCCGTTTAGAGTAGCTCCTTGTCCTTTTTCTGCAAAAAACAATTCATTCATGAATGGATTGTATACTGAGCCTAGAATCATTTCTCCTCTATGTTCCACACCAATACTTACACAACAAATCGGGATGCCATTTGCAAAATTAATGGTGCCGTCAATGGGGTCTATGATCCATTTTGTATCAGATACCGAAGCCATCTCGCCTGTTTCTTCACTAAGTATAAAATGATCTGGAAATTGGGATTGAATTAAGCCAATAATGGCTTTTTCTGAGGCGTGGTCTGCCTCGGTGACTAGGTCGTTTATAGAAGATTTACTAGCAATTGTAAACGTACCGTTAAAAAAACGTGTCAACTCTTTTGCTCCGAGTTCTACAGCCTGAATTAGCGTATTTTTAATCATGATACAAAAGTAGGTTCGTTTGCTCGAATAACATTCGTATTTTTGATTCTATTTCGTAAAAGTAAAACCCTATTTTATAGATGGCCATATTTGAATTTAATTTACCCAAAAGCCTTTCTAAAGCACTTGGTCTTCCAACAAAAAGCCCAAGAACTGCACAAATGCGTGTTTTAAAAAAATTACTTAAAAGGGCGCAATACACTGCTTTTGGACAAAAATTTAAGTTCGAGGAGATTTTAAAACACCGTCATATTGGTAAAAATTTCCAAGAAACAGTTCCAACTTATAATTATAATAAGATCTATAAAGATTGGTGGCATTTAACACTTGAGGGCGAATCCGATATTTGTTGGCCAGGAAAGATCAACTATTTTGCTTTAAGCAGTGGTACAAGCGAAGCAGCTAGTAAATATATACCCATTACCAATGACTTATTAAGAGGTAATAAAATCATCATGATCAAGCAATTGATAAGCTTTTTTAAATATCGTGAAATACCATTGTCTGCAATGGGGCGTGGATGGCTCACATTGGGTGGTAGTACAGATTTACAAAAAGGTGCGGGTTATTATGCAGGGGACTTAAGTGGAATCACTGCAAAAAAATCACCTTTTTGGTTTCAACCATTTTACAAGCCTGGTAAAAAAATTGCTAAAGAACGAGATTGGAATAAAAAATTAAAAGAGATTGTAGAGAAAGCACCCGATTGGGATATTAGTTTTGTGGTTGGCGTGCCTGCATGGATACAGATGTGTATTGAGATGGTGATAGAGCGCTACAAGCTTAACAACATCCACGAAATCTGGCCCAATCTAACCTTGTTCGTTCATGGTGGAGTAAGTTTTGAGCCATATAAACATGGTTTTGAAAAACTATTAGGAAAACCGATCGAATATGTAGAAACCTATTTAGCAAGCGAAGGGTTTTTAGCATGGCAGGATAAGCAAAACGCAGTAGGAATGCGCTTAACGTATAACCAACATATCTTTTTTGAATTCGTTCCTTTTGATGAAAACAACTTTGACGAAAATGGAGAAATGGTGGAAGATCCAGAAACCTTAATGATTCACGAAGTAGAAGAAGGTAGAGATTATGCATTATTAATAAGTACCCCGGCTGGTGCTTGGCGTTATTTAATTGGAGATACGGTTCGTTTTCTAGATAAGGCCAACGCAGAAATTATCATCACCGGAAGAACAAAACATTTTTTAAGCCTTGTTGGTGAGCACTTGAGCGTAGACAATATGAACAAAGCCATTCAGCTAGTAAGCGAAGAATTAAATTTATCTATTCCTGAATTTACTGTAACCGGTGAGCCCGATGGAAGCTTTTTTGGACACCATTGGTATGTAGCTTGTGATCAAGTTATTGACGAAAAATTATTAGCAGAAAAATTAGATGAGAAATTAATTCAACTCAATGACGATTATGAGATTGAAAGAAAAAATGCGCTTAAATCCATTCGCGTTTCTGTGCTGAAAGAAAGTTGTTTTATGGGATTCATGGAAAGCAAGGGGAAAATTGGCGGACAGCATAAATTTCCTAGAGTATTAAAAGGCGGAATGCTTGCAGACTGGAAACTATATATAAAAAATCAAGGCTAATGTTTGTTGAACCATTTTTAAAAGGTTTACTATTGGGTTTGATTTTAAGCCTTTCTATTGGCCCTGTCATTTTTGCAATTGTAAAACAAAGTCTAACCAATGGAAAGCGATCTGGTTATGCATTTGTAGCAGGCGTTTCGAGCAGTGATATGATTTTGCTTTTTATTTGTAATGTATTTACTTCCTTATTTAATTTGGTGCTTAACCACAAGTCAACGATTGCATTAGCAGGTGCGGGGTTTTTATTGTTGATGGGTTTATATACTTTGTTCTTTAAAAAACTAAAATTAGAAAATATGGGGATAGATGGGGTCAATAAAACACTAAGCATCAAAAACTTAATCTCATCTTTTTTATCTGGGTTCATCATGAACACGCTTAACCCAAGTGTATTTTTATTTTGGTTTGCATGGACTGCGGCCATTAATAATAGTGCAGACGATACGCCTAATCCAATTCAATATAAACTTGTTGTATTTGGTACCTGTCTTGGATTTGTATTATTGTCTGATTTAATCAAAGTATTTTTAGCTGGAAAATTAAGAACAAGATTAACTGAAAAAAATCTTATTTGGATCAATCGCATTTCGGGTCTGATCATTTTGATCTTCAGTGCTGTGCTTCTTTATAGTGCATTATTGATCTATTAAATCGAGTTCCTGTTTCTTTCACAAACATTTATACATTTTTTGGCCCTTTTGGTTGGCTTTATTGTAATTTAGACTTGTGAAAAAAATAACCCTTTTGTTGTTTTGTACCTGCCTATTGGTAATGACTAATATAGTGGTAGCACAATCTGGAAATGTACTTGTGTTAAAAGATAGAGGTGTCACTATCAAGTCTTTTACAAAAGACAACTACATTGAATTTGAATTTAGCAACCGTCAGTGGATAACTGGACAAATTCATTGGGTCAAGAACGACTCCATTCAAGTGAAACAATACACACTCCAAACGGTCATGACGACTTATGGCACCTATGGACAAGATACATTAAGATTAGGAACACTCACATTACACATTAACGAGATTCGGGCATTTGCTAAAGACAAGAGTCGTTACCAAAGTGTATTTGCCAATGGTGCCTTTTTAAAATTTGGTGGCGTTCTATATAGTGGATTAAATATCACTAATTCAATTATCAACAAAGAGGCTGTGTTTAGTTCAAGAAATGTGCCTTCTATTGCAGGTGGAATTGTATCTTTTTTTATTGGCAGATGGATGGCCAAAAAAAATCCGCCCTACAGACCAATTGGCAAAAGATTTAGTGTAGAAATTTTATAAGCTTGCCACTAATTTAAAACAGAAATTACATACACTATAATTGATCTACATTTTGATTAAAAAAATTAAACGCATTATTTGGTATTTGTTTATAAGCTCATTACTCTATGTAGTTCTTTTACGTTTTTTATTTCCGCCCATTACTATTACCCAGTTCACAAATGCATTTGGCTTAGGATTAAAGAGAGACTATGTTGCCTGGGAAGACCTTTCATATAATATTAAACTAGCCGCAATAGCGAGTGAGGATCAGGCTTTCCCGGATCATATAGGTGTTGACTGGGAGGCCATGGAAAGAAGTTTTAAAACAAAAAAGAAAAAAAAGAAGTCTAGAATTCCACTTGGGGGTGGCGCTAGTACCATTACACAACAGGTTGCTAAAAATGTATTCTTATGGCAGGGTGGAAAATATGATAAGTACATTCGAAAGCTACCTGAATTTTATTTTACTTTTTTAATTGAGCTTATTTGGGGCAAAGAAAGAATTTTAGAAATGTATTTAAATGTGATAGAAACGGGTCCTGGTTGTTTTGGTGTTGAAGCTGCAGCGCAGCATTATTTTAAAAAATCAGCAAAAAATTTATCACGAGCCGAAGCGGCGATGATTATTGCAGGTCTCCCTAATCCCAAGAAATTCACAGCGCGTCCAATGACAAAAAGAGTTGCATGGCGTTATCCACAAATACTAAGAGAAATGAACAATTTGGAAGGGGACGAGGATGTTCGAGATTTAATTAGAAAAAAATAGCGCTGTTTATCCACCTACTCATACACAATTTTTAATTTGAAATGAATGATTGTGTATAAAGCTGATGAACTTGTGGATTGTTATCGATTTTTAAATTTTCTACAAATTTTGGTTGATCAATTGAATGGCATTTGCAGTACGTTGGTCTCCCGTACCAGACACAATCCCCCATGGGGTTTTTTGATTGATTAAAAGTTCTTTGTAGAGGGTAAATAGTTCAAGTCTAGGAGCAGCATCTGGATATTCACGCATTTCGTCTGCAGCCCATGGTAGGTCTATATCGCAGAGCAAATAAAGATCATAACTACGTTGATTGATTTGTTCTAAAATATAGTGATGACAATTGTTAAACACATATTCACACCATACTTTAATCACATACATATCTGTGTCAATAATTAATTTATTTGTGGTTGCCTGGCTTTGATTGTCTTCGTTTTTTTGATCTAATAATTCAAGAGATTTTTCTTCATTTGCTATCTGGCCCTTTGCAATCATTAATAAATCATCATAGTTGTACTTTGTACCCTTTTCAGATAAATACTGTCTTGCATATTCAGGTGTCCAAATTGTTTGATAGTGTGCAGCAATTGCTGCACAGAGTGTAGACTTGCCTGATGACTCTGGACCCAGCACAACTATTTTTTGAATTGGTTTCATTGCTTCGCTTTTTTATTCCAAGTAATTAAACCTGCAATTGCTAAAATTAATAATACAATAAACTGAAAACTTGTGAACGCATACCCTTTGATAAAGTATAACGGTATGGATGTAATGTTGGTAATAATCCACCAGATCCAACTTTCCACTTTTTTCTTTGCCATCAACCACATCGCAGTATAAGCAGATGCGCTAGCTAATGCATCTGCCCACGGAATCGCATCTGGCGCAAAATTGTTTTTTAAAAATTCTAATACAAAAAACAAGATGGCATAAAATCCTATGAAAACCAACACCTGTTGTAGTCTTTGTGTTGTACTGCTTGAAGTTATATTCAATACATTGGTGACTTGATCATCTTTTTTTCTTGACCACCAATACCAGCCATAGATACTCATGATGGTATAATATAAATTCACGCTTGCTTCTCCTAATAAATGTCCTTTAAAGCTTAGGTAGATATACAATGTAGTATTAATGATGCCAGTGGGGAAAACTAAAATATTTTCTTTTCGGCTGTACCAAACTGAAACAATACCCATGATCACCGCAACCGCTTCTATCCAAGTTGTTTGAAGTAAACCATTGTATACTGCTATAAAAAACTCATTCATACACTAGGATGCTTTCATTTTTTCTAATTGTAATTCCATTCTAAACATTTCGTCACGCAGTTTTGCGGCTTCCATAAAATCCATCGCTTTCGCCATTTTTTCCATTTGCTTTTTTGTTTGCAAAATTGCTTTTTCCATTTGTGGAATCGTTTCGTATTGACTATTTGGTTCTGCTACCATATTGAGCCCATCTGTAGTACGAATGTTGATATTGTCTTGACTAAATCCTTTAATATCCAAGACTGCTGTTTGTTTCATTACCTGTTCTATTGATTTTACAATAGTGGTGGGTGTAATATTATGTTCAATATTGTATTGAATTTGTTTTGCTCGACGTCGATTGGTTTCATCCATGGTGCGCTGCATGCTCATGGTAATTTTGTCTCCATAAAAGATAACACGACCACGTACATTTCTTGCAGCACGACCCGATGTTTGGGTTAATGATTTTTCGTTTCTTAAAAATCCTTCTTTATCCGCATCCAACACCACAACCAAAGAAACTTCTGGTAAATCTAAGCCCTCTCTCAATAAATTTACACCAACTAGTACGTCAATCACACCAAGTCTTAATTCTCTCAATATTTCTACACGCTCTAATGCATCAATATCACTATGGATATATTTAGATTTGATATTGATTTTAGATAAATAGCGATCCATCTCCTCGGCCATCTTTTTTGTTAACGTGGTCACCAATACACGATCACCCATGTCTACCTGCATGGCTATTTCGTCTAATAAATCATCAATCTGGTTTTTGGTTGGACGCACTTCGATTGGGGGATCTAATAAACCAGTTGGACGTACCACCTGCTCTACTATTAATCCATCCGTTTTTTCTAGTTCATATTCTCCCGGTGTAGCGCTCACAAAAATTGTTTGTCCAATCACCCGTTCAAACTCATTAAAATTGAGTGGCCTATTGTCAATCGCGCTTGGAAGCCTAAAACCAAATTCAACCAAATTCATTTTTCTACTTCTATCCCCACCATACATACCCGTTATTTGTGGTATCGTTACATGACTTTCGTCAATCACACATAAAAAGTCTTTTGGAAAATAATCCAATAAACAGAATGGTCTAGTGCCGGGCTTTCTTCGGTCAAAAAATCTAGAATAGTTTTCGATCCCCGTGCAATAACCCAATTCTCTAATCATCTCTATATCATATTCAACCCTTTCTTTTATCCTTGCTGCTTCTTGGTGTTTTCCGACAGATTTAAAATACGCCACCTGTGCACTCAACTCGTCCTGAATTTCTATAATAATTTCTTGTAGCATTTCTTTTGGTGCCATGTATAAATTTGCAGGAAAGATGGCCGCGTTCTCCATGGGCTCAATTCTTTTTCCTGTTTCAACTTCTATACTTTCAATGGCTTCAATTTCGTCCCCAAAAAAAGTAACACGATATCCATAGTCTACATAGGGCAGTCGAATGTCTATTGTATCCCCATTCACCCTAAAAGCACCACGATCAAAGTCGGTCACAGATCGATGGTACAAACTATTCACAAGTGCGTGTAAAAATGCTTGACGGGATAAAATCTGTCCTTGATGAATTCGTATGATTCCATTTTCGTATTCTGTTGGATTACCCATACCATAAATACAACTCACACTAGCCACAATAATGATATCTCTACGGCCACTTAATAATTGTGCAGTTGCTTGAAGCCTTAATTTATCAAGCTCTTCGTTAATGCTTAAATCTTTTTCAATGTACACGCCTGATGTTGGAAGATATGCCTCTGGTTGATAATAATCATAATAAGACACAAAATAACCAACAGCATTATCAGGAAAGAATTGTTTAAACTCGCCATATAATTGAGCAACCAGTGTTTTATTATGGGTAAGTACAAGGGTGGGGCGCTGTATGTTTTGTATTAAATTTGCAATGGTAAATGTTTTACCAGAACCAGTAACACCTAACAGTGTTTGTTGCATATCTCCATTCAATACAGCCTCTGTCAATTGCGCAATTGCAGTTGGCTGGTCTCCCGAGGGTGTGTAGTTGGAATGAAGTTTAAAAGGCATACACAAAGGTAAGCGCAAACCCTAAATATGCTTCCTAAAAATATTGGATTAGAGTTTCCTGTTTAGGTAATTTACATAATCTGGAAGTTCATATGAATATTCCCCTTGCATAAAAGGCGAAGTGACTAAAAAGTCTGCCGTAGTTCTATCACATGCCATTGGAAGATTCCAGGCTACGGCAAGTCTTAATAAGGCCTTTATATCGCTATCATGTGGTTGTGCTTCCATTGGATCAAAAAAGAAAAATATCATATCAATATCCCCTGTTGCTATCATGGCACCAATTTGTTGGTCTCCCCCTAGTGGTCCACTTAATAATTTAATCACCGGCTGATCTAATGCTTCTTCAATTAATCTACCCGTTGTTCCTGTTGCAATTAAACTATGCTTAGACAATACTATTTTATTGTGCACCGCCCATTCAATAATGTCCTTTTTTTTATTATCGTGCGCAATAAGTGCAATTTTTTTTCTTTTATCAAGTTTTCGGATGGATTTCATTGTAAAAATTTAAATCATTATTCTTGTACCCCTTTTCCCATAATTGGAAGCAATGCCAAGATAGCTATAATTATGGTGGTTGGGACCCAAAACAACTTAAGAATTAAAAAAAGGAGGATTATAAAAAGGGGATAGGAAAAAAGTAGTACGGTGAATAAAACTGAGTCAAAAAACACCGTATTTTTTGTTTTTTCTGCAACTACGTTTTTCATCAAATTATAAAAAGGTAGGTGAATTTTATAAAACAAGTTGTTTTTATTGAATTTTGTTGGGATTCTAGGAACTAAAATATTTTGTTTTAATTGATCGAATACAATTTGATTAAATAAAAGACGGTCTCTGCTATTTTGTATTAATAGAATACAATCCATTTCGGAAACAACCAAATTAACTGTTTTACCAATCCCCTTAAATTGATTAAATGCAATACCCACAATATGTATTTTTGGATGTATGTTTAATTTTTGAATGCCTTCTAAAATTCTTGCAGTGCCTTTTTTAAATGGTTGTAATTCATTGCTATTAATACAAATCCCTTCTATAAAAATTAAAACGGCATAACCCTTGCTTAATAGGTCAATAGATTTATTAAATGCATAATCATTTAAATGTAAAAATTCTTTTCCTTCTCTAAGCCTATAGACTGGGATCATATTTAAGGATTCTAAAATAAATCGGTGTATTGGTTTTTTAAATGCATCTCCTCTTGCTAAAAAATAAACCCTTAGCTTATAATAGGATCCTATAATTAGAGCGTCTAAAAAAGAATTAGGGTGGTTGGCTATAATTAATAATGGTCCCTTTGTTGTAAATAATTGTTTGTTTTTAAGGTGAATCTTATGACAGAATAACCACAAACCCGCTTGTATAAATATTTTTAATAATTGCACCACCCTATAAATATAAAAAAACCGCATCACAAATGATGCGGTCATTACCTACTAACCTTAAAAAAACACGTTTATATTAACTATTGTGTTGCTGCTGCTTCTACCTTAGTGGCAATTTTAGCTCTTATTTTAGCTTCTATTTCATTCGCCATTTCTGGATTATCGTGTAAAATTGTTTTAACCGCATCGCGTCCCTGGCCTAATTTATTTCCTTCATAACTAAACCAGCTGCCACTTTTATTGATGATTTCTAATTCAACGCCCATATCAATAATTTCGCCAATTTTACTAATTCCTTCACCAAAAATAATTTCAAATTCTGCAGCCCTAAATGGAGGTGCTACTTTATTTTTAACCACTTTTACTTTTACTCTGTTTCCAATTGCTTCATCTCCATCTTTAATTTGTGCCATTCTTCTAATATCTAAACGAACAGAAGCATAGAATTTTAAAGCGTTTCCTCCTGTGGTCACTTCTGGATTACCAAACATTACACCAATCTTCTCACGTAATTGATTGATGAAAATACAAACCGTTCCAGTTTTATTAATTGTTGCTGTTAACTTTCTCAAAGCTTGAGACATTAATCTTGCATGTAATCCCATTTTTGAATCACCCATTTCTCCTTCTAATTCACTTTTTGGAACCAGGGCTGCAACTGAGTCAATCACCACAACATCAATTGCTCCAGATAAAATTAAACGATCTGCAATTTCTAATGCTTGTTCACCATAATCAGGTTGTGACACTAAAAGATTATCCACGTCTACACCTAAGCGTTTTGCATATGCACTATCAAATGCATGTTCTGCATCAATGATTGCACACATTCCGCCTTTTTTTTGTGCTTCTGCAATGACATGAATTGCCACCGTTGTTTTACCAGATGACTCTGGACCATATATTTCTATAATTCTACCTTTAGGTAATCCTCCTATTCCTAACGCAGTATCTAATCCAATAGAACCTGTTGAAATCACTTCATGAGGCTCTTGACTGCGCTCATTCATCATCATTACGCTTCCTTTACCATAATCCTTATCGATTTTATCGATGGTTAATTTTAGGGCTTTTAATTTTTCTGCGTTACTCATAGCTTGTCGTTTTATGTTTTAATTTAAATTGAATGTGAAGATAGGTATAAATTGTTAATAAACTAAAATATTTAGTATTATTTTACTAATTTGATTAGTTATTTTTAATAAACTGTCTTTAATTTAATATAAAACATTGATTTTTAATTAATTATAATATTTTTAAAATTAGTAATAAATTTAGTATTTATTTGTTTTTGATTTTAAAGTATTTATCTAGCTGGTATAGTATGTATTTCATAGGATCAAATAAAAGTAGTTCATTTTTAAATAATCTTACAAATAGCAAATGTGTATTACTAGTGTAGTATTCTTTAATAATACATTTATATAAATAAACTAATACTATTACGCCTGTTAATATCTTAATAACTTAGTTATACACCTCTTATCTAATTAAATTCAGATCTATTATACTACTTGAAAGTATTAAAAAATCCCTATCTAGTAAAAGATGACTTATTCTTATTATTAGTATTTTATATATATAAGTATTAAAGTGATTTTAATAAACACAGGTTATACACTGTTAATTAACGTGTATAAAAGGACTAAAAATTATTCAATTTGGTATTTTTTCATATATCCAAATCTCCTTATTCCATTTTTATACCCATATTTTCATTAAAAAACCCCTCTTATCCACTGTTTTTTTATTTATCCACTACACTATTGTGTATTTTAATATAGATACAAATGAATTTCGTTCATATAATATACTAAATTTGCTGCCTATATAATTATAAGATACATATGTCTATTATTCAGAACATTCGTGATAAAGGTGCTTGGATCATCTTTACAATTATTGT
>Ga0304730_1000211_pt1 | contig 52341 bp, 40 predicted proteins | sample M_130628_MF_Meta_FD_190474 | JGI IMG/M metagenome (GOLD analysis project Ga0304730, IMG submission 190474) | Freshwater microbial communities from Lake Montjoie, Canada to study carbon cycling - M_130628_MF_MetaG (v2) (version 2) | ecosystem: Environmental > Aquatic > Freshwater > Lake | place...
CCCCCCCCCCACAAAAAAAAACTCAACATCTCGTTTCCTTAATCTAACCTAAGCTTAAGCTTACCCCACCCACGTGCAATCCATTTCTCATTTTTACTTAATCTACAGACCCCACGTCTCGGTCATAAATCGCAGCACAGGATCGTATCCGCTTTCGGTGGCCCAGCGAAGCGCGTAGTTGTCGTCTGCGCGAGCGTCGTTCGCGGTCAGGCCCCACTTGTCGACCATGAACTGCAGGACGGCAACGTGTCCGTTTCGGGCAGCCCAGCGAAGCGCCCGATTGTTGTCGACCCGCGCGTCGTCCACAGTCAGACCCCACGCGTCTACCAGGAATTGCAAAACGGGCACGTGTCCGTTATGGGCTGCCCTGCAAAGCGCGTAGTTACTGTATGCGCGGGCGTCATTAGCAGTCAGGCCCCAGGTGTCCACCATGAACTTCAAGACGGGGACGTGTCCCTGCGCAGCAGCAAAGACAAGCGCTTGGTTGCCAGCAGCGCGCGCGTCGGTGGCGGTCAGGCCCCATGTTTCCGCCATGAACTGCAGGACGTTGACGTGCCCGTTCTGGGCAGCCCAACGAAGCGCGCTATTGTTGTCCGCGCGGGCGTCGGTGGCGTTCAGCCCCATTGCATCCGCGAGGAACTGCAGAACATTGACGTGCCCATTGTAGGCAGCTACTGAGAGCGCGCAGTTGTCGTCGGCGCGCGCGTCGTCGGAAGTCAGCTCCAATGTGTGCAACATGAACTGCAGGACGGAAACATGGCCATGATTTGCGGCCCAGCGAAGCGCGCGATTGTCATCAGCGCGCGCGTCGTCCAAAGTCAGCCCGAATTCGTCCACGAGGAACCGCATGGCATCGACGTGCCCGTATCTTGCAGCAGTCCGGAAAAGGACACCAGTGTCGGCCTTGGACAACTTGAAGAGCCCGCTTAGAAGAGGCAGCGCGTCCATGACATTGCATGCAAGCTTTTCGTCGTTTACGTTCTCGGCCTGGTAAAGAAGCTTTGCCTTTCCTGCGGCCCATGACTCGGGGCAAGTGCGCAGGGCATGCCTCCAGGCACGGCAAACGCGCATCATTTTGCACCGCGTTGCGTTGTCTGGGCCTAGTCCCCCAGCAATCTTAAGCACAATGTCATGAGGCAAGGGCCGAATTGGCATGGTTAGTCACTGTAAGCTTGGGACGGAGGTACTCAAAGTTCACAAGTTTACTGACACCAACGAACTTTTACAGATGTTCGTCTTAAAAACAAATAAAAAAAAATACATTTTTTTTTGGTTTATAACTCTTGAAGCAGAAATCTAAGAGCGTTGCACTAGCCAAGCAAATAGGTGTTGGCTGCGGTCACGCCCCACATATCCTCCATAAACTTTAGAACGTGTTCGTGGTTGTGTTTGACAGCACATCGAATCGCGAGATCACTGTTGGCGCGGGCGTCAGCTGTAGTCAGCCCCCACGTGTCCACCATGAACTGGAGGACAGAAACATGTCCGCTCTCGGCAGCCCAACAAAGAGCTAAGTTGTCTAGAGTGCGGGCGTCGGAAGAGGTTAGGCCCCACGTTTCAACCAGGAACTGGAGAACGGAAACGTAGCCATTGCGCGCAGCCCAGCGCAGCGCCCAATTTTTCATGGAGCGCGCGTCGCTCGCGGACAGTCCCCACGTCTCCACCATGAACTTCAAAACGGGGACGTGTCCATTATGAGCAGCCCAGCGAAGAGCGTGGTCGGTTCTGGCACGGGCGTCGGTCTTGGTCAGGCCCCAAGTTTCCACCATCAGCTTTAGAACTGAAACGTGGCCATTCTGGGCAGCAAAGCCAAGCGCCCAATTCTCTTCGGCACGGGCGTCGTCGGGGGTCAAATCCCACGTGTCAATTAAAAGTTGCAGGACGGCAACGTGCCCGTTCATGGAGGCCAATTTTAGTGCATAATTGTCAGCAGCGCGCGCGTCGGCCGTGGTCAGGCCCCACGCGCCTGCCATGAACTTCAGAACCTGCGCATGTCCGTTCTGAGCAGCCCAGCGAAGCGCGAGGTTGTTGGCGGCGCGGGCGTCGTCAGCAGTCAGTCCCCACGTGTCCACCAAAAAGCGCAGGACGGCCAAGTGTCCGTTCTGGGCCGCCCACCGAATCGCGTGGTTGTTGTGGGCGCGGACGTCGTTTGCAGTCAGGTCCCACGTGCTTGCCATGAATTGCAGAACGGGGACGTGCCCGTTCTCGGCAGCGCTGCGCAGAGCACTGTTGCTACAGGCGCGCGCATCATATGCAGTCAGACCCCACGTTTCCACTAGGAACTGCATAGCATCAACACACCCGTATCTTGCCGCAGTTCGGAAAAAAACAGCAGCTTCGACCTTGGAAAGCTCGAAGAGGCTGTTCAGGAACGGCAGCGCGCCCAGGATATCGCAGGCAAACTTATCATCGTATGGGAATTCCGCCAGATAAAGAAGTTTCTCTTTTCCTTTGGTCCAAGACTCGGGGCCCATGCTCAGGGCACGGCTCCAGCTGCTGCAAACAAGCATCATCCGGCACCGCGGCGTGTTGTCCGGACCCAGCTCGCCAGCGATTTTGAGCACAATTTCCAGCGGCAACGACATGTGGTTAGGTAATGATCTCTGTCGACATGTAATGAATAAAAATTCGTTTAATCTGGACACTCGTACGAATCATCGCCTATTCACAGCCCCACGCATCCGCCATGAATTGCATTACATGGACGTGTCTGTTCTGGGTAGCCCAGCGAAGCGCGTGGTTGTGGCCGGCGCGGGCATCGGCCGCGGTCAGGCCCCAAGCTTCCACCATGAACTTCAAGACAGACACGTGTCCGCTTGCAGCAGCCCAGCGAAGCGCGTAATTGTTGTTGACGCGGGCGTCGGCCGCGGTTAGACCCCAAGTTTCCACCATGAACTTCAAGACAGATACGTGCCCGGTTGCTGCAGCCCGGCGAAGCGCTTGGTTGTGCTCGGCGCGGGCATCGGCCGCGGTTAGGCCCCACGTTTGCACCATGAACTTTAGGACAGACACGTGCCCGCTTGCTGCAGCCCAGCGAAGCGCGTAATTGTTGTTGACGCGGGCGTCGGCCGCGTTCAGCCCCCACGTTTCCGCCATGAACTTTAGGACAGACACGTGTCCCTTATGTGCAGCCCAGCGAAGCGCATAGTTGTTGTTGATGCGGGCGTTGGCCGCGTTCAGCCCCCACGTGTCCACCATGAACTGTAGAACGGGGACGTGTCCGTTCTGTGCAGCACCTCTGAGGGCGTCATTGTTGTTGTCGTCTGTTGAGGTCAGCCCCCACGTGTCCACCAGAAACTGCATCACATTTACGTGACCATTATGTGCAGCCCCTCGAAACGCACAGTTGTTGTTGTCGTCTGCTGAGGTCAGACCAAACGTATTCACCAGAAATTGCATGGCATCGACGCGCCCCCACCTTGCAGCAGTATGAAGAAGCAACAGAGCTTCGGCTTTGGATAACCGAAATATGATCTTCAGTAGGGGTAGCGCGTCCAGAACATGGCACGCATGATTTGTTTGACCTAAGTTTGCATTGAAACGAATCTCGCCTATGCCTCTTGTCCAAGGGTCAGGACACGTGCTCAGGACGTGGTTCCAAGCGCGGCAAACAAGCATCATCCGGCACCGCGAGCTGTTGTCCGGACCCAGCTTGCCGGCGATCTTGAGCACACTTTCCAGCGGCAAGATGTGGATTGACATGTGTTTCGGTAATAATCTCTATTGACATGTATTGAGTAAAAATTCGTTTATTTTGGACACTCGTACGATTCATCGCCTACTTCACAGCCCCACGTATCCGCCATGAATTGCAGTACATGGACGTGTCCGTTCTGGGTAGCCCAGCGAAGCGCTTGGTTGTGGTCGGCGCGGGCATCGGCCGCGGTCAGGCCCCACGCTTCCACCATGAACTTCAAGACAGACACGTGCCCGCTTGCTGCAGCCCAGCGAAGCGCTTGGTTGTGCTCGGCGCGGGCATCGGCCGCGGTCAGGCCCCACGCTTCCACCATGAATCTCAAGACAGACACGTGCCCGCTTGCTGCAGCCCAGCGAAGCGCGAAATTGTTATAGTCACGGGCATCGGACGCGGTCAGACCCCAAGTTTCCACCATGAACTTCAGAACAGAAACGTGTCCTTTATGTCCAGCCCAGCGAAGCGCGTAGTTTGTGTCGACCCGGGCATCGGTGGCGTTTATGCCCCACGTGTTCACCATGAACTGTAGAACGGGGACGTGTCCGTTCTGTGCAGCACCTCGAAGCGCGTAATTGTTGTCGGTGCGGGCGTCGGTCTCGGTTAGCCCCCACGTGTCCACCAGGAACTGCAGAATGGAGACGTGTCCCTTAGTTGCCGCCCAGCGAAGCGCACAGTTGTCATTGGCGCGCGCATCGGTTACGGTCAGCCCCCACGTGTCCACCAGGAACTGCATGACATTTACGTGTCCATTTTGTGCAGCCCCGCAAAGTGCATAGTTGTCGTGGTCGCGGGCGTCAGTCGAGATAAGACCAAACGCATCCACCAGATACTGCATGGCATCGACACGCCCACGACTTGCCGCATTATGAAACAGCATTATAGCTTTGGCTTTGGATAACCGAAATATGATCTTCAGTAGGGGTAGCGCGTCCAGGACATTACAAGCATGCTTTGTTTGAGCAAAATTCACATTGAAATGAATCTCGCCAATGCCTCTTGCCCACGGTTCGGAACACGTGCTTAGGACGTGGTTCCAGGCGTGGCAAACAAGCATCATTCGGCACCGCGAACGGTTGTCCGGACCCAGCTCTTCGGCGATCTTGAGCACACTTTCCAGCGGCAAGATTTGGAATGACATTTGTTGGCGGTGCGAAACGTTGGGACAGATTTTAAGTTTTTAATAGAAAATTCGTCCATGCTTGCCTCAGCCATGACATATAAAAACGTGCCGACATCGCGAGTCCGGTTACATGCCAGCTGAAATATACATAGATAGAACTTGCTTTTCTTGAGCCTTTGTTAAAAGACACAGGCGACCCTGCCAATGACGATGGCCAGTTTCGTCACCCAGTGCATGCTGAAATACAAACTTCTTGGCAAATTGAAAAAGAAACTTCTGAAGCTGAATTCGTTTTATTCATACTGAAGTCTTACATGGCGCGGGGACTTTCTTGAGGGGCGCCTTTCATGGGGCACTGCATTTATCAGTAAAAAGTAAAAATTCAGTTGTGCTCTTGCAAAGTTTTGGAGTTTGCTTCGCTCTGGGCTGATCAATAAAGATAAAGTTTTATAATTCATTTGGAGCGGCATCATCCATTGCCCCGTGTCACAACCTTGGTTGCAAAAGCGAAAGTTCAATCGTCAAGTATAAAAAATGTATTGGTTGCCAAAAAAGTCATTATTGTATTGGTTGAGATTTATTTTTGAAATTTTGTTATTTTTTCTTGCAGTTTTTATAATTTTGTTTAATATTCTGAGAACCATATTCCATGTTATTAAAAGACATTTATTCCACCGTCATGTTCCATTTTTCAGACATAAATTTTAGAACATTAACGTGCCCATTCTTTGCAGCCCAGCGAAGCGCAAAGTTATTGTCTGCGCGGGCGTCGGCCACTCCCAGACCCCACTTGTCAACCATGAATTGCAGCACGGGAACATGTCCACTTCGGGCAGCCATGCGAAGCGCGAGGTTGTCGGTGGCGCGGGCGTCGTCTGCGGTAAATCCCCAAGAGGCCACCATAAACTGCAGGACTGATACGTGCCCATGGTGGGCAGCTTGGCGAAGTGCATAGTTGTCGTGGGCGCGGGCGTCGGTCGCGGTTAGCCCCCATGTGTCCACCAAAAACTGCAAGACGGGCACATGCCCGTTCTCGGCAGCGTAGATAAGAACGTCGTTGTAGCCAAAGTATGTAAGGGCTTCGGTTGCATTAAGACTCCATGTGTCCACTAGGAACCGAAGTACGTTGACGTGTCCGTTCTTGGCAGCCCAGCGAAGCGCGTAGTTGTTATGGGCGCGGGCGTCTGCGGCAGTCAGGCGCCACTTCTCAACCAGGAACTGCAGGACATTGATGCGTCCTTCCCTGGCAGCCCATCGAAGCGCGTAGTTGTTGTAGTCGCGTGCATCGGCCGTGGTAAGGCCCCACGTGTCAAGCAAGAACTGCAGCACTGGAACGTGTCCGTTTTGGGCAGCCAAGTTAAGCGCGTAATTGCACATGGCGCGGGCGTCGGTCGCGGTTAGAGCCCACGTTTTGGCCATAAACTCAAGCACGGATAAGTGTCCGTTCTCTGCGGCTTCACGGAGCGCGCGGTTGTTGTTGGCGCGTGAATCGATCGTATCTAAGCCGAACGTGGCTTTTAAGAATTTTAGCACCGATACGTGTCCATTGGTGGCAGCCCAGCAAAGAGCGTAATTGTTGTCGGCGCGGGCGTCGGCAACAGTCAGGTCCCACGTGCTTACAAGGAACCGCATGACATCAACCCGCCCAAAACGTGCCGCAGCCGTAAGCAGCATGGTAGCTTCTGTCCTTGAGAAGTTGAATATGCTGTTTAGGAGCGAGAGGGCTTCCAGGACTTCAACCGCCTGCACATTTTTTGATTGATTTCCTAGTTCAGATGATACCACGCAGGAAAGAATTTTTTTCTTTCCTTTGGACCACGGTTCCGGATACGTATGCAAGACTTGGTTCCAGGCACGGCACACAAGCATCATTCGGCACCGCGAATTGTTGTCCGAACCAAGCTCTCCGGCGATCTTGAGCACACGCTCCAGCGGCAAGATGTGGAATGACATTTGTAGGACGGAATAAAAGGAATTAATAAAAATTCGTTTATTTAAGCTTCACTTTTCCGGTACATCACAAACTTCACAGCAAAAACTTCATGCTAGGGTTAGGATATGTGGCGCCACTGCTATTCTATTTCTTGGTTTTTATTATTTTATGTTGAGTAATGTGCTGCGTAAAATGAGTGATTTTTTTTCAAGTTTAAGTCAATATGATGATGATGCAAAAAAAAAAATGAATTTATGGAACGAGAACCGTAATCAATGGAGCAGCCAAATTAATGATTATGCGAACCAATTTCAGATAAATTCAAATCGTGACAATCAGCCCGACCCGATGCCCAACCAGGAACCTGCAGCCATAAGCCTACAGGGGCTTGGATATCATTCACTTCCAAGTGATATAGCACTGGACGATAGCACTCTTGTGATTCCCGTCGACCTAGATGTTAGTCACGAGGAACCATTTTCTAGCAAATTCACCTTTGCATTAGGTGGCAAAAACAAATCTAACATGGATTACATCAACAAGGAAATATTCGAGCCTGGCCATTTCTTAAGAAAGGCAATTGAGCAGATGTATTATTTCCCCCTTGACCACCATTACATGCCAACGCAGTGGCTTGAAGAATCCGCCTTTGAGGGGCGCTACGTTCACCCAGCCATTCTCAAGGAGCGTCAATCACTCACGGAAACTGAGCCCCTGGAAGATAATTATTACTGCAAGTGGTCCGAGCTTTGGCGCGCCCACATGTTGTCGGAGCACAGCGAAGAAATTGGCGACAATATTGATGAATTTCTTTTGAGACAAAAGGGTAAAACGTCATTTTCAATAATTGATCATTTGAAAGAACAAACCGAACAATGTGAGCATCTCCCGGTAATCTGGACGGTTTTAAATGCTCGTTCACCGACCTCGTTGCCAGAAACCTATAAAATATTCTTAAGCGATTTCGATATAACAGGCATTATATATTATCAAGCGATGCTCCGCCTTATTCAATCGCGATATTTAGTGAATTTGTGCATGTATTCCTTAGAAAGTCGTCGCATCAGTTCAGTGATTCGGAAAACCGGGTTTACGAAGGAGGAGCTTCAAGTGCCCCCGTTTGTCATAACTGTTCCAAGTTCGGGTGACATTTTCGTGTTGACAGAGACAAATGGGGACATATTCTCCCTATATGATAGCGCAGAAAGTCTGGAGCTTGGAGCTAAAGTCGGCAAAGCATTTAGACGCATGCTTGCCAAGCATGCGGATAAGAAGCCTCTGAAGCCTCTGCAGCCGGTAATGGCACACGGCCTCGTGTCGCAAGAAATCGGCGACATGATCGGCGAGCCCCGAAACTTTACTCGAACTTCAGTTGGTTTAGAGATACTGTTGCACATGCTCATTAGCCATAACTTGGACTTGAACAGCAAATTCGAATTTTCTAAAATGCTGACTCGTGTACTGCATTTGTACAGTAAACTGCCCGATATTTCGATCAAGTATCGCGAACGGTGCGTTTGGGCAATTACGCGAGGCGAGTTGGGGCACGAGACAGAGGACATGAAAAGGTTCAACGAGAAGCGTGGGCTTCAAAATGTTCCGAGATCGTCCTGGAATTTCAAGCTTAGGAACATTGTCACGTCCGAATATGTGGCCAAAGGAAGTGTATCCAAAGAAGCGGTCCTAGAATTGCTGAATGATTTCCACCCATCCGACGCTATTTCTTTTTCGAAATACACAGTCATACATAAAGAACAATTTGAAGGTATGATCAAAGCCCCTCTCTGTGGTAAAGGAACTTATACTGTCGTGTCGGATGCACGCGTTAGCGCGCTAAACACAGCCTACTCCGACAACGGAGGACCCCGGTTATACACTCAGGGTGAGCTGGATTACATGATGTCCAATGTAAAGGGGGTGAAGCAGCGCAGAAGGCTTACTTCCCGCCTTCTAAGAGGGGGTATTGTGTTTTGTTTTTTAATTTATTATGTTACAGAAGAAGCCAAAGAAAGAAATAAGAGAGTCGAGAGTCATGCATGCTTGTGTAAGTTGTACTTGGAAGCGCCCAGTCCGGAAGGTCAAGAAATCAAAAATCGGCATCTTGTCGTAGAATGGCTTGAAGGGGTTTTTGACAACAAATACAAACTTTGCGCAGTGCCGATTCTGACGTACTTGTCACTATACTTTGGGGTTCAGGTCAAACAGCGCGAGTACTCAAGATATGCAACTTTAGAAATAGTGAGAGCCGAGGGGCCGTGTGTTCCGACAGCCCTATACGCAGCCAATGAGCGAATGCGAAAACTTGTTGAAACACAGAACCGATATGATTGGGAGCCTTACACTTTGACCCTCGGAGAAGGGCGGGACTACGTGTTCGAACTTGCGTGTTCCCTCTTATTCTATCAAAGGGCGGATAAGTCGGATCAAAAGAGGATTCAAGAGAATAGGAGGCCAATATTCAAAGACGCAAGGATAGATTAGACTGGATGCCTTGATAAATTAGTTCTGAATCTGGTTTAACAAAACGTATGGTATTATTCCTGCGGTTGTTCGAGCGTGGATTCAAGGTAAACTGCTTTTTTTTTTGTTTGGTGTCGTTAATATATGTACTTGGGGTTCGTTAAAAATTAGTTCTTTATTGTAACTACAAAGTCTAAATCTTGATTTGCACATCACGCCAAAGAGGCCTCGCCATGCCATCTGCGACCGTATCCGTAGCCGGATTGCAGTGTCTTGCGGCAACACCTGGAAGTGATAACATTTCCGGGGTTCTTGATTATTTGATTTGTTTTGTTCTGGTAACTTCAAAATTTTAGTGCTGTGGCTTGCACGGAAGTTGACTCATGAAAGTAGATTTTACTCGTTTTCACGTGATTTTTTTTTGAACGGATATCTCGCCAAGGATACAGTTTTGCTTAGGAAACCATTCTAAATATGAGAAAAAACTCGTTTTCACGTCAGAAAAAACTCACTATCATGAGCCAACTTTCGTGCAAGCCACAGTATGTTATTTTTCTTGTGTCTAATATCAAAATTTGTTATTTTTTTATGAAATAAAATCGTTGTTTCGCATACCCCACGTTTCCGCCATAAATTGTAAAATGGAAGAATGTCCGTTTGAGGCGGCTTCGCCAAGTACGTACAAGTCTGAAGCCCGGGCGTCGTCTGCAGTCAGCCCCCACGTATCCACCATGAAGCGGAGAACATGGACGTGTCCATTAAGAATAACTGCGCGAAGCGCCCAGTTGTTGCTGGTTCGGGCATCGGTTGCGGTTAAACCCCATGTGTTGACCAAGAACTGCAGGACGGAAACGTGCCCTTTATCGGCAGCCCAACGAAGCGCGTAGTTGTTGAAATCGCGTGCGTCGGCTGAGGTCAGGCCCCACGTGTCGACCAAGAACTGTAGCACTGGAACGTGTCCGTTTTGCGCAGCCAAGTGGAGCGCGTAATTATGCATTGCGCAGGCGTCGGTTGCGGTCAAACCCCATGTATCTACAAGGAACTGCAGGACAGGAACGTGTCCGTTTTCGGCGGCTCCACGGAGCGCATGGTTGTTGATGGCGCGGGCGTCGGCAGCAGTCAGACCCCACGTGCTTACAAGGAAATTTAGGACGGGGACGTGTCCATTAAAAGCAGCCAATCGAAGCGCGTAGTTGTTGTTGGCGCGGGCGTCAGTTGCAGTCAAGTACCCTGTGCTTGCCAGAAACTGCATGGCATCGACCCGTCCACATCTTGCTGCAGTCAAAAGCAGCTCAGAAGCGTCCGCCTTGGAGAACTGGAAGATGCTATTTAGAAACGGCAGCACGTCCAGAGCAGCAAGCGCATAATCATTGTTTGGATGAATTCCTAGTACAGATGATCTTATGCACGAAATAATCTTTTCCTTTCCTTTGGACCACGGTTCCGGACACGTGCGCAATACCTGGTTCCAGGCGCGGCAAACAAGCATCATCCGGCACCGCGCTCCGTTGTTTGAACCAAACTCTTCGGCGATCTTCAGTACAATGTCCAGCATTAAAAATAAAGCATGTGCCTATCCAAAAGTTTTCGATAACTTGCTAAAGAAAACAAATTGACAAATGTCTTTGCATTCCAAGGCAAGGCAAAACTACAGACCAAATGTCTCAGCAAGGAACTCAACAACACCGACTTGATTGCTTTCGGCAGCCCCGCGAAGCGCGCAGTTGTTGTTTGCGCGGGCATCGTCAGCGGTTAGACCCCACGTGTCCACCATGAACTGCAGAACGCTGACGTGTCCGTTAAAAGCTGCCAAATAAAGAGCATTATTATCAAGAGTCCGGGCATCGGATAGAGTCAGCCCCCACATTTCAACCAGAAATTGCAAAACGGGAACGTGGCCGTTCCCTGCAGCCCATCGAAGCGCGTAGTTGTTGTCGACCCGGGCGTCGGCAGCGGTCAGATTCCACGTGTCCACCATGAACTTTAGGACAGGGACGTGTCCTTGATACGCCGCCATGCGAAGCGCGTAGTTGTTGTTGGCGCGCGCGTCAGTGGAGGTCATGCCCCACGTGTCCACCAGGAATTCCAGGACGTGAACGTGGCCGTTACGAGCAGCCGAGCGAAGGGCGTAGTTGTCGTCACTGCGGGCGTCCGTCGCCGCTAGGCCCCACGTGTTCACCAGGAATTGCAACACAGACACGTGCCCGTTCTCAGCAGCACAGAGAAGTGCGTCGTTGTAGTAGCTGCGGGCATCGGCCGCGGTCAAGCCCCACGTGTCTGCCAGGAACTGCAGGACGGGTACATGCCCGTTCATTGCGGCGCGTGAAAGTGCATCGTTGTCTTCGGCGCGGGCGTCTGTTGCGGCCAGGGCCCACGTGTCGGTCATGAATTGCAAAACGCAGACGTGCCCGTTCTCAGCCGCGCATCGAAGCGCAAAGTTATTCATGGCGCGGGCGTCGGTTGCGGTCAGGTCCCACGTGCTTACCAGAAAATGCATGGCATCGACCCGTCCGTATCTTGCTGCAGTCAAAAGCAGCTTAGAAGCGTCCGCCTTGGAAAACCGAAAGATGCCGTTTAGGAACGGCAGCACATCCAGGATATCAAGTGCTTGCACACTACTTGATGGAATTCCTCCGTATCCCACGCAAGAAAGAATAAAATCCTTTCCTTTGGACCACGGTTCCGGACACGTGCGCAAGACCTGGTTCCAGGCACGGCAAGCAAGCGTCATCCGGCATCGCGCCGCGTTGTCCGGCCCCATCGCCCCAGCAATATTGACCACCATTTCATGCGGAAGGAGCTGTAATAAACAAGCGGGTTCTTGACTAATTGGCATTTTTGTTTGTTTTGGCCTGGCAATTAAAATGGTTTTGAAGGGGGGAAATGTGTTGTCGAAATTTGCTATTTATTTAATAAAAATATCAGTTGTTTCGCATACCCCACGTTTCCCTGATGAATTGTAAAACGGAAAAGTTATTGTTTTCGGCGGCATCGCGAAGCGCGTAGAAGTTTTTGGCCCGGGCGTCGTCTGCGGTCAGCCCCCACGTATCCACCATGAACCGAAGAACGTCGACGTGCCCGAATTCAGCAGCAGAGCAAAACGCCCAATTTTCTAAAGTGCGAGCATCTTCGCTGGTTAGGCCCCACGTATCCACCATGAACTTTAGGACGGAAACGTGCCCACTTTCAGCAGCATAGCGAAGCGCCCAGTTTTCGCGAGTGCGGGCGTCGGTGGCGTTTAGCATCCAAGTTTCCACCATGAACTGGAGGACAGATACGTGTCCGTTACGAGCAGCCCAGCCAAGCGCGTAGTTGTCGTCTGCGCGGGCATCGGTTGCTGTCAGGTTCCACTTGTCAACCAAAAATTGCAGTACGGACACGCGCCCCCTCTGCGCAGACATGCGAAGCGCGTAATTGTTGTCGGCGCGGGCGTCTTCGGCGGTTAGGCCCCACGTTTCCGCCATGAAGTCTAGGACGGCCACGTGCCCGCTTTCAGCAGCATAGCAAAGCGCCCAATTTTCGCAAGTGCGGGCGTCGGCAGCCGTAAGGTTCCACGTGTCGACCATGAACTTTAGGACGGGGACGTGTCCAAATACTGCAGCCATGCGGAGCGCGTAGTTGTTGTTTTCGCGCGCGTCAGTGCCGGTCAAGCCCCACGCGTCCACCATGAACTTTAGAACGTGAACGTGTCCGTTACGAGCAGCCCAGCGAAGCGCGTGGTTGTTGTCGACCCGAGCATCGTCCGCGGTCAGGCCCCACGTGTCTGCCAGGAACTGCAGGACGGGTACATGCCCGTTCATTGCGGCGCGTGAAAGTGCATCGTTGTAATCGGTGCGCGCGTCAGTTGCGGTCAGGCCCCACGTGACCGCCATGAATTGCAGGACATGAACATGGCCATTCTCAGCAGCGCATCGAAGAGCTAAATTGTCACGGGCGCGGGCGGCGTTGGGGGTCAGGCCCCACGTGCTTACCAGAAACTGCAGGGTATCGACCCGTCCGTATCTTGCCGCAGTCAAGAGCAGCATCGAAGCGTCTGTCTTGGGGAACTCGAAGATGCTATTCAGGAACGGCAGCGCGTCCAGAGCATCAAGCACATGCTCATTTTTTGATTGAATATGTACGGATACGGAGGAAAGAAACTTATTTTTCCCCTCGGTCCATGGTTTCGGGCACGAATGCAAGACCTGGTTCCAGGCACGGCATACAAGCATCATCCGGCACCGCGCCGCGTTGTCTGATCCAAGCGCCCCGCCAATATTGATCACAATGTCTTGCGGCACGATTTGTAAATCGAAACATGACATTTTTTTTTCGAAATTGTTTGTTGTTTCAGCTGGGGTTTATAATAATAGTTTAGCATGTACTTTTATTACCACTTTGCTGCGGTACGAAAAAAAATGTTTATAAATTATGTTTATATACTAAAACTTTTATTAGAATCCATTATTTTATTTCTATGTATTGATTGTACTACTTATTATAATTACTTAAAAATGTAATTAATTCGTATGCAATCGCCAACCCAAGACACTATTTAGAGTATAAATTTAAAAAAAGCACCAATCAAAAAAACTTACAGTAACATATATTATCGAAATCATCATTTGTTTAAAGTCATGGTAATTTATTTATTTTTTGAATACCTAATAAATAAAACAGAAATAGAAGACATAACCAACGTAACAAACTATTCACATCCTAAATATGGGGGTTACAGGGCTAACACCGTATCTGAGCAAAATTGCTCGGGCCTGTATGCATCCTGTCAGTAACTTAAAGGCAGAACTGAATGGATGCTTGTGTATTGTGGATTCTGCAATTTTTGTCCACAAGTTTGCATACTCTGCAACAGAGGGAAACGTCGGTGCGGTAGGAAACAGATTTGTGGAGATGAACAAACACTTGCGTTTGCTTGGGGCGCGACCCTTGTTTGTGTTTGACGGAAAATGGTTGCCAGAAAAGGCCGCCACAAGCGCAAAACGCTGCAAAGCCCGGAACATGATGAGCATGGCGAATTCACGACTGAACAAAGGATGTGAGACCATTGCGAAAAATGATATAAATGTTGATAACTTGGCAACAACGACAAACGACAAGTGGTTCGATGACTGGCTCAACAAGAAAACAAGGGATCAGAAACAAGCACGCAAAATTTCACCGCCATCCCGAGACGACTTCATTCAAATTATGCAAAGGCTGGCCACCGAATCCATACCATACATGATTGCCGAGAACGAGGCAGAAAGCGAATGTGCACTTATTTCCCAGACACTTGCACCGTCCAACTCTCTTGTTATAACACAAGACATGGACGCACTTGTATTTGGTGCGCCGCGGGTTTTATGCGACGTGACGCTTTCGTGTCTGGCCGATGGCGACTCAAGTTTGGTAGAAGGGCCAGTATCGCTCGGTCAGCCGTTTATTGTCGACTTGAAGATGCTGCTGGCAACATTAAACATGACAATGCCGCAGTTTATCGATGCGTGTATTCTGTGTGGCTGTGACTTCACTACAACACGCATTAAGGGGTTCGGACCCATCAAGGCATTTCGCGCGATTCGCGAGGGTAAAAAAATAGAAGAATTTTTGCCATCACCTAGGCCTGGTGATTTTGAGTTCGAAAGCGCGAGAGCAGTTTTCACAATGCCGTCAATGATCTCATGCGCGCAGGTGATTGTCGGGTCAGAATATTATCCTCTGAATGAATGGTTTCTGAATAAAACGTTTGCATAGTGTAAATCAGTCCTTCTGATAACGGAAAATAAGTTTTGTAACTTTATGTGTTGAAACTATTTAGTCAATTGGAAAATAAAACTTCCAACATAAAGGTGCCAGGTATCCAAATTCCAAAGCAAAAAAAATGGTATTGTACATTCAAAAAAAAACTGTAAATAATTGGTGCTAATTATTTATTTGTATCGTGCTGGCACAGACCGCACGGTTCACGCATGAACTTTTTTTTCATTACAGCCATGCGAAGCGCCTAGTTGTTGTCTGAGCGAGCCCCCACGTGTCCACCAAGAATTCCAGCACGGGAACGTGTCCTTTTTCAGCAGCCTTGCGAAGCGCGTAGTTGTTGTCTGAGCGAGCATCAGCAGCAGTCAGGCCCCACGTGTCGACCAAGAACTGCAGCACGGGAACGTGTCCTTTTTCAGCAGCCCAACGAAGCGCGTAGTTGTTGTCTGAGCGAGCATCAGCAGTTGTCAGTCCCCACGTGTCCACCAAGAATTTCAGCACCGATACATGGCCGTTCTCGGCAGCCATGCGAAGCGCGTAGTTGTTGTCTGAGCGAGCATCAGCAGCATTCAGTCCCCACGCCTCGGCCAGAAACTGCAGAACAGGGACGTGTCCGTAAGCTGCAGCCATGCGAACCGCGTAATTGCTGCCGGAACGCGCGTCGGTTGCCGTCAGGTTCCACTTGTCAACCAAAAAGTGCAGGACGGACACGTGCCCTTTCCGCGCAGAATTGCGAAGCGCATAATTATTGGCGCCGCGGGCGTCGGTTGCTGTTAGGTTCCACCTGTCCACCAAGAACTGCAGAACTAGTACATGCCCGTTCTCGGCTGCCCAACTAAGAGCGTAATTGTTGCCAGCACGCGCATCGGTTGCTGATAGGTTCCACTTGTCGACCAAAAATTGCAGGGTGGACACGTGCCCGTTTCGTGCAGCATTGCGAAGCGCGCAATTGTTGTCTGAGCGGACGTCGTCCGCGGTTAGTTCCCACGTATCCACCAAGAATTGTAGGACGGACACGTGCCCGTTTAGTGCAGCAAAGCGGAGCGCGTAGTTGTCATCGGCTCGCGCATCTGCCGCGGTCAGACCCCACGTGTCCACCATAAACTTGAGAACGGACACGTGCTCGTTTTGTGCAGCCAAGCGAAGCGCGTAGTTGTTGTCGCCGCGCGCGTCAGCAGCTGTCAGTCCCCATACTTGATTCAAAAACTGGAGCACGGATAAGTGTCCTTTATGAGCAGCCCAGCGAAGCGCGTAATTGTTGTCGGCGCGCGCGTCAGCAGCTGTCAGTCCCCACGTATCCACCAAGAATTGTAGAACAGAGACGTGCGCGTTCTTGGCAGCAAAGCGGAGCGCGTAGTTGTCGTCGGCTCGGGCATCTGCCGGCGTTAAGCCCCAAGTGTCTGCCATGAACTGCAGAACTAAAACGTGCCCGTTTTGCGCAGCCCCGCAAAACGCTTGGTTATTAATGGCGCGGGCGTCAACATCGGTCAAACCCCACGTTTCCGCCAGGAACTGCAAGACAGAAACTTGGCCTCCCTGGGCAGCCCAACGAAGCGCGTAATTGTGCATGGCTCGGGCGTCAGTCCCCGACAGACCCCATGTATCCACCAGGAATTGCAGGACAGGAACGTGGCCGTTTTCTGCGGCCCCACGAAGCGCATGATTGTTATCGGTGCGGGCATCGGTCGCGTCGAACCCAAACGTGTGCACCAGGAATTGCAGTACAGAAACGTGACCGTTTTCTGCGGCCAAAATGAGCGCATAGTTTTTGGCGGACCGAGCATCGGCCGCAGTCATGTTCCAGGTTTTAGTCAAGAAATGCATGTCATTAACGCGCCCGCATCGTGCAGCTACTGGAAGAAGCAATGCAGCTTCGGTCCTGGAAAACTGAAAGATGGTGTTGAGGCTCTGGGGAAGCGCGTCGAGAATAAGGGCAGCACGCCTTCCCCGCGCATACGGCGCCATTGTAAGAAACTCAGCCTTTCCTTTGGTCCACAGTCCCGGACAAGAGCGCAAGACCTGGTTCCATGCTCGGCAAACAAGCATCATTCGGCACCGTGTCGTATTGTCTGGACCAAGTTTCTCGGCGACTCCAAGTACTGCGTCCAGAGGTAAGGGCATATGGGTTCCGGAATATGTGTGGAACGGAAGATCAGTTTATAAATGTAGCACTTAACAACTTGTTTATAATGTAAATATTTCTACAAGTCGGAACTCAATCTACAGACGCCACGTTTCAGTCATGAATTGCAGAACATTGTCGTGTCCGTTCTGGGTCGCCCATCGAAGCGCGCAGTTGGCGTCGTCCCCCGTCAGGCCCCACGCATCCACCATGAACCGAATGACGTGCAAATGTCCCTTCTCGGCGGCCCTGTAAAGCGCTAAATTGTTTTGGGCGCGGGCATCGCCAGCAGTCAGGCCCCACTTGTCGACCAGAAACTGCAGCACAGCAACGTGCCCGTTGTCGGCGGCAGCACGAAGCGGGAAGTTCATGCAGGCGCGGGCGTCGGCAGCAGTCAGATCCAACTTGTCGACCAGAAACTGCAACACGGCAACATGCCCGTTTTCGGCAGCCACGCAAACAGCGTAGTTGTTGCAGGCGCGCGCGTCGGCTGCGGTCAGATCCCAAAATTTTACCATGAACTGCAATACGGAGACGTGCCCGTTATTGGCAGCCAAGCGAAGCGCGAAGTTTTGGTTGGCGCGGGCGTCCCCAGCGGTCAGGCCCCAAGTTTCCACCATGAACAGCAGAACTGCGACGTGTCCGTTTTGGGCAGCCATTTGGAGCGCGTCGTTCTGCATGGCGCGAGCGTCGGTCACAGTCAGACCCCATGTATCCACCAGGAACTGCAAGACAGGAACGTGTCCGTTCTCTGCGGCTCCCCGAAGTGCGTAGTTGTTGTTGGCGCGCGCATCCGTCGCGTTCAAACCCCAAACGGTCGCCAAGAACTTCAGCACCGATACGTGTCCGTTCCGCGCAGCAATACAAAGCGCGTGGTTGTTGCCGGAGCGAGCGTCCGCCGCGGACAAGTCCCACGATTCCACCACGAACTGTAGGGCAATGACGCGCCCGTATCTTGCTGCAGTCAAGAGCAGGTGAGCAGCCTCTGCCTTGGAGAACTGGAAGATGCTCTTCAGGAGGGGCAGCGCATCCATTGTGTCTTCAAATTGTGCTCTGGTCAAAATATCGGCCTTTCCTTCGACCCACGGGTCGGGGCTTGTGCGCAGAGCTCGGTTCCAGGCGCGACAGACGAGCATCATCCGGAACCGCGCCGTATTGTTTGTGCCGAGCTTCCCGGCGACTTCAAGCACAGCGTCCAGCGGTAAGGGCATGAGTTCTGGACTATTTGGTTGACTATTGTGACAAAATCACAAGGTGTGCAACTCGAAATGGTTTGTTATGTAAATAATTCTACAAGGCAAAAACCCATCTACAGACCCCAAGTTTCAGTCATGAATTGAACTACATGGACGTGTTCGTTCTGGGTGGCCCTGCGAAGCGCGAAATTGTCGTTGTCACGGGCGTCGGCGGCGATCAGGCTCCATGTGTTTACCATGAACTGCAGGACGGGCAAGTGTCCGTTCTGGGCAGCCCTGCGAAGCGCGTAATTTCTGTCGGAGCGGGCGTCGTCCGCGGTCAGGCCCCACGCATCCACCATGAACTGCAGGACAGGGACGTGTCCGTTCTCAGCCGCTAAGCGGAGTGCTTGGTTGTCTGTGGCGCGGGCGTCGGCAGCACTCAGATCCCACTTGTCGACCAGAAACTGTAACACGGCAACGTGTCCGTTCTGTGCAGCCCCCCGAAGCGCAAAGTTCATGCAGGAGCGGGCATCGTCTGCAGTGAGGCTCCAAGTGTCGACCATGAACTGGAGGACGTGCACGTGACCGTTCTTGGCAGCAAAGATGAGAGCGTGATTGCTGCAAGCGCGCGCGTCAGTGGCGGTGAGGCCCCATGCATCTGTCATGATTTGCAAAACATTAACGTGTCCGTACACGGCAGCCCTTCGAAGCACAAAGTTGTTGTCAGCGCGTGCGTCGTCCGGAGTAAGCCCAAATGCGTCGAATAGGAACAGCATCACATCAACGCGCCCATATTTTGAAGCAGTTGCAAAAAGAGCCTTGGCATCGGTCTTGGAGAATCGGAAGATGCTGTTCAGGAAGGGCATCGCGTCCATTTTTTTGCACGCATAATTCGCGTCATTGACGTTCTCAACCCAGTAAATGATCTGCGCCCTTCCTTTGATCCACGGGTCGGGGCACGTGCGCAGGGCTTGGTTCCAGGCGCGGCAGACGAGCATCATCCGGCACCGCGCCGTATTGTTTGTGCCGAGCTTCCCGGCGACTCCAAGGACAGCGTCCAGCGGCAAAACAGAATGTCGCATGTGTCCCAATCTCTTTCGAGTTTTGGGGAAATGGCTCGTAAAAGCAAGCAATAAAACTTCACATAACTGTATTATTTTTTTTAGCAAAAACGGCAAGCGCAGACCTCACCTCCCGCAATTGAAATATATCATTGCGTACATTTTACCTTTCGACAATTTAATTATAAAATAAATTGTCACACAAGCACGAGGGAGTCTTCGCCCAGTTGCATCCGCTGGGTTATGGGCACGTCCCAAACGGCGGGGCAGCACGCGATCGTCAACCGCGGGACTGTGCGCAGCATGCCTACTCGCGTTATGTTGAGGCACCCAGTCAGGTTGAGCTCCTGCACCCCTCCAAGCATGCTAACGTCCGTAAGTGAGTCGCACCGCGACAGATCCAGCTTCTTGACTGTTCCAAGCGCGCTCACGTCAGTGACGCCGACGCACCCCCCCAAATTCAAGGCGTGAACCGATCCCAGGCGCGAGACGTCGGTCACGCCCGTGCACCACGACAGGTTAAGCGTGTGCACCGTTCCCAGGCGCGAGACGTCAGTCACTCCAGTGCACCCCTTGAGGTTGAGCGTGTGAATTGTTCCCAGACCCGCGACATCGGTGATGTGCCTGCAAAAGCTCAGGTCCAGCTCGTGCACCGACCCCGTACCGAGAGGCCGCGCATCGAACCCCCCCGCGCAGTGAGAAAGAGTAAGGGTGCGCACGTTCCGGAGCGCCCCCACGTCGAGAATGTCGGACCATCCCTGAAGCCGAACCACCGACGCTGCGGCAAGGGGTGACAGATCAAGCGCCGCCTGGAGCTTGGAAAACGGCCAGTTACGGAAACCAATGCACTCAAACTCCTTGACGGACGCCGCGTACGGCGTGAGCGTCCGAATGTCGCTGTCGCTGCCGAGCTCAAGAACGCGCACGCCCGTAAGTGCGTCCAGGTCCTGCGGCTCCTTGACGCCGGGAATCCTCAGGGTGTCGACGTTTTTGAGCGCCGCGACTGACTGCACCCGGTGGCACCCGGTGAGATTCAAAGACTTGACGGTTCCCAGCATCGACACGTCGCTGACAGAAGAGCAGTACGACAGGTTAAGGTGCTGAACCCCTCCAAGACGACTCACGTCCTGAACCCTGCACCAGGCGAGGCTCAGCACGCGGTTGCGGCCCAGCCCGGAGAAGTCCGTGATTGCGTTGCACCCATCCAGGATCAGCTCGTCGACGTCGCCGAGCATGGACACATCCGTAAGCGAAGTGCACGCGGTCAGGTTCAGACACTGCACTCGCGCAAGCCTGGAGACGTCGGTAAGCCCGTGGCAGTGCTTAAGCGATATGATCGATTGTGCCCCTCCTTCTCCGAGCGGCGCGACATTTACGGCATGAAGGTGCGTCGCAACGACGCGTGGGACGAGAGAGAGCATGCTCAGATCTGAGATTCCACGGTTGGCGCTGGCGTTGACGAAATGCCCAAAGAACCGGTGCGGCCACGTGGCGACCCCCGGGTCGACAACACAACCCTTGATGTTGAGACGGGGCACGCGCGCCAGTGGACGGAAGTCGGTGACCCTCGAGCACCCTTTCATGACAAGAACCTGGACGTCCCCAAGCGCAGACACGTCCGTCACGCCAAAGCAGTGGGATATGATTAGTGTATGGACAGTCCCCAAAGACGACACGTCGGTGACGAACCCGCACCCTGCCAGCACAACCGTGTGGAGCTGTCCCCGTCCCAGCGCAGAAAGGTTCCTGACGGTGGCGCCGAAGCACCCAACAAGCGACACTCTACGAAGGCCTCCCCACGCGTGCGCGTCGAGGGCGGCGCCACGGCACTGCGCGATCTCGAGGCTGTGCGCTTTGCCGCTGCCGAGCCATGCGTTGGCGTCGCGAGACGGCGCGCGCGTTGATATCCACCTGACGGAGAACCCCCCAAATTCAAGGCCGGCGAGCTCCTTTCCGGTGAAGCCGGACTTGAGGGCCAGGGGGATGAGCTTTCCGTCCCGCCACCGCCCCCCCGTATTGTAGTTGAGGGCAGTGCAAAAGGTACGACACGTGGCCCTTACTGCGAGAATCGTCCGCCCATCGGGCTCGAGGTGCTCAAACACAATCGCCCAGATGCTCACGGGGACACCCATCACGTCCAAAGTTCCGGGGGTGCGTCTTTTCATTGTGGAATTCGCTGATTCACCAGGTTAGAATGGCTTATAAATGTAAAAGTTCAGCATAAAAAGGTGAAATTTTACTAGTAATTTTGAAACTTTACTGTTCAAATCAAATAATTGAACTTTTATTGGTATTGTTGTCATTGAAATGTGAACTTTTACATAAAGTCATGTTGGGATTGTCCTTTCGTTAATTTGCCAAAAGCACTTTTACATACTTTCCCGGGCCCGAAGGCGAAATAAATTTAAACCCCGCAATTTCAGGGCACCAACCCCCAACAATGGTCACCATTCATGGGCAACTGCTGTGGGCGGCGACGCAAATCTCAGGCGAAGCATACCTCTAAAGCAGCGATTTGCTGGTATGCCGACGTGCAGCACAAGCACGGACCGTGTAACAGCTCAGGCCATGCGAGTTTGTGTTGTTTGTGTTTCCACCACTTTTGTGCCAGGCACCAATGGCACAATCACCAAGTCATCACAGAAGCACCAAGTCACCACGGCAGGCATTTTTGCGTGAATGGGACGTGCACGAATCCCCCAATGTTGGGGCACAAAGTGTGTCGGTCGCACTGGCGGGGATGTGTCCGCCCAGGCCCAGGTTACTCAGGAAACCCGTGAAGCTCGTATAGTTGCTGTGGTTGGCGTCGAGTAATAAAGATAATTTTCTTGAAAAATTGATTTGTAAAGTTTGTACTATTTACATTTTTATAAATTACAACAAAACTTATATCTTGCTAAAGACAGTCACGATATTGATACTCCACTCATGAACGACCTTGCCATCGACCTGGCGCGCCTGCGGGCTCTTGAAGACAACTGGGATGATCAGGGCGCGGTTCTGATCCCAGAAGAGCTTATCGACATTGCTCAAGAAGTCGGTCGGATGTTGTCCCAGAGCACAGTGGAAATTGCACAGCAATATCGACAGACCACGGCGTCTGATTCAGCGGTGTTTATTTCTGGTGCCACACCAGTTCCCGACGGGTCTGTAGATCTGTGGTGCTTCGATGATTGTAAAAGCAGTACCTCGAGGAAGCCAATGCAGTGCACTTTGAGCACGCATTCTTTTTTTGTCTGCTTTTACGGCGTTCCTGAAGAAAATGAAACGTTCTTTCAAGAGAGCGCGACCCCGTCTGAAAAGGCAGCCCTCGTTGCCTCGGTAATAAAGGCGGAAGCACTGAAATATAATAATATTGTTCTGGGATAGGGTAAGACGAATATTGAAAACAAACGTGAAATAAACATTATTCCAACTTCACGAGTAATGTTTTTGGTGTTCTTATGGACCCCTTTCAAATAACAAGAAAAAATTGTTCATTAAAAGTGATTCCCAGCTAGTCCAGCCATTTTGCGCGAACTTCCCTATTCTGAAGGTATTCCCAGCCCCCCACTCGCCCGATTTGTACCCCGCGGTAGGTGTTTCGAAGCGTCAAGTTCCAAGTCTTGGACATAAAATCAAGTACTTTGACGTGTCCGTTTTCTGCCGCCCTGCGCAGCGCGTAGTTGTAATAAGTCCGCGCGTCGTCGGCATCCATCCTCCACACATGAGCCATGAATCGAAGCACGTCGACGTGGCCGTTCTCCGCCGCCTTTCGCAGCCCGTAGTTTGTTTCCCCGCGCGCGTCGTCTGCAGTCAGGTGCCACGTGTCGGTAAGGAACTTGAGCATCTCAAGGTGGCCGTTTTCTGCAGCAATGCATAGCGCGAGATTGTCGCACGAGCTCACGTCTCGGCGTGACAGGGGCCAGGTGTGGTGGACGAACCGCAGCAGATCCACCCGGCCGGTCTCGACCACGGTAAAGAAAAGGCATCCGGACCAGTCGGGCTTGTCGTTAATAATGTCGGACTTTAGGAAATCAAATATGGCATGCATCTGAGGCAGCGCAGCCAAGGTCTCGCCGCTGCATGTCAGACACAGCTCCGCCAAGGCCTGCTTCTTACCAGGCAGCCAAGCCTCGTGCGCCTCCCCGGACGTCAGTGCCAAGTTCCATCTCCGGCACACGAGCAGCATGCGGCAGCGTGTCTGGTTGCTCGCCAGCCCCGCAATTTTGAAAATCAAGTCTTCTGACACTGCGAGAATCATTGCTACACTTTTGAATTTTTGTTGGATATTGAACATTTACATTTAGAAAAAAGACATTAGAAAAAATGATTTGGTCAAGTTTCACCAAACAACGGGCTAAAATCCAAGTGTTAATATTGGTCATGACTTTATTATGAATTGAGCTTGATTATTGTGATTTGCATATTAAAGTGATCCGAATCACTTGGATTGCTTGGAATGTTTACTGGACTTCTAAATGTATGAAAACATGCAACTTGTAAATAAGTATTTTTGTATAGTATAATTTGCAAGCATGAAAACGGTTGCTGATGATGACAGTGAGACAGCTTACGTAACTACATCGCTTTACATTATCTTCATTCAACTAGATTAATAAAGAATGACAATTTTCCTCATTTTATTTTTCAAATATACCCAATCTTCCAATACTTAATATTTTAAATCAATCTATATATGGTAAGCCAATCGTTTTTGGCGGCATTGACTTTCAACAACCATCCCGTCCACTTGACCCCCAATGCAGGTCGATGCGTTTGGCAAGATAAGGCTCATGTCGTCCGCAAGTGCTAGCACCAGAAACTTACCGCAGTCCACATCTGTTAACTTTGTGGTTTTCGAGATTCTCCGGACGTCGGTTCGATGTTGGGAACGCAGCGCGAGATTGGTTTGGGACTGCTCGTAATTCATTTTTCACTCAACACGTGTCGATTATAAGTTGCTTGATATAAAAAAATAGTTAATCGTTTTATCTTTTTTTTTGCCCGATTTGACACTCAATGTAATAAATACTGTAGGTTTGGGCTTCAGTATGCAGTCCACAAAAAAAAAACATTTTTCATCCCTGGTCAAATTTTTGTTACAGCTTTTTATGATACGCAGGTGCGCTCCTCTATTCTCATTCAACCTACCTGCTAATCATTTTCTTTCAAATTATTGCATCATTTCAAATTCAGGCTTGCTTCACGATTGCGAGTTGCATCGAATACTGGAAATCGTTCCCTTGCACCGACGGAACGCGTAGGATAGCCAAGTCATTCAAGGCGGTATACAATGCGAGAATACTAATACAATCGTCTTTCTCAAGGTACACGGTGACAGCCGATGACAAGCAAACGGTTAGGAATAGCACCCCGCAGTTTACCGTGCCAAACGGGATGTTGGTGTCGTTGCTGACCATCAAATAAGAGACAAAGTCACTGCCTGGACCCTTTGCGTCAAATTGGACGGTCCATGTAACCAAATAAAAACCAGCCCTGTCATCAAAAAAAAACTTTTGTTGTCAAGGGATGTGATGCCGGAGCTAAGTACGATGCGGGGATGACGGGCCAGGATATAACCTTAGGTGTAAACACGGGAATTCGCTCTGGCGTGTACTTGCGCCTTATGAGCCCCCAGCATCAAACAGATTATGCAAGCCCTTTGATGATCTTGCCATGATTCTATGGAATTCTTCAAACGATTATAGTGTTCAGCAAGTCGTGAATCTCGAGAGAGCGCACAAGCCGCTTTCCAATAATCAAGTCACGTTCCTGCCGCGGTCCGGGTCGCTGCCTGGCGTTCCCATGCGGGCGTGATCGTTGTTGACGTGACATGGACCAAAGGACTGTGCTTGGACGCGCTGGCGCGTGTTCATGCCCCCAAGGGGATTCGGGTGACCATTATGGGAAAGTAGTTTAATAGCAAGGGAGACAAGGTTTGGACTTTTTTAGGGTTAGGGTTAGATTTAGGTTTGATAATAAACTTTCATATTTGAAAAAAGTGAAAAATTGTTTTTGGTCGATATTCGCCAAACAACGGGCTAAAATCAAAAGTTATTAATAATGGATATAACTTCTTTTATGAATTGAGCTTGATTATAGTGATTTCCATATTAAAATTTTCCGAATCACCTTGAAAGCTTGGAACGTTTACCGGACTTCCAAATGTATGGGAAGCAACGATTTTTAACGCATAATTTAATTCCATGAATATGGTTGCAGATGATGACAGTGAGACGGGTCGGGGTGCCCCGGAAACGCTTACCCGGCCATATTTCCTTGAAGAAATGTTACCTAACTGGATAAATGTGGATAATTCCGTGTTTGCAGAGGTATTCCCAAACTCAACGGACCATGTAACCAAATAGTATCCCCTAGAATTGGCAGTGAAGCTAACATTATCAGTACTGCACGTGATGCTAGCGCTTGGATACGTGATGCCATTATTATCTGCCTCATCAGGCCAACTTATTGTGAAGTCTGAATGTGATGGAATGCTTTGCACACTGAGCTTACGTCTTGCAAAAACCAGGTTGCTAGCACTAGACACTTCGCCATAAACTTTGATATTATTTACCTCTAAATTACTACCAGTCTTGAAAATACAGCCTCGAATACTTTCGATGTTGTACTGGTCGGGCGTAGCAATTTGACCGGTAAGATTGGTTGCTGATACCGAAGTCGCTGTTACGTTGCTGGTAAAGATAGTCTCTGATTCTAAAATATTTGCCGATAATTTTCCACCATTTACGAACATACAACCCTTAATCCTCTCAATACCGTTTTGTTCTGAAGTTGCCATAATACCTGTAAGATTGGTCGCTGTTAATGAAGTCGCTGTCACATTACCGGCATTGACAAGGTCTTTGTTGTTTAAATCAAGATTTGCACTAAGCTCAAGATTTCCATCTATAACAATCTTTTTGTTTTGCGAACACGACAACTTGAGATCCAGTCCTGCTTTTGATCGAATCGATGCAGTGTCAAGTGGACTGCTGCTGTCAAAAAATACGTCTCGAATGCTTTCAATATTGTTTTGGTTGGGCGTAGCAATTTGACCGGTAAGACTGGTCGCTGTTACTGAAGTCGCCGTCACATTCCCGGCATTGACAAGGTCTTTGTTTTTTAAATCAAGATTTTCACTGAGCTCAAGATTTCCATTTATAACAATCTTTTTGTTTTGCGAACACGACAACTTGAGATCCAGTCCTGCTTTTGATCGAATCGATGCAGTGTCAAGTGGACTGCTGTTGTCAAAAAATACGTTTTGGATACTTCTAATTAAATTCTGGTCTGGTGTAGCAATTTGACCGGTAAGACTGGTCGCTGTTAATGAAGTCGCTGTCACATTTCCGGCATTAACAAGGTCTTTGGTTTTTAAATCAAGATTTGCATCAATGACAACTTTTTTGGTTAATGGACATGACAGTACGAGATCTTTACCCGTGTTTGATCGAACCGTGGCCGAGTCCGTGTCAGTCTCAAAAAAGACGTCTCGAATGCTTTCAATATTGTTTTGGTTGGGCGTACCTATTTGCCCAATCAAGGATGTTGCTGTTATCATGTTCGAACATGACAAGTTTGGAGTATCTATTAGTATACCTTTTCCCAAACCCGGCGATAACTTAATTCCATGCGTCTCAGTCGAGATTGTAGAATAGACTTGACCGTTACCGGCATTTGTCATTGAAACACTCAAGTCCGCGGTGTCGAATGGGGATGTAGGGGACCCGGACACGCGAATGCACCACTTCGTGCCGGTGCTTAAAAAAGAGAACCCGAATCCAACCGGGACGTTAGGGTGGGGACCGAATGCGTCCCCGTCCACGTTCATGGATGCGCCCGCGTAGTTCCCAACAAGTTGGTCGTTGCTTTCCTGGTCGCCAACAATGGTCAGGGAGTGGGCACCGTCATTCTTAACAACCATCCCGTCGACTTGGCCGCCTATGCAGGACGCTGCGTTTGGCAGGATAAGGCTCATGTTGTCCGTAAGCGCCAGAACCAAAAACTTGCCGCAATCCACGTCCGTCAGTTTTGTGGTTTCCGAGATTCGGCGCACATCGGTTCGATGCTTGGACCGTACGGCGAGATTGGTTTGGGACTGCTCGTAATTCATATTTCACAAAAAAATACGTGTCGATTATAAGTTTCTTGATATAAAAAAAAAAGTAATGCGGCTATTTTTTTATTTTATTTTTCCGATTCGACACTCAATGTAATGGAAACCGTGGATTGGGCTTCATATGAAATTAAAAAAACATTTTTAATCCCTGGTCTAAGTTTTGTTACAGCTTTTTATGATCATAACTGTCCTCAAATATTTTCATCCAACCTGATGATTGCATTGTTCTATATTTAAGCTTGCATGACGATTGCGAGTTGCATCGAATACTGGGAATCGTTGCCCTGAAACGAGGGAACGCGCAAGTCCGCCACAAAGTCGTTCAAGGCGGTATATAATGCGATAATGCTGATACAGTCATCCTTTTCAAGGTACACAGTGACAGACGAAGACAAGCAAACGGTTCTGAATAGTACCCCACAGTTTACCGTGCCAAACTGGATGTTGGTTTCGTTGTTGACCATCAGGTAAGAGACAAAGTCGCAGCCTGGACCCGTGGCGTCAAATTGGACGGTCCATGTGACCAAGTAAAAACCGGCCCTGTCAACAAAAAACCGTTTGTTGTCAATGGAAGTAATGCCGGAGCTGGGGTAAGATGCGGGGATGACAGGCCAGGATATCATCCTAGGTACGGATACGGGCCGGGAATTTGCTCTGGCGTGTACTTGCGCCTTATGAGCCGAGGAGTATTTGACAAGTACTCCTCACCATTTATTTCAAGCTTGCCATTGACGACGATCTTCTTCTCTGACGGACATGAAAGCTCGAGATCCTTGCCTGCGCTTGACCGAATCGATGCCGCGCTCGGATCTGTCTCGAAACAGACGTCCCGGATGCTTTCAATCCCGTTTTGCGTGGAAGTTCCAATTTGCCCAACGAAAGTCGTCGCAGTGACCGTGTCTGAGCAAACCACGTTTTGAGTAACCATCAGAATATCGTGTCCAGCAAGAGGCATCAATTTTATTCCGCACGTCTCTGTCGAAATTGTAGCATAAGGCAGCTCCGACTCTTGGTCCATCCTCGACGAAAAGGTCATGTCTTTGATCAGAACAATGCGGTCGAGGGGGGGCGATAAATTGATGTCTTGGTTATTCGTTGAAAGTATGGAAGCAGAGTCCATCATGGTAAATTTCAAATTCCCTACACTCGTTATGTTGGGCTGCGCTCCCGTCGTCAGGGTCCCTTCCACAGTCTCGGCGTGCAGCTCTCGGACATCGTTGATGTCTTTTTGGTTGAAGAAATAAGAGCTTTCAACGAGAGACCCCGACACGTGAATGCACCATTTCGTCCCGGTACTCAAGAGGCTGAACCCGAAACCAACCGGGACGTTGGCGTGGGGACCAAAGGCACTGCCGTTCTTGTTCAAAGACAAGCCCGCGTAGTTGCCAACAAGTTGGTCGTTACTCTCCTGGTCGCCAACAATGGTCAAGGCGTGGGAACCGTTGTTCTCAACAACCATCCCGTCAACTTGGCCCCCAATGCAGGACGATGCATTCGGCAAAATCAGACGCATGTCGCCCGCAAGCGCCAGAACTAGGAACTTGCCGCAATCCACGTCCGTCAGCCTTGTGGTTTCCGATAGTCGTCGCACATCGGTCCGATGCTGGGACCGAAGTGCGAGATTGGTTTGGGCCTAATCGTAATCCATTATGTACTGTGGCTTGCACAGAAGCTGACTCAAAATATGAAATTCCACGACACATTTACAAATTATTTTTGAAAACGAAATCGTTTTGACCTCAAAAAAAACTAATTTTTTTTTGAAAATGAAATCATGTTTCGGATCTTAAAAACGTCACAGCGAAGTCTGTCGTCGTCCCATTGAGACCCACGAGATGTTGTCAGAGAGAGCATTGAGAGTACAATTGAAATGATCCCTTTGCTCTGTCGATACAGCCAAGAAAACCATCGAAAAACTAATATTCGTGAAATCCACTTTCAAAAAAAATAAAAAATACTGACGGATCAATAGGGAAGAATGAAAATGAAATCGTTTTGACGTGAATGAAAACTTGCATTTATGAGTCAGCTTCTGTGCAAGCCACAGTACCGATTAGCTGCATTTCTTGATATAAAAATTATTGCTCCTTTCTTTATTTTTCAAAGTTTAATCAAGTCAGGATCATTCGACCTGATGACCATTTAGTACATTTCAATTCTAGACAGGTGGAAACAACAATAATGATTTTTTATTATTGATCAGATTCTTTTTTATATATTTGTTTTAAGTCAAATCATGTCACTTCCCAGCATCGAACTGATTATGCAAGCCCGGCTTACCCCGTCAGAGATTGAGAACAGCAAGGAATCCGGATCGTACCCCGAAGAGCCCCTTGGTGATCTTGCTATGATTCTATGGAAATCTCCAAACGATTATAGTGTTCGGCAAGTCGTGAATCTCGAGAGAGCGCACGAGCCTCTTTACAATAATCAAGTCACGTTCCTGCCGCGGTCCGGGTCGCTGCCTTACGTTCCTGCGAGCGTGGTCATTGTTGACGTGGCATGGACCAAAGGACTTCGCTCGGACGCGCTGGTGCGTGTTAATGCCCCCGCGGGGGTTTCGGTGACCATTATGGGAAATGAGTTTATCAGCGAGGGAGACAAGGTTTGGACTCTTGTACCCAACGTCCTCAGATATAGATCCGAATACAACGCGGGGGAAAACTTTGCTGCTACCCCAGGGCACCGCTCACTTTTATATTATCGCGTGTTTGCCCCCCCTGTGTCGATGGCACTATGGCACGGAGACGCTGAGCCCCTTGTGGTTTTCCTCGGCGCAGATGAAGAACAATCCAGCCCATCAACTTATCGCACCACCCTCGAAACCATGGAAATGCGCAGCAGGGAATATGTGGACGCAATCACTTTGCGCGATAATGACCCCCGCAGTCGGGTTCCCGTAAACCTTTCCATTTACCACGCAAGGCGAAAGGAGCAAAATATTAGTCGTCTAATTTCGCTACTTTGCAAAAACGGCTTGAAGGACGTCCCCTCAGATCTTACAGAACGGCTCAGCGATTACCTTCATATGCGTGACAAAAGGGACTAGTAATACAAATAAAACTGCGTATCATTCATATTTGTTTTGGCGTAACGTAATCAAGTTAGACTATATCCAATTCGGAATATGTCACGGCAGTCGAACAATATACAACTGCATAACATCGTCCCCATTCAAATCCGCAGGTATGATTAATGCGCTATCGATTGTTGTGCCATTGCCATGTCTAACAAAGACGGAAATGAATTCTCCCGCTGTAACATGCACGATGCATGAACTTGATTGCAATGTCCCCCCTGAGCCGAGACCGAGAAGGTCAGTTGATTGAAACCCGAATTTTTGCGGCGTGTCGTTTATACCAACCCAAGTTTTGACTTTCCCACTAATACCCGTCACATCCGGCCACGAAATCGTCCATGACACCGAGTACCACCCGGTCAAGGGGATAGTGAATTGGTCCTTTTGATCATTTACCGTGATTGCACGATTGAGGAACGATCCCCTTCCACTAGAATCGGGCCAGGTTACCTTGACATTTTCCCCCCCTAACAATCCTTGCCCCGCTGTCGTTTTTTGCACCGTAATCCTCGGATTGTTGCTGGTTGTAATAAATTGGCAATGTAGAGCGACGGTCTCCAAGGTACCGGTTTGTGTCAAGTTTCCGTCCAGAGTGTGGTCTCCTATCCGTTTCAATACGAGACCCCTATTCCCAGAAAACTCAGACCCAACCTTGAGGTTCAGAAATTCAGAATTTAAAACCGTATCAACATCAGTAATGCTTTTTCCCCCCATGCTCAAATTCTGTGCCTGCGTTCCCAGACCGGTGATGTGAGGTTGCGGTCCGACTGCGGTCGCCAAGGTGCCGTTGATTACCAAGTTTCCCTCAAAAGTGTGGTCCCCTATCCGTTTCAATGTGAGACCCCTGTTTCCAGACCCAACACTGAGGCTAAGATTTTCCGAATTAGAAACCGTACCAACATTGCCGATTCTCTCAACATTGGTAATGCGCTTTGCCCCCATGTTCAAATCTTGGGTCTGCGTTCCCAGACCGGTGATGTTAGGTTGCGGTCCGACTTCCAGGGACGCAAGCACTCCTGCGGTCACCAAGCACCAGCTCTTACCGGTGCTTGTGGCGGAAAACGAAAACCCCACCTGGACATCCTCGTACCGGCCCGCAACGGGCTGCGAGTCAAGCACCAATGACGTGTCGTCCCGGATCGTTATCGTGTTTTGGCCGTCCCCAGCATGCGTCACCATTCCCTTGATCTCGCCCCCAATGCACTGTGAAGCCGGCGGCAGCGTGATTGTCATGTCGTCGTCCAACAAAACGTAGAGGAATTTCCCGCAGTCCACTTCGCTGAGTGTGCTTGACGTTGCCAATTTCACGACATCGATCCGGTCGCCCAGTCTGTGAACCAAGTTGGTCTGGCTTTGCTCGAATGCATTGCTTGCCATTCTTAGAACTATTAGTCTTGACGTTGGAAAATAAAATTTAGTATTGTTTGAGGAGCATAATCACCATCAGGTCAGCAGAATAAATACAATAATCGTGATCTTTTTGGTATTTCCAATGTGACGCTTGTACCAACAAAAAGAGGATGTCCGCTTCGGCCTCAGAAACAGTCGTCGAGTTTGATTGTGGCCTGGTGATTCGAGTTTGAAGGGTCTTGATGCTTAAAAAAATTATATCACAGCTTACTTTCAATTGATACTTGAATGACATTTGGCGTTGTTGAGGCCATTGTGGGTCTAGTCACAGGTATCGTCACCGGATTCGTGGGGCATCGATACCTGAACAGTGATTGCCGGGTTGGTGTAGGCGAAAGCGCACCGACGATCAGTCACTACAACCCCGGAGCGCAGCAGCATTTCAACATAGACCACCAAGTGATTGGCGGGGTCGTTCACGTTCCGGTGCATTTGCCCCGAATCGGAATGGTTTACGTGCCCGACACAGGCCTCAACATCACGGGGGTGCCCCACAGCCCCCCCCCAACGAGCGGCTCATTGTCGAGACTCAAGCGGTACATGTCGCGACAAAACACCCGAGTGGAACCCGAGCAGGAGATGTCGTTTTCCACGCTGCAAGTGCCTGGTCCAAACACAAACCCAGGAAGCAACCACGCCACCAGCCCCATAACTAACACCTAGATTATTGATGACTAGTTTTTTTTTTAAAAAAAAAGAGATGCAAATCTTGTTTTCTAGTCTTTTTATTTTCTATATTTTCAAATAAGGACGTACCGACACGATATTTCCAATGCCCTCGTCCCGAAAGACAAGGCGCCCAATCAAGTCGATACTCGACCAGTTCACGCGACGCCGTTCTCGGTCGCGGTCTGGGGAACCGCCTAAGCACCGTGGCAGGGTCTCCAAAAGAAGGCCATCAATTGAATCAATACTCAATAAGCACACTGGACGTCCTGGTCGACCTCGGGCTGGGGCAGTCAAGAACAATCACCTAAATGTCGCAGAAGTCATACGTTCGAAGCGCTTGCAGGGAAGTAAAAAGTAGCTTTGGTATTTTCATCTAGCTGTTCGTGTTTTTGACGGACAGGCCCCATCATGAAGGAACGCATCGGTATTGGGGGGGTGCATGTGACTTGAGCAAAAATAAAAGCAAAAATACTGACAAAGGGAAGATACCTTTTACTTATGTCCCAACGTCTCCACATTTAAAACCCTACAAACGGGCTTGAAATCGCTACATAATATAACGGCGTTACTAGGGCTCGTCTTGTGCCTTGGTCAGATTGTTGGACTTTGGGAAAACGCGGATAGTCGATCTGCTTGCTTTTTACGACATTCTTGGAACGATTTGAAGTTTCTTTACAATGTCTGTCTACTTGCAGAAGAGGCAACTGTATTTATTTCCAAAATCAGGACGACAAAAGGGTGTAATAAAAAGCTTTGAACAAATTAACCTTAATTTTTATATTTCTTTATTAAGCGAATTTAAGTTATAATCATTTTAGCATATGAATCAATTTCGTCTTGAATGCGTAAACCCTTTTATGGGCGAATTTAAATTCACAATGGCGCACGATTTTTCTTTGGACACGGACGAAAAGTGTTATAGTATCGAGCTTGTCACGACGACTGCGACCAACGAGAAAAAGGTAATTGGCTCGGGGGCATTTGAGCGCGACCCCTTGTGCGCGTCGCTCAAGCTCGACCTCGATCATGCCGCGGGCCTGCTAAAAGGAAGCCAGCACATGCGTCTGTTAACGCGCACGCGCAAAACATACCCTTGGGGGTCCACAGAGACAACATCCCTTGTCCCCGTCGAGCTTTGGGGGCCTTTGCGCAACGTCACCCTAATCAATAAACATACTGACTGGGCATGCAGCGACGACATTGTTACCTTTTACCTTCCTGAACGCATCGATGTCCCTAATCAAGTCTTTTGCAATTTTTTAAACAGTCTTGAGCAAGTCTTGGAAAGCAATGTGCTACAGCAGGAACTACACGCATGCCCCTGGAAGGTATACATGTTGTTTATTGCAAAGATTGCGAACTCCAATAATCAGAGCTGGAAAGATATTAACGTGAATTACCATAGTGGAACGTCCCATGAAGCGGTCTCGTCTTGTCAACCCCGAGAAGATGCGGAACGTGAAAGGAAGCACCCCCGACAAGGTCCCTGTTCTAAAATTGCAGCATTCGGCGTGGGACTTACAGTGGCCGTGGCCGTGATTCTGCTTCTTCGTAATTGTCGCTAATATTAATGCAAGAAGACACCCCATCCCGAAATTTAAAGTGTCTTTTTTTTAAACACATACAGTCCCTTGCAGTTAATGTTTTTAAAGCAATCACTTCGAAATCGACGGTAATGATGTACAGTAGTGTAAACCAGCCCTATTCTCAGAACAGCCATTTATTGCGTGCTTCATATACTAATTTAAGACAGTTTCTAACCTTTTATGTTTTATTTTATTATTCAAGAAATGGAAGGGCGCCAAAGAGCTGTCGACCAGAGGCATGAAGTATACACTCCTGGCACTTGCCGCAGCGGCCTTGGTTGCGGCTTGCGTCGCGTGGTATGTTTTTTGGCCCCGACACAAGGTCTGGGTCTGCGACCAGGCCAAGTGCTCTGAAATGTCTGTCAGCAGCTGGCGCATGTGGAACGCCCCGGGTCATTACTACAAGTCCCAAGCGGAATGTCAGGTGGGGTGCGCACCCGAGCCATTACCTCCCCTTGTCGAAGAAACAAACGTTTCGTATGGCCCCAGTCCCATTCACGTCATGGACACGTACCGCCTGCCGCGACAAGCACAATCAACGGCACGGCCCCTGGTGTTGGTCCACGGAGGGGGCATGGTCAAGGGGGGGAAGGGCGAGGCCAGGGAGGTGAGCATCGCGCGAGACATGGCGCGGGTCGGCTTTGACGTTTACGTGCCAAGCTACACGCTCGGAACAAACAGCTGGCCCCAAAACCTCGACGACGTCACTATGGCGGTCCAGTTTGTGACGAGAGCAAATGGACCCAAGGTTGTGCTCATGGGGCTGAGCGCGGGGGGGACCCTGGCCCTTCTTTGCGGCATCGCGAACCCGGGGCTGGTGTCTGTGGTGGTCAGCATGTACGGCATCACGAGCCCCGCCGATCGCACCTACTCCGACAATCCCGACAAGTTCAGGCCCGGACACATCCACCAGGTCGTCGGAACGTCGCGGTGCGTCTCGTGTCGGTCAAGGGACGTCAAGCACCGCCGGGACGAGCGCTGCTCCGAAAACAGAAACGCGAGCTGCCTCGCAGATGTCTGGCTTGACGTTTCTCCCGTGGAGCAGCTCAGAAGACAAGGTAAGATGGGGGCATCGGCCCTTCCGCGGTTTGTGCTTGTTCACGGAGACAAGGACGGCATCGTTAATCCTAACCAGGCAAGCCTGTTTTCAGACGCGCACGCCTCGGTCATGGGGGGCAGCAGTGCCTCGTCTCCAGCAGTGCGCGTCATTCGTGTTCCTAACGGACAGCACGGCTTCAACCTTTCGAAGAACCGCGACGGGACGCCGTTGGAGGCAACCGACCTCAGGCGCAGCATCGTGGACGCCATTGGTCTTTGATGTTTGTTTATTGAAAGAAGATTGGGAAGCCCAATACCCGCTTGGTCGTGGAGGCGCTATTCTGCAATCAATATCGAGTTTACTTATCAGGGAGACTTGTACCAATTCAATATCACAAGATGGAGTGGCCGAGGCCCCGCTCCCTTTATCAATTTTATATGTGGGGTTTTTATTGCCCGTCATTTATTTTTTTTGCAACTATTGATCTGTCTCTTGAAACTTTTGAATGTCTCTTTAATAAGTCTGATTTCATTTATCAAAAAAACAGCGCCCTGGTCAATGCGTCGCGCACGAGCGCTTGCTCGTTGCTCACAAAGTGTTGCGGAGGCGGACACTGCGCCTCGCGCGAGGCAGCATGGAGTACCCGCATGGCGGCGACGACGCCTTGCTGCACCTTGAGGTCGTCGATGATCGGGGCGAGCATGGTGAGGACCTCGCGCTGGCATAGCTCGCAAAAAACGCGCCCTCGGCGTCCCTTGCCGACTGGTTTGGTCTTGCGGACGCGCTGGCTGTGGTCCAGGCACTCCCTGCACATGGTGTGCACCTGCGTCTTGAACCGGTGCACGATGAACTCGGCGGGGTGGGCGGAGCAGGTCGCGCACAGCATCACCGCGTCCAGGGCCGCCGACGCCTCGCTGACGGCAGATTCAGCGTCCGTCTCCTCGTGCGGGGGACTGAGGGGGGGCGGAGGGGGCGAGTCGGCGATGGAGTTCGGGGTTAAGGCTGTGCCGCCCTGGGAAATAGGGCGAAGGAAGTCGCCGTCTAGAAATCCAAACACAAACGAGGGGGCGCCGAAAGGCATGCGTGGCTCATACGGGGGAAGGGACATTGAGGCGCGCAGATTACTCTATGCATACCACGTTTCGAATAAAAAAAAGTCAAGAGTTTTCATACATGGGGCTGAAGCCACGGCCACTGGCAAGCTCAGGTTTAATTAAATCGATCGGCTGCTGGAATACGCAAATAGCTGGAGAAAATCACAAATGTCAAAACGCTCCATGTTATTTTTAATACCAAACAAACTAGATAAACTGGTGCGTATTTCTTGCATAACTTTAATTCCTAAAGACTTGTGCTTTAAAGTAAAATGACATTTGGCGTCGTTAAGGCGATTATGGGACTTGTTTCGGGGATTATCACAGGCTTTTTGGGGCATCGGCACATGAGCAGTGACTGCAGAGTGGGCTTCGGAGATGACTGAGACCTAGAGGACTCGAGCCCCAAGCAGACGCAGGCAACGATCGACGGCGTTTTCCGTGTCTTGCGTATCTTCCCAGGGTGATTGGTCTACATCCCCGAATCAACAAGTCGCCGACTTACTTGCAAAACAAGCTCCTTTTCCTGAATCAAAAAATGTTTTACAATGGCGCGCACCAATGACGCCGACAAGATTGACTTTAACAATCACAAGTCAGGGACCCTTGCAATATAACGGGTCCGACACGTCTGCGACTCCTATGTAGCTTGTCCTGTCCCTCGAGTGTAAATACTTTTTTAAATCATTTTACTCAAGTTTGAATGCTGTTGAAACAAGCAGCATTTCAGACTTATTCCTTGCAAGATTTTCCTTTGGTTGTTGAATGGCTCATCGGCAGCTCCTCGGCCCTTTCTTGATGGTGATTGCTGTGGGTATGGAGAGCATTTATCAGGCGTCAATAGTGCAGTTATTATTGTTTACTTTACCGAGTAAAATTGGGTAGGGCGCAACCAGTCATTCTTGCGGTGACCCGCCACATGGTCGGAGAGAACCAGATACTCGACAAGAGGCTGGTGATGGCAGCAACCATTCCTGAATTGTGAACCAAAGAGTCGAATGGGTGCTTTTCGGGGCCGGGCATGAAAGTCGCGTTTGCGACTTGAAAAAGGATGATAATTATAAAAATTCATTTACACATTTTAAATGTAATAAAAATTGGGATTTTAGTTTTCAATTGCGAGAAGCATGGATGTGCAATTAGGTCACGGCTCCTTTCAATCAATTGAAGTCGTTTGTCTGTGTTTAGCATCTTGAGTCAACCTATGTCCATTTGTTGTGTTGAATCCTTGACTCTACTGCTGCGACAGCCAATCACGAAAGAACTTTTCAAGATCATTAGAAAATAAGTAGGTTTAAAAAATGCCATTTAAAAGTTCGCCGAAATTAAACGTTTGTTCTATTATTGTCTCCCGTGCATGAGGTTTTAAATACAATAGCCGAACCCAACTATTCCCAATCAAACCAACGACTTGACTGTATGACTTCGGTTCTTCGACACCATTGTCTAGAATAAGCCACATATTTTCATAGATTGGTGACCGTCTAATCAAGGAGTAGTGATGCTTAGAGTTTTTACAATTTTGTTCTTCCACTTTTATCACCACTGCCTCAAGTTTCATTTCTGTTTCTTTTATGGGAGGGGAATTAACAGGAAATTTTTTGGGTTTGTAGGACCGAGCCATTTGTACTTGAATTGTTTCAAAGTCAAAACGATTTTGATTTGATTGACGTCTTTTCGGATCGTATTGTAATACAATGAAGCGAGTATTTTTAAACAATAAATTATTTTTTTTAAACATTAATTGTAAATTAAGGGAATCTTCGGGCTCTATCGATAGTATGCTATTGGACATCAGGGTCATGTTAACACTAGGTCCAGAAGATGTTGATCTTGTCTTTCCATACTTGATACCAAACTCCAAATCAAGTTGCATTTGTAACACTGAAATAATATCATTGCAATTTGACGATTTAAATGAATCGTGCATTTCTAAGTACATTTTCATTTTATGGACATCTTGAACATCGTCCGGTTTAACAACAATGGGATCTATAACTAGATTATGTTTAAGATTGCTTTGCGGTCGCCATATTTTCTTCTTTGTTTCATCATATACTTTTACACAATCGTTATAAGAATCGATGAATATTCTAATTTTTTCTTTTTCTTTTCTTTCATCTTTGGAGTAATCAAATTGACATCCCCCTCGCATATAGCAAACTATGTCTCGCATTGCTTTCGCCAGTTTTGAGGTATTGGTTGTAAACCGAGGTTTTGATTTTTTTTCCAAAATCTGACTGGTTGCGGCCCGAAAACAGAGTATGAAATGGAGAGCTGTACGAACGGCACACAAACCGTCACATTCAGAATGGTCATGTCCTCCGGTACGACTCTTACCCAATTGCTTATCTCCGGGTAGACACCCATAAACTAGTAGGTCACGAATATAGTCAGTTTTGGAATGATTTGCCCCCTGGAGAAAGAGATTCATGAGCTTTGTGCGGTCTTGCTTTGAGAGGTCTCAGCAATAACTAAAAACAAAATAATGTATCCTGTCTAGATTATCTAATGTTAAAAAATAAATCTCAAATCCGAATATTGGTTATATAAGGCACGTAAAACCCCTAAAATCTGAATTTTTAAACAACTGTACATGAATGCCTCTGCTTTAATTTTTTATGTTTATGTTATATATTATAAACTTCGCCTGACCACTTTAAGATTTAACCCCGTAAAAATGATCAGCAAACCGGACCCAACAAGGGCGTGCACCATCTACCCCCTGCACCACCCAGACGTCTGGGACTTTTACAAGCGCGCCCTCGCTGCGTTCTGGACCCCTGCCGAGATAGACCTTTCCGAGGACCGCGCGCACTGGCTCGCGCGCCTGACCGAGGACGAGCGGGGGTTCGTGCGTATGGTGCTGGCGTTCTTTGCATCGGCGGACGCGCTCGTCGCGGAGAACCTCACCTCGCGCTTCATGAACGACGTGCAAATCCCCGAGGTGCAGTACTTTTACGCCTTTCAGGCCGCGATGGAGAACATCCATGCCGAGACGTACTCGCTCTTGATTGAGGCGCTGGTGACCGACCCCGACCAGAAGAGCGCCGTCATCAACAGCGCGCGCGACGTTCCTGCGGTGGCCCGCAAGGCTGCTTGGGTGCGCCGATACATGGCGCCGGAAAGGCCGTTTGCGGTGCGGCTGGTTGCGTTCGCTGCGATCGAGGGCGTTTTCTTCTCGGGGAGCTTCTGCGCCCTTTTCTGGCTCAAGAAGCGCGGGCTCATGCCGGGCCTGACGTTCAGCAACGAGCTCATTGCGCGCGACGAGGGCTTGCACACCGAGTTTGCGTGTCTCTTGTTTTCCAAGTTTTGCCAAGACGCCGATTACGACCGCGAAATCGCCAGCATAATCCGCGAGGCGGTCGACATTGAGCGCGAGTTTGTTACGGCCGCGCTGCCGGTTCGCCTGATAGGCATGAATGCCGACCTCATGTGCCAGTACATTGAGTACGTCGCCGATCGGCTCTTGACTGCGCTGGGACAGCCCCCCGAGTTTGGCGTGCAAAACCCGTTTGAGTGGATGGAGCTCATCTCGCTCGAGGGCAAGACAAACTTTTTCGAGAAGCGCGTGGGCGAGTACCAGCGCGCAGACGTCAAGCAGGGCCGCCCCGCGAACGAGACGCCGCAAGGCCTCATTGACGCCGACCAGGACTTTTAGGCTTAGATTGTGTTGTTAAACACGCTTTTTACAATTAAAATTAAAATTTACTTTACGAATTGTTGGCCAGGGGATGCGACGCGCATGCGAGAAAAGTCCAGGGACTAATCACGTCGACGAGCGACCTGCCCACAAAGCTCATTGCCCGTGATCCCAAGAGGAGGATCTCGGGAATCGTCGTCACAAATCGCACGTATGCGATTCGCGGCAGCGCGGTGTTGGGCGGGGGAAACTCGGCCTTTGTACCGTGAACCAAGCCCACGATGAATGCGAGCTTGTGCTCGGCGGCGACCTGTGGGATGACGCACGTCTCGTAGAGGGGGCTGTAGGCCGTGAACGGGACGAGGTACTCTTTGCTGCTCACAAAGACGGCACTGGTCTCTGCCAGCAGGCGGAAATGCAGCTCGTTGACGAGCGACTCGGGTATGCTGTCCACGTCCACGATGGTTATGGTGCGCAACGCGGGGGGCAAGGGTGTAGTCATAGGAGGAACATAAGCTGGAGCCAGGGACGGGGCCAGGTACGGAGCCAAAGGAGGATCCGTTTTTGCAACGAATTCCGAATCTAGAGGCAAAGGTAGAGGGGGGGCTTGAGGCGGAGGCGGAGGCGGAGGCGGAAACAACGGGGGAGCAGGAGCCGGAACAAAAGCCCAATCCAGAGCCGGAGCTAGAGCCGGAGCTGGCGGAGCTAGAGCCGGAGCTGGCGGAGCTAGAGGCGAAGCTAGAGCCGGAGCTAGAGGGGAAGCTGGCGGAGCTAGAGCCGGAGCTAGAGGCGGAGCTGGCGGAGCTAGAGGGGAAGCTGGCGGAGCTAGAGCCGGAGCCGAAAATGAAGAGAGATGCCCGTGGGTTACCATTTGCATAATCCTCGATGCACTAAGTAGGCGCGAATATATATTAAACCAAGGGATGACGAAACACGCGTTTATCTGTACCCCCTCGTATTTATTTAGTTTGACCTGACACTATTGGCTTGACGCGAATGTACATCTGGTCGATCGACGTGGGGCACCGGCACATGGGTCTGGCGGTGCTGGAGATTCCCGAGACCGGCTTGCCAGGGCTGCGCGCGGCGCTCGCAAAGAAGGGTCTCAAAACAAGAGCCCGGGGTGGTCCCTCCCCTCGGAAAAAGAAGCGCCCAGACACTGCTGCAGCTGCCCAGACCGTGGCGTGGGAAGACGTCCGGATCTGTGTCCGCGAGACTGTCTCGGCCTGGCCCGAGGAGACGCGGAGCGTCAACCGGCGGTCGGTTCAGGAGATCTGTCACCGGGTTGGCGACTTGCTGGATGACCTGGTCGGGCGGCGCCACGCGGACACGCCTCCCGGGGCCGTGCTGGTTGAGCAGCAGCCGGTGCGCGCGCAAAAGAACCGCGCGCTTGAGTGCTTCATTGAGGGCTTCTTCCGCGGCAGGGGCGTCGCGTTGGTGGCACAGGTCTCTTCCAAGCTCAAGATGACGGGGCTCGTGCTGCGCCAGCCCTCGTTCCACCCTGGGTTCGCGGGGTGTCCGACGCCGGAGCAGGCCGAGACGTTCACGTACCCCCAGCGCAAGCGCGCGGCCGTCACCGCTGCGGCGTGCTGGTGCGCCTTCCTGGGGTTCGCGTGCAGAGCCGATCACGGGCCCGACGATGGGGACGCGTTGCTTCAGGCGCTTGCGATACTGGCAACATTCGTCGAGTCGACTCTTTCTGTTGAAAATTAAATTTATGTTTTCCAAGACTGTGTTGTCGGACCACATAAGCACAAATTTAATGTCCGAGCATACGCAAGATTTTTCGAACAGAGAAGGCGATGAAGATGATGACAATGGACATTTAGATTTGAATGATTCCACAGGATCTCAAGGCGAAGAGGATGCGGACATTGGGGAGAAATCGGGTGAAAAAGGTGAAGAGAAAAGATCAGAACAAATACCTGTTAACGTCAATCAAAACACAGATCGTGTTGAAACGGATGCAGAGATGGAGGATCCTAAAAGTAACAAAAGAAAATTAGGAGATATAACGTTTTCGTGGTACAAGTCCGTATCACTGAATGCAGAAATAAAACACAGAGATGAATCTGAATTGGCCTTGATTCCTCCACACGAATCCAGGTTCATAAAAGAGGTGCCGAGCTTCACATCCGACATGGAAGATGCAAAAGAGCGCCTTCACCAGATCCAAAGCCTTGTTGTTGACATTCAGTACCCCGAGTGGACCTGGCCGTTTGCGTGGCTCATTGACTATAGCGCCTGGGCACGCAGACTCAACAGTGCAGCAGAAGTCGCCCCGCACCGCCGGCTTTTGCGAGTGAAGGGGATTGCTGGCATGGCCGCGCTAGCCTTGGACGTCACCGACCGACCCTCTGCGAGTGCAGAATTCGAGGAAGTCGTGGTCGAAACACCAGGCATGGATCCGGAGTATCGGTACAGCCTGGTCCGTGGCGAGCTTGAGAGGGAGTCGGGGCTGATGGTCCCGGTAATGTGCGCCTCGCATTCCCTAATCTGGGATGCAGCAGAAACTAGGTTATCCGCTTCCGGACAAATCATCAACAACGAGTCTGTTAGTGATTATTGTAAGATTGTCGAGACGTACCTTGCCGTGCGTTCCGGGGGCTGGTATTCGCGCGTCGAAGGCGTGGCTGTCTTGGTACACATTGCGTCAATCATAATACTGCAGCTCATTGACGTCACGGGCTCTGCAAGCCCAGACGCAAACAAGCCATCTATGGCCAAATTATCTGACAGACTGATCGATTGGGTTGTTGAAGTCTATTCGTTTTATCGGTTTCAAGGCCAAGCGCTCGACACGTCGAATATTGTCTTTTTTTCTGAACTACCCGATCTTGAATACAATGAAGGAGGAGAAAATGACAATAGTACGTGGACGCTCGACCCAGAGCTGTTGCTGAAACGAAGCGTGGAGTACTGGTGCACGTGGCTTCTCGTCGAGGTCCAAGCACTAATGACGAGCAATAAAGATGACTCGTCGCCCCCGCTGCTCATATCTATGCAAGTCAAGGACGAGATTAGTAAATTTTGGAAAAATAGCAAATTTGATGAGCGAAATATAAAACAAATGTCAAAAGATAAAACGCGATTTCTTCCCTGCGTACATGATTGGCTGTTTTTTTCAAATCGTGCTATTGTACTTGATGTATTATCCAAGCTTAATAATGAAATAGCCGGAAAATCAATTTTATCTCAAGAGGACAATAGTGTAGAAAACGAGAGAGACGTTTACAATCTCGCCGACGCGTTTACGTCACATGAGCAATACATTCTTCATGGAATTTCTACTGAAAATATTAACAAAGAGTTTTACCACATTGAATTTGGAGAAGATGCATCTAAGGAACTTGACAACATACCAGAAAATTGGCCAAGCAAGTGGGAAGATTTCAACACCATAACAATACGCAGCGTCGTTGCAAAACTGGTCGAGAACATAACAACAGCTGAGACGACAAATCCTGATGGTTTTTTTAGATAATAGGCTCTTTTTTATTAGGCCATATTTTTTTCAAGATCCAAGTCGCGGTTTGTATTGTCACATAAATAGGTCGAACTTTTGTTTGAGACTTGTCTTGGACCTGAAATCTTTAATTTAATAAAACTTTTTATTCTATAATCCTAGTTTACATGTGTGTTGAACCTTTTATTATCTACTGCAGGCTAAATAAGTTGATGAGATGAGTCAAGAAATTTCAGTAATTGCTCAAGAACACACACTTGCAATTCAAGATCATATTACTAGTTTTGTCATAAACTCCGTAACTGGTGAACAAGTATCGTTAATAGGAGATAACCGTAAAAAGGCCTTTGAAGTATTTTTTAAGGACGAAGCAAAAAAAAAACTCAATGATTTAATACTTCAAAAAATTCCAGAATCAGAAAAATTTTTGATTAACGTTATTGGAAACAGGATAATTTTGTACAACCACGAATATAATTTTGCTGGAATTTATGGCATAACGTCAAATGATGACACTGAATTTCCAGCAAAGGCCCAACCCATTAACAACGTTCGGTCGCTTGTCGCTTTTTGCGATAGATCAGATTTCATTTGCCCTTTTCTCTTTCTTGTTCCTCTTGAACATTTTACTGTTTGGTATGAAACAATAGAAGATAGATTGAAGAATGATCTTGGACATAAAAGTGTTACCAATAACATGAAAATCCGCATAGCAAAGTTTATTGCTGGTGTCGCATCTCTATCCTTTTTGGAATGCTTAGACCAAGATCAAGCGCACAGCTTCTACGACAAACTTAACGATTCTTCTAATACGAAAAAGGCTTTTCAAAAAATAATAGAAGAAGATATTTTACCCTTTGAAGTTCGGTTGAATGCTACAGTTGTTAGTTTTAACAATTTTAGAATGGCACATATTTCTTTAATAGACACTTCATTTTATTTGAGATATAAGCACCTTTTTTCTAAACACCCGGAAAATTCTCATGCCTTCATAGACTCGTTTAAATCTATTGTCGAAACAATGCTGATAAGCTTTTCACAATCTTGGTTCGTACCATCTGAAGTAATTTTCAATTACATTGCGACTGCCAGCATGGCGATAGCGTCATTTAAAAATTTATCAGAATCAAATAATCAAAATTTTGCAGGTATGGTTAAAAAGACGGCGAATGATTTGATGCAGTGGTTAAGGCATGTAACCATTCACCAGACTGATGAAGATGAAAATATGAGGGATTTTGATACCGAAAGTGAAGAAATTAATTTTAAGGGGTGTTTTCCAATAAAAGCTGACGAAAACGGTATCTTTTTATACAAAAAAAACTCCAGCATTAACTTTAATATTGTTGAAGTTCAGTGGCGGGTGTGGATACTAGTTCATCTAACAAAACTAGATGTTTTCAAAAAGTTACATATACAAAGCAAAACACATCCAGAAGCGTTAAACCAACTAATCAGTGATGTATTTAAACTTATAAATGATTGGGATCCAACAGATTGTCACGAATTTCTAAAATTCAGCTCAGGAAGTATTGAACACGACAAAGTAAGTTTTGTTACTTTGGCCAAGAATAGGACGTATTCTATGAATTTTGACATCATAAAAACGATATTGCATGACTTTGTTAATAATCATTTAAATGATTTTGACACCCTTATTAAATTCGTCACGAACGAAATGGCAAGTGGAAGTCTTAACCAAACCCTAACAATTGAAAATTTCATGATTAAATTGTTCTTTTACGGTCGATTGATGCCTTCAGATATTTACAAAAGAATGGCTGAAAAAAGTGACTTTGTATTACAAACCATGCAATGGTTTGAAAACAACCCTCCATCAGATAAAAATTTCGAAAACTTGGAAGAGGAGTGGACTAATAGGTCGTTTATTCCACTTGTCTACTCAGTACCACAAAGTATTGGAAATGGTTCTATCAATAACGAAATAGTGCCTTATTAAATCGCCCTTCCCCAATAGCCCAGAAAATTGATATCCATTTTGATTGTGATTTTTGTAGATAAGTGAAAGTAAACAAACTTAATGAAAAATTTCCGATTTCATTTTTTTTAATAAAAAAATTATCGTCAATAAAAATGCACCCAGTTGAATTTTATTGAATATATCATGCTTGAACTTTTACTATCTGCTGCAGTACTATAAGAAAGCAGATGCCGTGGTCCGACGTCGCAACCATGGACCACGCAGTCGAGCTTCTTCAGGCCACCATCTCGTTATTGTTTCAGTGTGGCGAGGGTGACCAGGCCAGCCACGAGCACGCCTTTGGCGCTCTCAACGTCGCAAAGCTGAGTGCCAGCTCTTCGGCTTCCGTCGACCTCGACGAGCTCTTTTTCTCGGACACGCCCCTCCTGACCATCAATGAGTACGTCGCCCGCCTGGCCCAGTACATGGGCTGCAGCGCGACCGCCGTGGGTGTCTGCGCCGTGCTCCTGCATCGACTGTCGCTCCAAGGCGACCGCCCGTCGTTCACCCCCTTTTCGTCGTACAAGATTGTGCTGGGCGCGCTCGTGGTCGCCACCAAGTGGACAGACGACGACCACCGGGGACAGACGTGGTTTGGCGAGTGCGGGGGGGTCAGCTGCGGGGACGTCAACCTCTTGGAGGCTGCCGTGCTCAAGGGTCTGCGCTTCCGGGTCATGTGCACGCGCGACCACATCCATGACGTCGAAAACGCCATTATTGCGGCGCGCCCCAAGACCAGAAAAGACTGCCGCAAGTAAGTAAAAAGTAAATACCCTTGACCTGCATTCCTCACAACGTGGCAGGAGGAAGTTCGGGGCGTAAAAAAAAGAGTCTCGATCGTTTTTGTGCATTAAACACCCGTTTCTTGAAAATTTAATTTGTGTTGAATTTAATTCGAGTTTTCTTTTATCGGCTATACACTTAACGAATGAGCACTCAGGGTTTTCAGTCGCTTTCAAAGGGAGGCGACGGGGATCTCTTCAACAAGAAGCTTCGCAACATCCAAAGCATTGCAGTGGGAACAAGGACCTGCGAGAAGTCGGCCGCGCTTGAGCTGAAGTCGGCGACGAAAGGTGTACTGATCCCCCGTCAGACAACAGCCCAACGCAACGCAATCCCCTCGCCCGTGGAGGGGCTGATGATCTACAACACCACGACGCACACCGTCGACACCTACAACAAGGCCGACATGGTCTGGCGGTCTGTCGTCTACGCAAACGACACCATCAATCTGGGAGACTTTAGCTTCGACGGCGCCACCGTCTCGACGACGGGAGAGGACGGCATGGTCCTGGCGACCGACCCGGGCACCGTCGTCAAGATAAACTCCGACCTCACTCTCGTCACGGGGGTGCTTGCGTCGCCCGGAGAAGTGGGACTGCAGATTCGGTCGGGGGGGGACGTGGACGTCACGACACAGAAAACGGGGGGGGGCGTTGTGAACATGTGGTGCCCGCTCAACTTGAAAACAAACAACCTTGGCGGAGTAAATGCCCTGACCGCAACGTCCGTCACAGCCCAGGACATTGTGGCGACGACGCTCACGGGCACCCTGAGCGCGGGGGACCAGCCCCGCGTGACGGCGCTTGGAGTCCAATCGCAGAACCTGCACATGGGGGGGCACGCTGTCACCGAGGTGAGCGCGCTCACGTCAAGCGGGAGCGGTCTCGAGATTAGAGTCAGGGGGGACGTCGACGTCGTGCCCAGCGGAGGACAGGCGTCTTTCAATGTATGGTCCCCGATCGACGCCAAGACAAACAATATCACCAACGTGGGGACAGTCAAGGCGGAGACGTTCGAGGGACTATTAAGCACGGCAGTGCAGGGAAGCGTCACGGCAATGCCAGGCCTCGTTTCTATAAACAGCAAGGCAGTGCCGGGCAGCGATTTCGTCGGGGTCAGCGACGCCCAGACCCTGACCAACAAGACAATCGACGGGTCACAAATAGTCAATCAGAGCCTTACACTTGGAAAATTGGCCCCTGTGCTGGAGCTTTCCGTTCTTGGAAATCCGACTAGCGCGTCTTCAGCCCCGGGTGCCGTGTCCATGGATACTCTCAAGACCATGGGGAATCTTGTGGACACCGCAACACTGGGTTCATGGACGGGCTCAAGCAACGTCTCGTCACTGTCGAGCACTGTGAATGGTCTGACGTTTCCCAGCAGCAACTTTGTGGGAGTCAGTGATGCACAGACTCTAACCAACAAGACAATCGACGGATCGCAAATAATTAATCAGAGTCTAGCACTGGAAAAATTAGCTCCCGTGTCAGCATTTTCCATGGTTGGAAATCCGACCAGCACGTCTTCAGCCCCGGGTGCCGTGTCCATGGATACTCTCAAGACCATGGGAAATCTCGTAGACACTGCAACACTGGGTTCATGGACGGGCTCAAGCACCGTCTCGACACTTTCAAGCACTGTGAATGGTCTGACGTTTCCCAGCAGCAATTTTGTGGGAGTCAGTGATGCGCAGACAATCACCAACAAGACAATCGACGGGTCGCAAATAGTTAATCAGAGTCTAGCACTGGAAAAATTGGCCCCCGTGTCAGCATTTTCCATGGTTGGAAATCCGACCAGCGCGTCTTCAATTCCCGATGCTGTTTCCATGGCGACTCTCAAGACCATGGGAAATCTCGTAGACACTGCATTACTTGGTTCATGGACAGGCTCAAGCAACGTCTCTACACTGTCGAGCACTGTGAATGGTCGTACCCTGCCGAGCAGCAATTTTGTGGGAGTCAGTGATGCACAGACTATAACCAACAAGACAATCGACGGCTCGCAAATTGTGAGCCAGAGTATACCTTACAATAAATTAGCGACTAGTACTGGTCCGTATGTACTTGGGATTACTTCAGGCACAGCAACACCTGCTGCCTTAACTATGGCAAAACTAAAAACCATGGGAAGTTTTCTGGACTCAACTTGGACCGGATCAAGCAATGTCAATACACTTGCCAGCACCGTCAACGGACTTACATTCCCGTCTAGCAACTTTGTGGGAATCAGTGATGCTCAGACCCTCACAAACAAGACAATCAATGGCTCTCAGATTGTTAATCAGAGTCTTGCTCTTGGTAAACTAGCTCCTGTGTCAGCACTTTCTTTGATTGGCAACTCGAGCAGCTCCTCGGCGGTTCCTGATGCTGTTTCCATGACGACTTTAAAAACAATGGGAAATCTTCTGGACACAACTTGGACGGGGTCTAGTAACGTCAGTACACTTGCCAGCACCGTTAATGGACTTACCTTTCCTACAAGTAATTTTGTGGGGCTTAACGATGCTCAGACCCTCACCAACAAGACAATCAATGGCTCTCAGATCGTCAACCAAAGTCTGACTTTGGATAAGGTAGCTCCTGTTTCTGCTTTTTCTTTGATTGGCAACTCGAGCAGTTCGTCGGCGGTGCCGGGGGCCCTCAGCACTGTTGAAACAAAATCATTATTGGGACTTAACAACGTACAAAATACTGCATTATCGACTTGGACTGGTTCTACTAACATTACGACTGTTGGGAGCTTGACAACATTAAACACTGGCAGTATAACGAGCCCAGGAAATTTGACCATTACTCCAAATTTTGGAGCCGGTAATGTTCAAATATGGAGTCCGCTTGACATGAAAACAAACAGTATAAGCAATGTAGGTTCTTTAAATACATTGACGTTACCAAGCAGTAACTTTGTCGGGATCAACGACGCACAGACTCTCACCAACAAGACACTCAACGGTTCTCAGATCGTCAATCAGAGTCTTGCTCTCGGTAAATTAGCTCCTGTGTCTGCACTTTCCCTGATTGGCAACTCGGGCAGTTCCTCGGCGGTTGCAGATGCTATTTCCATGGCGACTCTTAAAACCATGGGAAATTTTCTGGATACAACTTGGACAGGGTCGAGTAATGTCACTACACTTGGCAGCACCGTCAACGGACTTACATTCCCGTCCAGCAACTTTGTGGGAATCAGTGATGCACAGACCCTCACCAACAAGACCATCAATGGCTCTCAGATCGTCAACCAGAGTCTGGATCTTGGAAAGGTTGTTCCTGTGGCTGCTCTTTCTCTAATTGGGAACTCGACCAGTTCCTCGGCGGTTCCAGATGCTGTTTCCATGGCGACTCTTAAAACCATGGGAAATTTTCTGGATACAACTTGGACAGGGTCGAGTAATGTCACTACACTTGGCAGCACCGTCAACGGACTTACATTCCCGTCCAGCAACTTTGTGGGAATCAGTGATGCACAGACCCTCACCAACAAGACCATCAATGGCTCTCAGATTGTCAACCAGAGTCTGGATCTTGGAAAGATCGTCCCTGTGGCTGCTTTTTCATTGATTGGCAACTCGAGCAGTTCCTCGGCGGTTCCGGGGGCTCTGACGACGGCACAAGTAAAAACGATGCTCAATATAAGCGATCAGCAAAGTATTACACTAAACGGGGATGTTACTGGGTCAGGAACTGGGTCTGTTACAACATCTATTGCAAGTGGTTCTGTAAGCCTTGGAAAGATGGCGATTTTGCCCGCGAATAGCATTATTGGAAACAATACAGGAGTCACTGCAACCCCCATCGCCCTCACCACTGTTCAAACAAAAACACTACTGGCACTTAATAACGTGGAAAATACGGCATTATCGACTTGGACTGGTTCCACTAACATTACTACTATTGGGAGCTTAAGTACATTAAACACTGGCAGTATAACTAGTTCAGGAAGTATATCCATGACCCCAAATGGTGGAGCTAGCAGTGTAAATATATGGGGTCCCCTTGACATGAAATCAAACAGTATCAGCAACGTGGGAGCATTAAACTCATTGACGTTGCCAAGCAGCAACTTTGTCGGGATCAGTGATGCACAGACTCTCACCAACAAGACGATTGACGGGTCTCAGATCGTAAGCTCTTCAATTACGACTGCAAAGCTGGCCGACGAATGTGTTACTGCGGCAAAGATTGCAACTGGTGTCATTCCTACTTTTCCCACCTCATACTTGTTCCGAAGAAAAGATGCAACACAAAATATGAGTGCGTTATCGGGCATAAATACAGTCGTGTCGTTTCCGACGGCAGTTGCAAGCAATAATATAACATACACGTCAACTGGCTCAGACTTTTATGCAACGGTTGCAGAGGCGGGAAGATACATTGTTCAGTGGGCCTTGACTTGGAACTACGCAGCATCTCAGACGCGGATAGATACCTACGTCCAGTACTCGTCAGCGACGGCATTTACGAGGCACGGATACATGTCGTATGGGTCGGGCTCAAGTAGCGACTTTGCGATCTCGTCCTCTGCGGTTCTAAATCTTGTAGCAAACGACGCGGTGCGGGTGTGGTTCATGCACAATCACACTGGAAATTTAGTAAACATTCCAACCAATATCAACGAATGGGGATACTTGAACATTGTTAGAATCCAATGATAAATCGTAAATACATGATGATTTTTTTTAAAAAAATTATATACAACATCACCAAGCCATGTCCGACGACGTGATTTTCAAAAGGGTAGAGCAATACCTTGAAGCGCGGGGCATAAGCGACACGTCCCACTTTAGTCTCATTTTAGACCCCGTATCCGGGATTGTGGTCTTGAATTCCTGGAACTATCCAGGGGTCGACGAGCCCAATCTCGCCCAGCTTCAAGTTGAAATGCCGCGTCCCCTGGTCCTGTCCACAGACAACTTGAAGCAAGTCCGGGACGTCAGGGGGAAAATGCTCGCGGACACGGACTTTATGTTCTTGGGGGACTTTGTGCCTCGAGCAGAGGTGGACATGATGTCTGTCGTGCTTTTCCGGAAGGCTTTGCGGGATGTCCCTCAAAACATCACAAACCCCGAAGACATTGACTCGTGTATTTCCGTCTTCCCCGAGCCCCCCCCAGCCGTGTCGTTTCTTGTCAAGAAATACCCCCAAGTTTATTCTTGAGTACATGATAAAGTTGTATATTTTACTACTTTTTGATTGTTGAATTTAATATTTTTTCTGTTGCACAAAAATAAAAGCGAAATTTAAAATTGTTTACTTTAAAATTCATTAAACATCTAAAATACTTGCGATGTAGGCGCCGTATGAGTGACATTCTGCACCTTGTTTGAGATAAGTTGCTAAGAATTTGCAATAGTTATTTAATATTTCTTTTCTGAGACCTAATTTATTCTGATCATTTTGTTCCCACTTAGAGTCAGGCAATGGTTTACCATTGATTTCATCTTGTGACGTAGTATTTATATCCAGTACCCAGTTCTTTACCGCGAGCGTATATCTATTTGTTTTAGAAAACGTGCAATCAAGTGCTTCGCAGATCAGATACTTGAGGTCCACTGCAATGCGTTCGCAGAGAAGCAGGCTTTGTAATTCTGGTGGTTCTAGAATTTGGATATGCTCATTAATAACAAAATCAATTGTATTCACGTAAATATATTTCTCGCCAAGCAACTGTTTTGATGCCTTAAAATTCTCAACGACTTTGCTAACTTTCTCGTCGCTTACAACTGGAATTGGGGATTCTTCAAGCAAGGCTTTTCTGAGCTGTTCAAGATTTGCTTTCAGGATTTCAGGTTCTGCAGTAAAATCAATCCAACTTTGCCCGGGAAATATGCGATGATATGGGGGTTGAATTAGGTCACGAACCGCTTTGACTCGCAAGGCATGTGAATTTAATGTCGATGGTCTCATATAGAATGACGTCGACAATTCAAAACACTTGAAAGCCTGTACAAAATCAATAAATATCTATTTTATTAAATAAAAACCAAAACTTATCAAGTTTACATATTGCAATTTCATCCAATTTCGATTTCGTCTAACTGTGGTATAAGCCCATTGTTCAAAATTGCGTCTTCTAATCTTTTTTTAATGAAATCGATGTTCACTTTCACAAAAGAATCTTTCTCCATCATTTCAGGTAACCCTAAATAGGTATACAAATCATTGATGTCCTTAAACGTTAAAG
>Ga0304730_1000214_pt1 | contig 51649 bp, 46 predicted proteins | sample M_130628_MF_Meta_FD_190474 | JGI IMG/M metagenome (GOLD analysis project Ga0304730, IMG submission 190474) | Freshwater microbial communities from Lake Montjoie, Canada to study carbon cycling - M_130628_MF_MetaG (v2) (version 2) | ecosystem: Environmental > Aquatic > Freshwater > Lake | place...
CTCGCTACTCCGAACTCGTCGCCGACACTGAACTGCGACATCGGGTGTTCGACATGATCCGCACCGAACACGCACGCACCATCGCGATGCACAAGCTGATCACCGGCCAGGAGGATCTGCTGGCTGATAATCCGGCGCTGGCCCGGTCGGTATTCAACCGATTCCCGTATCTCGAGCCACTCAACCATCTGCAGGTCGAACTGCTGCGTCGGTACCGCGGCGGTGATGACGACGATCTGGTTCAGCGCGGAATTCTGTTGACAATGAGCGGTTTAGCCTCGGCGCTGCGCAACAGCGGCTGAAGCATCATCAGCGGCGTACAGTTCGAGGGACGGGACCAGGCAGGCCCCATAAGCCAAAGGGTCAACCGTGTCTGACAAGTCCCCGCGTCAAGCCATGTCAAAGAAGCCCGGGAAATCTCTGAAAGAGAAGCGAGCCGTGAAGCGCGCCAAGGGCGATAGCACCCCGATCGACAACGTACTCAATGCCAAAAAGCGCTGAGCACCTCTAGAGCGGCTATTTGACGATGGTGAACTGCATCAGGTTGACGATGCCTTTTCGGAATCCACCGGCGCAGCCGATCATGTACCTGTCGTAGTCGTCGTAGGCCTGTTGCCCTGCCACCTTGATGGCCTCGTCACGGTGGGCGACCAAATTCGCATGCCAGTTGTCCAGCGTGCGGGCGTAGTGCTGGCCCAGCTCCTGGATGCGCTCGATGCTGAAACCCACTTCCGAGCTCCGCGCCGCGATGATCTCCGGCGACGGCAGGCGGCATCCGGGGAAGATCACCTTCGCCATGAAGAGGATGAACTTCAGATCGCTGATGGTCAGCGTGACCCCGTTATCGCGGTAGAAGTCGATATCGTGGGCGACGATCGTGTGCAACAGCATCCGCCCGTCGTCGGGCAGCGCCGCATACATCTTGCGGAAGAACTCCGGGTAGGTCTCAAAGCCGAAGTGCTCGAACGAGCCGATCATGAAAACGCGGTCGAATTTACCGTCGAATTCCTGCCAGGCCTGGAAGCGGACCTCCTTGGTGCGATTGCCGGGCAGTCCCGCAAAAAGCTCCTTGACGTGTTCAAACTGGTTCTTGCTGATCGTCAGCCCGATGACGTTGACGTCGTACTTTTCAGTCGCCCGCGCCAGCGCCGACCCCCAGCCACAGCCGATGTCGAGGACCGTCATCCCGGGTTTGAGGTCGAGCTTTCCCAGTACAAGGTCGATCTTCGCCATCTGGGCCTGTTCGAGTGTGTAGTCGTCCTGCTCGAAGTACGCGCAGGTGTACGTCAGAGTCGGGTCTAGGAACAGGCTGAAGAAATCATCCGATAGGTCGTAGTGGGCTTGGACATCCTTATACGACTGCTTTAGGTCACTCATATCTTCTCAATTTCACCTAGGCCGGAAGGATTGGACCGCAGGTGGAGTTTACCGCGCAGTTGGCCTCGCGGAGTTTTCAGGCCTTCTCTCTGTTCAGCAGGCGTGCCGCGGCCTTGTCCAGCAGCCACAGCGTCCTCTCGAGACCCACCGCGCCGGCGGCGGGCACGTCGGCCGGGTCGGCACCTCCGATCGCGGCGGCCACTGCGTCTGCCTTGGCCGCACCGGACACCACCAGCCAGACCTCCCGGGATCGGCGGACCGCCGGCAGGGTCAGGGTGATACGCCGCGGCGGAGGTTTGGGGGAGTCGTCCACCCCCACCACCATGCGGTCTGTTTCCAGCACGGCCGGCGTATGGGGAAACAGCGAATTGATGTGACCTTCGCCGCCCATGCCGAGTAGGTGGACGTCGAACAACGGGGTGGGCTCGCCGGCTGCGGCGAGGCCGGCCAGATCGTCTTCGTAGGCGCGCGCCGCGCGGGCGATGTCATCGCCGAACCCGCTATCGCTGGCCGGCATCGCATGGATATTGGCCGCCGGGATGTCGATGTGGTCCAGCAGTGCCGCACGCGCCTGCTTCTCGTTACGTTCGTCGTCATCGATCGGCACGTACCGGTCGTCACCGAAGAAAAGGTGTACCCGAGCCCAATCAATCGGGTGCGTGCCGAGGTGTTTAAGCAGACCGATACCGGTACCCCCGCCGGTCAACACGATCATCGCGCTACCGCGCGCCGCGACGGCCGCAAAGATTGTTGCCGCCAGCCGGTCGCCGGTGGCGGCTACCAGGGCTCCCGCGTCGGGGTAGGTTTCGACGGATTCCGCCACGGTCAGGCGTTCCACCCGGGCGCGTATTGAACCTTCGCGATCCCGGCCAACGCCTCGCGGTAGATCTGGTCGGCATCGAGTCGGCGCAGATCCTCGGCCAGGCATTCGCGAGTCTCCCGGCGCGCGAGCGGAAGCCGCGAACCCGGCCACCCGGTGCGGACCAGCGTGGCGATCGACCCGTCCTGCGGCCGGCTCAGTGTGATGGTCTGGCTGGGCTGCATCAACTCCACCTTCAGCTCGCCAATCTCGCGACGCACCGGTCCGTCGATCCTGCTGGCCAGCCAGCCGGCCAGGATGTCCAGGGCGGGCTCGTGCTTGAGACCCGATACCACCGCGGTGGTGACCGGTTCATGCGGTGGCTGATCAAGCGCCGACGCCAGCAGGGCGCGCCAGTAGGTGATCCGGCTCCAGGCCAGATCGGTGTCGCCGTCTGCGTAGCTCGCCAGCCGGCTGCGTAACGCGGCAAGCGGGTCCTCGGTCCCGGTGGCATCGGTGATCCGTCGAATCGCCAAGCGGCCCAACGGATCCTGGGACGGCACGTCCGGAGCGGTTCCGGGCCACCAGATCACCACAGGTGTATCGGGAAGCAGGAACGGCAGCACCACACTGCTGGCATGCGAAGCCAGCGGCCCGGCGGTCCGCAAGACCACCACTTCGCCGGCGCCGGCATCACCGCCCACCCGGAGTTGGCCGTCCAGGCGCGGTTCGGTGCCCAATCGGTCGATCGGTACCACGACGATGATCCGGCACGGGTGTTCGCGACTGGCTGCCACCGCGGCGTCGATGGAGTCCTCGACGATGTCCTCGGTGTCGGGTGCCACCACCAGGGTCAGCACCCGGCCCAGGGTGATCGCACCGCCCTCCTCGCGAAGTTCGGTGATGCGCTTATTGATCTCGTTGGTCGTGGTGTCCGGGATGTCGACGATCACAGTGCTGTTCCCCTTCCGGTGATCACGGCCGCCGCCACTGCCGGCCCGAACGCTCCAACATCGCGAATGCCGAGTCCGGACCCCAGGTGCCCGACTCGTATGGATCGGGGCGTGCCTGTGCCCCCTGAGCCGAAGCCCAGTAATCCAGCGCGGGATCCAGTATCTCCCAAGATAATTCGACTTCCGCGTTGACTGGGAACAGTGACGGTTCTCCAAGCAGGACATCGAGGATCAGACGTTCGTAGGCTTCGGGAGAATCCTCGGCGAATGCCGATCCGTAGGAGAAGTCCATGTTGACGTCCCGTACCTCCATGGTGCTGCCCGGAACCTTGGATCCGAAGCGCAACGTGATGCCCTCATCCGGCTGAACCCGGAACACCAGTGCGTTCTGGCCGAGCTCCTCAGTCATGGTGGCGTCGAACGGCAGGTGCGGAGCCCGCTTGAACAACATCGCGATCTCAGTCACCCTGCGGCCCAGGCGTTTTCCGGTCCGTAGATAAAACGGCACACCCGCCCAGCGTCGGGTGTCGACCTCCAGTTCGATCGCGGCGAAGGTCTCGGTGATCGACGTCTTAGAGAAGCCATCCTCGTCGAGCAGTCCGACCACTTGCTCGCCGCCCTGCCAACCTGAGCTGTACTGCCCGCGCGCGGTGGTCAGGTTCAGTGGTTGGGCCAGCCTGGTGGCGGAGAGGACCTTGATCTTTTCGGCCTTGATCTCATCGGGGGAGAAGCTGACCGGCTCCTCCATGGCGGTGAGTGCCAGCAGTTGCAACAGGTGGTTCTGTATCACGTCGCGGGCGGCGCCAATGCCGTCGTAATAACCGGCACGCCCGCCCAAACCGATATCCTCGGCCATGGTGATCTGCACGCTGTCGACGTAGTGGCTGTTCCAAATCGGCTCGTAGAGCGTGTTGGCGAAGCGCAGGGCCAAGATGTTCTGCACCGTCTCCTTGCCGAGGTAGTGGTCGATGCGGAACACCGACTCCTCGGGGAACACGCTGTTGACCACCTTGTTGAGTTCGATAGCGCTGTCCAGGTCGTGGCCGAAGGGCTTTTCGATCACCACCCGGCACCACTGATGCTCTTTCGGCGCGGCCAGGCCGGAGCGTTGCAGTTGCTCGCACACCACCGGGAACGCCTTCGGCGGGATCGAGAGGTAGAAGGCGTGGTTACCGCCGGTGCCTCGTTCGGTATCGAGTTTCAGCAGTGTCTCGGCCAGCAGTGCGAAGGCGGCGTCATCGTCGAAGCTGCCCTGGACGAAACGGATTCCCTCGACCAGTCGATCCCACACCTCCTGGCGGAACGGGGTTCGGGCGTGCTCCTTCACGGCGTCGTATACGATCTGGCCGAAGTCCTGATCTGCCCACTCCCGGCGGGCGAAGCCCACCAGTGAGAACGATGGTGGTAGCAGGCCGCGGTTGGCGAGGTCGTAGATGGCCGGCATCAGCTTCTTGCGGGACAGATCGCCGGTGACACCGAAGATCACCACACTGCATGGACCGGCGACCCGGGGCATCCGCTTGTCGAGCTTGTCCCGCAATGGGTTTCGCCATGCCGACGGTGCCGGACCGCCGCCGTCGGTCTTTGTAGCCGGGCTCATTTTGCGACGGCGTCCAATTGGCCCTGGGTCGCATCGAGGAGTTCCTGCCAGGACTTCTCGAACTTGTCCACGCCGTCGTCCTCCAGGTGGGCGAACACATCGCCGAGATCGATACCGATCGCACTGAGTTCGTCGAAAACGGCTTGCGACGCCGCACCGGTACCGCTGAGGGTGTCGCCGGTGACGACGCCGTGGTCGGCGACGGCGTCCAGGGTCTTCTCCGGCATCGTGTTGACCGTGTTGGGGCCCACCAATTCGGTGACGTACAGGGTGTCGGAGTAGTCGGGATTCTTCACTCCGGTGGACGCCCACAGGGGTCGCTGCACCCATCCGCCGGCCTGGGCCAACGGTGTCCAACGCCCCCCGGAGCAGAACACCTCCTCATAGGCGGCGTAGGCCAGACGTGCATTGGCCACACCGGCCTTGCCCCGAAGCGCCAAGGCCTCGTCCGTGCCGATCGCCTCAAGACGCTTATCGATCTCGGTGTCCACCCGGGAGACGAAGAACGATGCGACGGAATGGATCAGATTCAGATCGTGCCCGGCCGCCTGGGCGGCTTCGAGACCGGCGAGGTAAGCCGCCATGACCGCGCGGTGGCGTTCGACGGAGAAAATCAGCGTCACATTCACCGAGATGCCCTCGGCCAGAACAGCGGTGATCGCGGGCAGTCCGGCCAGCGTGGCCGGTATCTTGATCAGGACGTTGGGCCGGTCGACGATCTTCCACAGTTCGATTGCCTGCAGGATCGTCTTGTCGGTCTCGTGCGCCAGTCTGGGATCGACCTCGATTGAGACTCGCCCGTCGATGCCGTTGGAGGCCGTCCACTGCGGTCGGAGAACGTCGCAGGCCTGCCGGACGTCATCGGTGGTCGCGGTGCGGATGGTGGCGTCGACGTCGGCGCCGCGGGCCGCCAGTTCTTTAACCTGTGCGTCGTAGGCGGTGCCTGTCGACAACGCGGCCTGGAAGATCGACGGGTTGGTGGTGACGCCGACGATGCTCTTGGTGTCGATGAGTTCCTGCAGGTTGCCGGAGCTGAGCCGGTCCCGGGACAGGTCGTCGAGCCAGACCGAGACGCCTGCCGCCGATAGTGCTGCGAGGTGTGAATTCTGGGACATGTGCGATATCTCCTGGGTTGTTTGTGGGTTAGGGGTGAGGGTTGGATGTGAGGGTTAGTTGTTGACTGCGCGTTCCGCAGCGGCGGCTACCGCCTCGGCGGTGAACCCGAACTCGCGGAACAGTGTCTTGTCGTCGGCCGAGGCGCCGTAGTGCTCGAGTGAGACGATCTCACCGCCGGGGACAAACTTGTACCAACTCTGCGCGATGCCGGCCTCCACCGCGACCCTGGCTGTGAGCTTCGGCGGCAGAACCTGATCGCGGTATTTTTGGGGCTGTGATTCGAACCATTCGACGCACGGCATGGACACCACGGCGGCGCGGATGTTCTTGGCGGCCAGTAGTTTCTGGGCTTCGACGGCTAATTGCAATTCGGATCCGGTCCCGATAATGACCACGTCGGCATCCTCGGACGAGCCGCCGCCGAGCACATAGCCGCCGCGTGCGACACCGTCGCTGCTGGTTCCTTCCAGAACCGGAATGCCCTGACGGGTCAGAATGAAACCAACCGGGCCGCTTGCGGAGTCGGTGCCCCGCGCAATGATGGCGCGCCATGCGAAGGCGGTCTCGTTCGGGTCGCCGGGACGCACCACCGATAGGTTCGGAATGGCCCGCAGCGCAGCCAGGTGCTCTACGGGTTGGTGGGTCGGTCCGTCCTCGCCCAGACCGATCGAGTCGTGCGTCCAGATGTAGATGGGATCGATATCCATCAACGCGGCCAGTCGCACGGCCGGCCGCATGTAATCGGAAAACTGCATGAATGTGCCGCCGAAGGGGCGGGTGGGGCCGTGCAGCACGATGCCGGAAAGGATTGAGCCCATCGCGTGCTCGCGAATGCCGAAGTGCAGCACGCGGCCATACCAGTCGGCGGTGTAGTCCTCAGTCGAGATCGACGGCGGACCGAACGATTTGCACCCGTTGATGGTGGTGTTGTTGCTGCCGGCCAGATCCGCGGAGCCGCCCCACAATTCGGGTAGCTTGATCGCGACGTCATTGAGGGCCTGTCCGAACGCGGCCCGCGTGGCGACCGGCTTGGAGCCCGGTTCCCAGTGGGTCAGGTCGGCATCCCAGCCCGCGGGCAACTCTCGGGCCAGCAGCCGATCCAGCAGCTTCTTGCGTTCCGGTTCGCGCTTCGCCCAGGCGTCGAACCCGCTCTGCCACGTCTCATGAGCCGCCCGGCCGCGGTCGACGAGCTTTCGGGTGTGCCCGATCACCTCGTCGGTGACCTCAAAGCTTTTGTCCGGGTCGAAGCCGAGCACCTTCTTGGTGGCGGCCACCTCGTCGGCGCCCAACGCCGAGCCGTGCACCCCACCGGTATTCATCTTGGTCGGTGCCGGGTAGCCGATGATGGTCCGCAGCGCGATGAACGAGGGCTTATCGGTGACCTTCTTCGCCGCCTCGATCGCCTTTTCGATGCCGACGATGTTCTCCCCGCCCTCCACGACCTGAACGTGCCAGCCGTAAGCCTCATAGCGCGCCGGAGTGTTCTCGGTGAACGCGATATTGGTGTCGTGCTCAATGGAGATCTCGTTGTCGTCCCAGAGCACGATGAGATTGCCGAGTTGCTGGGTGCCGGCAATCGAGGACGCCTCGCTGGTGACGCCCTCCTCCATGTCGCCATCGGAGGCGATGACATAGATGTGGTGGTCGAACGGGCTGGTGCCGGCGGGCGCGTCGGGGTCGAACAGACCGCGTTCGAAGCGGGCAGCCATCGCCATGCCGACTGCCGAGGCCAGGCCCTGGCCCAGCGGGCCGGTGGTGATCTCCACGCCCTTTGTGTGACGGAACTCTGGATGGCCGGGGGTCTTGGAGCCCCACGTGCGCAGTGCCTCGATATCGGAGAGTTCCAGCCCGAATCCGCCGAGATACAGCTGGATGTACAGGGTGAGGCTGCTGTGCCCGCAGGACAGCACGAACCGGTCGCGGCCCAGCCATTCGGTGTCGCTGGGGTCGTGGCGCATGGCCCGCTGGAAGAGGGTGTAGGCCAGCGGCGCGAGGCTCATGGCCGTGCCGGGGTGGCCATTTCCCACCTTCTGAACCGCGTCAGCCGCCAACACCCGCGCGGTATCGACGGCGCGCGAGTCCAACTCGGTCCAATCGGCGGGGTGATGGGGCTGGGTCAGCGTGGAAATCTCTTCGAGTGTCGTCACGAATTCACTCCTGGCTTCGTCGCGTCGTTGTGGCAGGGCAATCCGGACTCACCCTAATGGCGAATACCCGACTTCGTTCGAGCTTCAGCGCAGCTCATTGGTCTGGCCATCAGGTAACCAAAAGGTGAACCCCGGGGGGTGAATCCGGGGGGTGAATCCGGGGGGTGAATCATGGCCGACTTCACCGGGTCGGGGCCGTCATTGCCTGGAACCCACCCGCAGGTATCGCTGTGGTCCAACCCGGTCTACCATCGCCTGTAGTAGACGCCCTGCAGTAGACGCTGGATCCTTGCGGTCATCCGCAAGCCGCTCGTGAGGAGTTATCGCGTGGACGTTCGCGAGACCACCCTCGTCGCAGGTGCTGACAGGCGGCTTCGCAACACGGTGCTGGGGTATGTGTCGCTGACAAAACCCCGGGTCATCGAGTTGCTGCTGGTGACCACGATCCCGGCGATGCTGCTCGCCAACCGGGGTTCGGTGGATCTGGTTCTGATTCTCAACACGCTCTTCGGGGGCATGCTGGCTGCCGGCGGGGCCAACACCCTGAACTGTGTCGCCGACGCCGACATCGACAAGGTAATGAAGCGCACCGCGGGACGGCCGCTGGCCCGGGCGACGGTGCCGCGCAGCCACGCGCTGATCTTCGGGCTCGCGCTGTCGGTGGCCTCGTTCTTCTGGTTGTGGTGGACCACCAATCTGTTGTCGGCCCATCTGGCGGCGGCGACCATCGCCTTTTACGTGTTGGTCTACACGCTGCTGCTCAAGCGCCGCACGTCGCAAAACGTCGTGTGGGGTGGAGCCGCGGGCTGCATGCCGGTGATGATCGGCTGGTCGGCGGCCACCGGCACCGTCGGATGGCAGGCGCTGGTGATGTTCGCCATCATCTTCTTCTGGACTCCGCCGCACACCTGGGCGCTGGCCATGCGCTACAAGGAGGACTACGCCGCCGCGGGCGTCCCGATGCTGCCGGTGGTCGCCACCGAGCGGCAGGTAACCAAGCAGATCGTCGTCTACACCTGGCTGACGGTGGTGGCCACGCTGGCACTGGTTCCGGCCGCCGGCTGGCTCTACGCGGTGGTGGCGGTACTGGCTGGCGCCTGGTTTCTGACGCTGGCCCACCGATTGCAGGCCGGCGTACGTCGGGGCGAGGCGGTCAAGCCGCTGAAGCTGTTCCTGCAGTCCAACAACTATCTGTCCGCGGTGTTCTGCGCGCTGGCCGTTGATTCGGTGCTGGGGCTGCCGACGCTGCTCGGCTGAGCCGGTTCAGGGCAGCAGCACGATGGAACCCGTGGTCTTTCGGGCCGCGAGGTCGGTATGGGCCCGGTCGGCTTCGGCCAGCGGATAGTGGCCACTCACGGTAACGGCGATCGATCCGTCGGCTATCGCGTCCAGTACTTCGCCTGCGCGCCAAGCGAATTCGTCGGGTGTGCGGACGAAGTGCACCAGGCTCGGCCGGGTGAGCGAGACTGACCCGGCGGCGCTGAGCCGCTGCGGATCGACCGGTGGCACCGGTCCGCTGGCCGCACCGAACAGGGCCAGGGTGCCGCGCACCGCGAGGCTTGCCAGGCTGGCGTCGAAGGTCGAGGCGCCGACCCCGTCGTAGACCGCGGCCACACCGTGGCCGTTGGTCAACTCGCGTACCCGGCCGGCGAACTCGTTCGCGTCGTCGGGGTAGTCGAGCACCTCGATCGCACCGGCCTGCCGGGAGAGTTCCGACTTCTGCGGGGTAGACGCGGTGGTGATGACCCGGGCCCCCAGGCTGGTCGCCCACTGGGTCAGGATCAGGCCGACGCCGCCGGCGCCGGCGTGCACGAGCAGGAAGTCGCGTGGCTGTACCGGATAGACCGATTTGATCAGGTAGTGCGCGGTCATCCCTTTCAGCAGTGCTGAGGCGACCACATCCGACTGCACGGACTCGGGAACATAGGCAACGAAATCAGCTGGGGCGGTGCAGTATTCGGCATAGGCACCCACCGCATTCGCGGTCACGACCCGATCACCGGTATTGATGACGGCGACATCGTCGCCTACGGCTGCCACGGTGCCGCACACCTCGGTGCCGACCACGTACGGCAATGGCCGAGGGTAGGTGCCGGAACGGAAATAGATGTCGATGTAGTTGACCCCGATGGCGTCGGCTTTGATGAGCACTTCGCCGGGACCGGCCGCCGGTGTGGGCTTCTCGACATAGCGCAGAACCTCGGGACCGCCTGTCTGGGCGACTTCGACAGCGTGCATGTCACTATCATCGCAGTTGTGAGGTCACGATGAAGCTGGCCCGGCCCAATGTCTTCCACCCGCGCATCGTGCTGGCCGCGGGTGGTCACCTGCCCGACGGTGACGCCGACGATGCCGGTCTGGTCGGGGCATTACGCCGGCGCGGACTGCACGGCCGATGGCTGGCATGGGACGACCCCCAGACCGAGGAGGCCGACCTGGTGATCCTTCGTTCGGTCGGGGATGACATGACTGACCGGCGCGAGGAGTTTGGGGCCTGGACCACCCGGGTGGCCAACCTGCTCAATCCTCCGGCCGCGATCGCGTGGAACGGCGCCACGCGCTACCGGCGGGACCTGGCCGCGGCGGGAATACCGGTAGCGGCGTCCGGCACCCGGGCTGTTTCCCAACACCGGGCGCAATCGCCGGGGACCTCGTTGATCTTCCTCAGCGGCGAGCAGTCCCACGCTTTCGACTCGTCCGCAGCAGGGGTGTTGCGCGGCGCCGAAGAAGATTTTGAACTCTGGGATCTGGGCTATGCCGCGGTGGACGTCGCGTGCGCGAAGACAGGTATCACCAGAGCCGAATTGCTCTTCGCCCGCGTCGATCTGATCGGCGGCCGTCGAGATCCGGTTGTGGCCGAACTCGATCTCATCGGGCCCGATCTGGGTTGGCGCCATCTCGACGACGCCGCCCGCGCGTTACAGCAGCGCACGTTCGCCCTCGGTGTGGAGTCGGCCTGCGAGCGAATGGGACTCGGTCCGCTGTCGCATCGAGGCCCATAGCGCCGCGGTGGCGACGGTGCACGTTGCCGCACCGGCGACATGGAATGCAACCAGCACGGCGGGCACTCCGGTGTGGTACTGCACCACTCCGATCAGGGCCTGGACCATAACCGCGCCCACCACAAAGCCCAGTCGCCGCTTGACTAATCGCGGGGAATTGACGGCCAGCAAGCCGGCGCCCAAGCCGATCAGCAGGCTGAGGTAGCAGATCAGCAGGCTGGCGTGGATGTGCGCGAGTGTGATGATCTCGACCTCGAGTCTGGGCACTGCGCGTTGCGGACTCTTATCGCCGGCATGCGGGCCCGCCCCGGTGACCAGGGTGCCGGTGATCAGTGTTGAGGTGAGCAGGATCGCACTGAGAAACGTCAACTGGCGCAACGGGTTCGGAACGACAGCAGCGACTGCACCGTCGTCGGGCTCACCGATCTTGATGTAGAGCAGCGTCGCCAGCCAGACCATCGCCATCGACACGAGTAGATGAACCGCAACCGTCCACCAGAGCAGACCGGTCAGTACCGTAATCCCGCCGATCACAGCCTGAAGGACGGTGGAGGCCGGCATCAGCCAGGCGTAGAACACCACCTCGCGTCGCCGTCGGGCCCGGGTGACGGCGAGCACCGCCAGGATCGCGGTGATCACAACGGCGAAGGTGATCAATCGGTTTCCGAACTCGACGGCCTGGTGGACGATCGGCACCTCGGCGTGCGGTACCGGGGTGAAACTGCCCGGGAAGCATTGCGGCCAGGTTGGACAGCCCAGACCGGATGCGGTGACCCGAACGATCGACCCGGTGACCGCGATCAACGCCTGGGAAATCACGACGGCCGCGGCGAGGATCCGCTGGGTGCGCAAACTCGGCAGGGGGAGCAGGTCCACAAGCCGCCGGAAGAACCGTCCCATCAGGTGAACCGGAACCAGCGCCGCGCCGCCACCGCCGCCACCGCGCCCCAGGCAGCCAGTACGGCAATCCCGAACCAGTCAATCGACAGCGCCGTCGCCTGCTCTAGGGCCTCGGTCAATGCGCCGGACGGTGTCAACCGCGCCACCGAAGTCAACGCCCGCGGGATCGCCCCGGTCTCGAGCGTGAGTGCACCAAGACCGGCGAAGACGAACCACAGCAGGTTGGCCACGGCCAGCACGATTTCAGCCCGCATGGTTCCGCCGAGCAGCAGTCCCAATGCCACGAAGGCTGCCGTGCCGAGGGCGATGATCACCGCGCCCAACAGCAGGCCTGCCGGATTCGGTCGCCAGCCCAGCGCCAGCCCGATCCCACCGAGCAGAATCGCCTGCAGGAAAACAACACTCACCACGGCCAGGGTCTTGCCGACGATGATGCCCCACACCGGCAGGGCGGTGGCGCCGAGTCTTTTCAGGGCGCCGTAGCGACGGTCGAATGCCACCGCGATGGCCTGGCCGGTGAACGCCGTGGAGATCACCGCCAGAGCCATGATCGCGGGCAGGAACACCGCGACCCGGTTGGCGCCGAAGGAACCCAGCGGCAGCAGCGTGAGCCCGATCAGCAGCGTGATCGGAATGAACATGGTGAGCAGAAGTTGTTCACCGTTGCGTAGCAACAGTTTGAGTTCGAGGCCGTACTGCGCGACCAGCATCCGCGGCACGCTGTTCGCCCGCGGATCCGGGGTGAAGGTTCCGGCGGGGAACAGTTCGGTCACTGCCGCAACTCCTTGCCCGTCACGTCGAGGAACACGTCTTCGAGGCTCCGTTGCTCGACACGCAGGTCAGTGGTCAGGATGTTCAGCCGTGCGCACCACGTGGTCACCGTCGCCAGAACCTGTGGGACAACTTTACCCTCGACGAGGTATTCCCCGGGTGTGCGTTCACTCACGCGGTAACCCTCCGGCAGTGCCGCGATCAACAGCGCAAGATCGAGTCGGCGCGGAGCGGTGAATCGCAGTTGATCCTCGGCACCGCTGTGCATCAACTGCGCGGGCGTTCCTGAGACGACGGCGGATCCGTTATCAATGATCACGATCCGGTCGGCCAATTCCTCGGCTTCATTGAGTTGGTGTGTCGTCAGCACCACCGTCACCCCGTCGCGGCGCAGACCGTCGATGAGTTCCCACACCACAAGTCGGGCGTGGGCGTCCATACCGGCGGTTGGTTCGTCGAGGAAGACCAGTTCCGGCCGGCCCACGATCGCACACGCCAGTGCCAGCCGCTGTTGTTGTCCGCCGGACAGTCGCCGGTAGGTGGTGCGGGCGGAGTCGGTAAGCCCGAGGGTGTCCAGTAGCCAGGCGGGGTCCAGAGGGCGCGCGGCATAGGCGGCGACCAGGTTCAGCATCTCCCCGGCTCGCGCCGCCGGGTAGCCGCCGCCGCCCTGCAGCATCACCCCGATCCGTTCGCGTACCCGCGCGTTGTCGGCTATCGGATCCAGGCCCAGCACTTCGACGGTTCCGGAGTCCGGGCTGATGAATCCCTCGCACATCTCGACGGTCGTCGTCTTTCCCGCCCCGTTCGGTCCGAGCAGAGCCAGTACTTCAGCGCGTTGCACCTCGAGATCCAGGTCGTTCACCGCGAGGGTGGACCCGTATCTTTTCGAAACCCCGCGCAACCGCACCGGGGTAGTGGCTCCGGAACTCACGGTGACTCAGCGTAGGCGTCGGTGATCGGACTTGGTGCCGGTGGTCGCGGCGCGGGCACGTCGGCGTCGCCGGCCTCGACTTCCTGCCCGGTCTGGCGCTCACTGGTTCCGGGCGCGTCACGCCATGGCAGCCGGTTTCGGGTCAACGCGATCAACAGCGCCACGATCACCGCGCTGGCCAGTGTCGCGTCGATGATCTGGAACAGGGCGAACCGGTCACCGTTGGCGGTGGGACCGAAGATGCCGACGATCAGGGTGACCGCGATGACGGCGACTCGGAATCGTGGCTGGGTGGCCCATGCGGCGAGGGGGATGATCGCCCACATCAGGTACCACGGCTGTACGACTGGGAACAGCAGCACCGTTGCGCCCAGTGCGACGCCCAGTCCGCCCACCGGGTGCAACCGCCCACGGAGTACCGACAGCAGTAGCCAACTGACGGTGACGGCGATGATCAGCACGCCCATCGCACGGGTCAGCGAGAGCACGGCGGTGGTGTGATCACCCAGGCCGAGCAGGATGCCGACCTGCCCGGTGCCGAGGGCCAGCAGGGTCGGCGGCGACATCCAACTGCGCACCACGTTCGCGGTGCCGAGGGTGAAGATCCAGCCGAAGCCCAGCCCACTGGCCCAGCCGATGAGCGTCATCACCGCCAGTGCCAGCGGTCCCAACAGCAGGCCGGCCGACAGGAACGCCTTGAGTGTTCCGCCCCAGCGGTGCGCAAGGGCCATCGTGGTGAATCCCAGTGCCAGCAGACCGGGCAGTTTCACCTGGGACGACATCGCGATCAACACCGTCCCGGCCGTAAGCAGAGCCAGTGGGGCCCACCGGTCCCAATCAGTCTGGGACCGTGGCCACTTCAGTGGCCGTGGCAAGAGCGGTCTCCCCTGATCGATTCCCCGCAATGAGATCTCGGTGCCGGTGAGCATCAGGCCGAGCATGAGGGCCTCGTTGTGGATTCCGGCAACCAGGTGCATCAGCAGTAGTGGGTTGGCCGCGCCCAACCACAGGGCGCTGACTTCGGCAACCCCGCAGCGGAGCGCCAATCGTGGTGTGGCCCAGACGATAAGGCCGACGCCGATCAACACGATCACGCGATGACACAGCACCGCGGCGACGATGTTCTCTCCGGTGAGTGCCGAGATGCCGCGGCCGATCCAGAGGAACAGCGGCCCATAGGGTGCGGGCGTTTCCCGCCACAGGCTCGGCACCGAGAGGGTGAACACATGGTCCAACCCCAGTCCCGGCGCCGGACCCACCCGGTAGGGGTTCAGTCCGATTCGGGCGATCTGGCTCTGCGCGAGGTAGGAGTAGACGTCCTTGCTATACATCGGCGGGGCGATCAGCAGGGGCAGGATCCAGAGCAGCAGGGTGCGGTCCAGTTGGCTGCGCGACATCCGGCGGGGCCCCAGCGTGAAGCGGCCCAGCAACAGCCAGGCCAGCGCCATCATCACCGCGCCGGTCGTGGTCATCGTCAGCGAGACGGTCTGGATGCGCGACGGCAGATTGAGCACCCGGACTCCGAAGGTGGGGTCCTGCACCACCGGGCGGGCGCCCGCGCCGAGTGCGCCGATGCCCATCAGAACGGTTCCCGTCGCGCCGAACAGGCGGGTGCGCCGCATGGCGGTCAACTCGGTGGCGTTGAGCGGTGCGGCCTCGATGCGCTCGTCGCCGTGCAGTCTGGCGATCGACGAACTCAGGGAGAGCTGCCGGGCGGCCACTAAGTCACTGTAACCGCCGCCGAACAGCGGATTGGCCGCACTCTAACCGCCGCTCAACAGCGGCCTGAGCAGGTGAGGGTGGCCTTGGTAGACCCGCGGACCTAATTGCGTCACACTGGTGTTGTGAAAATCCTGCCTGACGATTCGCCGGTCTCCGGTGGCCTGTCGGGTCAGGACGGGCGCACTCGGCGCGCCATCGTGCGACTGCTTCTGGAGTCGGGATCCATCACCGCTGCTGAGATAGGTCGCGGCCTGGAAATTTCCGCGGCGGGCGTGCGCAGGCACCTCGACGCTCTGGTTGACGGTGGCGATGCGGAGGCCAACCCGGCTGCGGCCTGGCAGCAGGCCGGCCGTGGCCGACCCGCTAAACGCTATCGACTCACCCCGGCCGGGCGGGCCAAACTCGAGCACACCTACGACGATCTGGCGTCCGCCGCGATGCGGCAACTCCGCGAGATCGGCGGCGACGAGGCGGTCAGGTCCTTCGCCCGGCGTCGCATCGACACGATCTTGGCCGGAGTTCCGGCGGCGGAGTCCGAGGATGACGAGGCGGTTGCGGTCGCGGCAGAAGGCGTGGCCGACGCGTTGACCCGAGCCGGTTACGCCACCACCACAGCCCGGGTCGGCGGCCCCGTGCAGGGGATCCAGATATGTCAGCACCACTGCCCGGTTTCCCATGTCGCAGAAGAGTTTCCGGAATTGTGCGAGGCTGAGAAACAGGCTATCTCTGAGGTTCTCGGCACCCATGTGCAACGGTTGGCGTCCATCGCCAACGGCGACTGCGCCTGCACCACCCACGTCCCGCTGACGTTGACCACATCGTCAGCACTGAGCCCAGCGGTGTCGAGCAAATCTGTGGCAAGCAAACCTGTGGCAAGCAAATCTGTGGCAAGCAAACCTGTGGCAAGCAAATCTTTGACCAGCAACGAGCAAGGAGCGTCAGCATGACGACCACCCCCGAGATTCAATCCCTCAACCAAGAGGAGACCATCGCGTCGCTGGGTCATTACGGCTACGGCTGGTCGGACTCCGATGTTGCCGGTGCCAGCGCCCAGCGCGGTATCTCCGAAGCCGTCGTACGCGACATCTCAGCGAAGAAGAGCGAACCGGAGTGGATGCTCGATATCCGGCTCAGGGCGCTGCGGACGTTCTACAAGAAGCCGATGCCGAATTGGGGATCTGACCTCGAGGGCATCGACTTCGACAACATCAAGTACTTCGTCCGCTCCAGCGAGAAGCAAGCCGCCACCTGGGACGAGCTTCCTGAAGACATCAAGAACACCTACGACCGCCTCGGCATCCCGGAGGCCGAGAAGCAACGGCTGGTGTCGGGCGTAGCGGCTCAGTACGAGTCTGAAGTGGTTTACCACTCGATTCGTGAGGATCTCGAGAAGCTGGGTGTGCTCTTCCTCGACACCGACACTGCGCTCAAGGAACAGCCGGAGATGTTCCGGCAGTATTTCGGCACGGTGATCCCGGCCGGGGACAACAAGTTCTCCGCTCTCAACACCGCGGTGTGGTCGGGTGGTTCGTTCATCTACGTACCGCCGGGCGTGCACGTCGACATCCCACTGCAGGCCTACTTCCGGATCAACACCGAGAACATGGGTCAGTTCGAGCGCACGCTGATCATCGCCGACGAGGGTTCCTACGTGCACTACGTGGAGGGCTGCACCGCTCCGATCTACAAGAGCGACTCGTTGCACTCGGCGGTGGTGGAGATCATCGTCAAACCCCATGCCCGGGTTCGGTATACGACCATCCAGAACTGGTCGAACAACGTCTACAACCTGGTGACCAAGCGTGCCCGCGCCGAGGCCGGCGCCACCATGGAATGGATCGACGGCAATATCGGCTCCAAGGTCACCATGAAGTACCCGGCGGTGTGGATGACCGGCGAGCACGCCAAGGGCGAGGTGCTCTCAGTGGCGTTCGCCGGCGAGGGACAGCACCAGGACACCGGCGCCAAGATGTTGCACCTGGCACCGAACACATCGAGCAACATCGTGTCTAAGTCGGTGGCCCGGGGTGGTGGTCGCGCGTCCTACCGCGGCCTGGTCCAGATCAACAAGGGCGCGCACGGGTCACGCTCGAGTGTGAAATGCGATGCGCTGCTTGTTGACTCGATCAGTCGCAGCGATACCTACCCGTACGTCGACATCCGCGAGGATGACGTCACGATGGGTCACGAGGCCACCGTGTCGAAGGTCAGCGAGGACCAGTTGTTCTACCTGATGAGCCGCGGGATGACTGAGGACGAGGCGATGGCGATGGTGGTGCGCGGGTTCGTCGAGCCGATCGCCAGGGAACTGCCGATGGAATACGCGCTGGAGCTCAACCGGCTCATCGAGTTGCAAATGGAAGGCGCGGTCGGTTAGCAATGCCGAATCTGACTGAGGCGGTCGAGGGCATCGCCGCGAATATCGCGACGAACAAGGGCCAGACGTTGGCTACCGCCAACAAGGGCGAGCAATTCGCCTCCTTCGACGTCAACGCCTTCGAGGTGCCCGGTGGCCGTGACGAACTCTGGCGGTTCACCCCACTCAAGCGCCTCCGCGGGTTGCACGACGGTTCGGCCGCGGTAAGTGGTCAGGCACAGATCGGCGTCTCTGAGCAGGCCGGTGTCACCGTCGAGACTGTAGCCCGAGGCGATCAGCGGCTCGGCGAGGGCGGGATTCCGTCAGATCGCGTTGCCGCCCAAGCGTTTTCGTCCTTCGAGCACGCGACAGTCGTCACCATCGGCCGCGGCACCCACGCAGAGTCTCCGGTCGAGATCGTCGTGGCCGGCCCCGGATCCGGGAAGACGGCCTACGGACATCTGCAGATTCGCGCCTGCGAACTCGCCGAGGCCGTGGTTGTGATCGACCACCGGGGTAGCGGAACCTACGCCGACAACGTCGAGTTTGTCATCGGCGACGCAGCACGGCTGACCGTAGTCTGGATCGCCGACTGGGCCGACGACATGGTGCATGTCTGCGCCCAGCACGCCCGCCTGGGCAAGGATTCGGTGTTGCGTCACGTCGCGGTCACCCTCGGTGGCGAAGTGGCGCGCATGGCGGCCACCGTCCGCTTCGATGCCCCCGGTGGTGATGCCGAACTGTTGGGCCTCTACTTCGCCGACGCGGGCCAGCATCTCGAATCGCGGTTGCTCATCGACCACGCCCAGCCGAACTGCACATCCAACGTGCTTTACAAGGGCGCACTGCAAGGCGATCCCGATTCCGGCAAGCCCGATGCGCACACCGTCTGGGTGGGAGATGTACTGATCCGTGCCGAGGCGACCGGCACTGAGACCTTTGAGGTCAATCGCAACCTGGTGCTTACCGATGGCGCCCGCGCCGACTCGGTGCCCAACCTCGAGATCGAGACCGGTGAGATCGCCGGCGCCGGGCATGCCAGCGCCACCGGACGTTTCGACGACGAGCAACTGTTCTACCTTCGGGCCCGCGGCATCCCGGAGGATCAGGCTAGGCGCTTGGTGGTGCGCGGTTTCTTCGGCGAGATCATCGCCAAGATCGCGGTACCCGAGATCCGTGAGCGTCTGACCGATGCCATCGAACACGAACTGGCCATCACCGAATCGAAAGCGGCGTTATGAGCACTCAGAATCCATCAACACTGGACATCAAGAACCTGCATGTCGTCATCGACACCCCGGAGGGGGTGGAGAAGGAGATCCTCAAGGGCGTCGACCTGACGGTGAAGTCGGGGGAGACACATGCCGTGATGGGCCCCAATGGATCCGGCAAATCCACGTTGTCCTACGCCATCGCCGGTCACCCCAGATACCGGGTCACCGCCGGGTCGATCACCCTCGACGGCCAGGATGTTCTTCAGATGAGCATCGACGAACGGGCGCGCGCCGGCCTTTTCCTGGCCATGCAGTACCCGGTGGAGGTGCCGGGCGTCTCGATGTCGAACTTCCTGCGCACCGCCGTGACCGCGGTTCGCGGCGAGGCGCCCAAGCTGCGACTCTGGGTTAAAGAGATCAAGGCTGCGATGACCGACCTTGAGATCGACCCGCAGTTCGCCGAACGCAGCGTCAACGAAGGGTTCTCTGGTGGCGAGAAGAAGCGCCACGAGATCCTGCAACTGGGCCTGCTCAAGCCGAAGATCGCCATCCTCGACGAGACCGACTCCGGACTCGACGTCGACGCACTGCGGGTGGTGAGCGAGGGCGTCAACCGATTCGCCGAAGCCGAGCACGCCGGCGTTCTGCTGATCACCCACTACACCCGAATCCTGCGCTATATCCACCCGCAGTTCGTGCACGTGTTTGTCGACGGCCGCATCGTGGCCTCCGGTGGACCGGAACTTGCTGACGAACTCGAAGAGAACGGCTACGTGCGATTCACCGAGCGTACGACCGCCGCGTCGTAGGCGTATGACTGTCTCGGTCGAACTCGACGCCATCGAACTGGAACGGGTTCGCGCGGATTTCCCGATTCTGAATCGGGTGATGCGCGGCGGAAGCCGACTGGCCTATCTCGATTCCGGGGCTACCTCGCAGAAGCCGTGGCAGGTGCTCGACGCCGAACGGGCGTTCCTTACCACCTCCAACGGTGCGGTGCACCGCGGCGCGCACCAGTTGATGGAGGAGGCCACCGACGCCTTCGAGCAGGGCCGAGCCGATATCGCGGCGTTCGTCGGGGCCGGTCCGGGGGAGTTGGTGTTCACCAAAAACGCCACCGAGGCGCTCAACCTGGTGTCGTTCGTGCTCGGCGATGACCGTTTCGAACATGCGCTCGGTCCGGGCGATGTAATCGTCACCACCGAGCTCGAGCACCATGCGAATCTGATTCCGTGGCAGGAACTTGCCCGGCGCACCGGCGCGACGCTGCGCTGGTACGGCGTCACCGATGATGGCCACCTTGATCTGGATTCGCTTGAACTTAACGAGCGAGTGAAAGTCGTTGCCTTCAGCCATCATTCGAATGTCACCGGAACCGGTCCGCCGGTAGCGGAGCTGGTGCGGCGAGCCAGCTTGGTGGGTGCGTGGACGGTGCTGGACGCCTGCCAGTCGGTGCCTCATCAGCCGGTCGATTTCGCCTCGCTTGGAGTAGATTTCGCGGTCTTCTCGGGCCACAAGATGCTCGGCCCCACCGGGATCGGCGCGCTGTACGCCCGCGCCGGCCTGTTGGCCGAACTCCCACCGTTTCTTACCGGTGGATCGATGATCGAGACCGTGACCATGTCCTCGGCCACCTACGCCTCGCCGCCGCAGCGTTTCGAGGCGGGCACCCAGATGACCTCCCAGGTCGTCGGATTGGCCGCGGCCGCGCGCTATCTCAGCGAGATCGGAATGTCCGCGGTGGCGGCCCACGAGCATCTTTTGGTCGCGGCCACGCTGGCCGGCCTGGCCGAGATCCCCGAGGTCCGCATCATCGGCCCGGCAGATCCCGAATTCCGGCACTCACCGGTGGCGTTCGTGGTCGATGGCGTGCACGCCCACGACGTCGGTCAGGTGCTCGATGACGATGGCGTGGCCGTGCGGGTGGGCCATCACTGCGCCGCCCCACTGCACCGCCGCTTCGGAGTTGCGGCAACGGTGCGGGCATCGTTCGCGGTGTACAACACCCCGGACGAAGTCGACCGGCTGATCGCCGGTGTGCGCCGAGCGATCGGATTTTTCTCCTGATGCGCCTCGAGCAGATGTACCAGGACGTGATCCTGGATCACTACAAGCATCCCCACCACCGCGGACTGCGGGAGCCGTTCGGCGCCGAGGTTTATCACGTCAACCCGACCTGTGGCGACGAGGTGACCCTTCGTGCGGCACTGTCCGACGACGGCGAACGAGTCACCGACGTCTCCTACGACGGGCAGGGTTGCTCGATCAGCCAGGCCGCCACCTCGGTGCTGGCCGATCTGGTGATCGGTCAGACCGTCACCGAGGCCATGGCGACCGTGGCTGCGTTCAACGAGATGGTGTCATCCCGTGGCACCATCTCCGGCGACGAGGACGTTCTCGGCGACGGCGTAGCCTTCGCGGGGGTGTCGAAATATCCCGCACGGGTGAAGTGTGCGCTGTTGGGATGGCTGGCTTTCAAAGATGCGGTGGCGCAGGCATCCCACCGCCCGGTACCGGAGGAGAAGCAATGACCGACACAGCCTCAGATGAGTTACTGGCCGATATGGAAGAGGCCATGCGTGATGTGGTCGACCCCGAACTCGGCATCAATGTGGTCGATCTCGGCCTGCTGTACGGACTCAACGTCGAGAAGACTGAGACCGGCACGGTGGCGCTGGTGGACATGACGCTGACCTCGGCTGCCTGCCCGCTGACCGATGTCATCGAAGACCAGGTACTCACCGCACTGGTGGGCGCCGGTCTGGTCAGTGAGATCAAGATCAACTGGGTGTGGAATCCGCCGTGGGGTCCGGACAAGATCACCGATGACGGCCGCGAGCAGTTGCGGGCGCTGGGGTTCACGGTCTGATCCAGACCTCTGACCCAGACCTCGGTTAAGATTGAGTTATGCGTAGGGCGTTCGCGGCCGCACTCGCCGCCATGACCCTGGTCGCGGCCGGGTGCTCGTCAGCAGCGGATAAGAAACCTGACACCTACAGCGCCGACCCACGAGTCCTGAACATCGTGATGGGTTCCGAACAACACCTGGTTTTCGAACAAATCGTGGCGCCCTGGTGTGAGAAGAACAAACTCGTCTGCAACGCCAAAGAACTCGGCTCGGTCGATCAGGCGAACCTGCTGAGCGAGAATTGCGACAAGCTGCCACCCTACGACATCTTCTGGTTCGCCTCCACGGTGTTCGAGCAGATCGGCAACCAGCGGTGCAACACACTGGTCGACTCCAAGCCGATGTTCTCCTCGCCGATCGTCTTCGCGGGCTGGCGCCCCGTCATGGACAAGCTCGGATTCACACCGGGTAGCGACACCTCGATTCGCCAGATTCTCGATGTGGTCGATGCCGGCAAGGCCAAGGTCTGGATCACCAATCCCACCCAGTCCAACTCGGGCGCCACCGCGTTCTTCGGTTTTCTCAACTACTTCGCGGGCAACCCCCCGGGCAAGGCACTGACCCAGGACCAGTTGGATTCCGAACCGGTTCGCAGCGGGATCACCCGTGTCATGAGCAAGTTCGACCACACGCCGCCGTCGACGAAGATGCTGATGGATGAGTGCATCGCCGCGCCCGACCGCTGCGACGCGCTGTTCACCTACGAGGCGCTTGTCATCGAGGCGAACCGCGATCGGGTGGCAGGCGGACAGGAACCCATGACGGTGGTGTACCCGCAGGGCTCGCTGGCCTTCGCCGATTCTCCGCTGGGCTTCCTGCCGCACGGCGACAACCCTGACAAACAGGCGAATTTTGCCGCGCTGCAGACCTATCTGCTCAGCCCTGATGCGCAGCAGGCACTGCTGGGCCTCGGCCGACGACCGGTCAACAGCAGTGGCCTGGAACTGCCGAACCTTCCGCAGAACATCGCCGACACCGTGTTCAGGCGCGACTGGGGCATCGTCACCGATCGCCAGGAGCAGCCGATCCGGTTTCCGTCGGCATCGGTGATCGAGAGCGCACTGTTCAACTACAACACCGAGTACCGCCAACCGGGCAACTTCGTATACTGCATCGACGGATCGGGAAGTATGAAGGGCGACGGCTGGAACGGCGTGACGAGCGCCGCCGACATCCTGTTCGACCCGGACACCGCCAAGAGATACATGCTGCTGGCTAATCCGAGGGACAGCACAACCGTGTTCATCTTTGACGACGGAATCAAGGGCGGTCCGTGGACGGTGGAAGGTAACAAGCGGGACGATCTGCTCGGACTCCGCACGGATATCACCGACAGCGGTCCGGGTGGTGGCACCAACATCCGGGGCTGCCTTGCGCGGGCGGCGGAGGTGTTCCGCAGCTACGGTGCGGATCCGCGTAAGAAGACAGTCGTCTTGATGACTGATGGTCAGGACGGTGGGCATGACAACACCGCCATCGACGAACTTGCCGCCATGGGCATCCCGGTCATCGCCATTGGCTTCGGCGATGTCGATGAGCAGGATCTCCGTAACGTCATCGTGGCGAAGACCAACGGAACCTACATTCGCAAGGACAATCTGGTCGGCGCACTGCGCGACGCGGCGGGATTCAGGTAGGGGGCGCGCAATGGCACCATCGCAGCGGACGATACTGGCGGCCCTGGCCGCGGGCGCAGTGGGATTCGTGGTTCTCTTCGCCCTGGGTGTGACCTGGCCCATCGCGGTGATCCTGGCTATCGTGCTGGCGGTGTCTGTTGGCTTCACGCTGAGTTACCTTGCACCGTCGGACTCGCAGAGCGATCTTGAGGAGAACATCCGCCAGATCACCACGACCACCACCGCGATCCGCGCACTCGGTCACCGGGTCACCGACCGGACGACGGCGGCCGCGTTACAGGCCGGTTGCGACGGTGTGCCGCGGATGATCGAGTTGATCCGTGCGCGCGACATTCGCGTCGGGCTGCCGTTGGCGCAGCGGAGCCTGTCCTATCTCGCAGGCGTCCAGAGCACGCTGGAGTCGTATACCCACGTTCAACACGGCGGTGACCCGGAGTATGTCCGGCTAGGTCAGCAGGAACTGCGGCGGTTCGCGGAGTTCACCTCGCAACCCGACAGGGAACTCTCGGCCCGGCAGATGGATGACTACATCAATTCCCTCACGGCGCTGAACATGAACCCGCCGCCGGAACTGTCGTGAACGGGCACCGATGAAAAAGTCGAAGGCTCTGTTCTACGTCGGCATCGTCGGCATCGTCGTGGCGTTGATCGCGGCCGTCCTGGTGATCATGTTCGCCAAACGCTCCGGCGATGGCGGCCTCGCGGGTGGCGGCGCCACGCGGATCACCTGTTACGGCGGATCCGAAAAAGAAGAATTGATCAATGATCCGGACGTGAAGAGGATTCTCGCCGACTCGTACGGCGTTGAGGTCAACTTCATTCCGAAGGGGTCCTACAAGCAGGTCCAGATTCCACCTGATGAGCTCAGGGCGAGCAAGGTCGACTGCCTGTGGCCATCCTCGGCGAGCGCGCAGGCCGTCTTCGAGGGATCTGGTAATAGCAAGGCGTTCGGTAACGACTATGAGGCAGCATCTGTCCTGGAGTCGCCGGAAGTGCTGTATGCCAACAAAGAAGCCGCGGACGGTCTACAGAAGGCCGGCATCGTCGCACTGCGGGACGGCAACTATTTCATCGTCGACCTTCGGAGATTGCTGGAGGAGTACCTGCTGCCCGGCAAATCATGGTCGGACCTTGGCGTCACCTTGCCGGCCGGACCGGTCCTGATCAACAGCAGCGACCCGGCTACCTCGAACTCCGGGATGACGCTCGCTCAACTGGAGTTGGCCACCATCGCGTCCGGCAACCCCTACCAGCCGGCGAGTGTCGCCCAGACCGGCGCGTCGCTGGCCAAGGTGAAAGCGTTGATCGATGCCCAGGGCCTGATGCGCACCGGATCCGACAGCGCCTTCGAACAGTGGGTGATCCAGCAGACCGGCGGTCTACTGGCCGGCTACGAGAGCCAGCTGTTGCAATGGGTCACCACCCGCAACAACGGTGTCTTTCCGGCCGGGATCGTGACGCTGTATCCCGAGCCGACGATCTTCAACGACCATCCGATCCTGAGCCTGACCGAGGCCGGTAAGAAGCTCATCCCGGCCATGGAGGACGACGCGGTGCAGGACATCGCGTGGTCCCGGTACGGCTTCCGGTCCGGGACCCGAGTCCTCGAGCAGGCCTTCCCGGGCATCGTGATTCCGCCAACGCAAACCATCAGGAAGACCCAGGCTCCCGGTTACGGGGTTACCAAAATTCTGCTGGACTGTTTTGTCAACAGCGCCTGTTGAGGCCATCGGCAGCGCCTTTGATCGTCCGGGAACACAATCACGGGGCCCCGGCGTTGCACCCCACGTGGCTACCCAAGACCTGACCGCAGAGAACTTCAACGACACCGTCTCCGGCAACGACATTGTGCTGGTCGACTTCTGGGCCTCCTGGTGCGGCCCCTGCCGGGCCTTCGCGCCCACCTTCACCGCGTCGTCGGACAAACATCCCGACATCGTCTTCGGCAAGGTCGACACCGAGGCGCAAGAACAGCTTGCCGCCGCCGCCGAGATCCGTGCCATTCCGACGCTGATGGCGTTCAAGAAGGGTCATCTGGTGTTCAGCCAGTCCGGCGCGCTCCCGCCGGCAGCGCTGGAGGAACTCATCACACAGATCCGCGACTTCGACCTCGATGCCGCGGCAGCCGACGCGTCAGCGGTCACCGACCTCTGACACCGCTGCCGGTGCACGCGATAACGTGCACTGGTGAATCGTGACTCAGGCTTCGTTCTCGTCGACCGTCCCCGGCCCCATATCGCCCTGGTCACTCTGAACCGCCCGGAGCGGATGAACTCCATGGCGTTCGACGTCATGGTGCCGCTTCGGGAGGTGCTGGCCGAACTCACCCACGACAACGACGTGCGGGTGGTCGTGCTGACCGGGTCCGGCCGCGGGTTCTCCTCCGGTGCCGACCACAAGTCGGCCGGGTCGGTCCCGCACGTCGACGGGCTGACCCGCCCGACATACGCGCTGAGGTCCATGGAGATCCTTGACGAGGTGATCCTGGCCATGCGCCGGCTCCATCAGCCGATCATCGCCGCGGTCAACGGCGCGGCGATCGGCGGGGGACTGTGTCTGGCACTGGCCGCCGATATCCGGGTGGCCGCGGCGGACGCCTATTTCCGGGCCGCCGGGATCAATAACGGGCTGACCGCCAGCGAGCTGGGGTTGAGCTACCTGCTGCCGCGAGCCATCGGCTCGTCGCGCGCCTTCGAGATCATGCTCACCGGCCGCGATGTTGATGCTGCCGAGGCCGAACGGATCGGCCTGGTATCCCGTCGGGTGCCGGCCGGGGACCTACTGGAGACCTGCTACGACATTGCTGAGCGGATCGCCGGGTTCTCGAGGCCCGGCACCGAGCTGACCAAGCGCACGCTGTGGACCGGACTTGACGCCGGTACCCTGGAGGGACATATGCAGGCCGAGGGCCTCGGGCAACTCTATGTGCGCCTGCTTACCGCCAATTTCGAAGAGGCGGTTGCCGCGCGTTCACAACAGCGCGCCCCGGTCTTCACCGACGACAAGCCCTAGGCACAGGAGCGCAACGCGTGATCCGCGCTGGCGACGATGCAGAGCGAAGCGATGAGGAGGAGCGGCGCCAATGATCACCGCAACGGACCTCGAGGTCCGCGCAGGCGCACGTACCCTGCTCCTCGCTGAAGGGCCGGCGCTGCGGATCCAGCCCGGCGACCGGATCGGACTGGTCGGTCGCAACGGTGCCGGCAAGACCACGACGATGCGGATCCTGGCGGGGGAGAGTCAGCCCTACGCCGGATCCGTGGTGAGCACCGGTGAGATCGGCTACCTGCCACAGGATCCGCGCGAGGGTGACCTCGATGTGCTGGCCCGTGACCGAGTGCTGTCGGCCCGCGGGTTGGACACCCTGATCGCTGACCTGGAAAAGCAACAGGTGCTGATGGCCGAGGTCGTTGATGAGACCGAGCGCGATAAGGCCATCCGCCGCTACGGCAACCTCGAGGAACGTTTCGCCGCACTCGGTGGCTACGCGGCCGAGAGTGAGGCGGGACGGATCTGCGCAAGCCTGGGTCTGGCCGAGCGCGTGCTGACCCAGTCGTTGCGCACGCTGTCCGGCGGCCAACGCCGTCGGGTCGAGTTAGCCCGAATTCTGTTCGCCGCCAGCGACTCCGGCGCCGGTTCCGCTATGACACTGTTGCTCGACGAACCCACCAACCATCTCGACGCCGACTCCATCGGCTGGCTCCGCGATTTCCTCAAGGCGCATACCGGCGGACTGGTGATCATCAGTCACAACGTCGAACTTCTCGCCGACGTCGTTAACCGGGTGTGGTTCCTCGACGCCGTCCGTGGCGAGGCCGACATCTACAACATGGGCTGGCAGAAGTATCTCGACGCCCGAGCCACCGATGAGCAGCGCCGCCGCCGCGAGCGGGCGAATGCAGAGAAGAAGGCGTCGGCATTGCGCACCCAGGCCGCCAAGATGGGGGCCAAGGCCACGAAAGCTGTTGCGGCGCAAAATATGTTGCGCCGGGCCGAACGAATGATGTCTGCCCTCGACGATGAGCGCGTGGCGGACAAGGTCGCCAAAATTCGATTTCCGAGCCCCGCGCCGTGCGGCCGCACTCCGCTGGTGATCAAAGGCCTGACGAAGAACTACGGCTCACTGGAGGTCTTCAGCGGAGTCGATCTGGCCATCGACCGCGGATCCCGGGTGGTGGTGCTCGGACTCAACGGGGCGGGCAAGACCACCCTGCTGCGGTTGATCGCCGGCGCCGAACCCATGGACGCCGGCGAGATCGAACCCGGACACGGACTCAAGATCGGCTACTTCGCGCAGGAACACGACACCCTCGACCCGGCCGCGACCGTGTGGGAGAACATCCGTCACGCCGCACCCGATACGGGCGAGCAGGAATTGCGCAGTCTGCTCGGTGCCTTCATGTTCATCGGGCCGCAACTCGACCAGGCTGCGGGCACGCTGTCCGGCGGTGAGAAGACCCGTCTTGCCCTGGCTGGACTGGTCGCCTCCACCGCCAACGTGCTGCTGCTCGATGAACCCACCAATAACCTCGACCCGGCGTCCCGCGAGCAGGTGCTCGACGCGCTGCGCAGCTACCTCGGCGCCGTGGTCCTGGTCACCCACGATCCCGGCGCAGCCGAGGCACTCGAGCCCCAGCGGGTGGTCCTATTGCCCGACGGCACCGAGGACTACTGGTCCGAGGAGTACTCGAGCCTCATCGAACTCGCCTAGGTTGCGCTTGCCTTGAGCATATTGCGCAGCACGTACTGCAGGATCCCGCCATTGCGGTAGTAATCAGCCTCACCGGGGGTGTCGATCCGCACGACGGCGTCGAATTCGACCGCGGACCCGTCGGCCCTGGTGGCCGTGACGTGAACCGTCTTCGGGGTCTTGCCCTTATTCAGGTCCTCGATCCCGTTGATGTCGAACACCTCGGTGCCGTCCAGTTTCAGCGTCTTCGCCGACTCTCCCGGGGGGAACTGTAGCGGGATCACGCCCATGCCAATGAGATTCGAGCGGTGGATACGCTCGAATGACTCGGTGATCACCGCGCGCACACCGAGCAGGCTGGTGCCCTTGGCCGCCCAGTCACGCGACGAACCGGAGCCGTATTCCTTGCCGCCGAGTACCACCAGTGGGGTCTTCTGCGCGGCGTAGTTCTGCGCGGCGTCATAGATGAACGCCTGCGGGCCGCCGTCCCTAGTGAAGTCGCGGGTGTAGCCACCGGAGGGAACCTCTCCCAAACCCGCGAGCACCTGGTTGCTGAGCCGGATGTTGGCGAACGTTCCGCGAATCATCACCTCGTGGTTGCCGCGCCGCGAGCCCAGCGAGTTGAAGTCCGCCGGCTTGACCCCGTTGGCTTCGAGGTATTGCGCCGCAGGCGTGCCCTTCTTGATGGCACCGGCGGGCGAGATGTGGTCGGTAGTCACCGAATCACCCAGCAGGGCAAGGACTCTGGCGCCCTTAATGTCGTGCACCGGCGTCGGCTCGGCGGGCATTCCGTCGAAGTACGGCGGTTTGCGCACGTAGGTCGACTTCGGATTCCACGCGAACGTATTGCCCGCCGGGGTGGGCAGGTTGCGCCAGCGCTCGTCACCCTTGAACACATCGGCGTAGCTGTCGACGAACATCTGCCGGTTGATCGCCGACGCGATGGTGTCGTCGATCTCCTGCTGTGAAGGCCAGATATCCGTCAAGAAGACGTCGTTGCCGTGCGTGTCAGTGCCCAGGGGATCAGACTCGAAATCAAAGTCCATGGTGCCTGCGATGCCGTAGGCGATCACCAATGGGGGAGAGGCAAGGTAGTTCATCTTGACGTCGGGGGAGATGCGACCCTCGAAGTTGCGGTTACCCGACAGCACCGCCGCCACCGACAGGTCGTTGTCGTTGATCGCTTTCGAGATCTCCGGGGCCAGCGGTCCGGTATTGCCGATGCAGGTGGTACACCCGTATCCGCCCAGGTAGTAGCCCAGCTTTTCCAGGTACGGCCACAGACCGGCCCTGTTGTAGTAGTCGGTGACCACCTGTGAGCCGGGCGCCATGTTGGTCTTGACCCACGGCTTGGTGGTCAGGCCCTTTTCGACGGCCTTGCGAGCAAGCAGTGCCGCGCCGAGCATCACCGATGGGTTGGAGGTGTTGGTGCACGAGGTGATTCCGGTGACCACGACCGCGCCATGGTCGAGGACGAACTCGCCCTGCTCGGCCGAGCGCACGAGCACCGGCTTACTCGGCCGGCCATGCGCACCGCCGGCAGCCGATGGCCGCGCATCGACCGCACCGTCGTCGGCGAAGGACAGCGCCGCCGGATCACTGGCCGGGAAGGACTCCTCCTCGGCCTCATCGAGTTTGGTCTCCGGAGCCGGGTGATTCTCCTCGACGTAGTTGTGGATGTCCTTACGGAAGGCGTTCTTTGCGTCGGTGAGCGCAATCCGGTCCTGCGGACGCTTCGGTCCCGCGATTGAGGGCACCACCGTGGAGAGATCCAGTTCGAGGTATTCGGAGAACGTCGGCTCGTGGTCGGGGTCGTGCCACATGCCCTGGGTCTTGGCGTAGGCCTCGACCAGGGCGAGTTGTTCGTCAGTGCGTCCGGTCAGCCGCAGATACTTGATGGTCTCGGAATCAATCGGGAACATCGCTGCGGTGGAACCGAATTCGGGGCTCATGTTGCCCAGCGTCGCGCGGTTGGCCAGTGGCACCTCGGCCACACCCCTGCCATAGAACTCGACGAACTTGCCCACCACGCCGTGCTTGCGCAACATGTCGGTGACGGTCAGCACGACATCGGTGGCCGTCACGCCCGGCTTGATCTCCCCGGTCAGCTTGAAGCCGACGACGCGGGGGATCAGCATCGACACCGGTTGGCCCAGCATGGCCGCCTCGGCCTCGATACCGCCCACACCCCAGCCCAGCACGCCCAGGCCGTTGACCATCGTGGTGTGACTGTCGGTGCCGACGCAGGTATCGGGGTAGGCGACGCCGTTGCGTTCCATCACCACCCGCGCCAGGTACTCGATGTTGACCTGGTGCACGATTCCGGTTCCCGGCGGGACGACCTTGAAATCGTCGAATGCGCTCTGGCCCCAGCGCAAGAACTGATACCGCTCACCATTGCGCTCGTATTCGAGGTTGACGTTGCGCTCGAAGGCGCCGGCGTTGCCGAAGAAGTCAAGGATCACCGAGTGGTCGATGACCAACTCGGCGGGGGCCAACGGATTGACCTTCTCCGGATCGCCGCCCAGTGCGGTGACGGCCTCGCGCATGGTGGCCAGGTCCACCACGCACGGCACGCCGGTGAAGTCCTGCATGATCACCCGCGCCGGGGTGAACTGAATCTCGGTGTCGGGTTCGGCGGCAGGGTCCCAGTTCGCGATAGCCCGGATGTGGTCTTCGGTGATGTTCGCGCCGTCCTCGGTGCGCAGCAGGTTCTCGGCGAGCACTTTGAGGCTGTAGGGAAGTTTCTCGGTGCCGGGAACCGCGTTGAGGCGATAAATCTCGTAACTGCGGTCCCCGACGGTCAGGGTGTCGCGAGCCTGGAATGAGTTCAAGGACGGATTCAACGAAGCGCTGCTCACATCAACTCCCGCGTCTGGTGTTCCCGTCAACGGGCTGTCATTGGCGGGCAGGGCGAATCCTAACGGCCGCGATAGTGCTGCCTCGCGGCGGATCCGCCGATACCGCGGCGCCGGCTCCCAGTTCGGCGCGGGCTGCATCGGCGCGTGTGCTGACACCGCGAAGACGTCCGCGGTACCGTCTGGGCCGTGACCACCCTGCACCCGCCCACCTACATCCCGGCGGAGGTGTGCAGCGCTGTCGGACTGGCTTCTTCCACGCCCGTTGCCGACTGCATGGGCAAGGTGATGGCCGACGTCGCCGCGGACGGCGTGGCCGCCCCGGCCGCGGACGTCGCCGGTCTGCAGAAGGTAGTCGCCGGCGCCAAGGATCGCGGGGTGGACCTCAAGGTCGTCGTCATGGAGAAGAGCCCGATACTCGACACCCCGCTACGCGATATCGCCACCGAGGTCGGCAAGGCCCACCCCGGTTCCACGGTCCTGGTGATCAGCCCGGGCTGGGCAGGTTCGTACAGCACGAGTTATGACCGGGTGCTGCTCGAGGCTGGTCAGGATGTGGTCAAGACGGCGCCTAATCCGGTGCAGGGAGCGCAGAATTTCGTTGATCAGTTGAACACCCCGGATTTCTCCTGGACAGCATTAACGGTGACGCTCGTAATCGGCGTATCCGTGGCAGCAGTAATCACCCGAGTTCTGCACCGTTGGGCGAAACACAGCGCGGCGCCAAAAACCTAGTCCGACAAGGGAAAACGGCCCTTTATGGCAGCGCCATAAGATCACCGTTAGGTCACATCATTCGAATGACAAACTTGTAATTCTTGCCTCTGGTTTCCCCTGCGACAATTGTGACGTACGGTGCAACTGTCACCATTGTTATTGAAGTGACTCATGTGACCTGAGTGACTGGTGGGATTTTCCGGAGCAAATGAGGAGTCAGAGTCGAATGAGTTCAACCCCTCGCGGTTCTCGTGTTCGGGCGACCCGTGCGGTCTGCCCACTGACCCTCACCGTCGCGATGGCCCTGTCGGTACCGGGCCTGGCTCAGGCCGAGCCCGCGGCGCCGGCCAACGGCCTGGCCGCCTTGGTCGCCGATGTCGCCGAGGCCAATCAGCGCCTCCAGGACATCGGTGCCGCGGTGCAGACCGAGCAGGAGAGCGTCAACAAGGCGATCGTTGCGGTCCAAGATGCCCGCGACGCGGCGGCCGCCGCACAGCAGCAGGTGGATGCCAGCCAGCAGTCGGTACAGGACGCTACAGCGGCCATCATCGACGCCCAGAAGCGATTCGACACCTTTGCCGCGGCCAGTTACATCAACGGACCGTCGGCGTCGTTGGTGATGGCCCGAACACCCGATGAGATCATCTCGTCCGCGACGGCCGGCCAGGCGCTGGCCCTGAGTTCTCAGCAGGTAATGGCGGGTTTGCGGCGGGCCCGTACCGAAGTCGTCAACACCGATGCCGCGGCACGGCTGGCCAAGGCGGCCGCCGACCGGGCGGTCGCCGATGCCCAAGGCAGCCAGGATGCCGCCGTGGCGGCGCTGACCAAGGCGCGGGAGACCTTCCGGCAGCAGCAGACTGAGATTGACCGGCTGGCTGCCGAGCGTAAGGCCGCGCAGCAGAAACTCGATGCCGCTCGGGCCTGGTCGGCTCCGGCGTCGGTACCCGCGGCCGCACTCGAACAATCCGCCATCGCGTCATCCGTGCCACTGGCGGCCGCACCCGTCGACCCGGCATCGGGGGACCGCTGGGATCCCGCAGCAGCCGCATCAGGCACCGGCCCGGGTGCCAAGGTGCCGCCCTACGGCAAGCTCTCCGAGTGGGACCTGACGCTGCCGATGGTGCCCTCGGCGTTCCTGTCCGGCGATCCCATCCAGATCATCAACGCGATACTGAAGATCGCCCAGAACTCCTATCAGGTCACCCAGCAGATGGGCAAGAAGTTCCTGCAGCAGTTGGGCATCCTCAAGCCCACCGACACCGGCATCACCAACGGCGGCGGCATCCCGCTGGTGTACGGCAACCAGGCCATCGAGTACGTCATCAAGCGGGCCCAGTCGCAGATCGGGGTGCCCTACTCGTGGGGCGGCGGTAACGCGGCAGGACCGAGTCGGGGTATCGACGACGGTGCCAATACGGTCGGTTTCGACTGCTCGGGACTGATCCTCTACGCCTTCGCCGGCGCGGGTATCAAGTTGCCGCACTATTCGGGTTCGCAGTACACCGCGGGCCGCCAGATCCCGTCGGCCCAGATGCGACGTGGGGACGTCATCTTCTACGGCCCGGGCGGTAGTCAGCACGTGGCGCTGTACCTCGGTAACGGGCAGATGCTCGAGGCGCCCTACACCGGCGCGACGGTCCGTATCGCACCGGTTCGAACCAGCGGAATGACGCCGTTCGTTGTCCGCTACGTCGAATGGTGATGCCGTGAATCCGTTGCGTAGCAACACTTCTCGAGTAACCCGGCTACTGGTCGCGATTGTCGCGGCGTTTGGGCTTGGGCTCGGATCCGCCGCTCCCGCGGCCGCCGAGGAATCGTGGGATCCGACCCTGCCCAAATTGCTCAGCGCCGGGGCACCCGGTGATCCCGTCGCGGTCGCGCAGGCGTCGCTGGCATTCACCCAGCAGGCGGCGCAGTCGACGATGGACCTCGGGCGCAAGTTCCTGGCCGGCCTCGGCATCGGCGGCAGTCCGGCGGCGCTGCCCGGGGGTCGGGTCAACGGTCCGCAGGCCATCGAGTACGTCATCCGCCGCGGCGCGTCCCAGCGCGGGGTGCCCTACTCCTGGGGCGGCGGAGCGATCAACGGGCCGAGCACCGGTGTGGACCAGGACGCCGGCAAGGTCGGCTACGACTGCTCCGGCTTCACCCGGTATGCCTTCGCTGGCGTGGGGGTCCAGATTCCCAAGTACTCCGGCGACCAGTACGACACCGGCCGCCACATCGCGCCGTCCCAGGCCAAGCGCGGCGACCTGATCTTCTACGGACCCGGGGGCTCTCAGCACGTGGCCCTCTACCTGGGCGAGGGACAGATGATGGAGGCGTCCTCGGCGGCTGGTCAGGTGACTGTCAGTCCGGTCCGCACCGCGGGTATGACGCCCTACCTGACTCGCATCATCGAGACCTGATCCAGCCGGGGTCCCGACGAGCCTGCGGATGACCCGCATCGACGGATTCCCCAACGCCTGGAATAGTTGTCCCCGGGGCACGGTGCTGCCCGGACGAATACGGGCACGCGGTCCTGTGCCAACCAACAGTTGTGGAGGAAGTCGATGACGTCACCAGGTGGCTCGCCCGCGGTCCCCGCCGGCTATGGCGGCCCGAGCGGATCCATGTCAGCAGCCTCCAGTGGTAGCGCGCTGACCAGCGAGGTGCAAACCCTGGAGCGGGCAATCTTCGAGGTCAAGCGGATCATTGTCGGCCAGGACCAACTCGTCGAACGCATCCTGGTGGGCCTGCTGGCCAAGGGCCACGTTCTGCTCGAGGGTGTCCCGGGCGTCGCCAAGACGCTGGCAGTGGAGACCTTCGCCAAAGTGGTCGGCGGAACCTTCGCCCGCATCCAGTTCACCCCGGACCTGGTACCCACCGACATCATCGGCACCCGGATCTATCGGCAGGGCCGCGAGGAGTTCGACATCGAGTTCGGCCCGGTGATGTGTAACTTCCTGCTCGCCGACGAGATCAACCGCGCGCCGGCCAAGGTCCAGTCAGCCCTGCTTGAGGTCATGGCCGAGCGCAAGATCTCGATCGGCGGACGCGATTACCCGCTGCCCAAGCCGTTCCTGGTGATGGCAACTCAGAACCCCATCGAGAACGAGGGCGTCTATCCGCTGCCCGAGGCTCAGCGCGACCGCTTCCTGTTCAAGATCAACGTGGACTATCCCTCCCCGGAGGAGGAGCGCGAGATCATCTACCGGATGGGCGTCAACCCACCCGAACCGAAAGCGATCCTCGATACTGGTGACCTGCAGCGCCTGCAGGACGTCGCCGCCAACAACTTTGTGCACCACGCCCTGGTCGACTACGTCGTGCGGGTCGTGACGGCCACCCGCCGCCCCGAGCAGTTCGGAATGCCCGACGTCAAGTCCTGGATCGCGTTCGGTGCCTCGCCGCGCGCATCACTGGGCATCATTGCCGCGTCCCGCGCGCTGGCATTGGTGCGCGGGCGGGACTACGTGGTCCCGCAGGACGTCATCGAGGTGATTCCCGACGTGCTGCGGCACCGCCTGGTTCTCACCTACGACGCACTGGCGGACGACGTCAAGGCTGAGACGGTGATCAACCGGATCCTGCAGACCGTCGGTCTGCCCCAGGTAAATGCTGTTCCGCAACAGGGACACAACGTTGCCCCGCCCCAGGCTCCCCCCGTGCCACCTGCGGCGCCCGCCGCGGCAGGCGCCATCGGTCGGTGAGCGAGTCCACTCCCGCCGTTGATGCGGCTGGTCAGCCGCAGGCGGTCCACCCGCCTTCCTTCCAGCGCGGTGAGATCGACGACGCAAGGCTTTCGGCCGCACTGCGGACGCTCGAACTCACGGTCAAGCGCAAGCTGGACGGGGTGCTGCAGGGCAACCATCTCGGCCTGATTCCGGGCCCCGGTTCGGAGCCCGGTGAGTCGCGCCTCTACCAACCCGGCGATGACGTCCGACGGATGGACTGGTCGGTGACCGCCCGCACCACCCACCCGCACGTGCGGCAGATGATCGCCGACCGAGAGCTGGAAACCTGGATCGTGGTGGACATGTCCGCCAGCCTCGATTTCGGCACCACCGGCTGCGAGAAGCGTGACCTCGCCGTCGCGGCGGCCGCCGCGATCACCTATCTCAACAGCGGCGGCGGTAACCGGATCGGAGCGGTGATCGCCAACGGGGAGAGGGTGATTCGGGTTCCCGCCCGATCCGGTCGTCAGCATGAGCAGACGCTGCTGCGGGCTATCGCCACCTCGCCGCGCGCGTCACTGGGGGTCCGCGGGGATCTGTCCGCCGCCATCGACGCGCTGCGTCGGCCGGAACGCCGTCGCGGTATGGCCGTCATCATCAGCGACTTCCTCGGCCCGATCACCTGGATGCGGCCGTTGCGGGCCATCTCCGCCCGGCACGAGGTGCTCGGTATCGAGGTTCTGGATCCCCGCGATGTGGAGTTGCCCGACGTCGGCGACGTGATCCTGCAGGACACCGAGTCCGGCGTCACCCGTGAGTTCACCATCGACGCGCAACTGCGCGACGACTTCGCCCGGGCCGCTACCGCGCACCGCGCCGAGGTGGCCCGGACACTGCGCCGCTGCGGCGCACCGCTGATGACACTGCGCACCGACCGGGACTGGATCGCCGACATCGTGCGCTTCGTCGCCTCGCGGCGCCGCGGAGCGCTGGCGGGCAGTCAGTGAGCGGGAACCACCGATGACCCTGCCGTTCTTCGGGCCGATGTCACTGACCGATTTCGCGCACCCGTGGTTTTTCGTGTTTCTTGCGTTTGTCGCGGGTCTGGCGGCGCTATACGTCATCGCGCAACTGGCCCGCCAGAAGCGCATCCTCCGATTCGCGAATATGGAACTGCTGGAAAGCGTTGCGCCCAAACGCCCCAACCGCTGGCGGCACCTGTCCGCCATTCTGCTGATCGGCTCACTGCTGCTGCTGACCATCGCGATGGCCGGACCGCAGAACGATGTGCGCACCCCCCGTAACCGTGCGGTGGTGATGCTGGTGATCGACGTTTCGCAGTCGATGCGCGCCACCGACGTCGAGCCGAGCCGGCTATCGGCGGCCCAGGCGGCGGCCAAGCAGTTCGCCGACCAACTCACCCCCGGTATCAATCTCGGCCTGATCGCCTACGCCGGCACCGCGACGGTGTTGGTGTCGCCGACGGCCAATCGTGAGCCCACCAAGATCGCCATCGACAAGTTGCAACTGGCCGACCGCACCGCCACCGGCGAGGCGATCTTCACCTCGCTGCAGGCGATCGCCACCGTCGGGGCCGTCATCGGTGGCGGCGATGGACCGCCACCGGGACGAATCGTGCTGATGTCCGACGGCAAGGAGACGGTGCCGTCCAACCCGGACAACCCCAAGGGCGCCTACACCGCGGCGCGGACGGCAAAGGATCAGGGCGTGCCGATCTCGACGGTGTCATTCGGCACGCCGTACGGATATGTCGAGATCAACGACCAGCGTCAGCCGGTACCCGTCGACGAGGCGATGCTCAAGAAGATCGCCGAACTCTCCGACGGCACCCATTACAGCGCCTCGACTCTGGAACAGCTCAAGGAGGTCTTCACCTCGCTGCAGGACCAGATCGGCTACGAGACGGTTAAAGGCGACGCCAGTGTTGGTTGGCTGCGGCTGGGCACCCTGCTGCTGGCGCTATCGGCTCTGGCGGCGGTGCTCCTCAACCGTCGGTTGCCCGGCTGATTTCGTTCATTGGCCCCCGCGAGCCTGCTTGCGGGCACCGACGGGTGAGGCACTAGGTTGACGGGCATGACTGAGACCGGCAAGCCTGCATTCGTCTCCCGCTCAGTCCTCGTGACCGGTGGAAACCGGGGGATCGGTCTGGCAATCGCGCAGCGACTGGCCGCCGACGGACACCGGGTGGCGGTGACACACCGCGGTTCCGGAGCGCCCGAGGGTTTGTTCGGCGTGGAATGCGATGTCACCGACACTGATGCCGTCGATCGCGCATTCACCGATGTCGAGGAGCACCAGGGTCCGGTCGAGGTGCTGGTGTCCAATGCCGGGATAGCGGCTGACGCGTTCCTGATGCGGATGACGGTAGAGAAGTTCGAGACGGTCATCGACGCGAACCTGACCGGGGCGTTCCGGATGGCGCAACGCGCATCGCGCAGCATGCAGCGCAAGCGGTTCGGCCGGATGATCTTCATCGGTTCGGTTTCGGGAACCTGGGGCATCGGGAATCAGGCCAACTATGCCGCGTCCAAGGCAGGATTGATCGGCATGGCACGTTCGATCGCCAGGGAACTGTCCAAGGCTGGGGTTACGGCCAATGTCGTCGCGCCGGGCTACATCGACACCGAGATGACCCGCTCGCTCGACGAGCGGATTCAACAGGGCGCACTGGAGTTCATCCCGGCCAAGCGGGTCGGCACTGCCGAGGAGGTTGCCGGAGTGGTGAGCTTTCTGGCGTCGGAGGATGCGAGTTACATCTCCGGTGCGGTGATTCCGGTCGACGGCGGCATGGGGATGGGCCACTAGCGGCCCACGATCACACACCGCGCCACTAGAAAGGACTGATATGGCAGGGCTTCTCGAGGGCAAGCGCATCCTCATTACGGGGATCATCACCGACTCGTCTATCGCGTTCCATATTGCGCGAGTCGCGCAAGAAGCGGGTGCGGAAATCGTCTGCACCGGCTTCGACCGGCTGAAGCTGATCAGGCGCATCATGGACCGGCTACCGCAACCGGCGCCACTGCTGGAACTCAACGTCCAGGACGATGACCACCTGGCCACCCTTGCCGACCGGATCACCGAGGTCATCGGGGAGGGCAACAAACTCGACGGCGTGGTCCATTCCATCGGCAACATGCCGCCCAGCGGAATGGGCATCAACCCATTCTTCGACGCCCCATATGAGGATGTCGCCCGGGGCATCCACGTCTCGGCGTTCTCGTATGCTTCATTGGCCAAGGCAGTGCTGCCGATCATGAATTCCGGTGGTGGCATCGTTGGCATGGATTTCGACCCGACTCGGGCGATGCCGGCCTACAACTGGATGACGGTGGCTAAGAGTGCGCTGGAGTCGATCAACCGCTTCGTCGCCCGCGAAGCCGGAAAAGTTGGCGTGCGGTCCAATCTCGTTGCAGCAGGGCCGATTCGGACCCTGGCGATGAGCGCGATCATGGGTGGAGCCCTCGGCGAGGAATTCAAAGATGAAATGAAGATGCTTGAAGAGGGTTGGGATCAGCGCTCTCCGCTGGGGTGGAACATGAAAGACCCCACCCCGGTCGCCAAAACCGTCTGCGCTCTGCTTTCAGACTGGTTGCCGGCCACCACCGGAACGATCATCTACGCCGACGGCGGCGCGAGTACCCAACTGCTGTGACCGAGTCTTTTGACGCCCTGCTGCTGCTGTCCTTCGGCGGACCCGAAGGCCCCGAACAGGTCATGCCGTTCCTGGAAAATGTCACCCGTGGACGGGGCATACCGCCGGAGCGGTTGGTGTCGGTCGCGGAGCACTACCTGCACTTCGGTGGGGTTTCGCCGATCAATGAGATCAACCGTGCGTTGATCGCACAGATCCAGGTCGAACTGGCCGAGCGCGGCGAGAAGCTGCCGGTGTACTTCGGCAATCGGAACTGGCACCCGTTCATCGAGGAGACGGTGGCGTCGATGGCGGCCGACGGAGTCACCCGCGCGGCGGTGTTCAGCACCTCGGCATGGGGTGGCTACTCCGGATGCACCCAGTACCAGGAGGACATCGCCCGCGCCCGCGATGTCGTCGGTTCCGGCGCGCCGGAGTTGACCAAACTACGGCAGTATTTCGACCATCCCCTGCTGATCGCCATGTTCGCCGACGGGATCGCCGAGGCCGCGGCGACCCTGCCTGCGGATCTGCGCGAGCACGCGCGACTGGTCTTCACCGCGCACTCGATTCCATTGCGGGCGGCCGATCGGTGCGGACCGGATCTGTATCCGCGCCAGGTCGGTTATTCGTCCAGCCTGGTCGCGGCAGCGGCGGGGTATGGCGAATACGATCAGGTGTGGCAGTCCCGATCAGGCCCGCCGCAGGTTCCGTGGCTGGAACCCGATGTGGCCGAACACCTTTCGGCTCTGGCCGAACGCGGCACCAAAGCCGTGATCGTCTGCCCGATCGGTTTCGTCGCCGACCATATCGAGGTGATCTGGGATCTGGACAGCGAACTCGCCGAGCAGGCCGACGCGCTTGGTATCGCCCTCGCCCGAGCAACGACGCCCAACGCCCAACCTCGTTTCGCCCAACTCGCCCTGGATCTGCTCGATGAGAAACGCGCAGACCTGGAGCCGTCGAGAGTCGTTGGGCCCGAGCCGGTTCCGGGCTACGGGTCGAGTATCAACGGCCGCTTTTGCACAGCTGACTGCGAAGCGAGCGCGAAAGCCGCCGCCGCTAGCACCAGGCCGACTGCAGGATCTCGCTGACCGCTGCGGTCCGCGCCGCGCGGACGACTGCGGCAAGTGGCCGCATCGCGGTATCGGCGATCCGCTCGTCGGCTGCGCTCGGCATGGCCGGTGGTGCCGGCCCGGTGCTGACGGCGATGATCGCGTCGACATGGGCTGCGGTGGCTAGCACCCGCAGGGCCCGGTCCGGGGCGTGGTCGGGGATCCGATGGTAGCTACCGGCCTGCAGGACCTCTTCGACCAGGGCGCGCGGATCCGCACACCCGGGTACCGACTGCAGGCTGCCCAGGGCTTCGGCTGCGGATCGGACAGCAGACCGTAACGAGTACTCGGCATCTCCGAGGTTGATGTGTTCGGGCGCGGGGCCGGTGGGCAGCGAGTACACCGACCAGGACAGCACGGAGATCTCCGGCACTGCGGACTCGTCGTCCGCATCGCATTCGAACGCCGGCACCAGGCCGATGGATTCGCCCTCGAGCGCCCGAACCACGATCGCCTCCCCGGCGTCCAACGCGTCACGCTGGAATTGGGTACCGGCCGGCAGGCCACGCACGTCGCCCGGCACGGGTAACGCGAGGCCGATAGCCGGGGCAGCGGGCCAGGTCCCATCGCGGCGGCGACCCGCGGCGGTGCGCACCGTCTGTAATAGGGACATCGCGCCGGCCTGATCGACATCCGGCCATGGCAATCCGGTTCGTCCGGCCGCTACGGCATCGTAGGCAGCGACCGAATGTATTGGGGCCCAGGCACTTAACGCATCCAGAACATCATCGGGTGCGGCCTGGCCGGCCAGCCAGGCGTTAGCCCACACCGAAAGCGAAACACTGGGACACCACATGATGGTCGTGAGTGTAGTGGTTCGGCGGGCGGCTGATCGGCACCGGACGCGCCGTCGATCTGCGCGTAGAGTGGCACTGTGCCCGCGGCTCTGATCTGGCTGATCGCTGGACTTGGCTTGGCCGGGGCTGAGGCGCTGACCGGTGACATGTCGCTGCTGATGCTCAGCGGCGGTGCGCTGGCGGCGGCGGGATCCAGTTGGCTGCTCGATCTGCCACTGTGGGCCGACGGAGTCGTCTTCGGAGTCGTCTCGTTGCTACTGCTGTTGCTGGTGCGTCCGGTAGCGCGGCGCCGGCTGACCGGTGGCGCGGGCCTGTTGGATCCGGTGAAGGCACTGGAGGGCAAGCCGGCCCTGGTGCTGGAACCGGTCAGCCGCCACCACGGCCAGGTCAAGCTGGACGGGGAGGTCTGGACGGCCCGGCCCTACCAGGATGATGAGGTCTATCAACCCGGCGATCAGGTGACGGTGATGCATATCGACGGCGCCACCGCTGTGGTGTGGAAGACGCTGTGACAGGCCCCATGGCAGGGTCCGAATAAGGACAACCCCACGACAAGCCCCGAATAAGGAGATCCGACATGGACGGTGCCATCACCGGTCTGGTTGTGCTGGCGGTTTTGGTGATCTTCGCCGTGATCGTCGTGGGCAAGTCCGTTGCGCTGATCCCGCAGGCTGAAGCCGCCGTCATCGAGCGACTCGGGCGCTACAGCAAGACGGTGTCCGGACAACTCACCCTGCTCATCCCGTTCATCGACCGGATCAGGGCCCGAGTCGACCTCCGCGAGCGGGTGGTGTCCTTTCCGCCGCAGCCGGTCATCACCGAGGACAACCTCACCGTCAACATCGACACCGTGGTCTATTTCCAGGTGACGAGTCCGCAGGCGGCGGTTTACCAGATCAGCAACTACATCGTCGGCGTGGAGCAACTGACCACAACGACGCTGCGTAACGTCGTCGGAGGCATGACCCTGGAGCAAACCCTGACCAGTCGCGACAAGATCAACGCGCAACTGCGCGGTGTGCTCGACGAGGCCACCGGCCGCTGGGGACTGCGGGTGGCACGGGTGGAGCTACGCAGTATCGATCCGCCACCGTCGATCCAGGATTCGATGGAGAAGCAGATGCGCGCCGACCGGGAGAAGCGAGCGGTGATCCTGACCGCGGAGGGCACCCGGGAGGCGTCGATAAAACAGGCCGAGGGGCAGAAACAGGCGCAGATACTGGCCGCCGAGGGAGCTAAGCAGGCTGCCATTCTGGCGGCCGAGGCCGAGCGACAGTCCCGGATCCTTCGAGCGCAGGGCGAACGGGCCGCGCAGTACCTGCAGGCCCAGGGCGAGGCCAAGGCCATCGAGAAGACGTTCGCGGCGATCAGGGCAGGCCGGCCCACGCCGGAAATGCTGGCCTATCAGTATCTGCAGACACTGCCGCTGATGGCTCAGGGTGAGGCCAACAAGGTGTGGCTCATCCCCAGCGACTTCGGTTCCGCGCTGGAGGGTTTCACCAAACTGCTCGGCGCGCCGGGCACCGACGGGGTATTCCGGTATCAGCCGTCGGTGGAGAACGACACGCCCAGGCCCGCCGACGATTCCGAGGAGGTCGCCGACTGGTTTAACACCCGTACCGATCCGGATATCGCGGAGGCGGTCGCCAAAGCCGAAGCTGAAGCGCGTTCGTCGACGATGGCCGTTGAGGCGCCAAGATCGCCGGCCGCGGAAGCCATCGAGCAACTCTCGGTGCCGGAAGCTATCGAGGCTCCACCCAGTGGGTGAAACCGTTCAGGCGATGATCAGAAGACGCCCGGGAACCCGTAGAACCCGTTCTCGGCTCCCATGACTCCGAGATCGTTCGGGGTAGCAGTGATCTGGGAATTGCCCGGGCTCGCGCAATCGGTGGTCTGGCCGCCGATTGCCGAGCTGCCACCCGATGTCTCACAGGTCGGCATCAGTGGGTTGCTCGGGCCGCCGCCGCCATCCTCGTCGGCGCCGGCAACCGGTGCGGCGAAGAGTGCGGCCGCGACTCCGAGGCCGCCGGCGGAGAGAATCAGGAACTGTCGTAACCGTTGCATCAGGGCGTGTCCTTTGAGTCGATTGAGGCCGAGGTCTCCCCAAGGGTTGCAGTCTACCCAGTATTAACGGCCCCCGCGAGTGGAGGTCTGGACTGACCTGACTTAAGCTAACGCAAAACGCATCCCAGGGAGCCCCATGACATTCGCACTCAAGTCCGTCCGCGCCACCGCACTGGTCCTCGGCACCGGCGGTGCATTGCTCGGCCTGGCGACGCCGGCGGTCGCCGCGCCGCCGCCCGGTTGCACCCTCGCCGACGTGACCAACGTGGCTGCCGGCGTCGATGTCGCGATTACGGGATACCTCCTCGACAATCCGGACGTCAACAACTTCCTCAGCGACCTACAGGGGCAGGACAAAGACTCTGTCAGGGCTCAGGTACAGTCATACTTCCAGGCCAACCCGCAGGTCAAGGCGGAATTGGACGCGCTGCGCGCCCCATCGGTGGACCTGCGGAACCGGTGCGGTATCCCGGCGGCCGCAGTCATCCTCGGGGTGCTGTAGTCCCGTCTTTCTCCATCGACCGGTGCTCGCGCCGGTAACGCCGCGTCTCGTAGATAAGCCCGGCGACGCCGAGGGCGGCCGTACACAGTGACACCAGAGCCAGCAATGGGCTGATGTTGCCGGTCAATGCATCGCCAAGGATCACCACGGCCGACGTTCCGGGCAGCAGGCCGACCATCGTCGCCAGCAGGTAGGGCACGACCCGCACGGACGACGCCCCCGCGGCGTAGTTCAGGACTGAGAACGGCACCGCCGGAATCAGCCGCAGCGACAGCACGGCCGGCCATCCCCGGGTGCGCAGCCGGGTATCGAGTTCCGTGATGGCCGGGTGGGTGCGTACTGAGTTGAGTTGCCAGCCCAGGCCGCGAACTCCGAGCAGTGCGACCAGGGCGCTCAGTGTGCTGGCCGTCACCGCGATCGCGATGCCGAGCGCCGGTCCGAACAATAATCCGGCTGCAAGGGTGAACGCGGTCCGCGGAAACGGCAGTACCGTGGCGACGACGTGCGCACCGAGAAATGCGATCGGTAACCAAGCGCCCATCGCCGACGACCAATCCCGCATTTGCACGGCGGTGGGCAGCGGCACCACAACCACGATCGCGATGATTGCGGCCACGGCGAGAGCTGTGAGCACGATCCGGGTCCGGCTCACCTGCCGGGCGGTGACGATCAACGCCGCACCCACCCTGCGCAGAGCGCTCACGCCGGGGATTGTCACGTGTGCCAAGGTTACGGGCCGCATATGTCGGGTCGGCGAATCGTGAGCTGAGTCACCGGGGGAACACACGACACTGACCGCAGGGCGATCCTTTAGCCTGAGATCAGGCGGCGTCGGCTGCCACAGGACAATGGGAGCCGCCGGTGTCGGTAGAACTGCAGGGCGCGCGGTGGCGCAGTGCCGTCGCCGAGGTGATGGCCAAGACCGGTCGACGGGATCGGTCCGAACTCCCTGACGAACCCGAACGACTACTGGACTCGCCGACCTACGAGGGCTTTGAGATTCATGCTCTCTACACCGCGACTGATGGGCTGGGCGAAGCGCCACTGCCGGGTGAGTGGCCGTTCGTGCGCGGCGCTGACCGCCACCGTGACGTACTGGCCGGCTGGAAGGTGGCCGAGCAGTTCCCGGCGCCGAACTTCGCCGGTACCGCCACAGAGGGCAACGTCGCCATCCTCGGCGCGCTTGTCGACGGCGTGAGTGCGCTGGTGCTGCGAGTCGGCGACGGCGGGGTGGCGCCCGGGCAACTCGACCGTTGGCTCGAGGGTGTGTACCTCGAACTCGCGCCGGTGATGCTGGATGCCGGTGCAGATTTCCCGGCGGCGGCCCAGGCGGTGCTTGCCCTGGTGGCCGGAGCGGACGACGCAAGGCGCGCGTCGATGTCCATCGACCTCGGTGCTGACCCGCTCACCGCCGTACTCGGCGGCACCGACACCAGCACTGTCGAGGAGGTTCTTGCGGTGGCCACCACCCTGGCCGGCAAGCGCGGCGTGCGAACGATCACCATCGACGGACCTGCTTTCCACAACTGTGGGGCCGGGGCCGCCTGGGAACTGGCCGGTGTGATCTGTGCGGCCCTTGACTACCTGCGCCTGCAGACCGCCGCCGGAATAGCTGCTGTCGATGCGCTGCACCAGATCAGCTTCCGACTGGCTGCCGACGACGACCAGTTCATGACCATCGCGAAGTTCCGTGCGGCCCGGCAACTGTGGGCACGGGTGGCCGATGTGTTGGGCTACCCCGATGACGGCGCTGCGACGGTACATGCGGTCACGTCTGCGGCGATGATGACGCAGCGGGATCCCTGGGTGAATATGGTGCGCACCACCGTGGCAGCGTTTGGTGCGGGCATCGGGGGAGCCGACACGGTGCAGGTCTTGCCATTCGATGCGGCGATCCCGGGCGGATTTCCCGGAATGACCGTTGACTTCGCCCGGCGGATTGCCCGTAACACCCAGTTGCTGCTGCTCGAAGAGTCCGGCGTCGGTCGCGTTCTCGACCCCGCCGGCGGCTCGTGGTACGTCGAGCGACTCACCGAAACCCTTGCCGCGCAGGCATGGTCGCATATTCAGGAGGTCGAGGGCCGCGGTGGTTTCGGGCAAGCGATCGGCTACGTCACCGAGCAGATCGACCAGGTGCGGGCTCGTCGTGCCGACGACATCGCACACCGGCGCACCGCTATTACCGGCATCAACGAATTCCCGAATCTCTCCGAACCGCCACTGCCGCAGACCGGTTTGCCGTCCACGGGACTGCGGTACGCGAAGCCGTTTGAGGCGCTACGCGATCGCTCCGATGCGCACCTTGTGCGCACCGGTCAACGTCCGCGGGCACTGCTGCTTCCACTGGGCCCACTCGCCGAGCACAACATCCGAACATCATTCGCCGCGAATCTGTTGGCATCCGGCGGAGTTGAGGCCGTCAATCCCGGCACCGTCGAACCCGGCGTCGTGGGCGAAGCCGTGCGCGACGCAGGCACCTCCGTCGCGGTCATCTGCGGCACCGACTCCCGGTACGGCGACGAGGTGGCAGCTATCGTGACCGCGGCCCGCGCGGCCGGAGTGCAACGGATCTATCTCGCGGGTCCGAGTAAGGCAGTAGCCGACGTGCCACCCGAGGCCCGGCCAGACGATTATCTCACCGCCAAAATCGATGCGGTGGAAGCGCTTTCGACCCTGCTGGATGGATTGGGAGCATGACCGAAATGATCTCTGGCGATGTCGCCGCCGGCATGGGTGCGATCCCGAGCTTCGCCGATGTCCCACTGCATGGCGAACGCCCGGCCGCCACACCCACGGCCGCAGCGGCAGCCGACCACATCGCAGCAGCGGCGGCTGCCCACGGTTACACGGCCGAACAGTTGGACTGGCACACCCCGGAGAATATCGTCGTCAAACCGCTGTACACCGGCTCCGACCGCGATGCCGTAGTGGCGGCGGGCTATCCGCTGGACAGTTTTCCCGGTGCGCCGCCATTCATCCGTGGGCCGTATCCCACCATGTACGTCAATCAGCCGTGGACCATCCGCCAATACGCGGGTTTCTCCACTGCCGCCGATTCCAATGCCTTCTACCGGCGCAACCTCGCGGCCGGGCAGAAGGGTCTTTCAGTGGCCTTCGATCTGGCCACCCACCGTGGTTATGACTCCGACCACCCGCGAGTGCAGGGTGATGTTGGGATGGCGGGCGTGGCCATCGACTCGATCCTGGACATGCGGGAACTCTTCGACGGAATCGACCTGTCGGCGGTGTCAGTATCGATGACGATGAACGGCGCGGTGCTGCCGATCCTCGCCCTGTACGTGGTTGCCGCAGAGGAGCAGGGCGTACCGCCGGAGAAACTGGCCGGCACAATCCAGAATGACATCCTCAAAGAGTTCATGGTCCGCAACACCTACATTTATCCGCCGCAGCCATCGATGCGGATCATTTCGGACATCTTCGCCTACACCAGCATCAAGATGCCCAAGTTCAACTCGATCTCGATCTCGGGCTACCACATCCAAGAAGCAGGCGCCACAGCCGATCTCGAACTGGCCTACACGCTCGCCGATGGGGTGGACTATCTCAAGGCTGGTGTGGACGCCGGTTTGGATATCGACAAGTTCGCCCCCCGGTTGTCGTTCTTCTGGGGTATCGGAATGAACTTCTTCATGGAGGTCGCCAAGTTGCGGGCCGGCCGTCTGCTGTGGAGTGAACTTGTTGCCGGATTCGGGGCGAAGAACCCCAAATCCCTGTCGCTGCGCACCCATTCGCAGACGTCGGGATGGTCACTCACCGCCCAGGATCCGTTCAACAACGTTGCCCGCACCTGTATCGAGGCGATGGCCGCCACCCAGGGGCACACTCAGTCACTACACACCAACGCGCTCGACGAGGCGCTCGCATTGCCCACCGACTTCTCCGCGCGTATCGCCCGTAACACCCAAATTCTGCTGCAGCAGGAGTCCGGCACAACCCGACCTATTGACCCGTGGGGAGGCTCCTACTACGTCGAGTGGCTGACCCATCAGTTGGCGCAGCGTGCCCGCGCCCACATCGCCGAGGTGGCCGAGCGCGGGGGGATGGCGCAGGCGATCAGCGACGGCATTCCCAAGTTGCGCATCGAGGAGGCCGCGGCGCGAACCCAGGCGCGAATCGACTCCGGACAGCAACCGGTAATCGGTGTGAACAAGTATCAGGTCGATGAGGACATTGATATCGAGGTTCTCAAGGTGGAGAACAGCCGGGTCCGAAGCGAGCAGCTCGCGAAGCTGGAGCAGCTTCGCGCGGCACGCGATGAGACCTCGGTGCAGGCAGCGCTGGCTGAACTCACCCGGGCAGCCGGACCGACCGCAGGGTCCGGTCTGGAGGACAATCTGATGGCACTGGCCATCGACGCGGCGCGGGCAAAGGCCACGGTGGGGGAGATCTCCGATGCACTGGAAAAGGTGTATGGGCGTCACCAGGCCGAAATTCGAACCATCTCAGGGGTTTACCGCGACGAAGTGAGCCGAGGGGGAGGACAGGGCGCAGTGAGTTCAGGAGGCGGAATCACCGGTCTGACGGAGGCCACCCGACTGGTGGCGAAGTTCGCCGATGCCGACGGCCGTCGGCCTCGGATCCTGGTGGCGAAAATGGGCCAGGACGGTCACGACCGCGGACAGAAGGTCATCGCAACGGCATTCGCCGATATCGGATTCGACGTTGATGTCGGCTCATTGTTCTCCACGCCGGATGAAGTGGCACGGCAGGCGGCCGACAATGACGTCCACGTTGTCGGTGTGTCGTCACTTGCCGCCGGCCACCTGACCCTGGTGCCCGCGCTTCGTGAGGCGCTGGCGGTGGTCGGCCGACCGGACATCATGATCGTGGTCGGTGGTGTGATCCCACCGGGTGACTTCGACGAGTTGTACGCTGCCGGCGCCACCGCGATCTTCCCGCCCGGTACGGTCATTGCCGAGGCGGCGGTGAGCCTGTTGCACAAGCTCGCCGAGCGGTTGGGTTACGAACTGAGCTGATGGAGGACCACAGCGACGCTCGAGTGCTCGCCGGAGCGATCCGTGAGGGCGACCGCGCCGCGTTGGCACGCGCGATCACGCTGGTCGAGTCGACCCGCACTGACCATCGTGAGCAGGCTCAGGAGTTGCTGCTGGAATTGATGCCGCATGCGGGCAGCGCTATGCACGTGGGTATCACCGGGGTTCCCGGTGTGGGGAAGTCCACCGCCATCGAGGCACTCGGCATGTACCTGATCGGTCGGGGTCACCGGGTGGCGGTGCTGGCGGTCGATCCGTCGTCCACGCGTACCGGGGGATCGATCCTGGGGGACAAGACCCGAATGGCGCGGTTGGCGGTGCACCCGGATGCCTATATCCGGCCGTCGCCGACCTCCGGGACCCTCGGCGGCGTAGCCAGGGCCACCCGGGAGACCATCGTGTTACTCGAGGCCGCCGGTTTTGACGTCATTCTGGTGGAGACCGTCGGGGTGGGGCAGTCGGAGGTCACGGTCTCCAACATGGTGGACACGTTCGTATTCCTGACTCTGGCCCGCACCGGAGATCAGCTCCAGGGAATCAAAAAAGGTGTGCTCGAACTTGCCGATATCGTCGTGGTCAACAAGGCCGACGGAAAGCATGCCATCGAAGCCGATTCCGCAGCGCGTGAGCTGGCGTCGGCGATCAGGTTGATCTATCCCCGCGAAACACTGTGGCGCCCACCGGTGCTGACGCTGAGTGCGCTGCACGGTGACGGCTTGACCACGTTGTGGGACACCGTGCTCAAGCATCGCGAAGTGCTCACCGAAGCCGGTGATTTCCAGGCTCGGCGGCGCGCTCAGCAGGTGGACTGGACGTGGTCGATGGTGCGCGACACCGTGCTGGACCGGGTTCTGAGCCATCCTGCGGTGAAAGGTATGCGTGCCGAGGTCGAACGGCAGGTCCGCGATGGCGAGCTGACACCCGCCCTTGCGGCCCAACGGATTCTGGATGCCGCCGAGGGGCGAATCTAACAGATCGGCAACGATTTTCGGCGAAGGCGTGTTCAGCTTGTACATTCGCTGTCGTGACCCCGGTGACATCTGGTGGTAATCATGCGGCGTTGCCCCGCGGGGTTCATGGTGCCGCTGACCCCGGTTTCGCCTGTGCAGTAAGAGGTTTCGCGAACCTATTCCCGCATCGGCGGTTCGGTGGCGGCGCATTCGCGGTCTATCTCGACGGTAGGCCTGTTGTGGACGTATGGACCGGATGGTCTGACAGGCGCGGCACGGTGCCGTGGTCGGCCGATACCGCGGCGATGGTGTTTTCGGCGACCAAGGGTGTTTCATCCACTGTCATTCATCGACTGGCTGACCGAGGGTTGATCGATTACGACGCCCCGGTGGCCGAGTACTGGCCTGAATTCGGCGCCAACGGAAAGGCGCAGATCACCGTCCGGGACGTGATGCGGCACCGGGCGGGACTGTCGAACCTGCGCGGGGTGGGCAAGCACGAACTCCTCAACCACCGCTACATGGAGGATCGGATCGCGGCGGCACCCGCCGATGCCCACCTCGGTAGATCCGCCTATCACGCGATTACCTATGGCTGGCTGATGTCCGGCCTGGCCCGCTCGGTCACCGGCAGGGGTATGCGGGAATTGATCCGGATCGAGGTGGCAGAACCGCTGGGCACCGACGGCATCCACCTCGGACGCCCGCCCGCGGGTTCGCCGACCCGCGTCGCGAGCATCATCGGCCCGCAGGCCAACATTCCCAATCCGGTGTTCAATGCGGTGGCCCCCCGCCTCGCCGCGCTGGAGTTGTCTGCTGCATTCGGTTCGATGTACTTCCCGGGCATGAAAACCGTTGTGCAGGGCGATATGCCGTTGCTGGACAGCGAGATTCCCTCCGCCAACGGCGTCGCGACCGCTCGGGCTTTGGCCCGGATGTACGGCGCGATCGCCAACGCAGGCGAAATAGACGGCCGGCGGTATCTGTCGGCGCAGCGGGTGGCGGCTCTGACCGGACGCCGCAACCTGCGCCCTGATCGCAACCTCCTGCTGCCGATGGCATTCCATCTCGGGTTCCATGGACTGTCTGTGCCTGCAGTGCTGCCCGGGTTCGGTCACGTCGGCCTCGGAGGGGCATTCGGTTGGGCCATTCCCGAGGCGGGACTGGCATTCGCCGTTGTTCATAACCGACTGCTGACGCCGTTGCTGGCGGCGGATCAGACCGGCTTTGTGACTATGGGCGCACTGGTGCGCCGAGATGCCGCCGCGGCTCGCCGGCACGGGTTCGTGCCGATCACCGAGCATGGCTCGGCGTTCAGTTCTCCTGGGCCAGGTGCGGTTGCAGGCTAGGCGCCACGCCCGGCCCCGGGTGATCTAGCTAACATCTGCGCGAGGGCTCCCGCTCGCGTTTGAAACATTATTGGAGCACTGTTGCAGGGCTGTCCGGCTGTTTTTTCAACGAATTGAGAGGTTCGAATTTACATAACTCGCAGATTATCTATTGATTCTTTGCCTGGTTCGCCGTCAACGCTTGATGAACAATGTAAACCGAGTGGTTTGTTGATATCAGCTGACGGGTTATGGCGCGCCCATTCGGTAGATACCAGACCCTCTCAGGCTACTCTCAGTTTAGTTGCCGGAGTTCCGGCGGCAGAGAGGGAATCACTGGTTGAAAGCTTAAGCAAGGCGAAGAGTCGGTAGCCTGAACTCTCAGCATCGGGCGCGATCTGTTCGGCTTCGTACCGGCCTGCCGCCCAGTCGGCATTCGGAGATCCGCACAATTGCCAACAGTTTGCCCGGAGGCTTCTCGACGGTGCCGATGGTATTTCACAATAGTTTGCTGGATGCAGTAATTTGCGGTAAGTCGACAAATATGAGCATGGAATGCTGTCGCAACCTCGCAGCAGCGGCATGGCAGGGGCGGTCAGGGACGTCCAAAGGGCAGGTGTGGCCGATGCCGCGGGACACCGAAATACCATCTGAACATTGGTAATAGCGGTGAGCGCAGATCAGCCCGGCGGCCGGGGCAGGCCAGGCGGGCCGCCACCGGTTGTCAGCGCCAGCTAACACATTGAGCGAGGATTGCCATCGAGTCTGCGAAGCGCTGAAACAGCGGCTATTTCACTTTTTTGAGCCGACAGAGAAATCTCGCGATTCCGGCACCGATCAGTTAAGCTATCGGCAGCACTGGCAACCTTAAG
>Ga0304730_1000215_pt1 | contig 51341 bp, 32 predicted proteins | sample M_130628_MF_Meta_FD_190474 | JGI IMG/M metagenome (GOLD analysis project Ga0304730, IMG submission 190474) | Freshwater microbial communities from Lake Montjoie, Canada to study carbon cycling - M_130628_MF_MetaG (v2) (version 2) | ecosystem: Environmental > Aquatic > Freshwater > Lake | place...
GCGGCACGATTGGTGCGCCGAGGATCACTTCGCCGGCGTGTCGCGAATCACGTTCTGCCAATGGGTGACCAGGGCGTCTCCTTGGAACGACGTCTCGGCCGCAGCCGCCCGGAGTGACTTCGCCGCGGCGAGCACCACCCGCACGTGCTCCAGCACCTCCTTCGCCTGCTCGTTCTCATCGGCCGCGGTCAGCTCGACCTCCGGATCGACGACACCATCCCGCTCCTGCACGCAGCCATAGCGGGTGAGGTAGGTGACCCACGGCTCGAGGGCGTCGATCACCCCCGCGACATCGAAGGCCGCCGCGGATGCGAGCGGCTCGTCGAACTTGGCGAGTTGCGAACCCGTTTCGAGCCGGCTCTCGACGAGCATTCGCCCGGCCTGCTTGGGAACCATCGAAAAGACTGCCACCTGGTCGCCCACGCCGATTGCCGGGCGAATCTGCTCATCCAGACGGCTATTCACGAGCTTCCACGACCACACCGAGCCGTCGTCCACCTTGGCCTTCTCGGGCTCGGGAATCTGGTAGCCCTCAGGAACCGTGTCGGGGTCCATCTGTCGCAGGGCCTCGGTGAGTTCGTCGCCGAGCGCGAACAGGTCGCTGAGACCCTCACGAAACAGCTTCGGATCGTCGAGCGACACCACCACTGCCGGCTCGACGAGCGGAAGCGGTTCGGCCGACGGCGGCAGGTCCCCCTGGACCCGTTTCGTCCGCCCCTTGGAGTCGAGCACCAGGCCAACCTGGCCGTCGGCCATCGATTTCGCGATCTTGTCGCGGAGGATCGCCGCGAACTTCACGCCCAACGGCGCGACGTGCTCGGAAAAGGCGTCGAGCTTTTCGCGCTCGTCGATCCCCATCTCGCCGCGGCCATGCTTCTGGACGAGCGACCATGCCCCGCGAACGAGTTCGACCACCGTATCGATCCCCTCCGGGTCGCCCTTCATCCTGGAAACCATCACACCCAGGGGCGCGCCGCCCGCATGTTCGAGCAGATCGAGTCGCTTGGACCCGTCAAACGGCTGGTTCCGCGCCCAGTTCCAGGAATAGCCCTCGTACCCTCGCTCAGCGAGAAACGAGAATGCCATCCACGGCCCAGGCTCCGGCAGTCGCTTCCCCCACTCGTCGACGACCTTCTCAGCGAGCCCGCGAAAGTCTTTCTTGGCTTCGACCGTCACTCCCGACGATTCATCGAGTTGGTCGACGACCCCGAGGAGCGATTCCATGTCGGACCGCGATGAGTTCACCGCCTCGCAGAGCGACTCGCTCATGTAAGAGATGCCGGTGAGCCGCTTGTCACCGTGCTCCGCAAGCGGCGCAAACGCCGGCAGCGTGAGGATGCCCTTCCGTCCGCCGTTCGGCAGGACCAGTTTTTCGAGGTGGTCGGCCGAGTCACCGAGCGACACGATCACCCAGTCGCCCACGAGCCCGATCGCGAGCACGACGTCGAGTGTCTTCAGGCGTCCAAAGACCTTCGCCACGCCCTCGGCATCGTCGGTCAGTTCGATGGTCGACCGTTCGAGTTCTTCCCAGGGCGCCTGCTCCCCATCCAGCGTGAACGTGAGGATCTCGCTGCCGGCAAGCTTCCTTCGCGCCACCGCGCGGGCCAGATCCGGGTCGCCCTGGAGCATGAGGGTGGCGAGGATCTCGAGCCGCTTGATCTGGTCGGTGGCGACGTCTCGCTTCGCAGTCCTGAAGCCCCAGACGACGTCGGGCACCACGAGCAGGTCGAGATTGCCCGCCAACGCCGAAACCACGGCGCGGGCCTGGCGGGCGGCATCGAGCGACTCGGCCACCGCGCCGCGCACCTCGAGATCTCCGTCGCCATCCTCCTCGATCGACTCGACGACGATGTCGGCCTCACCGTCGGTCACCTCGCCGACGCCGGCCTGTTGCTGGGCTTCGCCGAGTTTGCGAAGGAGACGCCAGAACGACACGCACGATGGCTCGCCGTAGACGAACGTGTCGGTCGCCGCCATGTCGGCGAGGAGTTCGACGGCATCCTCGTTCTCCGGAAGCTGCATGAACGTGTCGAACGTAGAGAACGGACTCCCAGGTGTCATGCGCTGCTCGTCGAGCGAGTCGAGAGCCCGCCTGACTGCAGGGAGTTGCATGATCGACTTGAAGGCGTTGCTGTTTACGATCGCGTCGTACTGCTCCCTGATCCGCAGCGACGACGAGACGAAGGCGGCGTCCTGAGGGACCATCGCCACCCCAAGACTCCCGAGGCGCGAGGTGGCGGGCTCGTCGGCCACGGCCGTGGCCGACGCCGTCATCGCCGCGAGGCAGGCGAGCGAAACTCGGCGGACCGCCGCTCCCGACCACGCCCGGCGGGGTATCACCCAGAGCACTAGCGACATCATCGGCGGCATCCTTCCCGTCGGGTCCTTCAGCCAGCCGCAACCCAGGCGCGCGGCAGGAAACCCTAAGATACGCGATCCCTCAACGGTGGGAACACCTGTTTCGACTCGGCGCCCCACGACCGGACACTTTCCGCCCCGCAAGGAGAACCCCGCATGCACATCGGCACCACGCTCGTCGTCGATACCTTCGCCGAGGCATTCCGCCTCCGATTCACCCGCCTGCTCGTCACCGCCCACGACGACCATTGGCTCGAAGCGGCGACCCGGGCGGCATGCGGTTACGGCACGAGCGTGATCGGCTGCGATGCCGAGGTCGGCGTCGAGCGGCGAATCGCCGCGAATGACACGCCGGACGGCCGTCCTGGAGCCGCGATCCTGCTGTTTGCCTTTTCCACCGAAGCACTCGCCAAGGCGGTCGCCAACCGGACGAGCCAGTGCCTCCTCACCTGCCCGACCACGGCGGTCTATGACGGCCTGCCGTCAGAATTGGAGCGGGTACCGCTCGGCAGCCACGTACGGTTTTTCGGCGACGGCCGCGAGAAAACGAAGGTGATCGAAGGCCGCCGCTACTGGCGAATCCCTGTCATGGACGGCGAGTTCCTCGTCGAGGAGACTGCGGGCGTCGCCAAGGGGATTGGGGGCGGCAACATCATCGTGCAGGGCCGGTCGCTCGAGGCCGCGCTCGACGCCGCCCGCCGGGCCGTGGCTGCCATCGAACCGGTGCCGGCCACCATCACGCCGTTTCCGGGAGGCGTTGTCAGGTCGGGAAGCAAGGTCGGGTCGATCTACGAATCGCTGCGGGCCTCCACGAACGAGGCCTTCTGCCCGAGCCTCGTGGGCCGTGACCCCACCAGCCTCCACGCCGACGCGACCGCCTGCCTGGAGATCGTGATCGACGGATCGACCGAGCAGGCCGTGGCGACTGCGATGGCCGCCGGCATCCGGGCTGCCAGCGGGAACGACGTGCCGGCGATCTCGGCGGGCAACTATGGGGGCGCCTTGGGGAAATTTCACTTCCATCTTCGCCAGGTTCTCACGTCGACCTGATCGCCGCCCCCCACCCGGTTAGCCGCCGCGACCGACTGACCTTCTCCGTGGCGGCGGGCTGTGCTACTTCCCGCAGTCGTCGGGGTGCGCCCCGCCGTCGCCACGAGACCACGAGGGTTCTCGCATGTCTGAATCCATGCCCGAAACTGCACCCGAAGCCACTCCCGAGACCGCGCCCAAAGCCCTACCGGCGACGACGCCAGGTCCTCGTCTATCGCGTCAGGACCTGGTGGTGCCTCCGCGGCAGTCGAACCTCTCGGCCGTAATCGGCGTCTGCCTCTGCGCGGTGGCCGGCTTCGGCCTCGTCTGGGGACTCGGCATCGGCCGCGGGCCACAGGCGTCGAGCGACTCGCCGCCGGACGCACCGACCATGGCACGGGCGAACGACTCGCACGAATCATCCCGCCCGCCAGACGATGCGAGTGCCGCGGTCCGACCGCAGGAACCCGACATGCTGCCGCTCGTCGATGAGGCGGTCCCGGCGCAGCCCTCCGCAGGAGAGGGCCGGTGGAACGGCCGTCCCGCGGGCCACGAGACACCTTCGACCTCCTCCGCCGACGAGCGATATGGCGTGCGGCCGACATCGCTCGACATGCCGGATGCCGTGCTCCCGGCACCTGGCCACGCCGCCACACCCCAGCCGCTCCCACGGTTCGGAGCAGCCAATCTCGAGCCGGTGCCTGACACGGTGATGCCGGTGGCCGCCGACATTCCTGCCGATCCGCAGCCAGGAAACCATCCGGCCGATCTCGCGCCACCGACCGAGTCACACTCCACCGACCTTCCGCCCGCACCGTCCTCGGCGATGCCCGCGACCCCGGAGGTGAGCACGACGGGGCAGAACGCTCCTTCGCCGGAAAACCTCCCCGAGGACGCGGGAGACCTCGCCGCCGTCGAGCCTGCTTCCTCTTCGCCCGTGGCGACGGCACCAATCGCTCCCGCGCCAACACACCCAGCGATGGCCGCCGCCTTCGGTGCCGCACCGCCGCCGTTCTCCGGTCCCGCGCCGCCTTTACCGATGCCCCCGCAGCCGCCCGCGCGGGCGTTCATGCCGCCTCCGGCCGCCCCGCCCTCGGCCGTGATGCCCCCGATGCCGCCTCCCGTCGCCACCACCGCCGCGTCCGGGTCGCCATTCGCTGCCGCCCCAGCTGTGATGCCTGACGACCTCGCCGCTGCGAACCCCGAGCAGCCTCCGTCGGCGACCGAAACGCCCGGACAACCGCGGCCGACCGGCCAGGGACGCCCCGGCCCGATGCAGCTCGAGGGCGTGCAGACGCCGCAGGTCTCGGTCGAAAAGCGTGGCCCGCGCGAGATTTCCGTGGGCAAGCCGGCTCGCTACGAAATCGTGGTCCGCAACGTCGGCAGCGCTACCGCCCACGAGGTTGTCCTTCGCGACGCGATCCCGCACGGTACGGCACTCGTCGCCACCACACCTCCCGCGAGCCCTGTCACTCCGGCCTCCGGCGACGCCGACGGATCGCTCATCTGGTCGCTCGGCACGCTCCCTCCCGGCGGTCAGGCGGCCGTCACCATGGAGGTGATGCCTCAGGTCGAAGGTGACGTTGGCAGCGTAGCCAGCGTCAGCTTCCGGACCGACGCCTCGGTCCGGTCACGGGCCACGAAGCCCGACCTGCGAATCGAGTGCACGCCACCAGAGCCCGTCCTCATCGGCCGTGACGTGCAGGTCACGGTCACCGTCACCAACCCCGGCACGGGTGTGGCAACCGGCGTGGTGCTCGAGGGATTCCTGCCCGAAAACGTCTCGCACCGCTCAGGCCGCGAACTCGAGTTCGACGTCGGCCAGTTGAGGCCAGGCGAATCCCGCACGATCGACCTCGTGCTCGGCACCCGCGGCCCGGGCGTCCATGCGGCGCGGCTCGCGGCCCGCGCCGACGGCGGCGTGGAGGTGATCCACCAGTTGCCGATCGAGGTAACGGCACCCACGCTCGAACTCGCGATCGACATGCCGCTGCGACGGTTCCTCCAACGGCCGGCGACGTGCACGGTCGCGATGACCAACGCCGGCACCGCCCCGGCGCGGGCCGTTGAACTGGCGGCACAGATCCCGCCGGGCATGAAGTTCGTGAAGGCCGACAACGCCGGCTGGCACGACGACCGCACGCACCGCGTGCTCTGGAATCTCGAGGAACTGCCTCCTGGCGAGACGGGCACGGTCCAGATGGTGGTCATGCCGGTCGAACTCGGCCCGCAGAAGATCGTGGCCGCCGCCCGCAGCGCCGACGGCCTCGCCGATCAGGTCTCACACACCTGCGACGTCGAGGGCCTCGCCGCACTCTCGTTCGATGTCGTGGATAGCGAGGATCCGATCGAAATCGACGGCGTGACCGAATACGTCGTCCGCGTCGGCAACCAGGGCACCAAACCCGCCACGGGCGTGCGGCTGGCGGCCACGCTGCTCGGTGACCTCGAGCCGGTCGAGGCCCAGGGCCCAGGCGGCCACCGCGTCGACAACCTGACCATCACGTTCGAGCCGCTTGCGAAGCTCGCTCCGGCCGAGGAAGCGGTGTTTCGTATCCGTGCCAAGGGTCGCCGCGCCGGCGATCAGCGGATCCAGGTGCAGCTCACGAGCGCCGACCAGCCTGCACCGATCACGAAGGAAGAGATCACGCGGGTGTATGCCGACCGCTGACGAAGCCTGTGGCCCTAGCGGCACTTCATCCCCTCGCTGCCGCTCCGGGCTTTCTGCAGGCACAACGCGGGACATGCGAGGGGTTGCCCATGCTCCGAGAGCCGGCGTTGGCGGCAAGCGAAGGCAGGATGCCGAGAGCGCAGCCGGCATCGAGTGAGCGGAGGGCAGGATGCCCGCAGTGAACGTCCGGCGACGGGGCATGGGCAACCCTGAGCGCAACGCGAAACGGACCGACACACAGGTTGACAACCTGTGCTACGGGGGAGCCCCGAGCCAGGCCAGATGCGGGTCGACCCGTCCTCCATCTGCCGTGCCGAACAGGATTGGCACGATGCCCGCAGTGAACGTCCGGCGGACGGGGCATGGGCAACCCTGAGCGCAATGCGAAACGGAAAGACACACAGGTTGACAACCTGTGCTACGGGGGGAGCCCAGAGCTCCCTATTGTGTCTCGACGGTGAAGACCTGATTCCACTCCCGGCCATCGCTGCCGGCGATCTGACGCACGTAGGCAATCCGCCTCCCATCGGGCGAAATCACGCAGGCTTCGGGCCGCGGTGCGGAGCCGTCGCGAACCGGCGGCGTGAGCCTGGTCACCGCGCCGCTGTCGGCAGCAACGAGACACACGCTGCCGTCGATCACGCACGCGAGGTGCCGACCGTCGGGACTCCAGGAAAACGCACTGGCAACGCCACGGGCATCATGCGTCAGCTGCCGCGACTCACCGCAGGCGGGATGCACGGTGAAGATCTGGACGACGCCGGCGTCGTCCCGCATCAGGAACGCGATCCGTGTGCCGTCTGGACTCGATCGCAGCCAGTGTCGCGGCCCCCGGATGCCCGGATGCCGGCGGTCGGCTGTGAATGTCAGCCGCCGCTGCGTGACGCCGTGCGGCGGCGCGGGCCGCGTGACGGCCGTGCCCGCAATCGGCCGGTCGCCAGCAACGCAGAGAGCGGCGAGATCGTCGGGCAGATCGAGGATGAACACCTCGCTGATCGTCGCCCCCGTGGCGGTCACGACGTTGCCCTGGAAAGCGATCGCCCGCCGCTGCCGCGAGCCGTCGGCACGCACGTAACCGTTCGTGCCGATCCAGGCTTCCTCAAAGGCTTTCGAGATCTCGTCGCTGCCGGGACGCGGGGCATCACTGAGTCGGGAGGCGAGCACCGTGAACGCGGAGCCGTCGTGGTTGCGCGGGTGCGTCTTTGGAACCAGGATCGGCCCCCCGCAGACGCTCACCCCCACGCCGCGAAGGTTCTGCTCAGTGGCCACATGACCGGCAGCCGCCGCCTCGAGCACAGCGTCCTCGTACGTGAAACTCACCGCCGCGCCGTCGGGCGAGAACACGTGCACGTGGCTGCCGCCGCGGAGGGCGCCGGCCGAGAATGGAGGCGTGAGATCCCGGGCATCGAGGTTCTCTGTGACGCCGGGCCGCGACGCCCGCACCACGACACCCTGGCGACGGGCGGCCCCGTACGACCAGTCGGGTGCCGGCGACTCCGGCCCGAGGATGAACACGACCCGGTCATCCACCGGGCTCGATGTCACCACGCCGCAATGCGCGCCGTTTCGCGACTCGTAGAGCACCTCAACTCGCCCGGTCTCTACATCGACCCGCTCGATCCGCGTCCCGTCGAAGGTCGAGCCATCGGCTGCCGAGCGGGTGTCGTAGACAATCCACCGCGAATCGGGCGACCAGACGCCGGAGTTCGTGAGCACGTGGCCGTGCGGGGCGGCGGTGATCTGTCGCGGCTTCGGCATGAACACCCGCTCCCGACGGGTGAGCCGGTCGAGCCCGACCGGTGTTCCTACGACCTGAGGACGGCGTTCACGCGGCGGCCGCACTCAGCGACCACGCCGTCGACGATCCGGCCGGCCTCGTCGCCGGAGAGTGTGCTGGCGGCACTGCGGAGCGCCATCGCGACGACAAAGCTTTTGCGGCCGGCGCCGAGACGGTCGGCGTCGCGCCAGACCTGCACGAGCCGGCAGCCCTCCAAGACATTGCCCGCCGCCGCGCGAATGGCCGCCTCGACCTCGCCCCACGGCACGCCCTCATCCACCACGAGATTCACGTCCCGCTGCACGGCGGGAAAATCGCTCGGCTTCACGAGCGGCCGCTCGATCGACGCCGCGAAGGTGAGCCGGTCGAGTCGCACCTCGGCGGCCGACACCGGGCCCGGCAGGCCGAGGCGTCCGGCAACGTCCGCGGCCACCTCGCCCACGACCGCCACCCGCTCCACGGCGTGGCCGGATCGCTCGAGCACCACCTCGGCCGCACGGCCGCGGGCGAAGGGAGCAAGATCGATGGGGCGATAGCCGAGACGGACTCCGTCGCCGGTGAGGCCCAGTCCGGCAAGCACGACGTCGCACAGGCCCTTCACCCGGGAAAAATCTCCGCCTACCACGATGCCAGCCAGCAGCGGCTCCTCAACCGGGCCTCGCCGGGGATCGTCACCATCCCGACGGGCGAGGTAGGCGCGGGCGATCTCGAACAGGTCGGCGTCGTCCACGCCGACGGCGGCGTTCCCGGCGCGGGCTTCGAGCAGGCTCGGCAGGAGGCTTCGCCGCAGGTGGTCGGCACCTCGCACCAGCGGCGGCGCGATCACCAGCGGCGCCGTCTCGCCCCACGGACTCGGCATCGAGGCCATCTCTTCGGCGACCACGCTGCGCGTCATCGCCTCGCAGAGCCCTACGGCGACGAGCACCTCTGAGGCCCGGCGCACGGTTCGCTCGCGAGCCGAGAGTTCAACAGGTCGCGCCGCGATCACGGAGTTTTCGGGGACGTGGCCGTAGCCTTCGATTCTCGTGATCTCCTCCACGAGATCGATCTCTCGCCAGCAGTCGCGCCGCCACGTGGGGGCTCGCCAGCGGTGATCATGCGGCGCGGCACCGCGGGCCTCGACGAATCCGAGTGCCGTGAGGATCTGCCTTTGCCGAGCGTCGGCGATGTCGACGCCGAGCACCTCGCCCACGCGGTCCGCGGCCAGCCGGATCTCGGCCGGGGCGCAGGCCACTTGGCCGGCCACCACGACGCCCCGCTCAAGCAAACCACCCGCGTGTTCGAGGATCAGAGAGGCGGCGCGGCGGCTCGCCCAATCGACCATCGCAGGGTCGGGGCCGCGCTCGAAACGGTACGACGAGGCGCTCGCGAGCACGAGCCCGCGGGCCGCGGCCCGCACCGGCAGGGGCGCAAACTGCGCCGATTCAAGAAGCACATCGGTCGTGTCGGCGGCGATCTCGGTGTCGGCGCCGCCCATCACGCCGGCGAGCGCCACCGGCCGCTCCGCGTCGGCGATCACGCACATCCGCTCGGAGAGCGTGTAGGTCTTGTGGTTGATGGCAACGAACGGCTCCCCCTCGACGGCCCGCCGCACCACGATCCGGCCGCCCCGAATCTTCGCGAGGTCGAAGGCGTGCAGCGGTTGGCCGCTCTCCAGCATCACATAGTTGGTGACGTCCACCACGTTGTTGACGCTCGCCACCCCCACGGTGGCCAGCCGATCGATGAGCCACTTCGGGCTGGGTCCAACCTTCACCCCGCGAAGCACCCGGGCCGTGTAGCAGGGGCAGATCTCGGGTGACAGGATCTCGACGGAGACGCTTCGCGCCACCTCGCCGACACCCTCGAGTGGCCGCGGGTCGGGCACGTGGAGCGGCCGGCCGAAGAGCACCGCCACCTCCCGGGCCACGCCGATGTGGCCGAGGCAGTCCGGGCGGTTGCTGGTGACTTCGATCTCCACCGCGGTGTCGTCGCCCACTGCCGTCGTCGACTCGTGGTTGAGCCCCGACATGAGCAGTCGCTCGACCATGTCGTCGACCGACCCTGGGGCCTGCACGTAATCCGCCAGCCAGTTCGTCGAGATGATCATGGCGTCAGAACTGCCTCAGGAACCTGACGTCGTTGCGGTAAAAGTCCCGGATGTCTTCCACGCCGTGGCGGCGGGCGGCGATCCGCTCCACCCCCAGCCCGAACGCGAAGCCGGTGACCGTATCGGGGTCGTAGCCCACCGACTCGAGCACCGCGGGATCGACCATCCCGGCGCCGCCCATCTCCACCCAACGGCCGCCCCATTCCATGTCGACCTCGACGCTTGGCTCGGTGAACGGGAAGAACGACGGCCGAAAGCGAACCTTGACGTCACCGCCGAGGAAACTCGAAGCGAACATCCGCAGCACGCTCTTGAGGTGGGCCATCGTGGTGCCAGGTTCGACGAGCAGGCCCTCTACCTGATGGAACATCGGGTAGTGCGTGGCGTCGGCGGTGTCGGGGCGATAGACACGGCCGAGCGACACGATCCGCAGCGGCGGCTCACGGTTCTCCATCACGCGGATCTGCACGGTGCTCGTCTGCGACCGGAGCAGGAGCGGATCGGCCCCACGGGCGACCGCGAGATAGAAGTTGTCGAGCGGGTCGCGAGCCGGGTGCTCGGTCGGAATCGCCAGGGCCTCGAAGTTGTGCCACTGGTCTTCGACCTCGGGCCCGTCCACGCTCTCGAAGCCCAGGCGGCCCATGATCTCCTGAACGCGGCGAATCGTCTTGGTGATTGGATGGAGGTGACCGAGGCGGATCTGGTCCGCGGGAAGCGTGACGTCGATCGCCGCCAACGCCGGCCCGGAGGCCCCGGCCGCGACCCGGGCCTGCGCCGCCTCGAAGCAGGCCGTGATCGCGTTCTTGGTGTCGTTGAACTGTTTGCCGCCGGCCGGCTTATCGGCTGGGGACAGGCCACCGAGCGATTTCTGGATCGCCTTGAGGCGGCCGCTCTTGGCACCGAGAAACTCGATCCGGGCAGCCTCGACTGCCGCCGCATCGCCAGCCGCCGCAAGGGCGGCCTCCGCATCGGTGCGCAGCCGCCCCAGTTCATCGCGGAACGTGTCGAGCGGCACGGCTGTCACGGCTTCACGCGACCGCGGCCGGCTCCGGCAGGTCGAGGGCCTTTCGCACCTCGGCGGCGATGGCATCGAACCCGGTCGGGTCGAGCACCGCCATCTCCGCGAGCGTACGCCGATCGAGTTCGCAGCCAATCTTGACGAGCCCCGCGATCAGTTGGCTGTAGCGGAAACCCCGCTCGCGGCAGGCTGCGTTGAGCCGCACGATCCAGAGGCGGCGGAAGTCGCGCTTCTTTCGCCGCCGGTCGCGCCGTGCGTACACACCGGCGCGGATGATCGACTCCTTGGCGGTGCGGAGCAGGCGGCGGCGACCGCCGACGGAGCCCTTCACTCGCTTGAAGAGACGCTTCTTGGCACGGAGACGCGGGACGACGCTCTTGGTACGCATGGCTCGAAACCTTGGACGGCTGGGGGCCCGATGGGCCCGGACTAGGGAACCTTAAAATCTGGCGTGAATCGCCGCAATTGCAAGGGCGCTGGGAAATTTCGGCGGGTTTTCGTGAGCGGGGGTGCGGGTAGGGGTGGGAAGGGGCGCGAGATCAAACGGAAGGGCGAGCCGCCGGCGGTGACATGCTCGCGGCCGGCGGCATCTGGTGGCGGTTGGTCCCCACGCCTCACGGCTTGTACGGACAGTGGGTAGCCGCCCGTGCAAGCCGAGGGCCGTCAGGCCTCGGGCGCGGTCGAGAGGATGCCGAGTCTGTTCTGGCCGCGTCCCACGCCTCACGGCGTTGGGCTTGTACGCGAGGATCACGCGGAGCCCGCAAGCAGCGCCACCCCACTGCCCGCCTGGATGGCGGGCTCTCAGGCCCAGCCTGCACCCGGCCAAGAAGCGCCACCCCACTGCCCGCCCGGATGGCGGGCTCTCAGGCCCAGCCTGCACCGGCCACGAGGGCGGTGCAGGCGTGTATTACGAGGGCGGTGCAGGCGTGAAATCAGTAGCTGTACTTGCCGAGCGCGTCGTGGATCCGATGCACGTCGGACTCCGCCAACACGCCCGTGCCGCGAAGTTTCCGCTTCCGCTTCGCCGTCAGGCGGACCTGAAGGTGGCTCGTGCCGGCGCGGCGATGCTTCACCTTGCCGGTGGCAGTGATCCGGAAACGCTTCTTGACGCCCTTGTGGGTCTTCTGCTTTGGCATGACAACTCTCCTCGTTCTGGAAATGCGTGCGGGAACTGGTGCGGTGGTGCGGGGCGGGATTACTTGGGCGAGAGCGTGCAGACGAGCCTGCGTCCCATCTGCTGCGGCGGCGCCTCGACCTTGCTGACGGGCTCGAGCTGCGTGACGATCTGCTTCATGACACGCTGGCCTTCGTCGATGTGGGCGAGTTCACGGCCACGGAAGACGACCGAGACGACTACCTTGTCCTTGTGGATGAGGAAGCCCTTCGCCTGATTGACCTTGAACTCGATGTCGTGCTCTCCCGTCTTGGGACGGAGGCGGATCTCCTTGATCTTCGCGTGGTGGACGTGGGTCTTGTGATGCTTCTTTTTCTGTTGGTACTTGAACTTGCCAAAGTCCATGATCCTGCAGACGGGCGGCTTCTCGTTGGGCGCCACCTCGACAAGATCGAGGCCGGCGCCCCGCGCAAGGCTCATCGCCTCGTCGGTGGAGATGATGCCGAGCTGTCCGCCGTCGGCCGCAATCACCCGGATTGGGGTGATCCGGATCTGCTCGTTGATGCGATGCTGCTTCTCGATGGCTCACGCCTCCGGCCGCGGATCGGATGATCGCCAACCGGAACGACGTCGTGCTGCTCGCACACCGGGCCGGCGAATCTCCTGTCGAACTTGGAGTGCGGGCATACCCCGACGCGGACGACGGGGGTATTTCCGCACGAAAAAGAGTGTCGCCGTCAAACCGGGCAGCGTCAAGGCGTACGGGATTCCTGCGGGAGCCGGGCCTGGCGGCCAGAAGTCAGCCCGTCATCTTCAACGGTTTTCGGCCCAGATTCCACATCCGTAGGGAGCCGAATGCCGTCCACCAGTTCCCGATCGGACGTTCCAAACCGTTTTTCCTGCGATTGCTCGAGCGTGCAGGTCACGACGACTCGGTGGCCACTCCCGTCAGTGAGCACGTAGTGAACCCAGCGAAATGGGAGGCCGTCGGCCCGTCCAGTTGCCACCACTCGCACCAGCCGGATGCCGTCGCTCCGTGTCGCCTCCGACGAGTGCTCAAGCCTGCCGAACTGCCCGGCGAGCGACCGTTCGAGATCGCGTTCGACCTCCGCGATCGTGGGAGGCGACTGCGACGGGGCACGGGGCAGGGCGGTGATCGAACACTGCGCGACGAGGGCTCCGCGATCGACGAATCTCATCACGAGGCCGTCCGGACCGTCCTCGATCGCCCGCCAGCGCGAGTCGTGCACGAGGTCGTAGCGATCGGCCGCATCCCGCTGCCACACGAATCCCGGCTTGCCGCCGCCGCGGCGGCGGCTCCCCACGACGGGCGGTTCCGTAGGCCCGACGTCGGGGCCGACCCGCTCCTCCACCGCCGCCCGGGCGACCGTGAGCCTGGCCTCGACGTCGAAGCCGGGAGCGACGTGACTGGCCTCACGCCGCTCCTGGAGCGTCACGGCGAGATTCGTGATTCCGCTGCCGAGACGCACACCGCCATCGACATCGCTGGCCGTCGCGGCGCACGTGCCTTCGACGACGACGTGCGTCGGCACGCCGTCGGCGGCGCCGTCGATGATTCCCGAAAGCTTCACCGCGGCACGGCCATCGACGACCTCGATGAGTTTCGCATCGAGGCCGCCCGATTCCACGGTGTCGATCGCGAGCAGTCCGGCGACCGCGTCGGCCGCCACAGTCCACGAGTCGCCAATCGCCACCGGCTGATCCGGCAGGAGGTGGTCGAGTAGCAGTGGGTCGAATGGCGTCTCCAGGAGATCGAGTTCCTCGCGGCTGAGGAATCCCGTCTCCAAGAAGGGGATCGGTGTCGCGCCTTCGAGCACGACCCGCATCGCACGGGCATCATTCGGAAGCCGCGCCGTCCGAACGGCGTCGTCGACCCGCACGTCGGCGGCCGCGTCGCGGTATCGCCGCGTTACGTTCTGGCCCTGTTCGTCGGAGCGGGTCTGCACGAAGTCGAACCGGGCGTCGACCGCGATCGGCCGCCGCACCGGCGGCACGTCTCGGCCCGCCGGCGCAAAGATCTCGCCGACGACATCGAGTTTGATCCGAATGCGGTGGGACTGGACTGATTCGGCGATGGGCTCGGCGGTGGGTTCGGCAACAGCCTCGACAGTCACCTCCGCAACGGGTGCTTCAGACTCACCCGACTCGTCGGGTTCGCGAGAGTCCTGTTCGGCCTGGGAAGCGTCGGCTTGGGTAGGTTCCGGTGCTTGGGCCGCCGCGTCGGGGACGTCCTCGACCTCATCGATCGGTTCGTTCACGGTCACAGGGCTGTCGACCGCGGCCTCTTCGTCCGCCCACACCAGAGCGGCCCACCCCAGCAAGGCCGCGGTGAACAACACGACCGCCAGCGATCGCCCCCGGGTCATCGATGTCACAGCCATCTGTCTCCCCCCGTTGTATTCGTCGAGCGGCCCCCGTGGCCGGCAAACTTCTTTTTCGTCTCATCGGGGAGACATTCGTCGCTACGGGGCAGCGGCATGCCAAAGTTCTCCGTGACACCGCCGCCAACCCGCCTCAGCGAAAGTGTCTCGTGAAACTTTGCCGCTGATTTTATGGTCCGAATGCCCACGTGCTGGCCGGAAACGAGAATCTCGTGGCCTTCCGAGAAATCTGTAAGTCGCTTGCTGGAAACGACTTAGGATCGAAATCGGACCACAAAGCCGCGGGTGTCAATTGAAAAAGCCTCAAGAATCCCAGTTGTCCATGAACCTGTTCGGCTCCCCCTCCGTATAAAGAGCACGTCCTCAGGCACGGACGGCGGTCATGGATGTCCGCCACACGCGTGGGACGGTGTGTCTCGATCACAACTCGGTCGGAGCGGGGTGGGTGCCCGGGCATTAAGCCCGCGCAGTTGCCATGCTTCGCCACAACGGCTGGCACGGCTGCTGGCGGGAGAATGATCATGCGTTCCAGTGCTATCAGTGAAAACTTCATCCGACTGTTCGAAGACGTGACCACCGATGGTCTTGCGAACACGCAACCCTCGGTCGCACCGGGCGGCGACGTCCAGGCGGGCGAGCACGTGCTGTCCATCGAGGAGTTGGCCGGGCGGTTCAGCGTGTCCACGAAGACGATCTCTCGGTGGCGCGACCATGGCCTTGTCGCCCAGCGCTACACGGTCGACGGCCGAAGGCGGGTCGGCTTCCTCGCCAGCGCCGTCGAACAGTTCATCCGCGAGAATCCCCTGAGAATCGAGCGGGGCAGCAGGTTCAGCCAACTCAACGACGATGAGCACGAGAAGATCGTCTCGTGGGCCCGGCGGCTCGCGGTCGCGGGGGCCTGCCCAGCCGACGTGCATCGTCGCATCGCCGAACGGCTCGGCAGGAGCGTGGAGACGATCCGCTACACGCTCAAGCGGTACGACCAGGAGCACCCCGACACCGCCGTGTTTCCGACGGCCGACGGCCACCTGCGTCCAGAGAGCCGCGCCCGCATCTACCAGCACCACCTTGCCGGCGAGCCCGTCGAGTCGATCGCCCGCCGCTATCACCGTTCGAAGGCAAGCATCTACCGCGTGATCCTCGCCCAACGGGCCGAGCAGGTGATCCAACTGCCGCTCGACAACATCCCCAACGCCCTGTTCTCGAGGACAAGCGCTGAGAAGGTGGTCGACCAGCCGTTTCCAGGTGTCCCCGATGCCAAACGGGTCAGGCGTCCCAGCGGGCTGCCCGCCTACCTGGCAAGCCTGTACGAGGTGCCACTGCTCACTCGCGAGCAGGAGGTCTGGCTGTTCCGGAAGTTCAACTACCTCAAGCACAAGGCGATGGCGCTCCGCGAACAGCTGGATGTCGAACAGCCAAGCGCCCGGCTGATGGATCAGATCGAGCGGATCTACGCCGAGATCGTCGAAATCAAGAACCGCATCGTGCGGGCCAATCTCCGCCTGGTGGTTTCGATCGCCAAGCGCCGCGTTTCCCCCGGCGACAGCTTCTTTGACCTCGTCAGCGACGGCAACATGTCGCTGATCCGCGCCGTGGAGAAGTTCGACTACGCCCGTGGCAACAAGTTCAGCACCTATGCGTCGTGGGCGATCATGAAGAACTACGCCCGCTCCATCCCCGACGAGCACAAGCACCGCGATCGGTTCCGGGCCGCCGACATGGAGCTCCTCCAGTCGGCCGCCGACCGGCGGTCAGACGAACTCCAGGAGCGGATGGCGGCCAGTGACCGGCTCGCTCAGGTCGGTAAGTTCCTCAACCGGCTCGATTCCCGCGAGCAGACGATCATCGTTCGCCGCTACGGCCTCGACCACCAGCACGAGCCCCAGACCCTCAAAGAAGTCGGGTCGGCGCTCGGGGTGACCAAGGAGCGCGTGCGGCAGATCGAGGCCAAGGCTCTGGAGAAGCTCCGCGAGGCAGCCCTCGCGGAGGAAATGCTCCCGGAGCTCGAATGACCCAGCCCGGGCTTCGTGGCAGCCGGTCTGTCGTGGGGGTATTCTTGGCGGCATGAACAGCTTTCCGTTTCGCATGGCGGCGACCCTCCTCGCGATCACCACCGCGGCCGTGTGTCCAGGCACGGCCGTGGCCCATGCCTTCGAGGGCTGGCAGGGCATGCGGGTGATCCCGCTTGAGGGTCGGGCCGAGCGGCTGATCGTCGCCGATCTCGGCGCCGATGGCCGCGATGACGTGATCGTGGTCAACCCGCGGCAGTCACGACTCGACCTCTACAGCTGGTTGCCGGAGGCCGACAGGGTTCGCGACACCGCCGGCGATCCGGATCGGCCCAACGAACTGCCGCTGGCGACCGACTGGACGCATGGCGAAGTGTCGATCGACGAAATGCCAATCGATGCCGTCGCCCACGACGTCGATGGAGACGGCCGGCCCGAACTGCTCGTGCTCACCGCCCCGTCGAACCGGCTCTCGATCTATTCCCAGGCGGCAGACAAGGCGGTTGATGCGAAGGCCGCCTGGAAGAAGACCGGCGATTGGAACCTGCTCGCTGCCACGCCGACCGGCAAGGCAGGATGCCTGCTCGTCCGCGACCTATCCGGTGGCCGGCACGAACTGCTCGTAAGCTGCGAGCAGGGCATCCAGCAGCTACCGCTCACCCGCGGCAGCCGGGCGGTGTGGCTCGCGCCGCGGGAGAGTCGTGGCCGCCTCGACTGGCACCTCGCCGATCTCGACGGCGATGGCGACAAGGATCTCGTGGAATGGTCGAGCGTGGCCCGGCAGGTCGTCCGCTGGTATCCCTGCGGTGGCGACGGCAGTCTCCTGCCGGCGCAGACCCTCCACGATCAGCCGATCGAAGGGCTCCAGGTCGGATCCCGCCCATCCGGGCCAGCCGATGTCTACCTCCTCGGTGGCTCAGACAAGGGCGTGCTGCGGCGGTATCAAGTCGCCGAAGGCGAGCCGACCGATGTCGGCCGGCAGGAGGCGCTCCCGCTCGCCGGTGCCGCCCGCCACAGCTGGTGTGGCATGCTGGTGGGCGAGGGCGGGGCGGCGGTGCCTGCGATCGTCGCCGTCGATGCCGCGCAGCCCAGGCTCCGCATGCACCGGCTCGGTGCCGGCGGCTGGCTCGCCGAGGAATCGTTTCCCTCGATCGGCGGCGTGAAGTCGCTGGCCGCGCCGGCTGGTCAGCCTGGTACGCTGCTCGTCTGGGCGAAGGATGCCTCGGATCTGCATCGCTGCCGCTGGGAAAACGGCCGGCTCACCTACCCGCAGCCGTGGGAGCGCGAGGGCAAGGACCGCAAGATCCTCGCCCTCGATTCGGTCGGCTCGACCGTCTGGTGGGCGCAGCGCGTCGGCTCCGACCTCGACCTGTTCGTCTGGCCCGTCGACAAGCCGGAACCCGACGTCATCCACTACCCGGGCCTCGGCCCCAAGGTCGAGCAGGTCGTATGGCTGGGCGGCGATGCGCTGCTCGTGCAGGATGCCTACGCGACGGCCGGCAAGTTCGTGACGCTCGTCGATGGCAAGCCCGACGTGAAGACTCCTGCGCTGCTCGCCAAGGTCGATCTCTCCGAGTATCTGCTGCTGGAAGTCGACGGTCGGCTTCGCAAGGCTCGGCTCACCGACGGTGTGCTCCAGTGGCTCGGCGACGACCTCCACCCGGTTGATCAGGTGATGCTGACGGAAGGCCAGAAGATCGCCAGCTACCTCCCGCTTCCTGCGGTCACCGGCCAACCAACCGAGGCCTGGGGGCTCGAGCAGGGTGGAGGATTCCTCCATCGGCTCGCGGCCGACGAGGCGGGCGTGATGCGAGTCGCGGCGAGCGTCAAGCCGCCCGCCGGAACCGGCCTGCGATGGGATCCCGTCCTCGGCCTGCTGCTGGTCGATCAGGACCGCGTCGTGCGGCTCTCGCGAGGCAAGCCCTGGGAGCTGAAGCTCCTCGAGAGTATCGACGGCCGCGTCGGCCGCCGGAGCGGCGTCAGCGAGTCGACAATCCACCGGATTCTGGCCAGCGATCTCGACGGCGACCGCAGCGACGATGTGGCCCTCTGCGACGACCGCAAGCACCAACTCACGGCGCTGCTCCGCCGGCCCGAAGGCCTGCAGCGGTCGGTGACATGGAAGGTATTCGAGGACCGGAAGTATCCCTACGACGGGGGCGAGTCGAAGGACATGGTGCCGGAGCCGCGGCGAATCGCCGGGCTCGACGCCGACGGCGACGGCGATCGTGATCTAGCGATGATCAGTCAGGATCGGCTTGTCGTCTATCTGTCGGCTGAGGATCGCCCCGAGGAACAAGGCGAGGCAGGACGATGACCACGCGATGGCTTCTTCTGGTGGCCGTGGCCTGGTGTGGCTGGGTCAGTGCGGCTGAGATGGTGACCGTGACACTCGTCGGCGGAAGCCGGGTGACAGGCCCGCTCCTGCGGCGAAACGACGACGGCGTCGTCCTCGACCTCGGCTTCGACGTGCTGCAGATTCCCGCCAAGAAGCTGCTCGATGTCCGATCCGAAGCGCCGGAGGCCGAGGGAGGGCAGGAGAGCCAACACGACATCTTCCGCACCGGTCGGCTCGAGGCCCGCGAGGTGCCGGAACTGGTCAAGCGGTTTGGCGAGGCGGTGGTCATGGTCCGAAATCCCGGCGGCCTCGGCACCGGATTCCTCATCAGCCCGGACGGCCACCTCGTGACCAATTACCACGTCGTCGAAAACAACACGCGAATCCAGGTGACGCTCTTCCGCAAGACCGACAAGGGCTTCGAGAAGACCGAGTTTCGCAAGGTGAAGATCGTCGCCCTGCAGCCGCTCCGCGACCTTGCGATCCTCCAGCTTGATCCGGAGGAGACCAAGGGGCGGCTGCCGGAGCCGGTCGTGATCAACGACCGCGACGACCTCCGCGTCGGCGACCTCGTGTTCGCGATCGGCAACCCGGCAGGCCTCGAGCGGAGCGTGACGCAGGGCATCGTCAGCAGCACGACGCGGACCATCGACCAGATGCGGCTCATCCAGACCGACGCGGCGATCAACCCGGGCAACAGCGGTGGGCCGATCTTCAACGCCCGCGGTGAGGTGGTCGCCGTCGCCTGCGCAGGGGCGGCCGTCTTCGAGGGCCTGGCGTTCGGCATCCCCGCCAACGAACTGATCGACTTCATCGTCCACCGCGACACGTATCCCTACGACGAGTCGCAGCCCCAGAACGGCGTCACCTACCTCCCTCCTCCGCATCAAGCCGATGGGACGGCGGCCGAGGGGGCGAAAGTGTCGCCGTAGCGGGCCGGCCGACTTCATCGGCCCGCGATCTCTCCATTGCGAAAGGATCCGTCATGCGCTTGTGCGCCGGCTGGCTCACGTCCGTCGTCCTCCTGCTCGCCGCCACCTCCGCGCTCGTCAGCGCCGGAGATCTGCGGCCCAGTTGGGAATGCCTCCCGGAGGGGACCGCGGTGATGCTCCGCATGCCGCAGCCAACGGAGTTTCTCGAGGCGATCCGGGCGCGGACGAAGTTCGGCGCTGCGGCGCTGTCTGAAACGCGGCTGCAGGGATTCGGGAAGATCTTGCTGGAGAAGCTCCGCGCAGATGGAGCGGCCGACGACCTCGAGGACCTCGACCAGGCCCTCGGTCGATACGACCTGCGCACCGAGGACCTTCCGGCCGCCTTTCGAGGAGACGTCGGAGCCGGCTTCGTGCTTCGCCAGCGGGACGCCGGCCTGCCCCCGCTCGTCATGATGCTCATGTGGCTCGAGCCGGGCGAGGAGACGGCGGCCCGAATGGTCACGGCCGCACAGCGGAAACTGGAGGAGGACATCGTCAAGGACGAAACCGGCACGACCAGGCGGGTCGATCTCGAGATGGCAGGCCACGAGGTGCTCTGGATGGTCGAGCCGGTGATGGGAATCGACCCGACCGGGCTCGAACTCGGCGACGTGAAGATCGACGAAAACGACGAGGAGGCGATTGAAAAGCGGCTTACAGAACTCCAGGAGCGGGTCCGCAACGCCAAGCTGGTGAAGACCGGACACACCTACGGCTTCCTCGCGCGGCTGGGAGGCCGCCTCGCCGTCGGACAGACGCTCCCGGCAACGGCCGCCGCGGCACGGCGCGTGGCGGAGGAGCGGGACTTCGACGCCGAAGGCGGAGCCGATGAGGCCAAGGAGGCCTTCGAGCGATTCCTCGCCGCTCATGCAGGCACGGGTCGGTCACCGCTCGCGGAGGCGCTCGAGACTCCCGGCATGGCTGGGACGCTTCCCTCAGGCCTGCCGCTGCTTGACGTGGTCATCGATCCGCGCGTCCTCATGACCTTCGGCGACGAACCGACCAAGGCCGGGCTCGCCATGATCGGGGCAGACACGCTGGGGCCGATCGCCTGGCGGCAGACGCTCGACGAGGGCCGCTATCGCAGTGGGATATTCGCGTCGCTGCCCGCCCCACGCACCAGCCTGATGCGGATCCTCGACCAGGAGTGCGATGCCTCCGAGGTGCCGTCCTTTGTCACCCGCGAGGCGATCGACTTCACGCAGATCTCGCTCGACCTCGGCAAAGCCTACGAGACGGTGAAGGAGTTTGCCGTCGGCCAGCGTGATGGAGAGCAGGCGGCCAACATGTTCGCGGCCGTCGAGATGCAGGCTCAGGGATGGCTCGGGGTCGAACTGCCCCGGCTACTCACGTCGCTCGGCAGCCGGCATTGGATCGTGAGCTATCCGCCCCGAGTGGCCGAGGCCTTCGCCGAGGCACGTCGGGCACGCGGTCGGGACGGCGGCCAGCAGGCGCGGCAGATTGCCGACCGCGTGGCGGTCGTCTGGCAGATCACCGACGACGCCCCGTTCGGCAAGATCCTGCAGCGGCTCGCGGGCATGGCCGGCGGTGATCTGCAGGAGGAACAGGGGTTTCGCGGCGTCCGCATTCCCGACGGACCAGCCGTGTTCCTTGGCCAGGACCACCTCGTCGTCGGCATCGGCGCCGACTCCCTGGAGAAGACGCTGACCGCGATCCGCAATCCGCCCGCCGGCGAATCGTCGCTTCGCGAGAGCGACGTGCCCCGCCGGGCCGCCGACCTGCTGCCGCTCGAGCCGGCGCGGGTGTTCGGCGCCAGCGACAGTTCGCGGGCGGGCGGCACGCTGGGCGTGCTCCGCGACATGGTGCTGTCGCTCGTGCCGGAGGATGTCGAGGAACCCTACCGCGACCTGCTCGCGGGCGTGCAGAAACTCCTGCCGAGGGACGAGGAGATGGAGGGGATGTTCGGCGTGGGCGCGACGACACTCCGCGCCGATGACAACGGCGTCTCGCTCCAGACCGCCTGGGAGATGCCGTCGCCATAGGCCGGGGACTGGCCTATACGGCTCACGCGTGAAGTTGAGGCGTTCACGAGGCTCGGGGCTGCCCATGCCCGTCGCCGGACGTTCGCTGCGGGCATCCTGCCCTTCGCTCACTCGATGCTGCCCTCCCTTCGCCATCCCGGCTTCGCTCGGCCAGCAACGCCGGCTCCCGGGCACGGGCAGCCCCTCGCAGCCTCTCGTAGCACGGGTTTTCAACCTGTGTGTATTCCCCGTTCGCATTGGGCTCGGGTGTGATTCCGGAAGGGGGAGCAGTCGGATCGGAGGCACGCGCAGAAGCCGGTGAGACTTGTGCGCCGCAAGGGTGCTCCGAAGCGTTTGAGCAGAGAACTCACAAGTCCCGCCGGCGCCGAGCATGTCTCCGGCCGGCTGCGGTGCCGCGACGACGAGCGAGGATCGCGTGTGACCCCTATCAGATGCCGACGATCTCGGTGTGCACGGCCTCACCGCGGCGGACGATCCGCAACTGGGCGGGGATCGCACGCTGCATCTCGTCGACGTGCGAGATCACGCCGACCACTCGGCCTTCATCGCGGAGCGATACGAGGGTCGCCATCGCGTACTCGAGCGTCTCCGCGTCGAGCGAGCCGAATCCTTCGTCGATAAACACCGTCTCCAGCCGCCGGCCGCCCTGGTGCCGTTCCGCCGTGCGCGCCAGTGCCAATGAGAGCGCGAGCGATGCGAGGAAGGTCTCGCCGCCGGAGAGGGTGCGGGCGGGCCGGCGGGTGCCATGCCAGGCATCGAGCACGTCGATGTCGAGTCCGGCCAGCGATTTCTTATCGCCGGCCGACTCCGCGCGCACGAGTTCATAACGGCCGCGGGTCATATCTCTGAGCATGACCGTCGCCTCTGCCACAACCTCCTCCAGCACCGCCCCGAGCACCCAGCGGTGCAGCGAGACCTTGTCTTCGGCGTGGGCCATCCCCGAGACGATCTGGTGCAGCCGTTGCGCCGTTTGAAAGGCGACTTCCGCCGCAGCCGACCGCCCGGCCAACTCCGCGTGCCTTTCACCGAGGTCCCTCGCCTCCTGCAACCGGGCCCGGGCCAGTTCGTCGTCGAAGCGGACCCGCTCGAGTTCCTCGGCGAGTTGTCGCTGGCGGGCCTCGACCGCCGCGACGTCGGGTTCAGGCCGGCCGTCGACCGCGGCCACCGCGGCTGTCACCGCGTCGCTCGCGGCCGTCACCTCCCGGTCGGCGGCCGCGAGCGCGGCCGTGAGTGACTCGATCGTCGCCTCATCGCGCTCCGCGGCGGCGAGATCGTCAGCCGTGACGAAACGGGAGTTGGAAAGCGCCGTATCGAACAGCCCGCGAGCCGCGGTCGCCTTCTCGCCAAATAGCCCCGCGGCCACCCGTGCGCCCGCCAGCTTCTCATCCTCCTGCTTGGCTGCGGCGAGAGCCTCGTCGAGCGCGGCGCGAGCCTTCCGCAGTGTCGCGTCGAGGTCGGCGCGAGTCTTCTCCAGTGCCAGCTTTTCTTCGACGAGCGCCGTCACGTCCGGCGGAGGAGGTGTGGCAGCCAGCGCCGTGCGGGCGGCTTTGGTGGCAGCCTCAGCGGCGGCCAATGCTGCCTGGTCGGCCGCAGCCGCCTTGGTGGCCGCATCGCTCTTCGTGCGGGCAGCCAGCTGCCGGTTGCGAAGTTCCTCGAGGGCCACCTCGGTCAACGCGTGCTCCGCCGGCTCGGCAGGCCAGGGATGCTCCAGGCTGCCACACACCGGGCAGGCCGCGTGGTCGGCAAGCCCCGCGGCAAGTCGAGCCGCGGTGCCGGCCAAGTAACGGCTTGTGGCATCCACGAGATTCGTCTCCGTATGCTCCAGCTCGTCTGCGGCCGCGCAGGCCGCGGCAGCCGCCACAACAGACGCTTTCGAGGCTGCGCCCTCGCGGGCCTCGGCCGTGGCGACGGCCTTCTGTACCGCTGCAAACCTCTCGCCGACCGTCTCTGCGTCGGCAAGGTTTGCGGTGATTTCACCCAGGCGCTGGCCGATCTCCGCCGTCCTCGCGTGGGCCTGCTCCGCCTGGTCGCGGGTGGTCGTTCTGCCTGTCACGATCACCGCCGCCGCGGCCGCGGCCTCTTCCCGCTCCCGCTCGGCGGCGACGGCCGCCGCATGCTGCCCGGCAAGCATCCTCCACTCGTGCAGCAGCCGCGCCGGCTCACGCGCACCGATCGCCGCCTCGAGTGTCGCTCGATCGGGAGCGCGGCGTGCCAACTCTTCCTTCGCGCGGCGGTCGCGGTCCTGAGCGGCCTTCAGGGCCCGAGCGAGCCGTTCGATCTCCCTCGCCTGCCCCAGCGCCTCGGTCGCCGCAGTGTGTTGCTGGGCCACATCGCCAAGCCGAACCGCCATGGCCGCGGCTTTCTCCGCCGCGGCTTGAGTGCGCTCGAGAAGTGCCGCCGCCACCAAGGCGTCATCCATGCCGGCAGACCAGTCGTGCCCCTGAAGGAGCACCTCTCGTTCCCGGCGCACCGTGTCGTGAGCCGACTGTGCAGTGGTCCGCCGACCGCTGACGATCGACTCGAACCGCTCATACGAGTCGGTTCCGAAGATCCGCTTGAGCAACTCCTCACGGGCTTCACCGGAAGAGACCAGCACGTCGCGAAAGCGGCCCTGTGGGATCACGATCACGCGGCGAAACTGGTCGGCGGTGAAGCCGGTGACTTCGTGCACCCTCTCGTTGACGTCACGGACCTTCGTCGCGATCGGCTCCCATTCACCGGGAGTCTCCACCGCCGCATCGGTCCGGCGGTAAAGCACCGCCTTGGCCGCCTCCCTCGCGATGCCGCCACCTCGGAGCGCCGCCCGTTCGTACTCCGGATTGCGCTCGACCCGATAGGTACGGCCGCCGACGCTGAACGCAAGATCGACCTTCGTCTTCTGGTCGGCCGTCGAGCGGGTGCACCGTAGCTCGGCGCCGCTGCGACCGTCGATCGAGCCCTTCGCCTGCCCTTCGCCGGTGGTCTCACCAAAGAGCGCATAACAGAGGGCGTCGAGGACCGTCGTCTTGCCCGCTCCGGTGGGACCAGCGAGCAGAAACAGGCCGGCCGAGCCGAGCCGGTCGAAGTCGATGGCCTCATCGCCGGCGAATGGCCCAAATCCGCTGATCGCAAGCGCGTGGAACCTCATGCCATATCCTCCTGGCGGATGGCCTGTTCCATGCACTCACGGGCGAGCACGCGAACGTCGTCGCCGAGTTCGCCTGGATAGCGAGCGGCGAAGAACGCGTTGAGAAACTCACCTTCGCTCCGCCGCACGGCGAGAGGCACCGATTGGTCAGCCACCCCTCCCTCAGCCGGCGGTCGTTCGTGATGGAACTCGAGCAACTGCGGATAGCACTGCCGCAGACGATCGTGGCTGCCAGGGATCATGATCGGATCCGTGACCACAACCCGCACCAGATCAAGCGAGCGGCGATCGTCCGCGAGGGCCTGCTGCCGCAGCTCCTCAAACGACCCCCGGAGCGTTCGCATGCCGTGCTTCTGCGGCAGGGGGATGGCCTGCACGGCCACGCTGCCACCGGCGTCCATCTCGACGAGGCTCACCCCCTTTTCATGGTCCTCCTCGGCGAACGAGTAGCGGGCGATCGACCCGCTGTAGCGGACGCGGTCGGTACCGACGCGATGCGGGCGATGGAGGTGGCCAAGCGCGGTGTAGGCGAAGAGGGAGAAGGCGGCCGGATCGACCGTGGCGATACCGCCGACGGCGATGTCACGCTCAGACTCCTTCGTCTCGCGACCGCCCTGCGCGAAGAGGTGCCCCACGAGCACGTGCCGCGACGTACCCGCGACGGCGGCCGATGCAATCCGGGCCCTGGTCGCATCGTCGTGCGACCGCACGTCGTCGCGGCCCAGTTCGTACCGCACCTGCTCCGGCGTGGCATAGGGCATGAGGTGAAAGGCCACGACGCCATGGTCGTCGTGGATGTCAACCCGCTCGATACCATCCCGCGACGTGCCGGCCAGGTACACGCCCGCCTGCCGCAGGAGCCCGCGGCCGAAGTCGATCCGGCCGCCGCTGTCGTGGTTGCCAGCGATCGCGAGCACCGGCGCAACCTCGGCAAGACGCTTCAGGATGTCGTCGAAGAGGCGAACGGCGTCCTCGGGGGGAACACCGCGGTCGTAGATATCACCGGCGATGACGATCGCTTCGGGTTTCGCCTCGGCAGCGATCCGGACGAGTCCCTCGAGGGCATGCGACTGCGCGTCGAGCAGGTCGAATCCGGCGAAGACGCGACCGAGGTGCCAGTCGGCGGTGTGCAGAAAACGCATGCCGAACAGTCTACGGCCCAGGCCGCCACGGCAGGCGAAGGGATCGGTGCGAGGATGGCGAGCATGGGGCGATCCTGCCCCGCGAGACAACATGCACCGAGCCCGCAGCCAGATTGGGGTCGTGCGGCTGAGTTGCCATGTTTTACGGGTCACTTGAACCTGAGGCGTTCACGAGGCTCGGGGCTGCCCGTGCCATCTCGCCGGACGTTCGCTCCGGGCATCCTGCCCTTCACTCACTCGAAGGAAACCTCACTTCGCCATCCAGGCTTCGCTCGGTTTCCTACGCCGCTCGATTGGCACGGGCAGCCCCTCGCAACATCCCTCGCATATGATTCCATGAAGGGGGAGCAGCCGGATCGGAGGCACGCGCAGAAGCCGGTGAGACTTGTGCACCGCTGGAGTGTGCCGAAGCGATCGAGCAGAGAACTCACAAGTCCCGCCGGCGCCGAGCATGTCGCCGGCCGGCTGCGGTGCCCCTACGCCGCGCGAGGTTCACGTGTGACCTGAACTACTTCTGGAGTGGCGCCTGATGGACCGCGGGCACGACGCCCTGCGCCGGCTTCGCGCTGCCCATGCGGGGCTTGGCGAGGTCGGCAGCCTCGGCCTTCGAGATGGTCGTCGATGGCATTCCGGTGCCACCCGGACCTCCCGCCCGCGACGACTGCGTGGGCGACTGGCTCGTGCCGGCAAGAAAGTTGTCGATCGAAGCCGATTCCCGTAAGTGCGTGAAGTGGCGGGCCATCTCGACCCGCTGCTTCTTCTCGAAGATGTCGTCGTAGAGTTCGTTCCGAACCTCGGCAAATACCACCTTCGCGGGCTCGGTGAATCCATCGCAGTAGATCACCATGAAGCGGTCGGCCACCTGGACGACGCCCGAGAGTTCGCCCGGCTTGAGCGCGAAGGCCTCCCGTTCGAGCGTCGGCTGGCCACCCCACCGCTGGATCGGTGGCACCTCGCCACGGAGTGACCGCGTGGTCGGGTCGGCGGAATACGTCTCGGCGAGGGTGGCGATGTGCTCGGGTGTCGGGTTCTGGCGGGCCATCTGCCAGACCTCCTGCGCCCGCCGCTGGTTGTCGAGCACGATGATCCGGCACTTCGCCCGCGGGCCGAAGGTTGCCGCGAACGCCTTGTCGAGGTCCTCCTGCGAAACCGACACGCCGCCCACGAGCTTCTTGAGGGCCACCGTCGGCCAGACGACGTCCTCCATGTAATGCCGCATCGGCACCTTCTCCTCGCGGGTGACGCGGTCGAGCCAGGCGACGGAATCGGCTGTGCCATCGGCCTTCGTGAAGCCCATCTGCGTGGCCGCGCGGGCGATCTCAGCGTCGAGGTCGGCCTGCGTCACGGTCTGCTGCTGCTTCTTCAGGGCCTGCTCGACCAACGTCCGCGTCACCAGCACCTCCACCACGTCGCGGCCGTACCGTTCGAGGCAGACCGACTTCACCTCCTCGAGCGCCACCGGCTGGCCGTTGACGAGGGCGGCCACTCCGGGCCGGGCCCCCGCCTTCGCCGGATCGTTCATCACATTTTCGACGCTGGTCGAATCCTGGAGTTTCTTGAAGATCTCGCTGGATGCGTTGCGGCTCTTCCGCTCGCGCAGCTCCTCGGCCAGGTGTGGCCTGACCTCGTCGAGCTTCGCACCCGACGGCGGCAGGTGGCCTTCGCACTTGATCACGATGAACTGGTCGGCCACCTGGACGACCTCGGAGATTCCTCCGTCTTGGAGCGCGAAGGCGGCGCGGTCGAACTGCGGATCCCCTGAGTGGAGCCGGATCGGCTGCACCCAGCCGTTGGCGCTGGCGCTGCCGACGTCGACGGAATGCTGGCGAGCGAGGGCTCCGAACTCGTCGGGGGCCGTCAGGGCCTGGGTCCGAATCGCTTCGGCCTCCTGCCGTGTGCGGCAGGCGATGATCCGCGCCTTCACGGCAGGGCCGAACCGGTTTTCGAAGGCTTCTTGGAGTTCCTGAACCGAGGGCTCGACGGCGCCGCGGGCGAGGCAGCGGAGCGCGAGCATCGGCCAGACGATGTCGTCGGCGTATTGCTTGGGCGTGATCCCGCGCTCCTGCTCGATCATCTCCAGCCACTTGTCGCGAGGCACGCTGAACCGCCGGGCCATCGCGTCGATTTCGGTGCTGACGTCCTGCTGTGAGACCGCGATGCCCTGCCGCTGACAGGCCTGCTCAATGATGCGCCGATTGACGAGCGACTCCAGCACGCTGCCGCCGTGACGGCCAAGGCACTCCGTCGCGAGCTGATCGGTGGTGATCTCGACACCATTGACGATCGCAACCGGCTTGGCGTGCGCGCCCGCGGGCGCCGCAGCCGATGGCGGAGTGGCGTCCGCCTCGAGGCTACCGGTCATCAGCCGCCAGCCGATCCCCACGGTGACGATTGCCACCGCGGCCGCGACCTCGCGGACAACGCCCCATCTCGACGCATCGAAACCCATGACTGCCCTCCTTGAATGCCAGATCCGACCGGATCCCTCCCGTCGTGGCATTGTGGAGATAGGCAATCCGCCGATGGCGATCAAGCCGAACCACGGCAGTCGCAGATGGACGGCCGCACGGGCGTCGCGTAGGCTGCGGCCACCCCTTTTTCCCAGAGCGCCCACATGTCGCACGCCTCCCCGTCTTCCGATGGCCAGATACCCGAATGCCTGGCGATCCTCGGCCTCCGTCCTCCGCTGACGCTCGAGGACGTCAAGCAGGCCTACATGGCCAAGGCGATGAAGGCCCATCCCGACCGCGGCGGCGACCCGCAGGAGTTCATTCGGCTCCAGAAGGCGTTTGATGACGCCAATGAGTACGTGAAGTTCAAGGCCAGCAAGATCGAGTGGCTCGCCTCCAAGATCGACGCCTACTCGCAGCAGCAGGAGGTCGCCACCGAGACGATCGAGCGCGGAGGGAGCATCGAGATGGAGGAGACCGACTGGCTCCGGCGGTCGTTCGGCGAGGACTTTGGCCACGTGGCCGACAAGCTGGTCGCCGTGCGGCTCGCCAACGGTCGTGCCGACGACGTCTATGCCGTGCTGCTCGGATTCCGGTCGGACTCGCTCAAGGATCTCGTGGTGCTCGACCTCGTAGGCGGCCCGATCACCGACGAGGGACTGCTGCAGCTCAAGGAACTCAAGAGCCTCCGGCACCTCGATCTCCGGGGCACTCAGGTGGGCAAACTCGCCGCCGAGGTGCCGGGCTGGTTTGAGAATCTCGAGTTCCTCGGCCTCCCGAAGGGGGCCCTGGGAATGTTCGCCCGGATGACGATGCCACGACGGGTGAAGATTGCCCTCGGCGACACAGCCGGAGAGGAGTGACACGCGGTTTCGCGATTGCGTCCTGGGAGTATGGCTTTTGACACACGCGAATCTCCAGGCCGAGGAGGCCGTGCCCAAGGGCTACGAATCAAGGTCGGTCACCGTGACCGACCATGGCAAGCCGGTTGAGTTCCACTACCGGCTGCTACGGCCGGCCACGATCGAGCCGGCGACGACCTATCCCGTCGTGCTGTTTCTGCACGGTGCGGGCGAACGGGGCAACGACAACGAGCGGCAGTTGCAGTACTTCCCGACGTGGATGGGGGAGGCACCGCTGCGGAGCCGACATCCATGCTTCCTCGTCGCGCCGCAGTGCCGCGAAGGCGAGAAGTGGGTCGACATCGACTGGTCGAATCCAGCGAGCGACACTCAGTCGCCTGAACCGACCACCGACCTCGCGGCCGCGATCGCGGCGGTTGATGACGTTCTGCAGACGGAGCCGGCCGATCCGGCCCACCTCTATCTCACCGGCCTCTCGATGGGAGGCTATGGCACGTGGGATCTGGCGGCTCGATTGCCCGGGAAGTTCGCCGCGATCCTGCCGATCTGCGGCGGTGGCGACGAAGCCACGGCGGCGCGGATCGCGAACCTTCCAATCTGGTGCTTCCATGGCGATGCCGACGACGCCGTGCCGGTCGAGCGGTCGCGACGGATGGTCAACGCCGTGAAGGCAGCGGGGGGCAGGCCGACCTACTCGGAACTCCAGGGGGTCGGCCACGACTCATGGACGCCGGCCTACCGCGATCCCGCAGTGATCGACTGGCTGTTCGCCCAACGACGGCAGTAGCCCGCCCAACCGCTCACTCCGGAAACAGCCGCGTCGAGAGATACCTCTCGCCAAGGTCGGGCAGCACCACGACCACGAGCTTGCCGGCGTTCTCCGACCGCCGGGCCACCTGCAGGGCGCCCCAGGCGGCGGCGCCGCAGCTGATGCCGCACATCAGCCCTTCGCGCTTGGCAAGCTGCCGCGTTGTCTCCATGGCGTCTTCGTCGTCGACCTTCACCACCTCGTCGATGATGTCGAGATTGAGGATGTCGGGAATGAAGCCCGCACCGATTCCCTGGATCGTATGGCGGCCCGGCTTGATCGGCTGGCCGGAGAGCTTCTGGGTGATCACCGGGCTGTTGGCCGGCTCGACCGCCACGACCTTGATGCCTGGCTTCTTCGCCTTGAGGGCCTCGCCGACGCCCGTGATGGTGCCACCGGTGCCTACGCCACAGACGACGATGTCGACCTGCCCCTCGGTGTCGAGCCAAATCTCCTCCGCCGTCGTCCGGCGGTGCACCTCGGGGTTTGCCGGGTTCTTGAACTGCTGCGGCATGAAGAACTGCGTGCTGGAGTGGCTGATCTCCTCGGCATGTCGCACGGCACCGGGCATCCCCTCGGCCGCCGGCGTGAGCACCAGTTCGGCCCCGAGCGCCTTCAGCATCCGCCGTCGCTCGAGGCTCATGCTCTCGGGCATCGTGACCCGCAGTTTGTAGCCGCGAGCGGCACAGACGTAGGCCAGGCCGATGCCGGTGTTGCCGCTGGTGGGCTCAATGATCACGGTGTCGGGACCGATCAGGCCGTCGCGTTCCGCGGCCTCGATCATCGCGCCGGCGATGCGGTCCTTCACGCTCCAGAGCGGATTCATGTTCTCGATCTTGGCGGCCACGGTGGCCATGCAGCCCTCGGAGACCCGCCGCAGCAGCACCAGCGGCGTGCGACCGATGCACTGGGTGATGTCGTGGCGAATCCCCGCCGGTAGTTTTCCGGTGACCATGAATCCCTCCCGAGTCTGGTCGCGGACGACCTCCGGCCCCTCGCCGGCGCAGCCCGTACCACCGGCATTATCGGCACAACCGGCTGAAAAATGCAGCCGCATGGGTCTGTACGGCTAGCCCGTCGCGAAGCCCCGAGTTCTATGCAAGCGGACACACAGGTTGAAAACCTGTGCTACGGGGGACAGCGAGGGGCTGCCCGTGCCAGTAAACTGATCCAACGCCTTCCGCGCATCACGACGGAAGAGGTCGCCACGGGTCGGGGCGAGGATGCCGGCCGTGGGCGTATCCTCGCCTCGGCAAGGCAACTCATCCCGCCCAGGGCGACCGGCGCCATGCTTTCGGCAAGGAGCCCGAACGGCCCGTTACGGCAGCCGCTTCACGCGGATGTTGCGGTAGTGGATTTCGCTACCGGGGTCGTGGGCCTGCAGGGCAAAGGTGCCCTCCGACAGTTTCCGCGTGCCCGTCACACCGTCCGGCTCGACGAACTCGAAGAGCACCCGGCCGTCCACCGCCACTCCCACGGCCTTGCCGTTGACGACCACGTCGAGCGTAAACCACGTGTCGTCCTTGGCGGGCGGAGTGAAGTTCTTGACGACGTTGTAGATGCTGCCGGTGCGGACCGGGTCTTGCTGCGAGTTGTTGACCTGCACCTCATAGCCCTGGGCTGGCCAGCCATCAGGCTGGAAGGCGGTGTGGATGAAGATGCCGGAGTTGGCCACTGGCTTCGTCAGCACCTCTGCCTTGAGGTGGAAGTTCTTGAACTGTTCGGGCTTGGCCGGGTTGGCCCCCACATAGAAGAGGTGGCTGCGGGGCCCCTTGCAGACGATCTCGCCGTCCTTCACCGACCAGCTATCGGAGTTCTCGTTGGCCTTCCAGCCGGCGAGATCCGTGCCGTTGAACAGGCTCGCAAAGCCCTCTTCCAGGGCCCAGGCCGGCACCGCCGCGACCACCGTCACCGCGATGGCGACCGCCGACCCGATAGCCTGCCGAACCACTCTTGGCATACGCTCGTAGATCATGGACGAAGCACTCCAAAGGACCCGCGCGAAGGAAACCGCGATCACCACGACCGCTCACAGGCCCGAGCATACGGCCGCGGCCGGCCACAGGCCACCGTCCGGGGTGCCCGACCACGTGCACCGCCGTCTTGATGCGGCTGGGCTCAACCACCGACCGGTTCTCCTCTCGGTCGGCACCGACGTCGGCCTGACGGGCGAGCCTGCCGCCGAATGGCTGGTGGTGACGCCCGACCATCTCGCGGCAACCGACGGCCACGACACCCTCCGGGCCGTGGCGTGGAAAGGCGTGGAACGCGTCCGCACGACGTCCGGGGTCGGCGGTGGCTCGCTGCAGGTCCGCACCGACGGCATCTGGATCGACCTCGTCCGCTACTCCAATGCCCTGGCAACCAGGTTTCACAAGGTCTCCCGGGCACTCGACCGGTCACGCGAGCGGCTCGCCGTCGGGCTCCCCGGGGAGATCGAGGGCCTCGAGGGATCGCTCGACCCGCCGGCCTGCCCTTCGTGCGGCCTGCGGCTCCAGACCGCGGAAGATGCCTGCCCGCGCTGCCTGCAGAAGGGCCAGATCCTCCGGCGGGTCGGCGGCCTGCTGGCCCCCTACGCCCGCGGCTCGGTGATCCTCTGCCTGCTCACCTTCGTGGGCGTCATCGCGGAGCTGGTGCCGCCGAAGCTCCAGCAGTACATGGTCGACGACATCCTCTCCGCCAAGGCCGGCGAGGCGGGCGGTGGCATGCCCGACTTCAAGACGGCCCTGCTCGTCGTGGTGCTCGCCCTGGCGTTCTCCCGCGTGCTCCTCGCCGTGGTGGGTGTGATCAAGGGGCGGCTGACGTCGGCGATCGGTTCGGGGATCACGTCGACGCTGCGGGAGGAGATGGTCCGGAAGCTCCAGGGCCTGTCGGTGGCCTACTACGACCGCCACCAGGTGGGCTCGATGATCAGCCGGGTCGCGCACGACAGCGAGGTGCTGCACGGCCTCATGCACCAGATCACGGGCGGCTTTCTGCTGCAGATCGTGCAGCTCGTCGCCGTCGGTGCGATGCTCGTCTGGATCAACCCCAAGCTCGCACTGTTCACGCTGATTCCGGTGCCGCTGGTGATCCTCGGCTCGTGGATCTTCTGGCGGCACGTCTACCCGCGGCACTACCGGCTCTGGGACGCCACCAGCAAGCAGATGACCACGCTCTCCGGGATGCTCTCCGGCATCCGCGTCGTCAAAGCCTTCGCCCAGGAATCCCGCGAACTCGACCGCTTCCATGCCGCCAGCGACCACCTCCGCCGGTGGCGGCAGTGGGTGGAGCACACCAACACCACCTACGCCGCGTCGATGCAGATCGTCTTCAGCCTCGGCGGCCTGATCGTCTGGTACGTCGGCGGCCGCGACGTGATCGGCGGCAGCATGACGCTCGGACAGCTGATCGCGTTTCTCGCCTACCTGGCGATGTTCTACGCCCCGCTCGGCGCGCTCTCCAACTTCACCACCTGGCTCACCAGTTTCCTTTCCGGCAGCAAACGGGTGCTCGAACTGCTCGACACGCCGGCACTGGTCACCGAGCCCGCGAACCCGGAAACCTGGGACGACGTCCGGGGCGCGATCCGGTTCGCCAACGTGACCTTCGGCTACGACCGCAACCAGCCTGTGCTGCATGACGTGTCGTTCGAGGTGAAGCCGGGCGAGATGATCGGGATCGTCGGCCGGTCGGGGTCGGGCAAGAGTACGCTCGTGAACCTTCTGGGCCGGTTTCACGACGTCCAGGAGGGCTCGATCACCGTCGACGGCCACGACATCCGGCAGCTCGCGTCCCACGACCTCCGCGAGCGGCTCGGCATCGTGTTCCAAGACTCGTTTCTGTTCCGGGGGACGATCTGGAAAAACCTCTCCTTCGGCCGGCCGCAGGCGACGATCGAAGAGGGGCTCACCGCCGCCAAGGCAGCCGGGGCCCACGATTTCCTGTGCCGTCAACCGCTGGCCTACGAAACCCTTCTCGGCGAGCACGGAGCCGGCCTCTCCGGAGGCGAGAAGCAACGGCTCTCAATCGCCCGCACGCTCCTCTACGACCCGCGCATCCTCGTGCTCGACGAGGCCACGAGCAACATCGACGCCGAGGCCGAGAAGGCGATTCAGGAGGCGCTCGCGGTGCTCGTCCGCGGGCGGACGACGATCGCGATCGCTCATCGCCTCTCCACGCTTCGCAACGCCGACCGAATTCTGGCCTTCGATCGTGGCCGTCTGGTGGAGCAGGGCACGCACGCCGAACTGCTCGCCGCCGATGGCGTCTACGCCCGGCTCGTGAAGATCCAGACACAGGTCACGAAGCAGCCGACGGTCGACACGCTGCTCGCCGAGCAGGAATCGACCGCGGCTGACCCGCCGCTCGAATCACCAGTCGCCACGGCCGCGAGCATCGTCTGGCTCGAGCCCACCAGGCACCATTTCACGGTCGGCCCCCAGGAGCGAATCGAACTGCAGTCGCCCGATGGGGCCACGGCCTCCGGCATCTTCATCATCCGTACCTTTCCGGCCACACAACCCGATGAGTATCTCTCCGTCCGCGGATGGGACGAGCACGGCGACGAGGTTGAGGTGGGGATGATCCGTCGACTCGACGCTTGGCCGGAGGCGGATCAGAGCGTCATCCGCACCGCGCTGCAGCGGCGGTCCCTGATCCGCGAGGTTCGCCGCGTGCACGAGGTGCGGCTGGTGCACGGCTATCTCGACTTCGACGTCGAGAGCGACGTGGGCCGCCGGTGCTTCACCGCTCGGTGGACGCAGAGCCAGGCGTTCGACTTCGGCACCGGTGGCAAGATGCTCGTCGACACCGATGAGAACCGCTGGGTGGTACCCCGGGTCGACGACCTGCCCGCTGCCGACCGGGAACGATTCCTGCACTACGTCTATTGGTAGGGAGAGTGACCCTTTTGGACGGGCAAACGGCCCGGGGCAGCCCCGGCGACGGTGAATTTGCCGGTGCGTTGCGAACCTCCTTCCCAGCACTTACAAAAACTGTCCGCGCCGACGGTCTGTCGAATGGTTCAACACCCATCCACGATCCAAGGCCGCCGCCCGGCGGGGCGGGACAATGATCGAACTGCTTCGATGGTTTTTTTATCCGGTTTCCTTCCTTCTGGAGTTAGATGATGAACATTTCGGACCTGATCATGAGCCAGCTGACGTCGCCCGACGTCCTGGGCAAACTGGGCGGCCTCATCGGCGCCAACGAGTCGCAGACCAAGACCGCGACGAGCGCCGCGGTGCCGGCACTGCTCAACGTGTTTGGCAAGATGGCGTCGACCAACAGCGGTGCCGACCAGCTCGCCAAGGCGATGGGCGGCCTTGACCTCGGCATGCTCGGCAACCTCGCCGGCCTGCTCGGCGGTAACCAGGCATCGGGCCTCGGCAGCCTCGGCGGCAACCTCCTGACTTCGCTGCTCGGCGGCGGCAACAACCTCTCGAGCCTCGTCGGCACGATTGCGTCGTTCGCCGGCATGCAGCCCGGGATCATGAAGACGCTGCTCACCTACCTCGCCCCGATGGTGCTCGGCATGGTGGCCAAGCAGTTCACGGGCAAGCCCGATGCTGCGAGCGTGTCGCGTCTGTTCTCGGAGCAGTCCGGAAACATCCGCAACGCCCTGCCGCGCGGCCTGTCGCTCGGTGACTTCGGCGCGGTGAGTGGTCGTGGCAGCGAGACGGTCCGCTCCGGCAGCCACTCGCACGAGACGGTCCGTCACGGCGGCTCCTCGCACGACCCGCAGCCGTCCGGCGGCCTGCCCGGCTGGCTCCTGCCGCTGTTGGCACTCGGTGCCCTCGGCCTCGGCTGGTACCTCTGGAACCAGAATCAGGTCAAGAAGGCCGGCGAGGCCGTGGTGGTCGAAGGCGAGCGGAAGATCGGCCCCGTGACCGAGCGGGTCACCGAGGTGATCGAGCGTCAGGGTCGGAACGTCACCGACACCGTCGTCGACTCGTTCTCGATCGACCCGAAGTTCCTCGAGGCGGTCCGCGTCGGCAAGAACGCCACCGAGCTGTTCGGCGGCCTGTCGAGCGTCCTCAAGGGCGTGACCAACGAAGAGACGGCCCGCTTGGCGGTGCCGGAGCTCGAGAAGCTCGCCCCGATGCTCACCTCGCTCGAGGATGAGGCCGGCAAGCTGCCCGCCGAGGAGAAGCCCATCTTCGCCGACTTCATCGGCAAGAACGTGGGCATGCTGTCGAAGGTGATCGATACGGTCATGGCGCTCCCGGGCGTCAGGGATCTGCTCGGCCCGGTCGTCGGCCCGATGGTCGAGACGCTCACCAAGATGTCGAAGTAAGCCCTCGGCCCAGCCAGGCGTGATCAAAACCCCGGCCCGGATCGGCCCCGCCGATCCGGGCCGGTTCGTTTTCGCGAATGGGCTGAAACGAGGGATACGGGCCACATTTGATGCTCGCGCATCGTCGCGGCACCGCAGCCGGCCGGAAGCACATGCGAAGGATGATGCGAACCGAGAACACACACAGGTTGAAAACCTGTGCTACGGAAGGGCAAGCGAGGGGCTGCCCGTGCCCGGGAGCCGGCGTTGCTTTCTCCGCGAAGCCGGGATGGCGAAGCGGAGAAAGCATCGAGCGAGCGAAGGGCAGGATGCCCGCAGCGAGTGTCCGGCAACGGGCATGGGCAGCCCCGAGCCTGGTGAACGCGCGAAGTTCAAGTGTGAACCGCGTCAGAGAATGGCCAGCGGGTTTCGCTTCTCTTCGAGCGTGCCGCGGGTGACGCCCACCCGGTTGGTCGCCTTGAGTGCCGTCCAGACGTCTCGGCCGGTCGTCACGCCAGCCATGAGCTCGCGGTAGGCGGCGATCACCTTTCCGATCGCCATGTCGTCCTCGTCGAGCAGTTCGACGCGGAGATGCCGCACACTCTTCGCCAGCAGGGCCGGCACGGCCTCCGCACCGCTCTGGGCGACCGCGTTGTAGAGCGTGTTGCGGCAGCCGACGTCGGCTGTGAGCGGATGCTCCACGCCAATGCGATCTCGCAGCTTCACGGCATGGTCGTCGCAGGGCCGGCCACAGTTGGTCTTGTTGGTGCCCGGCGAGAGCACGGCGCAGAACACGCAGTGCTCCATATGAAACATCGGCATGTGCTGATGGACCACCACCTCCAGCCACTCCGGCGGCACCGCATCGACGAGCGTGAGCAACTGCTCGCGGTTGCAGTCGTAGGAGGCGGTCACGCGACCACAGCCGGCGGCCATGAAGAACTCGGCGGTGCGTTCGTTGGTCACGTTGAGCGAAAAATCGCCGACGACCGGCAGGCCCGCCGCGCGGAAGAATTTCAGGGCCGCCCAGTTGCGAACGAGCACGCCGTCGGGCTCCTGCTTTGCCATGAGCCGGAAGATGCCCAGTTCGTCGGGCTTCTGGATCCGCGGTGTCGCCAGGAGGATCGTCGCCCCGACGGCCCGGCAGCGATCGACCGCGTCGCGGTAGTGCCGAATGTCGGCAAACTCCACCTGAATCCGCCGTTCGCCCAGTTCCAACACGCGACGGAGCTGGTCAAGCGAGCGGACGAGGATGTGGAGCGTGGGGACGGTCGTCGTGGGCTGCGGGTCGTTGAGGCCGCGTGTATCGTTGCCGATAATCCCCCGCTCACGCCCGCGGCGATCCGGCGCGGATGATCGCGCGACGGCCCGCTCGAGAGCCGCGATAAGGTCGTGCCGCACCGTACCGAGCAGGCTGAAGGGGAGCATCGGCGAGCCGGTGATCTCGGCCGTGAGGCCGCGAAGCTCAAACGGCGTGCCGCCGAGCCGCCCGAGTTGGTCGCGAAGCGTCTCAACGGAAAGCGCGTGCTTGGTTGCCGCACGGGCCGGCTCGGCCGACGCCACCTCGCAGCTCGCCCCGAGGGCCGTGCGAGCCATCACGCGCAGTGGCTCGCCGATGGTCGCCATCACGTGCAGATCAACGGGCTGCCGTCGCCGGAGACCATCGCCCCCGAACGTCTTCCGCAGCCGCGCGGTCAGCTCTTGGTCGTCGGTCTTCCAGACCGCCTGGCCCGGCTTGAGCCGCGTCATGTCGATCGCGCCGTGGGCAAAGGCGAGTTCCACGCGGCCTTCGGCCACCGGCTCGGTCAGCGACCTCCCCGCGACAAAAACCTCGTACACGCGGCCGCCCGCGGCGTGGTCGCTGGTTTCGCCGCAGTCGATCGCGATCCCGTCGCCCCGCTTTACGCTGGCTACAAGGTCGACCGCCACCCGGTCGCGGCGGACCTCGGCCACGGTGCCCAGCCGCACCCCCCGCTTCGCGCTCGTGGTCGCCGGCACGAGCATCTTGTGGTCGCAGCCATGGAGCCAGCCAGGCGAGAAGCCGCGGGAGAAGGAGAGTTCCATCTCCTCGACCTCGCGGGGCGTGAAGCTCACGGGCCGGCCCGCAGCGGCCGTGTCGATCGCCTGCCGGTAGTGCCGCGTGATGTTGGCGACGTACTCCGGCGTCTTGAGACGGCCCTCAATCTTGAACGACGCCACGCCCGCCTCGATGAGTTCCGGAGCCAGCGCGTAGGCGGCCAGATCCTGTGGCGACAGCAGGTATTTCTTGTCGCCGAGATCGACGTCCTTGCCGTCGCAGACGAGGTCGTAGGGCAGCCGGCAGGCCTGCGCGCACTGGCCGCGATTGGCGCTGCGGCCGCCGAGCGATTCGCTCGTCAGGCACTGCCCTGAGTAGGCCACGCAGAGGGCCCCGTGCACGAACACCTCGAGCGGCATCGCAGTCTGCCGGCGGATCGCCGTGATCTCCTCGATGGAGAGCTCCCGCGCGACGACGACCCGGTCCATCCCCAGTTCCTCAGCCAGGGCGATCGTTTCAGCGCTCGTGAGCGTCATCTGGGTCGAGGCGTGCATCGACAGCTCGGGCCGCCGCTCTCGGACCACACGGGCCGCACCGACGTCCTGCACGAGCACCGCATCGACACCCGCATCGGCGACCGCCTCCACGGTGCGGCCGAATGCCTCGAGTTCGTCCGAGAAGACGAGCGTGTTGAGCGTGGCATAGCCCCTGAGGCCGCGGAGGTGAAGCATCTCCATGAGCCGCGGCAGGTCGGCCGGCGTGAAGTTCGTCGCTCGCGCCCGGGCGTTGAAGCCGGTGTCGAGCCCGAAGTAGATGGCATCGGCACCGTTTTCGATCGCGGCACGAACGCACTCCCAGTCGCCGGCCGGCGCGAGCAGTTCGGGGGCGGATCGGAGGGCGGCAGGGGCATCGGGCATGGCCCGGGTGATTATAGGTCCGCCGACGTCGGCATCTGCGCAGGTTTCGTCAGCCCCGCAGCCGGCCGGAGACATGCTCGGCGCCGGCGGCACTTGTGAGTTCAAGGCGCCAACGGAATCTCGACGTCCGGCGTCCACAAGTGTCACCGGCTTCTGCGCGTGCCTCCGATCCGGCTGCTCGCCGTCGATAGGGTCAAGCCACTGGGAAAGGACCCGCGAGGGACTGACCGTGCCCCACCCACCAGGAATGAACTCGGCGAGGGGCTGACCGTGCCCCGGGAGCCGGCCTCGCTGGCCAGCGCAGCCAGGATGGCGAAGCGCAGCCAGCGCGGAGTGAGCGGATGCCACGATGGCATCCGCTAACGTCCGGCGACGGGGCATGGTCAGTCCCGAGCCTCGCGACAGTCCGGCGACGGGGAACGGTCAGTCCCGAGCCCCCGATCATTCCTCGTTGCCGCGGAGCTTCGCGAGCACCGTGTAGTCTTCGAGCGTGGTCGTGTCGCCGACGGTCTCCTTGCCGGCGGCGATGTCGCGCAGCAGTCGCCGCATGATCTTGCCGCTGCGAGTCTTGGGCAGGGTGCTGGTGAAGTGGATGTCATCGGGAGCGGCCAGGGCGCCGATCTGGTGCCGGACGTGCTTCCGCAGCGTGTCCTTGAGGGCATCGTCGGGCGTGCCCGAGCGCAGCGTGACGAACACCGCCACCGCCTCTCCCTTCACGTCGTGCGGCCGGCCCACTGCCGCCGCCTCGGCGACGGTCGGATGGCTCACCAGCGCGCTTTCGATCTCGATCGTCGAGAGCCGGTGGCCGGCGACGTTGAGCACGTCGTCGATGCGTCCCATGATCCAGTAGTAGCCGTCGGCATCCTGCCGGGCGTTGTCGCCGGCGAGGTATTTTCCAGGCACCTTCGACCAATACGTCTCCACGTATCGCTCGTCGTCGCCCCAGATGCCGCGGAGCATGCCGGGCCAGGGCTTCTGCATCACGAGCCAGCCTCCTTCGCCCTGCTGCACCGGTTGGCCGGCGGCATCGACGATCTGCGGAATCACACCAGGGAGCGGCAGCGTGCAACTGCCGGGCTTCGTCGGCGTGCAGCCAGGCAGCGGGCTCATCATGATCCCGCCCGTCTCGGTCTGCCACCAGGTGTCGACGATCGGGCATCGCTTCCCGCCGATCACCTCGTGGTACCACATCCAGGCCTCGGGGTTGATGCCTTCGCCCACCGTGCCGAGCAGCCGCAGGCTCGAAAGGTCTCGCCCCTCAATGTGCTGCATGCCCCACTTCATGAACGAGCGGATCGCGGTGGGCGCCGTGTAGAAGATCGTCGGCTTCTCCTGCTCGATGATCTCCCAGAACCGGCCTTCGTGCGGAGCGTTGGGGGCTCCCTCGTAGATCAGGATGCTCGCACCGGCCGCGAGCGGGCCGTAGGTCACATAGCTGTGGCCCGTGATCCAGCCGCAATCGGCCGTGCACCAGAAGAGGTCGTCGTCGCGAAGGTCAAATACCCACTCCGCCGTCGCCTTGGCCCAGACGATGTAGCCGGCAGTGGTGTGCTTGATCCCTTTCGGTTTTCCCGTCGAACCACTCGTGTAGAGGATGAAGAGCGGCGCCTCCGAGTCCATCGGCTCGGCAGGGAGGTCGGCCGGCATCCCGGCCACGAGGTCGTGCCACCAGACGTCGCGGCCCGCGACCATGTCGACCGGCTGGCCGGTTCGCTTCAGCACGATCACGTGCTTCACGGTGGTGGCCGGGTGCGCCGCCGAGGTGAGGGCCGCATCGACATTCTTCTTGAGGGGAAGCTGCGAACCCCGTCGCCAGCCGCCGTCAGCCGTGATCACGGCCACCGCCTTGGCGTCGTGGTTGCGGTCGGCGATCGCCTCGCTCGAAAAGCCGCCGAAGATCACCGAGTGCACCGCGCCGATCCGGGCGCAGCCCAGCATCGCAATCACGAGCTCGGGCGTCATCGGCATGTAGATCGAGACCACGTCGCCCCGCTTCACGCCGAGCTTCTTCAGGCCCGCCGCAAACCGCGAGACCTCCGCATGGAGTTCGCGGTAGGTGTAGGTCCGCCGCTCCCCGATGGGCTCGCCCACCCAGACGATCGCCGTCTTGTCGCCGCGGCCCGCCGCGATCTGCTGGTCGAGGCAGGCGGCTGAGGCGTTGGTCTGGCCGCCGACGAACCACTCCGCCGCGGGTGGCTGCCAATCGAGCACCTTCGTGTACGGCTTCATCCAGGGCAACTGGCGGCCACGCTCATCCCAGAAACCCTCGAGATCCGTAGCGGCCTCGTCGTAAAGCCGACGGTAGTCCTCGAGTGAGCCGATCCGCGCCCGCTGGGAAAACTCTGCCGGCGGCGGGAAGACGCGCGTCTCCTGCATGACGCTCGAAACCTTGCCCCCAGCGCCTGCGGATTCAGCCATGAACGAATGCTCCTTCTCTCGTATCTCGTGTCAGGTCGTCGCCAGCGGCTTCGGTCCCCCGCCACCCGCGAACGGGTCCCCATCCTCGTCGTCGCCGAAGCCAATGCCAAGCGCCCTGGCAGCCTGCACCGCGGAACCTCGGGGATCGACCGTCGAGAGCCGACCGATGGCCTCGGCGATCGGCACGCTGGCGATGTCAGGGGGCCGGTAGCAGACCATTTCGCCAAAGTGGCCCTCGTGGACGAGCCGGGTGGCGTGGGCCCCAAACTCCGTCGCCAACATCCGGTCAAAAGCCGTGGGCGTGCCTCCGCGCTGCAGGTGGCCGAGCACAACCGTCCGGACCTCCCGGCCGAGCCGTGCCGCGATCTCGCGGGCCACGATCTCGCCGATGCCGCCCAGCTTCACCTGGCCCCGACCGCCCGACTCGCCACAGTGCACGAGCCCGCCGTCGGGAAGGTGGGCTCCTTCAGCGACCACGATCAGCGTGTATCGCTTGCCCTCGCGGTCGCGGTGCGTCACCGTGCGGCAGACGTTGTCGAAGTTCCACGCGATCTCCGGCAGCAGGATCACGTCGCCACCACCGGCGATGCCCGCATGCAGCGCGATCCAGCCGGCATGGCGGCCCATTACTTCGAGCACCATCACCCGCTCGTGGCTGGCGGCGGTCGTGTGCAGCCGGTCGAGCGCATCGGTCGCGGTCGCCACGGCAGAGTCGAAGCCGAACGTGAACGCGGTGCAGCCGAGATCGTTGTCGATCGTCTTGGGCACGCCCACGACAGGGAGCCCGTGCTCGTGGAGCTGCTGGGCGATGCCGAGCGACCCGTCGCCCCCCACGCAGATCAGTCCCGCGATCCCCATCTGCTTCACCGTGGCTGCGGCCCTGGCGAGCAGTTCAGGGTCGATCCCCACCCGCTCGCCCTCGCCGACGAGCGACGTGAACCGGCCCTTGTTGGTCGAGCCGAGAATCGTGCCGCCCTGGAGGAGGATGCCCGCCGTGTTGTGTGCGTCGAGCGGCATGTAGCTCACCGGATCGACGAGCCCCTCGTAGCCCCGCAGGAAGCCGACGCAGTCGTAGCCGAGACGGATGGCCGACTTGGTCGCCGCCCGGATCACGGCGTTGAGCCCTGGGCAGTCGCCGCCGCCGGTGAGGATGCCGATCGTGGGCCTGCGGGTCATGGCTCAGTGCTCGCCGTGTTCGGCCAGCCACCGCTCGGCGTCGAGCGCCGACATGCAGCCGGTGCCGGCGGCCGAGATCGCCTGACGGTAGTAGTCGTCGGCCACATCGCCGGCCGCAAACACGCCGTCCACGCTCGTCGCCGTCCGGAAGTGCTTCTTCCAGACGACGTATTTCTTGGCGTTGAGCTCGAGTTGCCCGTCGAGGAACTCGGTGTTGGGCGTGTGGCCGATCGCCAGGAACACGCCGGTGGCTTCCAGCGTCTTCACGTTCTGCGGATCGACCGTGCTCGCCAGCCGCACGCCGGTGACGCCGCTGGCGTCGTCGCCGAGCACCTCGGCGAGTTCCGAGTTGAAGTGGATCGTGATCTTCGGGCTCTCGTGGGCTCGCGCGGCCATGATCTTCGAGGCGCGAAGTTCGTCGCGGCGGTGGATGAGGTGCACCATGCTCGCGAACTTCGTGAGATAGGTTGCCTCCTCGACCGCCGAGTCGCCGCCACCGACGACCACGATCGGCTTGTTGCGAAACCGCGGCAGCGCCCCGTCGCAGACGGCGCAGGCGCTCACGCCCCGGTTCTTGAACTTCTCCTCGCTCGGGAGGCCGAGCCAGTTGGCGCTCGCGCCCGTGGCCACGATCACGCACGTGGCTTCGACGACGCCTCCCTCGGCCGGGAAGAGTTTGAAGGGCCGCGACGAGAAGTCGACCTTCGCAATGTCGTCGGTGACGATCCGCGTGCCGAAGTTCGCAGCCTGCTGCCGCATGAGCTCCATCAGTTCCGGCCCGGTCACCCCCTTCCCCTCGTGGGGAGGCATCATCATCCGCCGTTCCTTGGGCAGGGCCGATTCGAGGAAGCTGCCGAGGTCGCCATGCGGAAACCCGGCGTAGTTCTCCACCTCGCTCGTCAGCGCGAGCTGGCCGAGTGGTAGCGTGCCCGACATCCGGTTTTTTTCCGAGATGGCTCCCTCGTAGACGAGGGGCTGGAGCTGAGCGCGGGCGGCGTAGGTGGCGGACGACCAGCCGGCCGGGCCGCTGCCGATGATCACGAGCTTCTCGGGCGATGAAGACATGCGGTGACTCCCCGGTGGATCGCGGCCACTTCGTCGCGTCGACGCCGGCCGCGTGAACAGGCATGATGTACCCGTTCCTGCCGCGCAGGAAAACCCGCCCCCCGCAATCGCCGGAACCGGACCCCATGAGCCTTCTCGCAGTCCTCCTGCCGAGCGCCGCCGTGCTGCTCGTGGCCTACCGGCTCTACGGGAGCCTGCTCGCCCGGCTCTTCCGGCTCGATCCCGCCGCGGCAACGCCCGCCGTCACGCTCCGCGACGACGTTGACTACGAGCCGATCCCGCCGCAGCTGCTCCTCGGTCAGCACTTCTCCGCGATCGCCGCGGCCGGACCGATCGTAGGCCCGATCCTCGCCGGCGTGGCGTTTGGCTGGCTGCCCGCCCTGCTCTGGATTCTGGTGGGCAGCATCCTGATCGGTGGCGTGCACGACTTCGCGGCGCTCGTGGCATCGGTCCGTCACAAGGCCCGCTCGATCGCCGAAGTGGTCCGCGACCACATGAGCCGGCGAGCGTATGTTCTCTTCCTGGCGTTCGTCTGGATCGCGCTGATCTACATCATCGTGGCCTTCACTGACATCACCGCGCAAAGCTTCGTGGGCCGGCAGGTGCTCGAAAACGGCGAGAGCGTCTCGGGGGGCGGCATCGCCACCTCGAGTCTGCTCTACCTCGTGCTGCCGGTGATCATGGGCTTCTGCATGCGGTTCGCCCGGATGCCACTCTGGCTGGCGACCTGTGTGTTCCTGCCGCTGGTGGGACTCGCCATCTGGGGCGGGCAGAAGATCCCATTCGATCTTGCCACGACGTTCGGCACCACCGATGTCACGGCCCAGAAGATCTGGGGCGTGCTGCTGCTCGGCTACTGCCTGGTGGCGGCGATGGTGCCGATGTGGCTCCTCCTCCAGCCCCGCGGCCACCTCGGCGGCTGCTTCCTTTACGTCGCCCTCGCCGGCGCGGCGATCGGTCTGGTCGCCAGCGATTCCTCACTGGCGGGCGTATTCGGTGGCCAGTCGACGATCCGTTATCCGGCCTTCACGGGCTGGCAGGCGGCCAATGGCCAGCCTCTTGTGCCGATGCTCTTCATCACGATCGCCTGCGGAGCCTGCTCCGGATTCCACTCGCTGATCGCCTCCGGCACCACGAGCAAGCAGCTCCGCCGCGAGACCGACGCTCGTGCCATCGGCTACGGCACGATGCTCCTGGAAGCGATGGTGGCGGTGGTCAGCCTCTGCTGCGTGATGGTGCTCACCAAAGAGAACCCGCTCACGAAGCAGTCGCCAAACTTCATCTACGCCCTCGGCATGGGGCAGTTCCTGGAGATCCTGGGCGTGCCAGCCACGATCGGCGTCTCCTTCGCCCTGATGGCGTTCACGACGTTTGTCTACGACACGCTCGACGTCTGCACGCGACTGGGCCGCTACATCGTGCAGGAGCTCACGGGGCTCACCGGCCACGCCGGGGGCTGGCTGGGCACCGCCCTGACCGCCGGCGTGCCCCTGATCTTTCTGCTCCGGCCAAACCTCGACGCCAGCGGCAATCCCGTGCCCGCCTGGAAGATGTTCTGGAATCTCTTTGGGGCGAGCAACCAGTTGCTGGCGGCGCTCACGCTCCTCGGTGTCACCGTCTGGCTCTGGCGGACGCGACGGGAGACCTGGGTCTGGCTCGTCACCGGCCTGCCGACGGCCTTCATGTATGTCATGAGCACCTGGGCGCTCTTCACGCTCACGCTCCCGCGATTCCGCACCCCCGAAGGCTGGGTCGCGCCCACCGACCCAGTGCCCTGGGTCGGCTTGGTGCTCCTTGTCCTCGCGGCGGTCATGCTCGTCGAGGCGATCCGGGCCCTTGGCGGCGGGGGGCCGACGGCCATACCCCCGCAACGCGCGGTCGCTCATCAAATTCGCACCCAATCCTAACATTCCGTTCGCATCGGTCTGATTCACTCTCGACGGTGTCAAAGCCTCGTCGACGACCACCCAGGTCGCGACGGCCTTCCTTCCACCGTGGAGAGTTTTATGTCGACCGTCCGCGTGCCCCGTCGGGGCTTTACGCTTGTCGAACTTCTTGTCGTGATCGCGATCATCGCGACGCTGATCGGGCTGCTCCTGCCGGCCGTGCAGAGTGCCCGCGAGGCAGCCAACCGCATGGCCTGCGCCAACAACATCCGCCAGGTCTCCCTGGGTTCCGCGAACTATGAGAGTGCCCAGCGTCGCTATCCCACGTCGGGTGAAGGCGTGAACTTCACCAACGGGGCCGATTGCCTCAATGTCAACTCTTTCTTCGTGCAGGTGCTGCCGTACATCGAGGAGGCGGGCATCGCCTCGAAGTGGAACTTCAAGCAGCCGTACTGGAGCCCGAATAACGTCTCCATGGCCACGGCCCAGATCAAGGCTTTCATGTGCCCAAGCAATGGCATCTCGCAGGAATCATTCGGCGGCGTTGCCTCCACTGGCGGCAACTTCGGCCGCACCGACTACATGCCGATCGCGTACACCGACCTCCAACCGGGCACGGGCATCCGCGGCAAGCGTTCCGGCACAACCCGCAACAACTACAAGGAAGGCGTTCTCTCCTACAACCAGTCGACCAAGGTGTCGAGCATCTCCGACGGCACCAGCAAGACCGCGATCTTCTGGGAGGATGCCGGACGCGAGTCGCAGCACGTCGGCAAGCGGAGCACCACTCCGGCGGCGAACAGCATGGAGTGGGTGCGCTCCCGCGGCGGCCAGACCCAGGTCATCGCCAGCGGCGATGCAGACTTCCCGACTCCCACCGGCAGCGACATGCCGCAATCAAAGACCGTGCCGAACCGCTGGGCCGACCCAGACTGCGCCAGCGGCGTCTCGGGCCCCCCCAACGAGGAGACTGGCACCCGCACCCAGACGATTCTGAACAACAACAAGAACCCGATCGGCGGTCCGTCTGGCTGCACATGGCCCACGAACAACTGCGGCCCCAACGACGAGCCGTTCAGCTCCCACGCCGGCGGCCTGGTCGGTTCCGGCTTCGCCGACGGCAGCGTGAAGTTCGTGAGCGACTCGGTGGATCTGCAGGTCATCCGGCAGATTTCGGACCCGACCGACGGCGAGGTCATCCCGGCCTACGACTGATTCCGATTCAGGCCACGGCCGGCGGCGGCACCTCGTGCCGCCGCCGGCCCAGCCTTTGCCACCTACGCTGCTTCCGCAGGTTTCCGACGCCGTCTGCGTCCCTGCCGCAAAACCCTCGTCATTTCTCAAGCAGCGGAACCGGTCGTACCGATTCTGCCGGATGTCAGGGGAGGGCGGAACATGACGCACATAGTCCTGCGCGCCGTGGCGATCATCTGCGGGCTCGTGCTCGCGTCTGGGATCGCAGCGAATCGCGGCTACGGCCAGACCTACGGGATCGACTTTCGCAACACCCTCATGCCCGCCTCTGGCGGGATGGCGGGCACGAGCGTGGCCGCGCCCCAGGATTTCATCTCGGCGATCAACGCAAACCCAGCCGCGCTGACGCAGTACCGCGGCACGAACTTCACGCTCGGCGGGGCGTTTGCCGAGGCCACCGTCAATCTCACGCAATCGGCGCCGGCACCAGCGCTCGGCGTGGCGCCGTTCTCGGCCAAGAGCAGCACGCCGGGGGCGATCGTCCCCGCGATCGGCGTGGCACAGGAAGTGGACGGCATGCTGCTGCCCACCACCGTGGGCCTCGCTGTCTTCGGTGCGGCGGGGGGAGGCTCGAGCTACGTGCAGGTGCCCGCGAGCAACGCCACGTCGTCCTACCTGCTCCTACTTGAGTTTGCACCATCGGTCGGAATCGAACTCACCGAGCGGCTCTCGATCGGCGCCACGATGTTCATCGGTGACGGCTACGCGTCGGGCCCGTTCGTCGGCACCAGCGGCATGACCAATGCCTACTCCCTACGGGGCGGATTCGGACTCGACTACGCTCTCGGCGAGGCGACCCGCCTCGGCGCCTACTACCAGACGAACCAAGACTTCCGCTTTCAGGACGAGGCGATCCTGTTCTCGGAGCGGCGGCCCCGCGACGTCGACATGGGCCTGCCGCAGCAGGTGGGCATGGGGATTGCCAACGAGTCGCTCGTCGACGGCCGGCTGCTCCTGGCTGCCGACGCCCTCTACCTCGACTGGCGGAGTGCGGCGCTCTTCAAGAACCTCTACCGGGGCCAGTGGGTGATGCAGCTCGGCGCCCAGTACCGCGCAACCGACCGCGTGAAGCTGCGGCTCGGCTACGCGCTTGCTCAAAACCCGATCAATCCGACGGTCGGCACGCGAATCGGGCCGATCGATGTGCCGGGCGGAATCCCCTCGGTCAAGTACCTGCAGTCGCAGTTCGCGATCGTCAACGAGCACCGCATGACCGCAGGTGCCGGCATCGAAGACCTGTTCATGCCCGGCTTCGACCTCGACGTCTTCGCCGGTGGCATGTTTCCCGCAGGCGAGCAACTCGGGAACGCCACCCATGTGAACGTCGAGAGCTACTGGATCGGGCTCGGCTTCACCTGGCACTTCGACCGGCCCCAGGCGGCCCGCGATCCGGGATAAGCGGGATGTGCAACCGGGCGAGTCATCTGCTGCGGTGGGCGGCAATCGCGACGGCGGTCGTCTGCGTCACGGGCGTGGGCCTCGCCGCTGAGCGAGAAGAACTCGAAACCGATCGCGACTCGTTTACGTTCGCCCCCACGACGGCCGGCCGTGGCCTATCGATCCTCGAGTCGTCGTATTCCTTCATCGACAACCGCACCGGCCCCGAGACCCACAGCGTCCCGGAGACGCTCCTCCGTCGCGGGATCGGCGAGCGCATCGAACTCCGGCTCGGCTTCAACTACGAGGCGGGTGGCCCGGGCACCGTGTCGGGCAGCGAGTTGGGCGGGCAGGACCTCGAGACCGAGGACGAGAGCCGTGTGCTCTACGGCACCAAGGTGGAGACCTCGGAGCAGGACGGCTGGCTGCCGCGGTCGGCCACCATCGTGCAGGGCTACACGCCCACCTACGGCCCATCGACCGTGTCGACTGTTGTCGTGGGCGAGTCGTGGGGCTGGCGGTTCGCCAATGGCTGGGAGTGGACCTCGGCGATGCGATATGGCACCGGCTTCGACAAGGGAGACGCCTTCAACCAGTGGGCGCCGTCGACGGTGGTGAAGGTTCCGGTCGGCGAACGCTGGAACGTGCACGCGGAATACTTCGGCATCTTCTCGACGGGTAAGGAGGAACCGGTCGATGCCCAGTTCGCCAGCGTCGGCGGGCACGTGCTGGCCACGGAGGATTTCGAACTGGGCCTCCGCGTCGGCTGGGGGCTCACCGAAAGTTCGCCAAACTTCTTCACAAACGTCGGCGTCGGCATCCGCTACTGATGAAGCCGGACCACCACGGGCATGGCGGTCGGGCACTGCTCCCGGAGGCCAGCCAACACCGCGCGGAATTCGGCCCACGTCGATCGCTGGAGGAAACTCTCGCCCGGGCTAGGACCACCCGTGGCGGCCGAAATCGCGCGCAAGGCTTCGGCTACCGCCCAAGAACCGCGCCAGACACGGACCAGCCGCTGAGCCTCGTAGACTTCACCCCATGCCACCGACGCGCTACGCCCCGGCCAACCCGCTGCCGCCCTACGCGTACGTGCCGGGCCATGACCTACCGCACCCTGTGACCGACCCCCGCGGCCACTCGTACGACGCCCACGCTCAAGCCCGCGGCGCCTCGAACACGCCCGCCACGCTTGATCACCTCCCGCCCGACCCCGCTTCCCGGCGCCGCGTTCTTGCCGCCACGCTCGCCGCTGACCCGCTGTGGCTCTCCTCGCTCGACCTCTTCAACGGCGGCTGGTACTGGGAATCGCACGAAGCATGGGAGGGCTTCTGGAACGCCCTCGGCCGGACCACTTCAGAAGCCCGATTCGTTCAGGGGCTCATCCACCTCGCTGCCGCCGCCGTAAAGATCCGTAAGGGCAAACCCAACGGCGTAGCCCGGCACACGCAGCGCTCCAGGGAACTCCTTGCCGGCTCCCGGGCGGTACCTGTTGGCGGCGTACTGGCGGGGCTTTCCAGTGGCCACGGCGAGAGCCCGGGTGACGCCGCTGCCACCCTCGGTCTGGCTCCCGATAGCCTCGCCGCCGTGGTTGCCGAACTGGACGCCTACAAGCCCGAATGCTGGCACACTTCCCGGGCGCCTGTCGTGAGGGTCGTGGCCAGTGAGTTGCGGCTGGCGGAGTAGAAGGAGCAGCAGGGGGCCAGACGCGTTCACGGGTTCGGCAAGGGCTCATACCCAGGGCGCGATGGGTTGCTCACATGTTCGCCGAAGGCAACAGCCAGGCGAAGGGATGGCGACGCGGGGGCAAAGCACGGCGCACCCGCACCACACCGCCAGCCCGAACCGCTAACGCCGAGCCCTCCCCGTGCGCTATTCTCAAGGACATGCCCCGAGACCGCGCCGATGAACCCCAACACGCGGCTGTGCCCAAGGCTGCAGCGCCGAAGGAAGGCAGCCAGTCGGGTAGCGAGGCCCCGGTTGGCCAGACGGCGTGATAAAGGGGCGAGGGTGAGGGCGGTGGCTGGGTGGGGTGATTTTTTGGACTGGGAGCAGCGGGGGCGGGCAAGGGCGAGAGGGTTGAGGGAGTGAAGATGCCACGCCCCAGCCCAGCCCACATCGTCACGGGCCATCCTCAGGGCCGTCAGGCGGAGCAGTGGGATCACCACCGTCGCCAATCGTGCAGAACCATCGTAGGACGGTGACGTCGATGTCTCCCTCCACTGGCTCCACGTGGCTGTCGAGGAACACAAACTGCTTGACGCCCGGGTGCTTGCTGCCGAAGTTCCGTCGGCTCAGGTCGTCGGGTGAAGCAGCCCAGCCGCGGCCGGGATCCCGAAAGCACGTGTAGGGGCTGTCGGCGGCGAAGAACGAGGTGTCGCCTTGGGCCCACTGCTGGATCGCGACGGGCAGGGAGGGCGAAGTCCGGATGCCGGGTGCACCAGGGACACGGGCTCCACGGGCAGGAGGTCGAGAGATGGTGCGGCCGCGAAGGCAACCAGGCTCGGAAGTGGGAAACCAGCCGGGAAGATTATCCTGCCGATAAAACGGTTATCATGCCTGCAGCGGGAGGTCGGTCTGGTCATAAGCCATTCCCCGACTTGGGGTTGCAACAGTCTGCCCCAAAAGCGCGTTCGCCATTATCAAGCGTGCACGCCACATTAGCCGGGTCCGTAGAACGGTGGCGTTAGCCCATTGAGTTGCCTATGAGGTTGGAGTGTCTCACCAGCGGCTCGCCGGAGTGCCCGCTCGTCCGGCTTTACGACTTCCAGCCACACGAAGCCGCTGACTTACTGACCGCGATCAA